>Ga0181520_10010874_pt1 | contig 12090 bp, 9 predicted proteins | sample PEATcosm2014_Bin_29_FD_132451 | JGI IMG/M metagenome (GOLD analysis project Ga0181520, IMG submission 132451) | Peatland microbial communities from MTU Mesocosm Facility, Houghton, MI, USA - PEATcosm2014_Bin02_30_metaG | ecosystem: Environmental > Terrestrial > Soil > Wetlands > Peat | place...
AAGAAAACCGTGCCCGGGCAAAGTGTATGGGCGCTGCAAACAGGGGCTGGATGTCAGAAAAATATCCTCTCCCGGCAGGTCAGGAGAAGTGTTTTTACTTGACATCCCCTTTTATAGAACCCGACCCGCATCAACGACATCCTCTCCAACCTGATGGAAGCCGAACGCCGCATCGCCTCGGGGAGATAGTGCGATCCCAATCGCAGCAGGAACCGTGTCTCGCCAGATTCAGGCCCGCCGATTTTGTTGGAGGTGTCTTATTTCTGGACACTACAATAGACTGCGATGGAGGCTCGCTCAAATCTCGTTAGTTCTTTAGCGAGAGCTCTCGCCGCACTCACGCCATCACAGGTCGAACTGGTCACGGCGGTAATCCGGCAGTTTGATCTTCCCCATGAGTTTTTCCGCAAAGAGGATTCCGATTTTGTCACCCCGGCAGTCCTCGAGATGTTAGGGGATGCGCTGCTTATACATCATTCGTTCAGTCGGCAGGCTTTGAGCAAGGACCGTTTTGAGTTTGCGTTGGAGAGATCGCTGAGCCGCGCAGGAATTCAAGCGAAACTTATCGAGAACAGGACAAATCGCGGCCACGACATAACGATCAGCGGAGTCCCGGTAAGTCTCAAGACACAGGCCGACTCAAAAATCCGTGTCAACTCGTTGCATATCAGCAAATTCATGGAGTTGGGCAAGGGGCCATGGGAATTATCACTTCTCCGCGATATGTTTCTGGCCCACATGCGCAGCTACGAACGAATTTTCCAATTCCGCTGCCTACTGCCAGGGCCGGCTTCGCATCTCTATGAACTCGTCGAGATTCCGAAGCGTCTGCTGATGGAAGGTGCAAGTGCGCACCTCATTGCACAGACACGCAGTCGCCAGACTCCGCAGCCAGGGTACGGTTATGTGTACGACGCGGATGGCAAATTGAAGTATGCTCTCTACTTCGATGGTGGCACGGAACGAAAACTGCAAATCAAATCGATTAGAAAAGACCTGTGCATCGTTCACGCTACCTGGAAATTTGAATCAGCGCCCTTTGAGCAGTCGATTCCGAGCTAAGCCTGCATATTCTTCGCTAATCTCAATGCCTGTGCATTGGCGTTCAAGGTCGTTGCACACGACACCGGTTGTGCCGGAGCCAAAAAATGGATCAAGCACCCTGTCGCCAACCTTTGATCCCGCTGCGACACAAAGCCGCACCAATGACCTTGGGAAGACGGCGAAATGCGAACCTGCATACGGCTCAGTGTTGATATTCCAAACGCTGCGTCTGTTCTTCCGTCTCTGAGTATGGTCTTGGGCAGGCTCCTGAATGGACTCGTGATCATAGAAATATCTCTCTGACTTCGAGAATAGAAAGACATATTCGTGCGAACGTGTTGGACGATCCTTTACAGATTCCGGCTGACAATTGGGCTTATTCCAGACCATATCCGATCGAAGGTACCAGCCATCAGCCTGCAAGGCAAAGGCGACTCGCCACGGCACCCCAATAAGGTCTTTCGGTTTGAGCCCGTTCGGCGTAGGTGCGCGGTAGGACATCCCGCGGCCCTTGTTCTTCGCATCGTCGTCTCGCCAGGTCCTTCCTCCGCTCGTGTAACTGTCGCCAATGTTCAACCACAGCGTCCCATCGACTGTGAGGGTGCGGCGCACTTCCCTGAAGACATCAACAAGATTTGCTATGTACTCATTCACATCCATCTCCGCGCCGATCTGGCCTTGTACGCCGTAATCGCGGAGGCCCCAATATGGCGGGGAAGTAATAACAGTTTGAAACAGGCCCTCGGGGAAGCCGTTTAGAATACGGCGCGCGTCGCCCACCAGAACCTCACAAAGATTGCGAGGATTCTGTGAACAATCAGGCTGTTGCTCGTCTTCGAAATCCGGGAACAACCGAAGGACCTTGCCCATGAGCCTATTGTACTTCGCGGGTGGATTTACCCCTCAGCTTTTTGCGCCATCGCATTTGGACAACTTCAATTCGGGACTTCCGTGGTGCGTCAGGTCCCGATTCTGGGACCTGGGAAACTACGAACCCTCACCTCCTTTTGACAGCTCCCTCATAACTCCAAAGCGAGACCAAACACCGCCGGCCTTTCCTGATCCCTGATCCCTATTCCCTGCTCCCTGCACTATCAATGCCTCCCGCTATGCCACCCCGTCAGCGCGAGAACCGTCTCCACCATCTGCGTGAACCGAAAGGGATCGTCGGTCGCGAGGCACTTCCGCCCCGCAGGCCGGCGCTTCTTCCGCTCCCGCTCCAGTTCCTCGGCCAAATCCTCCAGCGTTCCCTCGATCGGAACCACCGCGTACACCACCTCGCAGTGCATCGCCGCCGCCGCTGCGCGCAGCTTCTTCAGCGTGATCGTCTCCCGCGACTCCGAAATCTCCAGCCGGTAAATCTCCGACTGCCCCACCTTCAAACGCCGCGCCACCTCCTCGACCCGCATCCCCAGAGCCTGTCGCACTCCCCGCAACCATCCCCACTTCGACCGCCGCACCTTCCGTCCCCTGAAGACGCGAAGATCCTCATCCAATTCCCTCCGCGCCCGCCCCCGCAACTCCTTATTCAAATTCCCCCCTTATTCGTAAATTGAGACAGGAATGTAGCGACCCGTAAATTGAGACTGGAAAGTAGCGCCGACCTCCAGGTCGGCTGTACTGGCGGCGTCCCCGCCGCCGGCCGTCGCCGCAACCCGTATTCCATCTCCAAAACACTCCATTCCCCGTCCAAAAACGCCCAAAACACTCCGTTTTTGCCCCTTTTCTCTCATTCTGCACGCAATCCCTCTATACATACGCAAACCAAAGCGATTACTTTCTCCACGCCAACAAGCAGCGTTTTGCCTTCAACTACACTTCTAACTAGAAACCGGTCCTGGCTCGACCCGCCCCCGGAATCGAAGCTGATTGTGATTCAATAAGAGAAATGGCAACTCCACGGAGAGCGACGGCACGCGGACGTTGGATTGCGGTTCGGCGCAAGGCGCGCGAGTACGCGATGGTGGTGCGCGCGCTGGCCGACACCTCGCATCCGGTCCTGGCGCAGATCATTCCCGCGCGCTTTTGCAACCTAAGCTGCGGCTATTGCAATGAGTACGATAAGGTCTCTGAACCCGTGCCGCTCTACGAGATGCTCCGCCGCATCGATCACCTGGGACGCCTCGGTACGGCGATGATCGGCCTCTCCGGCGGCGAACCTCTGACCCACCCCAACTTGGACGACATCATTCGCCGTATGCGCCAAACCGGAGCCATCGCCGGAATGATCACCAACGGCTATCTGCTCAACGTCGAGAGAATAGAACGGCTCAATCGCGCCGGCCTCGACCACATGCAGATCTCCATCGACAATCTGGAACCGGACGAAGTCTCGAAGAAGAGCCTCAAAGTCTTGGATAAGAAGCTTGAGATGCTAGCCCAGTACGCCGAATTCCACGTCAACATCAATTCAGTCGTCGGCGGGGGCTTCAAGAACCCCAATGATGCGTTGGTGATAGGCCGGCGGGCCCTGGAACTGGGCTTTGAATCGACGATCGGAATCATCCACGACGGCAGCGGGCAACTGAAGCCCCTCTTGCCCGAGGAGGCTCGGGTCTACTTCGAGATGACCAACCGGCGCAAGACCAACTACGCGCAGTTCGACAAATTCCAGGAAGCCATAGCTCAGGGCCTTCCCAACGACTGGCGCTGCCGCGCCGGCTCGCGTTATCTCTACATCTGCGAAGACGGCCTGGTGCATTATTGTTCGCAACAGCGCGGGTATCCTGGCGTTCCGTTGGCCGAGTACAAGACGGCGGATGTGAAGCGCGAGTTCCTGACAGCCAAGAGTTGCTCGCCGAACTGCACGATCGGTTGCGTACACCGGATCAGCCACATTGACCATTGGCGGGCGCCGCAGACGCGGAGGATTTCGCCGGGAATGCCAGGGGACGGAGATAGGGCCCCTGAGCCCGCACTGGTGCAGATTCAGGGCGGGAAATGAGCGTTTGTAGATAAGAAGCTAAGAAGTCAAGAACCATAGATTTCCCACCTTAGGCACAAGGACAAAAGCGCGCCGAAGGTGGGGCACCCGGTGTTTGGCCAAGCTTAACTTCATCGAGAGTCCATTACTTCGGATTATCGATGCAGGCCCCTCTGCTGAGTTCTTATCCTCGTGCTCAGTTTGGGCTGTGAACTGTTTGAACTGATGGGAGCACAGTCAGAAGTGCTGCGACTCATCCGTCGGGGTGTCATTGGGCTGGACCGAGCTGGACACCCCAGGGCTTCGCCCATGAGCGCTAAGCTGTTGTGGAACGGAAAAGGGCGGGGATGGAGCTTCTTGGACGGTGTTTGCGCAGGGCCTTGGCGAGAGCCCGGCAGATACGGGGCCATTGCTCGAAAGCAGAGAGCGATGGCGGGCGTGTATCAACGGCACGCTGCATTTGTTGCGGTACGAACTCAAACTTGCCTCAGTGACTTTGATACGGCGCTGCTTTGACGTCATACCACCGAGGGGATAACGACTCCGCGCTATGGAGAAGGCATTCGGTACGCAAGGCCACAAAGAGTTTCTCCTTCAGCCAAGCCTTGGGACCCTCCTCATCCTCTTCGGGAAGATGTCTCAGTTGGGGCAGTTGTTTGAAACGTTCATAGATCTGTCCCTGCCAATGGGATGAGAGCGCAACTCATTCCGAGCGATACGGTAGTGAATAAAGGTGCCTTTCTGCCAGATCCCCTAGTTAAATTTAGGCGAGGATGCAGGCGACATGATGAGCCCCAAGAACGTGTTGAAATTCCGACGGAAGTTCCCTGTCGGAGACGACCTGGTGGATCTCATCCAAACTGGCAACGCGTATCAGCGCGTCGCGTCCGAACTTGGTGCGGTCGGCCACAATGACCACCTTGCGCACCGCCTTGATCATGGCTCGCAGGGATTCGACGATGAGGCTGTTGGAGTCGCTGATGCCGGCCTCGGTGATGCCGCGGATGCCCATGATCAGGATATCCGCCGAGACGCTGTGCAGCATTTTTTCGCAGATCGGGCCGAGTTGCACGCCAAGCCGCGGGTATAGATAACCGCCGGTGAGGATGACCTCCGCCCGTTTGCTGTCCCAAAAGGTCTGCGCCACCGGGATGGAGTTGGTCACGATCTGGATGGGCCGTTCGCTCAGGCAGCGGGCGACCTCGACGACCGTCGAGCCGCCGCCCAGAATCACCGTCTGGCCGTCTTCGACCAGCGCGGCGGCCGCTTTGCCGATGCGGGTCTTCTCTTCGTGACAACTGCCAGAGAGACTGCTGAAGTCCATCACGTCGTCGCGGGCCTGCAACGAGATGGCTCCGCCGTGGACCCTGCGCAGGACGGCCTTCCGCTCCAAGTCGATTAAATCCCTGCGAATGCTGGACTTGGATGACCTGAACCGCGCGCAAAGTTCCTCAATGCTCACGAACTCCTGCTTCGCGAAAAGTTCCTGAACCTCCAGGATGCGTTGGGCTTGCCTCATGAAGCCAATCATACGACTTCATTCAAAATGATTCCAATTCCGATACATTTTGAATCATTGTGACGTATATTGGATTCATTGTGCCTAATCCTTCCAGTGAATTTGTCGAGAATTCGAGTCTGGCGCTGATTGAGTTGATCGTCAAACGCGCGGTAATGGAGTGTGCAAGGCAAAGTGCGCGCCGGTCCGTAGCGAGCAGCGATCCGCTAGAACTTTTCCATTCCCCCGCCGTGTTGGCGATCAAGAAAGAGATTGTGCGCATCGGCAGAAAGCTGTGGCAGCGGCAGTATGTCGATGGCAACGGGGGAAATATCTCGGCGCGCGTCTCAGGGGAATATGTGGTCTGCACGCCGACCTTGCTGAGCAAGGGCGACCTCAGGGTGGAAGATCTCGCGCTGGTCGATCTCGAGAACCGGCGCATCTGCGGAGACCTGCCTCATACCAGCGAGTTGCTGCTGCACCTGGAGATCTACAAGACTGTGCCGCAGGCCAAGGCGGTAATCCACTGCCATCCTCCTTACGCCACAGCGCACGCGGTTGCAGGAGTCGTTCCGATGGGCAATCTGGTACCGGAGCAGGAAGTCTTTATCGGACCAGTGGCGCTCTCGCCGTATGAGACGCCGGGCACGCCGGAGTTTGCGCGGACGGTTCACTCGCTGGCCAGGGATCACAACACCATTCTGCTTGCGAATCATGGAGTAGTCTGCTGGGCCGATACGGTTACTCACGCGGAGTGGTACGTCGAGATCATCGATACCTATTGCAAAACCATTCTGATTGCCTCGCAACTGCGGCCGGAGCTGAAGGAGATTTCTCCCGCCAAGATCGCCGACCTGGTGGCGCTCAAGCAGAAGCTTGGGATGAGTCTGCCGGACCCGCGGTATGCCAAGATTCCCTCGCTAGAGCCGGACAAGCTGGAAGCTGCTGTCGATGCACACGCTGGCTCGGCCTCTCCGACGCAATTGCCCTCGAGCAGCGGCATGGCCGCCGAGGAAATGGATCAACTGGTAAGTCGCCTGACAAAAGAGATTGCGGCTTTCCTCGAAAAGAACAGATGACGCAGACAGCCAATTTCGTTGCCGCCGACCTTGGGGCATCCAGCGGGCGAATCATGCTCGGCCAGTGGAATGGCCAGGCGTTCTCCTTGCAGGAATTGCATCGTTTTGCCAATGGTGGAGTGCGGGCCGGGGATGGCTTCTATTGGGACATTCTGAACATCTGGTCGCAGATCAAGGCGGGATTGACAAAATACAATAGCAGTTGCCGGCAGCCGCTGCAGGGCATTGCCGTGGACGCATGGGGCGTGGATTTCGGATTGTTGGATGGCGCCGGACAGCTGATCGGAAATCCCCGGCACTATCGCGACCCCAGAACGGCCGGCATCCCGCAACTGGCATTCGAGACCGTTCCGGAGCAGGAGTGGTTCACGGAGACCGGCGTCCAGACGATGCCGATCAATACGCTGTTTCAGATCTGCAGCATGATCCGAGCCCACGATACAGCGCTTGTTTCTGCTGAAACGCTGCTGACGATCCCCGACCTGTGCGCTTTTTTTCTCTGCGGCGAAAAGACCGTGGAGTGGACCGAGGCTGCGACGACGCAGATGTATTCGCCGAGACGGAAGGATTGGGCGCGCGCGCTGCTGAGCGCCTTGGGTGTGCCGGTCTCCATCTTGCCTGTGGTGACGCATCCGGGGACCGTACTCTCGCCCGTGCGCGCGGACGTAGCCGAGGAATGCGGCTTCACGCAGCCGATTCCGGCGATTGCGGTGGGCTCGCACGATACGGCCAGCGCCGTGGCGGCTATCCCCAATATGGATGAGGAGAGCGTCTTCTTGTCCAGCGGAACCTGGAGCCTGATGGGAGTTGAGGCGGCGGAGCCCGACACCTCTGAAGCAGCGCTGAAGTTGGGCTTTACCAATGAGGGCGGCGCGGACGGAGCGGTGTTGCTGCTCAAGAACATCACAGGGCTATGGATCGTGCAGGAGTGCATGCGTCAGTGGGCAAGCGAAGGCCGCATTATTGCATGGGACGAGCTTGAGTCGGCGGCCGGGACCGCACAGGCTTTTCAATGCCTCATCGATCCCGACGCACCCGCCTTTCAGGCGCAGTGCGATATGCCGCGCGCGATTCGTGAATACTGCGCGACGAGCGGGCAGGCTCCGCCGGAGACTACTGGCGAGATTGCGCGCTGCGCATTTGAGAGCCTCAGCCTGAAATACCGCTCGGTGCTCGAGTCGCTGCGAATGCTGACGGGGCGAGAACTGCGCACGATCCGCGTGGTTGGCGGTGGAGGCTTGAACGCGGTATTGTGCCAGATGACGGCGGACGCGTGCGGCTGCCAGGTGGTGAGCGGCCCGGCGGAGGCCTCGGCTCTGGGCAATGTGATGTTGCAAGCGGTGGCGACCGGGTATTTGGCCGATGTTCGCTCGGGGCGCGCCGCCCTTGCGGAATCGGTGCAGATTTCATTCTTCGATCCACATCGATCCGATCGATGGGATGAGGCGTATGCACGCTTCCGCTTGCTGGGAGCGAATTGAATCAACTGTGCCGCGGAGTCAACGAAGTGTGCCGGCCCTGCGGAAGCCGGGGAATGTGTGAGGGAGAGAATCCATGGCAGCATATGATGTTCCCGTTTTAGAAGCGCGAATTCCGGTGGCGGCCAATGAAGTGTTGCTGATCGCCAGCGGAGATCTGCGCCTGTCGGCCAACCAGACCTGTTGGCTAGCGCAGTCGCAGATGGAGGCGAAGTTGACCGAGGCTTTCAAGGCGGAGGGATTCACCCTGCGCCGAGCACATGCCTACGATCCAAAGTTCCAGCACGGTTTCATCTCCAGCCAGCGCATGGGTATGGATGTCTTCATGCACATCCCCGCGAATGCGCCCATCGTAGTAGCCGAAGCGGTGTGGCAATACAGCAATCATGTTCTTGCCGGCCTGATCAGCCATCGCGGACCGATCCTCACCGTGGCCAACTGGTCGGGGGAGTGGCCGGGACTGGTGGGCATGTTGAACCTGAACGGCTGCCTGTACAAGGCAGGCGTCACGTTCAGCACGCTGTGGAGCAAGGACTTCGACGATGAGTTCTTTCGCAAGGGCCTGCGGCAATGGTTGAGGGAGCACCGCGTCGTTCACGACCTGAGCCATGTGCGGGATTGCGATCCGGCGGCGCTTCCGGAGGCTGAACGGGAGCTGGGACGTTCACTGGCGAAGGTTCTCCAGGCGCGCAAGGCAATCATGGGAGTCTTCGACGAAGGCTGCATGGGCATGTATAACGCCCTCATCGAGGACAACCTGCTAAATCCGCTGGGAGTTTACAAGGAGCGGCTCAGCCAGTCTGCGCTGATCGCCGCTATGGGCGAAGTTTCCGATGCCGAAGCGCAAAAGATTCGCACGTGGCTGAATGCGAGTGGACTCACCTTCAAGACCGGTCCAAATGAAGAGACGGATCTGACCGACGCGCAGATTCTCTTGCAGTGCAAGATGTACATCGCAGCGATGCGCATCGCCGACAGCTTCGGCTGCGACACGATCGGCATTCAATATCAGCAGGGATTGAAGGACATGGCGCCGGCCTCAGACCTGGTGGAGGGCTTGTTGAACAACGTCGAGCGCCCACCCGTCTTCTCGCAGGACGGCAGGGAACTCTATGCAGGGAAGGCGCTGCCGCACTTCAATGAAGTGGATGAATGCGTCGGGCTCGATTCGATCGTCACGAATCGTGTGTGGAGCGCGATGCAACTCGATCCGGCGACTACGTTGCACGATGTTCGCTGGGGCGAGCAATACACGGGCCAGGGCATCGACGGCTTTGTGTGGGTCTTTCAGATATCGGGCGCTGTGCCGGCCTCGCACATTCTCGGCGGTTACTCGAAAGCAATCAGCGAGCGCCAGCCGCCGATGTACTTCCGGCTGGGCGGAGGCACGTTAAAAGGCGTCTGCAAGCCGGGTCCGGTGGTCTGGAGCCGCGTATTTGTGGAGGACGGCGCGGTGCATGTGGACATGGGACGCGCGACCGCGGTTGAGCTGCCGGAGGCAGAGACAGAGCGGCGCTGGCAGGCAACCACCTCGCAGTGGCCCATTATGCACGTGCTGCTCGAAGGCGTTACGCGAGATCAGTTCATGGCCCGGCATCACGCCAACCACGTGAATGTGGCCTATGCGCCCACGGCGGAGATTGCGGATCGCGCGCTGGCTGCGAAGGCCGCGATGTTTGCCGAGCTTGGCGTCCGGGTGCATCTCTGCGGCATTTGTAATAGGTACGGGTACAACCGTTGTTCATCCAGGATCGCGGAGGGAGCAGGGGGCTTCAGCCCCCTGAAAGAGAGCGCGTACGCGGGGCCTTCAGGCCGGGGCCTTTGACGCTTCTCTGGGACTTGAAGAAAGCCAACTGTAGAACTGGACCAGGGAGATTCTTTATGAGTGCAACGACAACAACGACCGCGGCGATCAGACAATACAGGATGCTGATCGACGGTGAATTTGCCGGCAGCGAAACCATGCTTCCGGTGCTGAATCCGGCAACAGAAGAGGTCATCTCCGAAGTTCCGGCAGCCACGCCGGAACAGGTGAATGAGGCGGTACTGGCGGCCGAGCGCGCTCAGGTTGACTGGGCGCGGCTGCCAGCCATCCGGCGCGCGCAGCATCTGCGTGAGATCGCCGCCGCAATTCGCGCGAAGAAGGCGATGCTGGCGCACACGATTGTCGAGGAGCAGGGTAAGATTCTGCCTCTCGCCGAGGTCGAAGTCGACTTCTCCGCCGATTACCTCGACTATATGGCAGAGTTTGCCCGCCGCTATGAGGGCGACATCGTTCAGAGCGACCGGCCAGGCGAGAACATCCTCATCTTCAAAGCCCCCATCGGCGTCGTGGCCGGCATTCTTCCGTGGAACTTTCCGTTTTTCCTGATCGTGCGCAAGATGGCCCCGGCGCTGGTCACCGGCAACACGATCGTGATCAAGCCGAGCGGCGAGACGCCCAACAATGCCTGCGAGTTCGCCAAGATCTTAGCGGAGTCGTCGCTGCCCAAGGGTGTCTTCAACCTTGTAACTGGCAAGGGTTCGGTGGTGGGCATTGCGCTCGCCGGGCATCCCAAGGTGGGAATGGTCAGCCTCACCGGAAGCGTGGATGCCGGCACGGCAGTGATGCGCGCAGCGGCGCCCAACATCACCAAAGTCTCTCTGGAACTGGGCGGCAAAGCGCCGGCGATCGTGATGGCCGATGCCGACCTCGACCTGGCGGTGAAGGCGATTCGCGACTCGCGCATCATCAATACCGGCCAGGTATGCAACTGCGCGGAGCGCGTCTATGTGCATGAGTCCATCGTTGAGGAGTTTGCGGTTCGGATGACCGAGGCGATGCGGAAGACGGTCGCAGGCGACCCCCTCTTGCCGGGTGTGGAGATGGGACCACTCGTCAGCCGCGCGCAACTTGTCAGCGTCGAGGCGGCCGTCGAGCGCGCCGTGAAAGCTGGCGCCGAGATTACAACAGGCGGCCAGCGCGATGATCGCGGAAAGGGCTACCACTATCGGCCCACGGTGCTGGCCCACTGCACACAGGAGATGGAGATCATGCGCCAGGAGATCTTCGGGCCGGTGCTGCCGATTGCCACATTCAACGATCTCGACGAAGCCATTGCCATGGCCAACGATTGCGAGTACGGCCTCACGTCCTCGATCTTCACTCGCAGCCTTGACGTGGCCATGCGCGCCGCCAACGAGCTGAGGTTCGGCGAGACCTATGTCAACCGCGAGCACTTCGAGGCTATGCAGGGCTTTCACGCCGGATGGCGCAAATCGGGCATCGGCGGTGCGGACGGACGCCATGGGCTGGAGGAGTTCCTGCAAACCCATGTGGTCTACATGAATCACAACAGAAGTGCAAAATAAGACGTTCTATCGCCGCTGCAACGGAGCAAGACAAAGCGGAATCAATCATGCGCGCATCGCTTTTCATTACCTGCTATAACGACACGCTCTTTCCCGAGACGGGCCGCGCGGTGGTGCGGCTGCTGGAGCGGCTGGGTGTCGAGCTAGACTTTCACCCCCAACAGACCTGCTGCGGACAGATGCACGCCAATACCGGCTTCCGTCCCGAGGCCTTCTCCCAGGCCAAGCGGTTCATGGGGCTTTATCGGAACGCCGAGACGGTCGTCATCCCTTCGTCCTCCTGCGTGGCCATGATTCGCGATCAGTATCCGGGGCTGTTTGAGGAACTGGGCGACCAGGCGCTGCGTCGTGAGTTCGCAGCACTGCTGCCCAGGGTGTACGAGTTGAGCGAATTCCTCATCGACCGGCTGGGCGTGGATGACGTAGGCGCATACTTTCCTCATCGTGTCACCTACCACGCCAGTTGCCACAGCCTGCGAGGCCTCCACGTGGGCGACAGGCCGATGAGACTCCTGAGCAAGGTCCGCGGGCTTGAACTGGTTCCGCTTGAGAATATGGATCGCTGCTGCGGCTTCGGCGGCACGTTTTCCATCAAGAACGCCGAGGTTTCTTCGGCCATGCTCGTCGCCAAGCTGCAAGAAGTGCTCTCAACACGGGCCGAGTACTGCACTGCACTCGACAACAGTTGCCTGATGCACCTGGGCGGGGCAATGCATC
>Ga0181520_10010875_pt1 | contig 12089 bp, 10 predicted proteins | sample PEATcosm2014_Bin_29_FD_132451 | JGI IMG/M metagenome (GOLD analysis project Ga0181520, IMG submission 132451) | Peatland microbial communities from MTU Mesocosm Facility, Houghton, MI, USA - PEATcosm2014_Bin02_30_metaG | ecosystem: Environmental > Terrestrial > Soil > Wetlands > Peat | place...
CAGATTTTTCAACGCTCTTTCTCTACTAAGGGTGTAAACAGAGGAATAGGAACATACAGCATTAAGCTATTTACAGAGCGTTACCTGAGAGGAAAAGCATGGTTTACTACCGATAAATTAAATGGTACTAATTTTTATGTGAAGTACCCGATTTATCAGAAATAAGACGCATTAGATTTAAAAGATAGTTTCGTTTTATACCCCATCCCTCTCTCCCTTCCCCTAAAACTAGGGGAAGGGACGGGGTTAGGGTAAATATGTGAATTAGAATTAGGTCTGAAAGCAAACCAATCAATAAAGCTTTTCTCTTTTTAATAAGTAGGGGAGGAGCACATCGCGGAAACCCTCGTTAACATCTGCTTCCACAAAATCAACATGATACTGCCCGCACTTTAATTTGATAAGGTTCTTGTAATCGGACATTGATTTTTTGTAGTGGTCCTTTATTTCGTTAGGGTGCAGTTTCAGCTCTTCTCCTGTTTCAAGGTCGATGAATTTATAAGGGCGGTTCTCGAATTCAAAATCCACTTCCTTTGATTTATCCACTACATGAAATAATATCACTTCATGCTTGTTGTGACGCAGGTGCTGCAATGAAGAAAGCAGTTCTTTCGACCTGTCGGAATTATCCATCATATCGCTGAAGATAACTACCAGCGAGCGTTTGTGAATATTGTCGGCAAGATAATGCAATGCCTCGGTAGCATTGGTTTGTTTAGGTTTTTCCGTTTTAATACTGACAAGAAGCTTTTCCAGTTCGGCATAAAGCATACGGTAATGCATGGCACTGGATTTGGAAAGCGTATGCAATTCGACCTTGTCAGAAAAAAGGCTTACACCAACCGCATCGCGCTGTTTCTTCAACAGGTATATCAATGCGGCAGCACAATAAGCAGAGAATGATATTTTATAGAACTTTCCTTTAGCCGGGTTAATATCTTCCGGGTAATACATGGAAGAAGAATTATCAATAATTATCTGGCAGCGGAGGTTGGTTTCTTCTTCAAAGCGCTTTACAAAGAGCTTTTCAGTGCGTCCGAACAGTTTCCAATCTATATGACGTGTTGATTCGCCTGTGTTGTACAGCCTGTGTTCGGCAAACTCCACTGAGAAACCATGGAATGGGCTTTTATGCAGCCCTGTAATAAAGCCTTCCACAACCTGCCTTGCAATAAGCTCAAGGTTGCCGAATTGTTCAATTTCCTTATGATTTAATGGCTGTTCCAAATGAATGCTTTCGTTTTTAATTTAACCGCAAAGGTCGCAAAGTTATTGCAAAGGACATAAAGAAATATTCTTCTTTACTATTGTTTTTAATTTAAGGACATTAAAGCAAAGAGGAGTAATGAATTATTAAAAGTCACTTAAAATTTGTTCTGTAGTCAATATCTTTGAAGTTAGTAATTCAATTACATCCTTACCGAATTTATTACCTTTAATTTCCTTAAGAGCTTTTATCATTGCAGGAATTTCTTTTGACTCTTTTAGAAAAATATATTTAATGTCATCAGGTTCAAAAGATAATTTGTGTGAAGTCAATTTTTCATTTCCTTGAGCAAGAGTTACAGAATTGTTATATTCTGCAACTGAAAGACAAGGTTTGAAGTCTGACCACTCACATAATTGAGGTACATAACGCCACTCTCTTTCATTATAAAACCTGATATTATTAAATAATTTCCCGTTCCTTTCAAAATCACCCAAATAAGGTTTTAAAAAGTATAACAAATTAAAATATTCCTTAGCTATTGACCTTATACTCTCTAACTCAACATCAGTAGGTTTTCTTTCTCTCGCTTCAAACGTGATTTCAGCAATTTTACTTAATGATTCACCAAGACTAGAAGAATCATTAACATAGATTACAGGGTTTAATTTATTTCTCATCCCCCAGTCTTTTGTCATTCCAATACCATAAAAGCCATATGTGTCAATATGATCTTTTATCTGACCAAGTGAAATATCACAAAAGCACACCATAGGGAAAGCCGCATTAACAGCACTTTTTATTTTAGAAGAGCTATGTATAGGTGTTAATTCAAGAACATATCTTGGATTAAAATCATGGGTTAATATTCCAATAAGGTTTTCGGCCTTTGAAGTAAAATGGAATAGACTATTTGAACTAATATTATTCATATATATTATTAAATTATATAACTTGTTTCTTCCCACTACCTCTTTTGTATTCTTTTATTTCCCCAAAATTACAACATTATTCTTCCCAGCATCATTAAAATTTTTACTTTTGTTATCAGTTATGTAATAAAACTCATTAACTTAGGTTAAACAGAAAAATAATTAACCGCAAAGAACATGAAGAAATTACTTGGTTATTTCCATATAGTGCTCAACCTGCATAAGATGAGCATTTCCGATGAAGTGGTACTGGCATTAACAGGGCTTAATTACGCTACAGACCCTGATTACACAGACCCAACCATAACACAACCTCAGTTGCAGGCATTGGCAACAACAGTGCAAAACGATCTTGGGTCGCGTATCACTTCTGCCAGCCTGCAACTTACCGAGCAGGAACAGATAGATGTTGATGCCCTGTCGCGGGCTATTATCACCGTGAAAAGCGAAGTAGAGGTAGTGGCAAATAAAAAAGCCGGGGGTAACAGGGCTGTATTTGAAACTATTGTAAGGCGTATTGGTTTGCACCCTTCACAGCCGCAGGCAAAACATGTCCGTATTGTTGGATTCATGCACAGCGAAAAAGGCGGCTTCCATTTTATAGTGCCATCCGAAGGCAAAGATGTTATTTATATTTACGAGTTTGGATTTACCACTGCCGAAAATGTACTGCCCGCCGAATGGCTGCCTGTAATACCATTAGATTTGGCAGAACTTATTATGATAGGGTTTACAAGCGGTGATATAATAGCTATGCACTATGCCGTACAAAAGTCGCCGCCGCGCGTAAAAGCTAAAACGGCTGTTGCTGCCGATACAGCTAAAACTGATATTGCAAAAACCACCAAACCAAGCGGGGTGCTTACTATGCTTCCCGTTAACAATAAAGGTAAAGTAATATTAACTTATGGAGCAACCTATTGGCATTTCAGCAATGTTATGTATTTCCGTATTCCATAGGAAGAAAGTTATCGGTAATTGGTTGTCGGTAGTCACTGAGTCATCGCATTTTCTGTTGAAGTCACCTCAACTTCTGTTGAAATCACCTCATCTCATGTTGAAGTTACCTCGACTCCTATTGAAGTCACCTCAACTCTTGTTGAAGTCACCTCAACTCTTGTTGAAGTCACCTCAACCCCTGTTGAAGTTACCTCAACTTCTGTTGAAGTCACCTCAACTTTTGTTGAAATCACCTCATCTCCTGTTGAAGTCGCTTCACAATAAAGCAAAGTCGCATTACACGTTATTGATGTCGCCTTACAATGTAATGAAGCAAATTGTATGTTAGTGAGTTCACCTCAACATATAACGTAATTACTTAGCTTAATATTGATGTCGCTTGGTAAATATATCATAAAGCCTTATGGCTTAACGATGTTGTTGGCAAGTGCATCATCCTGTTGCAGTTTTTCCTGTAATCGTAAATAATAAGCCAGTTTCATTGCCGGTGACTCATCTTGCCTGAAATCTGTAAACATGCTGAGAGCATCGTATATTTCAAAAAGCCTTCCGAAACCGGCCTTTATAAATATATTCTTAAATTTTTCATCATTATTTAAATCGGAAGACATAAAGGTGCTTAATTTATCAAGCGAAAAATAAGAAGTATCCATTTTTTGTATTCCGAGAAGTTCTTTCAGTTTCTCCGATTCTGGTGTTCCTTCATGAGTAAGGAACAAAAAAGTTCGTATAAGCACCACCCCGTCAACAATATCGGCGCGTAAATAACCTGCTTTAATGCCTGCTATCCTGTATTCAATCAGGGTATTGCCATTGAAGTCTTTCAATGCTTTAACATCATGTAATGAATGGAAAATATTATTATGCGCCAAACCGGCGGGTAAAATGTCGAGCCTCTCGCTTATTCGCTGCAGGGCGTGCGCCTGTATAAATACTTCAAGCGGCATTTCGGAAAAGGCGTTGTTTATTCCCATATCCGATGGTTTCACCTTTAGCCAGTTAGGGCATGTATTGGGAAATGCCCATCCTACACGTGTGGCAGGTCGGGGTTTGCCATCAATAGTAATGTGGCGTTTTTCGGGTATGCAGCTATAAATATCAAGGCAATTAAGCAATGCAAGCCTGTCGTTGTCAATCCGGGATTCGTGTTTGCCCCAGTAAAGGCATGAATTCAGGTCGCTATACAATAATCCAACAAAACCATTAATTTCATTGATATGTTGATATAGTATCTGATATTGCGCGTGATGATAATCCGAAAAACAGGTTAATGCCTTCTTTAATTCAGCAGCCAAAGGAAAATCATCATCCTTAAGACCAACGAGGAATGACGTAAATGCTATTCCAACGGTAAAGAATTCCTCAAGCGTATAGTTATCGCCACCTGGCATTATAGGTGTCGAGATTTCTTTTAATCGGTAAGAAGCAAAAAATTTTATTTCTTTCAGAATGGAGTTTGGTATGTTATACCCTTCTGCAGAAAATGGCTTAAGTGAATGCCAGCGGATATTGTAGATCGTTTCCAGTTTATCCGCCGGTATTTGCGAATAAAGCTGCGGACAGCCTGCATTCTTGCAGATAAGATATAAATTACGGAAAAATTCGTTTCTTTTATGCGCTGTCGCAACAGCCTGCTGTTTCTGCCCGCTTGGTTTTTTTTTACGATGCGACATTTTCTGCCGTAATGGGATTGAATTATTTTAAGCAGTTACGGTTATAACCGGTTTAACTACAGCAACTATTCTTTCTACACTGACTCCTGCCAGTTATCGTTCAAGCGAATAAATATTTTATAAGTAGTATATTACTTCAGCAAAGCATCCAGCTTTTCTGCAAGTTTTGTTTTGGGAACGGCTCCTACCTGCTTATCAGCTATCTGTCCTTGTTTGAAAAATAGTATAGTAGGGATATTGCGAATGCCATACCTGGAAGATATGCCGGGGTTGTTGTCAACATCTACCTTGCCTATTACTGCTTTGCCGTCATAATCTTTTGCCAGTTCTTCCACCAGCGGGGTAATCATCCTGCAGGGGCCGCACCATTCAGCCCAAAAGTCAACCAATACGGGTTTCTCTGATTTAACAACCAGTTCGTCAAAATTAGCGTCTGTGAATTCTATTGCCATAAGTGTAATTTTTTAAGCAAATTTACAATATTCTTTTTAATATATATCCAGTTAATTTATTATAAACTTTATTTCAGGACTGAAGTCCTGTCAGATTACTTGTTATTTGTAACCACGCCTTTAAAGGCGTGGTTAATTAAATTCTTATTTATATAGGGCTTTAGCCCTGAATTTGAAATATCTCAGCGTATGTATTTATCAGTTTATTTTAAACTTAATTTCGGGGATGCCAGCGATAACCTTTAAAAACTCCGATGAATCCACTTTATGCTTTCTTGCCGGCATTTCAATGGAAAGATTCTCCAACGTATCAAAAACGGCGAATTTCAGGTTGCAGTTGCCCGATTTCTTTTTCATGGTTTTGGAAATACGGTCAATCAGTTCATCCGTTATGTCTGTTAGTGACAACTTAAGGGTAATGTCGTTAACGAATTTTTTTAGCACCTCAGACAGCAGGCCGATGTTTGTTATCTTTATTTCAAGCACATCTGCTGATCCATATTTCGGCTGCACCCTTGCTTTTATGAATAGCAACGCATCCTTATTAAGGAAATGTTTAAACCTCAGGTAATCTTCCGAGAACAGCGCCAGTTGAATAGTTCCGTCGTAATCTTCTATAGTGAAATTGCCAAAGGGATTTCCGGTTTTTGTTGTTTTATGATTTACAGAAGTAACAATACCTGCAAAAATAAGTTCCCTGTTGCGCAGCTTTTTAGGTTCATCCAGGTCGTTTATCTTAACGTTGCAGAAACTATCAATTTCAATCCTGTAGTCCTGCAGGGGATGCCCGGAAATATAAATGCCGGTAACTTCTCTTTCCTTATTCAGCAATTCCATTTTCGACCATTCCTCACATTCGGGAAGTTTAGGGTCGGGAATAATAACATCATCCGAATCGCCAAACAACGAATGCTGGGTGGATGAGCTCTTACCTGCAAGATTATTGGCATGTTTGATTACTTTATCAAGGAAGATCGTTTCTTCATTGCTTTCTTTAAACACGTACTGGGCGCGGTGTGAACCTTTAAAACCGTCGAAAGCCCCTGCCATGGCAAGCGCTTCAAGGCATCGCTTATTGCATGAACGAAGGTTTACCCGTTTGGCAAGATCAAAGATGTTCTTATAATTACCGTTTGCCTTGCGTTCTGAAACCAGGGCTTCTACAGCGGACTCTCCGACCCCTTTAACGGCGCCAAGTCCAAAGCGTATAGCTCCTTTTTCATTTACCACGAACTTGAACTGACTTTCGTTCACATCAGGTCCAAGAACAGGAATGCCGGCACGTTTACATTCGTCCATATAAAACGTAACCTTCTTGATGTCGTTTAAGTTTCGGGTAAGCACAGCAGCCATATATTCAGCAGGATAATGCGCTTTAAGGTATGCGGTCTGATAGGCAACAACAGTATAAGCGGCAGCATGTGAACGGTTAAAACCATAAGACGCAAATTTTTCCATTACTGCAAAAACTGCTTCAGCATTTTCCTTATCCACCCCTTTATCTGATGCGCCCTGAAGAAATTTTGCTTTCTCCTTCTCCATTACATCTATCTTCTTCTTGCCCATAGCCTTCCTCAGCAAATCTGCAGCGCCAAGGGAATAACCTGCCATTATCTGCGCCGTTTGCATGATCTGCTCCTGGTAAACCATAATGCCATAAGTAGGCTTCAGCAGCTCTTCAAGCCACGTGTGGGGATATTCAACGGGTTCCTTGCCAAGTTTACGATTGATGAACAAAGTAATATAATCCATAGGACCCGGGCGATACAAGGCATTCATTGCAATCAGGTCTTCAATATCGGTTGGTATAAGTTCCTTGAGATGATTGCGCATTCCATCGGACTCAAACTGGAAAGTTCCAACAGTATCGCCACGCTGATACAGTTTAAAGGTGAGCTCATCATCAAGCGGAATAGTATCGATATCTATCTTTACATTATGCCGGAGTTCTATATTTTCAATGGCATCCTTAATTATGGAAAGTGTTTTTAGTCCGAGAAAGTCCATTTTAAGCATCCCGACATAATCAACCTGTTCGCCTTCGTATTGGGTAACCATAAGGTCAGTATCTTTGGCAGTACTGAGAGGAAGATGCTCCATCAGGTTGTTTTTCCCGATAATGATACCACAGGCATGAACGCCTGTATGCCTTATTGAACCCTCAAGCTGGGCGGCGTATTTAAGGGTATCCTTTATCAGCATGCTGCCTTTTTCTTTGGCTTCTTTCAGCTCGGGTACTTCGGCAAATGCTTTCTTAAGGGTCATATCAGCGGCAAAAGGTACAAGCTTCGCCAGCCTGTCAGCTTCCGCCAAAGGAAGTTTTAATACTCTTCCCACATCACGTATAGCTGATTTGGCAGCCATAGTGCCAAATGTAACTATCTGTGCAACCTTCTCAGAACCATATTTCTTAACAACATAATCCTTTACCTTTTCTCTGCCATCATCATCAAAGTCTACGTCAATATCAGGCATGGAAGGTCTTTCAGGATTAAGAAAACGTTCAAAAAGCAGGTTGTATTTCAATGGATCAATTCCTGTGATACCAACGCTGAAAGCAACTGCGGAACCTGCTGCAGAGCCACGCCCGGGACCAACAGCAACTCCCATTTTTTTTGCTTCGTTGATATAATCCTGTACGATGAGGAAATATCCGGCAAATCCTTTTTCCTTTATAACATCTAATTCATAGCTGATCCGGTCTTTAATTTCTTTAGTCATTTCCGGATAGACTTTTTCTGCTCCTTCAAAAGCAAGATGAGCAAGAAATTCATTCTCATCACTGAATTTTTCAGGAATAGGAAAGCTGGGCAGGATTACTTTCTGCTTCAGGTCGTATTCTTCAATTTTATCTACAATTTCCTGTGTATTGGCAAGGGCTTCCGGACAATAATCAAAAAGCTGAGCCATTTCTTCGGGTGACTTTAAATATTCCTTTCCTGTATATCTCATCCTTTTAGGATCATCGTAATCTTTGCCCGTATTGAGGCAGACAAGTATGTCATGCGCTTTTGCATCTTCTTCATTTACAAAATGAGCGTCATTTGTAGCAATAAGTTTAATATTGAATTTTTGGGCAAGACGAAACAGTACTTTATTAACTTCCTTTTGTTCTTTCAGCCCGTGATCCATCAATTCAATATAAAGGTCTTCACCGAAAATATCGTAATATTCTTTCAGCGCTTCTTCGGCTTTATTTTCACTATGATGCAATATGTTATATGCTATTTCACCGGCAAGACAGGCTGTTGATGCAATCAACCCTTCATGGTACTGCCGAAGTAACTCCTTATCAACACGGGGTGTATAATAAAAGGCATCTTTATGGAATGCAAGTGAACACAACCGTGACAGGTTTTTATATCCTTCATAATTCTTTGCAAGCAAAATCAGGTGGAAACCGCTTCTGTCTTCTTTTCCTTTTTTATCACGCCTGCTTCCTTCTGCCACATACATTTCACATCCTATCAACGGCTTAACTCCATTTTCCCTGGCTGCCTTTAAAAATTCAAGCACACCGAACATGTTGCCGTGATCAGTGATGGCAATAGAATTCATTCCATATTCCTTGACTTTTCCCATGAGCAGTTTGATATCGCTTTGCCCGTCGAGAATTGAATACTGAGTATGTACGTGTAAATGTGTAAAGTCGGGCATAAATGCAGGTTTATAAGGAAAGTGAAAACGGAAAAATCTGATTTTGTAAAATTAACCAAAAAGAAAAGATAAAATATGACTGTTGATAAATAAAGTATATAGCCCTGATATTGCAGGAATGCTTAGTGTTGAAAAATAATAATAAAGTTACACAGATTTCCTGTTAAAACAGAATTATTTTCTCAAATACTTTTGAAAATCAAAAAAATATCGGATATTTGCACCCCAATTTCAAAATTATTAACTAACAATTAAATCTAATTTATGGCAACAAGAATGAGATTACAGAGATATGGCAAGAAAGGTCAGCCTTATTACCATATTGTAATTACGGATGGTCGGGCACCACGAGACGGAAGATTTATTGAAAGAATCGGATCGTACAACCCCCTTACCATACCCGCAACTATTGACCTGGACATGGATAAAGCCCTTGCATGGCTTCAGAAAGGCGCAAGCCCTTCTGACACGGCAAAAGCTATCCTGTCGTACAAAGGTGTCCTATACAAGAATCACCTTTTAAAAGGTGTTACAAAAGGCGCTCTTACACAGGAAGCAGCAGAAGCTAAATTCCAGCAATGGCTGACTGAAAAACAGGCTAAGATCAGCAGCAAGATAAACCAGAAAGCTCAGGAATCTAAGTCAGAAATGAAAAAGCGACTTGAAGCTGAAGCTAAAGTTAATGAAGAAAGAGAAAGCGCTATAGCTAAGAAAAGGGCTAAGTTGCTGGAAAAAGAAGAAAAGGCAGAAGAACCACAGGAAGTAACTGCCCAGGAGCCTGAACAACCAAAGGAAGAAGAACCAAAGACAGAAGCATAGTTTTTCTTCGCCGATGAAAAAGGAAGAATGCTTTCATCTGGGATATATTTCTAAAACTCACGGATTCAAAGGCGAACTTATACTTCTTTTAGGAAAGCATATCTCTCTAAACCTTAAAGAGCTGGAATCAGTTTTCATTGAAATCAATGGTCAACTGATTCCTTTTTTTATTGATACACTTATCCAAACGGGAACATCCTCTTTTATTATCAAATTCCATGATATTGATAATGAACAAAAGGTGCAGCAATTTTTGAAATGCAATGTATTTGTGCCTTTAGCAGTTTTGCCTAAGCCAAAGAAGACAGAAGTCACTTTTGAAGATTTGGTCGGGTATAAAGTGATAGATGATGCTTATGGCGAAATAGGCGATGTGACCTCTGTAATGGAAATGCCGCAACAGCTTATTCTTGAAATTAAAAAGGGAACAATAGAGATATTGATACCCGCTAACGAGAATATCATCCACAAGATCGATAAGAAGAAGAAAACAATTCTTATCGATGCCCCCGACGGTTTAATTGATATTTATCTTAATCAATGATGTTCTTATATTATTGGCATAAAGATTCCTCATTTCGCTCTGCTTCATTCGGAATGACAGGTTAGGTTATGGGATTATGGGGATAGGAAGCTGCGGGGCGCCTTGGCGCCCCGCAGCTTCCTATCCCTTTTTACAGTTGTAGGCTTTGTCATTCCGAACGATAGTGAGGAATCTTATTTATAATAAATTTCAGATACTATATTCATAATGTCTTTTCAGTTCAAACAGTTCAGCATTAACGATTCCAACTGTGCCATGAAAATAGGTACTGATGGCTGTCTGCTTGGTGCCTGGGCCGATGTTGACGGTACCACTTCCATCCTTGATATTGGCACCGGCAGCGGGGTTATTGCCCTTATGCTGGCACAGCGAAGCAAGGCACAGATAACGGCTGTTGAAATTGATAAGGATGCTTACCTGCAGGCTGAGGAAAATTTCACTAACAGTCCGTGGCGAAAGCGTTTAACTGCTATCCACTCTTCTATACAGGAATACATAAAGCTTTGTGAAAAAAAGTATGACTTAATAGTTTGCTGCCCTCCTTATTTTATTAATTCACTTAAAACAAACGATAAAAAAAGAAGGCTTGCAAGGCATACGGACTCTTTATCTTTTGAAGAACTCCTTTCTGGTTCATTGCGGTTATTGGCTCCGGCAGGTAAATTCTGCACTATATTGCCTTACAACATTGTCCCGCATTTTTGCGAACTGGCGCTTATTGAAGGCTATTACATTACAAAAGTTACTAACGTTGAACCCAAAGCAGGGGCTAAGCCCAACCGCCGACTATTGCAACTGGAACGCACAAAGAAAAGCTGCACCAACAGCGCTATTGCCATACTGGATAAAGAAGGGAAATCCTACACTCCCGAATATAAAGAGCTAACCAAGGAGTTTTATATAAATTTTTAAGGAAGCTTTAAGTTCTTAATTCAAGCATACCCAACAAGTCTTCGGGTGAATTTATCAAGTCGTGGAGTGAACTTATCAAGTCATTGAGTATACTCATCAAGTCATTGAGTGTACTCATCAAATCGTTGAGTGCACTTATCAAGCCTTCACGCTCGCTTATCAAGTCTTAAAGCTCGCTTATCAAATCGTGGAGCGCATTTATCAAACCGTGGAGCGCGTTTATCAAGTCGTGGAGTGCATTTATCAAACCGTGGAGTACGCTTATTAAGTTGTGGAGCGCGTTTATCAAGTTGTGGAGTGCATTTATCAAATCGTGGAGTACGTTTATCAAGTTGTGGAGTGCATTTATCAAATCGTGGAGTGCGTTTATCAAGTCGTGGAGCGCACTTATCAAGTTGTGGAGTGTGCTTATTAAATCGTGGAGTGCGCTTAAAGGTTTGAAAAACTCATGTTTTATATCAATAATTAAACAAAATAATCTGTCTGACGCTGTTCTCCTTTTACCGTGCGTAACTGTAGTTCAGGCTGTTGCGCATTATTCTTCAAACGGTGGATGCTTCAAAGCTAACCATGTGCAAGTGGCTTTGAAATAACAAAAAGTAAGCAGTATGCAGCAGCAGGAAGCAGTAATCAGTGAACGGAATAAAATCAGTGAGAATAAGTTTTTTCAGTATAATCAGTGTTCTATTTAAGGAACATTCAAACTTCAACTATCACACACTTTCTATTTCAATTCGTAATATTTCCTTAACTTTACGACTTTAAGTATATACATATCAATTAATGCAATTTAAAGAATTCGGCTTCAGTCCGCAGCTTATTGAAGGAATAGAAGCCATAGGTTTCGAAACAGCAACACCCATACAGGAGCAGGCAATTCCGGTTATCATGCAGGGAAAAGACCTTATCGCTTCCGCACAAACAGGCACCGGC
>Ga0181520_10010876_pt1 | contig 12088 bp, 8 predicted proteins | sample PEATcosm2014_Bin_29_FD_132451 | JGI IMG/M metagenome (GOLD analysis project Ga0181520, IMG submission 132451) | Peatland microbial communities from MTU Mesocosm Facility, Houghton, MI, USA - PEATcosm2014_Bin02_30_metaG | ecosystem: Environmental > Terrestrial > Soil > Wetlands > Peat | place...
CTGGAGGTCAGGTGAGGACTTGAGCACCCAGTCGCCGGGATCGATGGCGATGCGGCGAGGACGGCCGAAGGTGTCAACGACGAATTGAGAGTCCGTGCCGACGACGTCTACCTTCTGGTTCACGGTTTTCCCGTCGGTTTCAATGTGGAGTTCGACTGGCATGCGGAAGAGGTCGAGGTCCTGATTGATGAAGCCGATGGTGCGGAAGCCCTTGTTGTTGCCGAGCCGGTAGACGGTGTATTTGTCGGTGAACGTGGGGGCGCCGGTGCCGTCGATCCACTGCGCGAAGAAGGGTGTGAGCTGTTGCTGGCTCTGCGCTTCGGCGACGCGTTCAAAATCGCTGGCGCGGAGGGGTTTGTCGGTGTATTCGCTGAGGACGCCTTTGAGCGTGGCAAGAAATGCCTTGTCGCCGATTTCGCCGCGCAGCATGTGGAAGATCATGGCGCCCTTTTCGAGGGTCATCGACTGGAACTCGGGGGAATAGGGACTCATGCGGCCGACGCTCGAAAGCGGCACGGTGTCGTAGGCGAGCGCTCCGGCAGAAACATCCTGGAGGGCATTGTGGAGGGCGCTGTGGCCGCTCTCGTCTTCGAGATACATCAGCTCGCCGTAGCGGGCCATGCCGTTGACGATCCAGGCGTCGTTGAGGGTGCGCGGGCTGACCTCGGAGCCCCACCACTGATGGGCGATGGTGTTGGCGAGGAGGCGCACGCCGGATTTGTCGGCGATGCGCGAGCCCATGATGCCTGCAAGCTCTGGTGCCCAGGCCGCGGGCAGGGTGTCATCGGGCATTTCAACGACGGTGAGGTGAGGAGTTTCAGGCGCGCCAAAGCTGTCTGTGAAGAAGTCGTACTCCTTGGCAGCAGTTTCGGCGACTTGGTTGCCTGAGGCCTGATGGCTGACGGTGAGATATACCTTGACGTTGCCGGGGCCGGCGGTGAAGGGGCCTAGATAACGGCCGGCGATGACGGTGCCGGGGAAGCCGGGCTTGTCCCAGTTGAAGTCGAACTCATCGCCGGGTTTACCGCTGGCGAGGGTGACGGAATGGGACGCTCCCTGGGCACCGCTTGAGAAGACCTTCATTCCCTGCGGGACTTTGATGTGGAGCTGTGCGGTGAAGCGATCAGTCATGAAGCCGGCGGAGGGAAACCAGCGCGCGGGGTAGAGCAGATAGGTGATGGGTTCCTTGATCGCGGCCATCTTGAGGCCTTCGACGGGGCCGTCTTCTTCTCCGGTAATGACGCCCTCGTAGTCGAAGGTCCAGTGGTTGGATTGGCCGGCGGCGAAGGGCTTGGAGGGGGCGACGCGGATGGTGCCGTCGGCGAGGCGCTCGCCGGTGAGCAGCTTGCCGGCATCGTCGGTAATTTTGTTGATTTTGAGGGCCGGATGAAAGCCGAAGCTGACCTCGTCGGAGCTCTCGGGTGCCGTGAAGGTGACCTGGACCTTGGCTGCGATGTGGTGCGTGGCCGTGTCGAGCTCGGCATCGATGACGTAGCCAGTGATGTCGAGGGTGGCGCGCTCGGAGCGCTGGGCCATGAGGGGTGAAGCTGCGAGCAGGGCGGCGGCCAGGGCGAGACATGCGGACCAAATGCATGCATTCCACGAGTTGCGGAAGCGGCGGGTTGAAGATTTGAGCTCGATCATGTGCTTTCTAGATTGCATATCGTTTTTTGTTCGCTCGCAGATTTGGATCCGCAGATATATTTCTCCCGTTCAGGATTGCACGGATTCAGCGACAGGGGAAGGAACGCCTAGGTAGCTGAGGGCGATGGCGGCCACCCTGTCGATGGCTCCGTGGGCTTCTGCACGGCCTGCCGGGTCCGTTTTACCGGTGCTCAGCAGTCCGCGCACGCGTTGGAGCTCCTCCATCATGGACTGACGGGGAGGCCCGTCGGGTAGCAGGGGTTCAATTTCTCGGACGATATTTGCGGCGGTGAAGTCGCTCTGGATGAGCTCGGGGACTATCCGTTTGCCGGCGATGAGATTGGCCATGGCGACGTGGGGCACGGTGACGACGCGTTTGGCGATGGCGTAGGTGAGGGGTGAGACGCGGTAGACGACGACGAAGGGGTTGCCGATGAGGGCGGCTTCGACTGTGGCTGTGCCGCTGGCTACGACGGAGGCGCGGGCGTGGGCACCTGCGGTGCGGCCTACTGTGCCTTCGGCACCAGAGTTGTCCACGATGCGGATTGTGAGGTTTTCGCGGAGTCGTTCCACCAGGGTGGCAGTGTCGCGGCGCTGTTCGGCGGTGAGTGTGGGAGCAAGCGGAATGATGAATTGCGGCTCGGAATGGCCTTGTTTGAGGTGGTAGTCGTGGAACAGGAGGATTGCCGCTCGGATCATCTCGGGAAGGTTTTCCCGGATCTCTTTGGCTCGGCTGCCGGGGAGCAAGGCGATCCAGGTTCTCGCGGGGTCGAGCTGGTTTTCGGCAGCGAATTGTTCGCGCGAGACGGTGGACAGGGGTATGTCGGCGAGCGGATGGCCCACGAATTCGGCCTGGACTCCGCGCTCGCGATAGAACTGCTCTTCAAACGGGAAGATGACGAGCATGCGATCGACGTACCTTTGCACCAATTTGATGCGGTGTTTTTTCCAAGCCCAGAGCTGCGGGCTGACGAAGAAGAGGACGGGGATGCCGAGTCGGTGCAGTTCTTCGGCCAGCTTGAAGTGGATGTCGGGAAAGTCGATGAGGATCGCGAGAGAAGGACGGCGCTCGCGGATGGAGCGCTTGAGGCGGCGGAATTCTCGGTAGATGCGGGGCAGGTGGCGAACGACTTCCGTGATGCCCATGACCGCCATGTCTTCCGCGCGCACGATGCGGTCGAGACCGGCGTCGACCATGCGCTGGCCGCCCATCCCGATGAAGGCGGCTTCGCGCCCTTGCGCCTTGAGGCGTATTTTCAAGGCAGAGATAAGCAGCGCGCCGTAGGCTTCGCCGCTGGCCTCGCCGGCGGAGATGAAGATGGGATTGGGATCGGACATCGACGCGCCGGCTCGCGAGGCGCTGGGAACCATGATAGCGGGTAAGCGTCCGGCGGCGTTGCGGGAGTTCACGTGGGTGCGGATTGGCGGATCTCCCATGCCAAGGCCGCGGCCACTGCGCGCGAGCCGTTAGCAAGTCGGCTTCGGTTTACCCCGGAGTTACCGGCTCGCATTACGGGTGCGGCAGATGCAGTGAACGAAAGCCGCATTGTGCTGTAGTGAGAAATCAGCGACAACATAAGCATGCTTCCGTGCGGAAGGGGATTTGAGAAGGGGGATCTCGAAGACCAAACTGCGCTTCGGCGCGGCTCTGCACGGAGGCTAAATATTTCCCGCCGGTTTGGCGGGGGCGGACGGCTTTGCCGCCTTCAGCTTGTTAATCGCGCGATTGACCCGGCCCCTGAGGGCGCTTTCGTCATCGTTTCCCGTGAAGCCCATTTTGATTTGCAGCTCACAGCCGTTGCCCTGGGGTTTCAGGAAGAGGGCGTTGATTCCCGGATATAGTGCGCCGACGACGATGAAGGAAGCTTTCATCTCTTCAGTGTCGGTTGCAACGATCTTGTAGTTGCCCGCGTTGCCGAGCGTGTCGGTCACCGCGCTCCAAAGATCGCTGCAGGGGACCGGATAGGGTTTGGCGAAGGCCGGAGCAGAAAGAACAAGCAGAAGTATGAAGACCAAAGATCGTGCCATGGCGTGCCTCGTTCCACAGACCACTGCGTAATGAGAAAAAACATACGAGTGCGATTCCGTGATTCGGCCGGATTATACGCCGGCGCATGAGATCGCCACGGTGTGCCGGGGCACACTTTTGTTGTAGGGCGCGGCAGCGCATTTGGGCTCAATCATCTTCCGATTCTGCCGATGAAGTCGATGGGAGGACGAATCTCCATGCCTGACCTGCTGGCGAGCTTTCTTTTAGCCGCTCCGAATCACCGTCTCGCGACTTTCGGATTTGTCGTGATCGCAGTACCGTTGCTTGGGATCTTGGTGCTCGACATGCGGCGCGCGGCGAAGGCCACGGCACGGAGGAACGATGCGACGATGACATTCATGTCGCGGCATCGAGATGAAAACGGGATGCCGATTTTCTTTGAGGCTGGCGAGGACCCATCGGCGCGTGCTGCGCATCGGGTGTTGACACAGATGCGGGGTGCGGGCGCTGCGGACCGGGCCGGGGACCAGCGCGGACGATAGCTAAACGCCGACTGGCGAACTCCCGACAATCGAGTTCAGTGCGCGCTCAATTCATCCGAAAACTCGCTTGCCCTCAGTCCGTCATCAATCTCAACAATTTGTGTGCCTAGGTCGCGGAATCAGCTTCGCGGAATTGGATCGCTGATGGTCGCGAGCGAGTGATACACTCGGCGCACCTGCCACGGGACGACAAGCGCGGATTCCTCATTGATGGCCCAAAAGCAAGGTACGACTTGGAGGTCGATGATGGAGAACCATGTGGGAGCCCCGCCCAACCCTGGGCTTGTGTTTGAGATGGTGCAGGCGCACCAGCGCACAGCAGCCTTGAAGGCAGCAATCGAACTGGATGTGTTCAGAGCTGTCGGCGAGGGACCGGGCGATGTGGCATCGATTGCGCGGCATTGCGTCGCGTCAGAGCGGGGCATTCGCATCCTATGCGATTTTCTGGTGATCAGCGAAGTTCTGAACAAGAACGATGGCCGCTATACGCACACGCCTTCAAGTGCGGTGTTTCTCGATCCGCGTTCGCCGGCTTGCATGGCGTCGGTGGCACATTTCTTGTCGAGGCCTGAAGTGACCGAACCGCTGGCGAAGCTGGCGGACGTGGTGCGGGCCGGACGTACAAGTCTAGCCGGTGAAGGGACTGTGGAACCCGAGAATCCAGTATGGGTGGAGTTTGCGGAGAAGATGGCGCCGATGATGGGACCGATGGCAGGCCCGCTGGGCGCAGTGGTCCTGGAGGGGCACGACGGGCCGATGCGGGTGCTGGATATCGCGGCAGGGCATGGATTGTTCGGCATCGAGATTGCGAAGCAGAATAAGGAGGCTCATGTGACGGGCCTCGATTGGGCGCCGGTGTTGCACGTGGCGCTGAAAAATGCAGAGAAGGCGGGCGTGCACGATCGCTATGACATGCTGCCCGGGAGCGCATTCGAGGTGGAGTTTGGCGGGCCGTATGACGCCGTGCTGCTGACGAATTTTCTGCACCACTTCGACAAGCCGACGTGCGTGGGGCTGCTCGAGAAGGTGCGGAGATCGCTAAAGTCCGGTGGACGAGCGGCGACGCTGGAGTTTGTGCCGAACGAGGATCGTGTGTCGCCGCCGATGCCTGCGGCGTTCAGCCTGACGATGTTGACGACGACCGCGGCGGGCGATGCCTATACGTTCAAAGAATTGAGCGCGATGTATACGGATGCCGGATTTGGTGGAGTGCGCGCGCACCCGATTCCGATGAGCCCGCACACTATTGTCATGGGACAGGCCTGAGCGAAGACAGTTCATTAGACGACTCCCGTCTCGGATTCATTTGGTCTTGGGAGATGGTGGCGGAGCCGAAGGCACGTAGTCCGGCCGCTTCGGAGCGAACCCTGGATCAGGAGTCGGTGCGGCGGGGGCGGCATCGAGGGCCTTGCGATCAAGATCGGCTACGCCAATCCGTCCTCCCGGTTCGGCTTCGACAACCACCCGCACACTCCGGGTCTTTCGGGAATCGCGGATCGTTAAGGAGAGCGGCGTCACTACCTCGGCCAGTTTACCGGGATCCTGGGTGGCTCCAGCGATGGTCAGGTCCTCGAGCCTGGAGGCCAGGATTTCCTTGTCCTGGGTCAGACTAGCCGTCGACACGCGGATGTCAGCGGTGCTTCCGCGAAGACCGGAGGGGACCCAATCTAGATTCGTCCCTTTGAGCAGCAGTGTGAATTGAAGGGTCCCCGAATCCGGATGCCGCACGACATCGCCAATTTTTAGATCCAACGCTATGAAGGGGATGTCAGACCGAACGGCCTCTGCAAGCTGAATCCGGGTCTGCTGCCTGGGATCAACGGGGGCATTCGGGTCGGGAGCGAAGTAGCCGGTCTTGGTGAGTGCCCGATAACTCTGATTGCGCAGTGTGACGCGAATCCGCCGGAATTTGCCGTCGGGAATCAAATCGTGTGGCTGATAGGTCAGGGTGTAGTACTGCGATCCAAGGAACTGGGACCGATTGATTTCAGCGTCCACATCATTGCGGTTATAGAAGAGCTCGCCACCGGTCTCGTTTACGAACACGCCGAAGTTAATATCATCCGCGAAAGGATTGCCGTCGTCGCCGATGGAGGACTCGGCATCCGACGCGCTCGGGGGCGCGGCCGGACCTCCGCTGAGCAGAACGAAGTGGCCGACTTTCAAGCCGGGATAGATCACGAAGAGACTTGCTCTCGCATTGACGAGCAGGTTTGCGGTGGTGTGCATGCACTGCTTGAGGGACAGCTTGACCTCGGGGGTCATGTACGCGGTTTTGAAGCTCGGAGAGCCATGACCTACCCACACGATGTTCTTTCGCCCGGGAACGCCGCTATTCTGGAGCGCAATCTGTTGCAACGCCTGGATGGATTGTTCGAACCGCTCCTCGACGAACTGGTCACTTAACCATTTGTATGGAATTGCAGCCGGAAACTGATCGAGCGCCCTTTCCAGGTCGTCTCGCACTCGTGTATAGCCTTGGAGCATTTCGATCGAGCGGTTGCCCACGACCATCAACTCGGCGGGTGCGGCCAGAAGTGCCGGTTGTGATTGAAGGAAGCTGCCGAACTCGTACCGGATGAATGCAAAGTCTTCAAAACTTGAATTCAACTGATCGAGGACAAAGATGGTGGCGGGAGCTCTGCCATCCGGGTTTTCGTCTCCGGCACTGGAACTGAGAACGTGAGCGTCCGGCGCCTCAAATGAAAAGATCTTCTGCGGCTCCTTGTCTTCAGTGATTGAAAAGTCGTCCTTGGTAAGTCCTGCTACGACTGGATGGCCCTTCCTGTCGAGCACCGTGATATCGAGGAAGACGAGAGTCGAGGTTACGCGGAGTGTGGGTGCGCTTGAAGATGGCTGCTGTTGGGCGCGGGCGAGGGATTCTTGAAGGGGAAAAACGGCGATCGGAATCAATGTACAAATCGTCGCCCGAAGAAGATTCATACGCGACCTCTCAACTAATCTAGACGGGCTCTGGACGAGCGAAGTCCGCTGAAAATGCTCGCGTCTGAGAATACTGCGCGCGCGGGGCGCGAAGCCAGGGGAAAAGCGCTACGCAGTGACCGGTTCTACGACCCTGCGGCGAGCGCGCACCGAAGCGGCTAACTCCGAAAGCAGCTTGTAAGTTTCCGGCCAATCGATGCAGGCGTCGGTTATGCTCTGGCCGTAGACAAGCTTGTCCCGCGATTGGCCGGAGACGAGCTTTTGCGCGCCGGCAACGAGATTGCTTTCGATCATGACACCAATGATGTTGCGATCGCCTGCGGCGATTTGCCTTGCGACATCGCGACAGACATGAGCTTGCCGGGTGTAATCCTTGAGGCTGTTGGCGTGGCTGCAGTCGATCATGATGCGCGGCGCGATCCCCGCTTTTACCATTTGGTCGGCTGTTTCGGCGACACAATCCGCGGTGTAGTTGACCGATTTGCGGCCGCCGCGCAGGATGATGTGGCAATCCGGATTGCCGGTGGTGACAAAGATGGCAGACTGGCCGTGCTTGGTGTGGCCCAGGAACGTGTGCGAGTGCGAGGCGGAGAGCACGGCGTCGATAGCCACCTGCACGTCACCCGAGGTGGCGTTCTTGAAGCCCACAGGGCAGGAGACGCCGGAGACGAGCTGACGATGTACCTGGCTCTCGGTGGTGCGCGCGCCGATAGCGCCCCAACTGACGAGGCCGGCGATGTACTGCGGCGAGATCATGTCGAGGAATTCAGTTCCCGTGGGCACACCCATTTCGGCCAGATCGAGCAGTAGATGGCGCGCGAGGCGCAGGCCGTCGTTGATCTTGTACGAGCCGTCGAGGTGCGGGTCGTTGATGAGGCCCTTCCATCCCACGGTGGTGCGGGGCTTCTCGAAATAGACGCGCATGACGATGCGCAAATCCTGTGCGAATTCACCTATTGCGGATTCCAGATTGGCCGCGTATTCGCGTGCGGCTTTGGTGTCGTGAATGGAACAGGGTCCGACGAGGACAAGCAGGCGCGGATCGCGCTGTGAGAGGATGCGCGCGATGTCGAGGCGGGTATTGAAGATGGTGGCCGTGGCGGCGTCGCTTGTGGGGCGCTCTTCCTCAAGAAAGACGGGAGGAAGAACGACTGTCGTCCTTTGAATGCGAACGTCTTCGATGGTTGGGAACATGGGGTTCTTTCTTCAGCTTGCAACTTGGCCGGGTTGAACAGCACAAGCGCGATGTCTCTTTTTATTATGCCTGTGCGCGGGCGAGAGACTAGACTTCCTGCGGACAGTCGGCGAGGGATATCGGAGGGTTGAATTGAATGAAGCTGCGGGGCCCAGCTTTTGCTGCCGTTTCGATCTGTCTCTCCATGCCAGCATTTTCTCAGCAAGGAGATCCGGCTGGAGTTGTGGAACTTCAACCGTCTGCGCAGTTGGCGAGCGCGATCGAACCGGAAGGGATCATTCATCTCGATGTCACGGTGACGGATAAGTCGGGTAAACCGGTGACCGGTCTCAAGGCGGAGGAGTTCAACTTGCTGGACAACGGGCGGGCCACCAAGCTGGTCTCGTTTCATGCTTTCGACGAAAGGACGGCGCGGCCCGATCCGCCGACCGAAGTGATCCTGGTGATCGACGCGGTAAATCTGTGGCCTCAGCAGGTTTCGAACGCGGAGCGTGCGGTTGAGAAGTTTCTGCGTGCGCATGAGGGACATCTTGCGCAGCCTATGGTCATCTACAGACTATCTACCTCTGGCCTGTCGGGATCGATGGAGCCGACTCTTGACGGGAATCGATTGGCCAATGAGGTCGCACGCGGGGAACCACGCATCGTGTGGCAACAAGATGCGCGTCGCATTGAGGCATCTTTGCCGGGCGACTATGCGCGGAAACGCAATGCATTCTCGCTCACGGGTCTTGGCTCCATCGCGATTGAGGAAAGACGGAGGCCGGGACAAAAATTGTTATTTTGGATTGGGCCTGGATGGCCGGTGAAATCCGGCGGGGAGTACACATTCGATGAGGTGGTCGAGTTCTCGACGCGCTTACGTGAAGCACAGATCGTGCTTTCGAGTCTGCCCACCTGGGCTGATGCAGAGCACGAGTCTCTTTCCCAGGATTTCTTGACAGGATTGAAAAATGCGAAGGATGGGAGCCCGTTCGACATGGCCCTGGAGGTGTTGGCGGTCGAGAGCGGCGGGCGCGTGATGGAACGCGCCATCGATCTCAAGGGATCGATTGAAACGTGCGTCGCCAATGCGAACCATTTTTATACGTTGACCTTCGATCCGCCGCGGGCCAGCGTCGTAGATGAGTATCACGATTTAAAGATCAAAATGGCGAACCCGGATCTAATCGCCCGCACTAACTCCGGCTACTACGACGAACCGGTGTTTTACGACCAGCCTGCTCCGGTGACCGAGCGAGTGACGGTGGCGCGGCTTGAGCAGATACTTTCGAATGCGCATGAACGAAGAGATGAGGAGGCTACACAGCAACTGAACGCGTTGGAACTTACGGAGCGTATGCCGAGTGCGAAGCTGACATTGTGGAAGGCGCGCATGCCGGGATCGAAATCCCGAGCTGCCCTGGTAGTTCTGGCGGATAAGTCGGGCTTTCTCGCTCCGCCGGCTGAAGCGACCGTCTTTAATCCCGCGCCCGATGTAGCGACACAGCGGCAGATGCTTTCGCGGACGGTTGACTACCTCAAGCAGGCGATTCCAAAGTTGCCGGACATCTTCGCCACAAGAACAACAGTTCGCTATGAGGAACCGAAGCAGAAGGACGATGAGACCTGGAAGACCGCAGTGGGGGATCAGTCGCTGCGTCAGGCGGAGACCGCCAAGGTCACGATGGTTATTCGCAACGGCAAAGAGGAAACGGATACGAGCGCTAAAAGGGGCAAGCACACTTCGGCGAGAGAGCGGAGTTTGGATACCGAGGGAACCTTCGGCCCTATTCTCGCCATGGTGCTGTTCGGCGCCAGTTGGCCACACAGCCATTTGGCGTGGAGTCGTTGGGAACAAGGGGGCAACGGAGTGGAGGCGGTATTCAGCTATAGAGTCCCGCAGGAGATGCCTCTTTTTGAAGTAGGGTTCTGCTGCTTGGCCGACCCCGATGGAACGATCCCATTCAAGAGAAAAAGCGGATATCACGGAGAGATCGCGATCGACCCGGCGAGCGGCGCGATTCTTCGGATCGTGGTCGTCGCTGACCTCGAACAGAAGTTGCCGCTTGAGTGGTCTGGCGTGGTGGTCGAGTACGGCCCGGTAGATATCGGCGGCAAGACGTACATTTACCCGACGCGAAGTGTCGCTCTTACAAGGTCGCGCACGGTGAGGATCTTGCACGAGTGGAATGAAAGCTTTGGTATTTAGGGACCGTTCGAGACAATGGTGAACGATGCCACATTTGATGATTACCATATGTTTCGTTCTAGCTCGCGCATCGTAGCGTGGGAGAGCCCGGGTCAGCAGTAAGAAGACTTTGGGGCGCGGGTCGCACTTTCGGTTGTATGAAGAATGCCGGCTGACCGTTGCTCCTTGACTTTGCGACTCACAAATCCATAGAATTAGACAGGATTCCTCCATCCTTTTTCCGCCGTATGCATCTGATGAGATAGGGGTTATCGGATTTCGATCCTATATGGTTCATCGGAACGGCAATGGAACAACGGCTCAGGGGGAGCCGCAGAGATGGCTGAGATGCGCGTCAGCCCGCGGGAGCGGCTGGTGCTTACGGCGATCATTGAGCTCTACATTGCTACTGGCGAACCTGTGGCTTCGCAGGCGGTCGCGCGGGAGTTCGCCGATCGTGAGGGATTGAGCTCGGCGACGATTCGGAATGTGATGGCAACGCTGGCGGAGGCGGGGTTGGTGGAACAGCCTCATGCCGCAGCGGGACGAGTGCCGACACCGGCTGCGTTTCGCTACTACGTGGAACAGATTACGCGCGTCGATCCGCTTTTGAACCGCATGGGGATGGCGGGATTGGACGGCGCTGCCCAGGTTTCACCGCTAAGTGAGCAGCGGCGCGGACAGATTGAAGATGTGTTCGCGGGCGTGAATAGCAGCACGGAGTACCTCGAGCGGACATCGCACGTTCTGGCGCTGATTTCGAGCGGACTGGGTGTGGCATTGGCCAGTTCGACGGCAACACAGGTGTTGGAGCATATTCATTTTTCGCGGCTGTCGACGGGACGCGTGTTGGCTGTGCTGGTAACGCAAGCGGGTGCGGTGCTGGATCGTGTTCTTACGCTGGACCGCGAACTGACTCACTTGGAACTGGAAACCGCGGCGCGTTACTTGAACGAGAACTTCCACGGGTGGCCGATTGAGCGCATCCGCACCGAAGTGGCGCGGCGCATCGAAGCAGAACGCGAGGCGTATCACCAGATGCTGGCCTCGGTGGAAGAGCTTTGCCGCAAGGGTGCGCTGACCTCGGGTGAGACGGTGCCTGCGCTGTTTGTGGACGGCATGGCGAATTTGATTGCCGCAGAAGTGGATCGGGAACGGCTACGCCAGATGTTGCTTGCCCTGGAGGCGAAGCAGCGGCTGGTGGAATTGCTGACAGCGTATGTGGATGGACGTCAACAGGAAGTGCGTGTCGTTGTGGGACTGGACCATGCTTCCCCTGCCATGCAGGACCTGGTGCTGATTGGTGCGCAGGCGCGGCTGGGCGGCGGGAACCTGGGGACGGTGGCAGTGATTGCGCCCACGCGGATCCAATATCAGGAGATGATTCAGGCTGTTCGTTATGTGGCGCGACTGTCCGAGCGCATTTTAGAGGTTCCGGCTGAATAGCCGGCGAGGTTCCAGCAGGAGTGAGTCCCGGCTGAGAGGCCGGGGCGTTCTGTTCGCAGTGGCGGGCCATCCGTCATTGTGGTACGAACAGATTATGTGACCTAGATGGGGCAATGGAGACGGCGCAATTGCGCCGCGGAATTTATCATTGAAGAACA
>Ga0181520_10010878_pt1 | contig 12084 bp, 3 predicted proteins | sample PEATcosm2014_Bin_29_FD_132451 | JGI IMG/M metagenome (GOLD analysis project Ga0181520, IMG submission 132451) | Peatland microbial communities from MTU Mesocosm Facility, Houghton, MI, USA - PEATcosm2014_Bin02_30_metaG | ecosystem: Environmental > Terrestrial > Soil > Wetlands > Peat | place...
ATTGCCGCCGGTGTCGAACGCCAGCTTCTGCGAAGACATCGAAACCCCGTTGCCAAGCACCGGTACGGTGTAGCTATAGGCCGCTGTTGAGCCGTTGCCGGCGATGGTGTAAATGTTGCCATTCACAGGCGACGCGACGCCCAGCACGCTTAGCAGCGCGTCCAGTGGCGAACCGGTTCCGCAGGTGACGCAGATGACACGGATTCTTCCACCGCTGGAATCGGCGACATATACATTGAGATTCGCATCCGTGATTACACCCTGCGGATTATCAATCTCCGCCGATGTGGCAGGCCCGCCGTCTCCTACAGTCGCTCCGTTGCTGCTAGCGGCGCCCGTTCCTGTACCGGCAAAGGTGTGAATGTTCCCCATGGCATCGACGACGCGGATCGTGTTGTTGCCTGTGTCGGCAATGTAGATATTCCCGATGGCATCGCCCCATACGCCGCGGGTTCCGTTCACTTCAGCGGATGTAGCTGCGTTGCCATCTCCAGTAGAGCCCGCCTGGTCGTTACCCGCTACGAGATACATAAGGCCGGTGGAGACTTTCACCTCGAATACCTGGTTGCCGGTGTAGTTAGCCATATAGATATTGCCCGCGGCATCGGTTCCGATGCCGCGCGCCTTGCCCAGCTTGACCTGAGTTGGCGCGCAGCCGGCAGTAGCCGTGGGCACGCAGGTCGAGCCCGAGATCCTTCCGGCGAAGTTGGTGATTACGCCGTTGGGCGCTATACGGCGAACCAGCCCTACGGGGCTTGCGGTTGTGCCGATGTCGGATAGGTAAACATTGCCAAAGGAATCGGCAACCACGGCGCGCATATCGTCGCCCGACGTGAAGGCGATCGCGGAGGCCAGGCAACCGTCGCCGTATTCATCGGTAGCGCCGGTGCAGGCCATATTGCCGCTGCTGGGCACTGCGGCCCCGCCGCCGGCAATGGTGGTCATGGTGTAGGGCAACGCAATTGGATTGCTCTGCAATCCGATAATCGTTGTTGGGTTGACGGTAAAGCTCTTGGGCGCCGAAGTTGATCCCGCAAAGCTCCCGCCGGCATAACTTGCTGCGACGTAGTTTGTTCCGATTGGCAAATCGACCGAAACTGAGGCTGTTCCATTACTCAATGTGGCGGAACCAAGTGATATCTGACCTCCATTCAAAGTTGTCGAATAAGTGAAGTTGACCGTCCCTATAGGGGTTCCCGCCACGGATGTAACGCTGGCGGTCACCGAGATCGGGTGGCCCAGCGTGGTGGTCGATTCGTTTGCTGACAACGAAGTAACTGTCGTGGCCTGCGTGATTGTGACCGATGAGTTGGGGGAGGACGTAGAGCCCGCATTCACCGCATCGCCGCTATAAACGGCTGTGATCGAATAAGCGGCGGCGTTGAACGGGAGGTTGATGCTGGCCAAAGCGGTGCCTGAAGTCGCCGATGAGGTCAAGGCCGCAGTGGCATAAACATAGCTGTTTGCTGCGCCGCCGCCGCTCACAAGGAACTGCACCGTGCCGGTCGGAGCATTGCCTGTGACAGTAGCTGTCGCGGTGAACGGCGTACCGAACGGGGATGAAGCGGGCACTCCAGACAGCAACGTGGTTGTGGCGCTTAGACTGCCTGCGTTCACAGTGATGACATACTGCGGCGTCGTCGAGTAGACAGTCTGGCCAGTCGCCAGCGTGTAATTGGTTTTGTCACCTGAATAGGTCGCGGTGAATGCGTGTGTGCCCGCCGTTAGACCTATCAGCGGAATCGAGATCGTATCTGTGATTCCAGTCAGCGTCGCCGTCGTCGTATTGTTGGTAAGCGCATCGGTCAGCGTGACCGTGCCGTTTGGATAAGCAGCGCCTCCCACGGCCGGTGTCAAAATTACGACAGCCGCTGTGTTCTGGCCCTCCGTGATGGTCTGTGGCACGCCTGCGGGACCAGTCAACTCCGGCGCAATGTAAGTAAAGTTGCAGGTGGGCGGAATCGTACTGGCGACCACGATGTTGTTGGTAAAAGAGTTTCCATACGGATTGCCAACATAGCCAAAGTTCGTATCATATGCATTCACAAAGCTGGTCGACGTACCGTTCGAAACGTTGTAGCTCGATACATTGCCTGGACCGTAAGTCAGCGCCGCATTGGTCGGATCCGGGCTGAAGTCGGCGGACGAATATGAACTTGGGAAGCTCACGTTGTCCAGCGCGACCTGGAGTGGGTAAATGGTGCCATTGTTATTCGTGCCGGTGAACTGCGACGTACCCGAGGTAATAAAAGTCAGGTTCTGCATCAGTATGTTGTAGAAGTCGGGTGACTCATTCCCGGTTGTGTTTTCGTAGTTCGGGCTGAAGACGATCTCCGCCTTGTGGTCCTGGAAGCAGGAGTTCGAGTACTGGATAGCGCTGACCGGCCCGCCGCGATCGTATCCGGATTTGATGCGCAGTCCGATCGAATTGCTGTCGGCTACACCATTTGCAAAGGTTCCGGTGCTGCTGATGGCGCTGCCCGCGCCGGTGACTCCATTGCCCGACGACATATTGCTGTCAAAAAGCACATTGCTCACGCCCGCGCTGGTGTAACTGCCGATGGACTCGCCATGGCCGGCGAAGAAGTGGTTGTTGGTAACCGAGATGTTCGCCGCGGGAGCCGTCAAGCCAGCAGCGCCGACCGCAATGTTATCGTCACCATCGGAGATCCACGAGCGCGTGATGGTAAAGTCTTTCGCGTTGCCCGGATCGATGCCGTCGGTGTTGCGCGAGCTGGTAGGCGTAATGATCTTGATGTCCCAGGCGGTAAAACCAGTCACGGCGCCCGTTGTGGAGACGTGGAAGAGCGGCGAGTTGCGCAGCGTGATTTTGTAGAGCGTGATATTGCTGGCGCCGGTATCCATCTGGATGAAGCGTGGATTCTCTTGATTGCCGCCGCTATTGGCGATGCTCGACAAACCCCACCAGCTCTGGCCCTGGTAAGGCGGGATGGCGTTGATCAACGCATCGCCCCCGCGTCCGTCCAACTTGCCGAAGCCCATGATGCCCACATTCGTCGAGGTGCCCGGAATATCGATCAACGGCCGGCAAGAAGAGGTTGCGCTGGCGCTGCCGACCGTGCCGCAGGTGTGTGTGCCGGCAGCCTTGTCGTAGTCCTGCGCGTTGCGGGAGAAGTAGACGAAGACGCCGGGATCAACCAGCAGCGTCACGTTAGACGGCATGGAGATCGGACCGGTAAGGAACGCGTTGTAGGCGCCTGTGCTGTCAATAGAGAGCTCAACCGACTGGCCGGGCCCCGAGCCGGAGTAGCTCGCCGAGCAGCTATTCAATGCAGCCTGGATACGCGCGCCATCCAGATTTGTAACTGTAGCGTCCACCGATGTAGGAAGGTCGTCGTTGACGGAAGTAAGCGCTGCGCTCAACTGCTGGCAGACTACTGGAAAGGCAGGTTCGGTGACGGTGCGGCTATCGCCCGTGGCCACAGCTGCTGCTTGCGGGGGCACTGTAATGCTGATGGGCGTTCCGCTTAAGGTGCTGCTGGTAGCGTAGTTCGTACTGCCCCCATAACCAGCCGTCAGCGAATGATTGCCAATTGCAAGGCCACCCAGTTGCCACGAGCATGATCCGCTGGAGAGTGCGCAGGCAGTGGCGGCCGTTGAACCACCGTCCAAATACAAAGATACGGTTCCGGTAGCTGCCGCAGGCGTGACTGACACTGTGCCGGCGAAGGTAGAGCCCTCGATGATGCTGGTGCTGCTGGTAACGTTCAGGGTAGTGGTGGTGGAAAGCTGGGCAATGCTGAGCGACGAACCACCGGAGCTGGTACCGTTATTGCTGTCCCCCGCGTAGGTCGCAGTCAGAGTGGAAGAGCCCGCATTTATACCCGTCAGCGAAAAGCTGCAAGTGCTTGTATTGCCCGTGGAACTGGCCAGCGTGCAGGTGCTTGGCGCGCCCTCTGAAAACGTCACCGTGCCGGTGGGATTCAGGCTGCCCGAATCTGGCGTAACCGTCACCGTGCCGATGATGGCGGTGCCATAGGAGATGGGGAGGGCGTTGGTCACGTTTAGCGCTGTGGTGGTGCCCACTACCTCTGAGGCCTGGCTGCTCAGCGCCAGGGTCGAGCCGTCGGTGAACGTGACGATATCGGTAGCAGTTGACGAGTTGGCGGTAATGGCCCACTCGCAATTGTCTCCGGTTGCCAACGGAGATAGTGATGTGTAGGGCAGACTGCATCCACCGCTGGTGCCGGGTGCAAACGCAAAGTCCGTTGCAACATTCGGGTCCGAATTCGAGACTACGCCGCCAGCATAGCCCGAATTGCCGACATTCGTGAGCGTTGCGTCGCCCGTTCTTTCCATCGGAATGGCTGGCAGTACCGCGGCCGTGCGCGACAAATAATTGATGCCGCTGGCGCTCTTGTAGTTTGCTACATAAAGATTGCCGCTTGGGTCAAGCGCTACACCTACAGGATCGGTGAGTCCACTCGCTATCGCCGCTGGCGTGCCGCGGACCGGGACTTCTACAACTGTTCCAGGCGCCGTCGAATCGCCATAGTAAACATCGCCGGCAGCATCCACGGCCACACTTACCGGAGCGGCACCGGGTAGAAGCGTCACGCTGGACTGCTGCGCTACTGCGCCATTGGCAATCTCAAGCCTTTCAATCTCGTTCAGGCCGGTGTCGGCCACATAGACGTTGCCGCTGGCATCGACGGCCACGGCTACCGGGGTGTTAAAGCTGCTGCCCAACACCGTCTGCGCACCGTTGCCGATAGGCTGGATGAGTACTTCGCCGGCTTCGGCAATGTAGAGGTTGCCCGAAGCGTCGACCGCCACGCCAGTGGGGCCGGTCAGGCCACTGATAAGAGGTGTTCCCGTGATCGGACTGCTGATGGTGCTGGCCCCGGAAAATTCCACAATCTTATTGGTTCCGGAGTCGGCTACGTACAGGTTTCCCGCTCCATCAACTGCAACCTGATGTGGAGTGTTAAGGCCGATGCCAATCTCGACGCCAGACGCAGTACCGCCGCTGTTCGATAGGCGGTAGATGGTTCCATTACCGTAGGCAACATAGACGTTGCCGGCTGAGTCGGTAGCTACTCCACTCGGGCTGTCTCCGTTGCCCAGCGTGGAACTCGCGCTTGGATCGATGACGAGTTCAGCGCCATCGCCGTCGCCGTTCAGATAGACCGTGCCCAGCAGTTGGCTGCTGCCGTTAATGGTGCCGGTGATCTGCACTGCGCCGCTGCGCGCTCCTGCCTTTGCTGGAGTGAAGGTGATCGGAACAATGCAGACATCATTGGACGTGTTGGTGCTGCTGCTGGTGAAGGGCGCCAACGTCGTGGTGCCGCTGCACGAATCGCCCGTTCCCGCATTCGTGAACTCGGAACCGGTCGCAATTCCCTGCGTGGAGACGGAAACGGGCGATAGGCTGCTGACTGTATCGCCTGTCGAACCGGTCAGCAGCAAAAAGGCAAGATTCTGCGTGGTCGCCGGGCTGCCAACCGTTGTGGCTGGAAAGACGTTGTTGAAAGTCAGCTTGCGGATCAGGCCATCCGTATTGTCCGCATAGTAGAGGCTTCCAGAAAGATCGATGCCGATATTGCCTTCCGCGTCGTTCGTATAGCTCTGCGGAGCTGGGCAGCCGTCACCGTAAACATCGAGTGTTGTAGGGCCTGTCCCGGTCGTCGACCCCGACGAACAATAATCTCCGACTGCTGAATATTTTGTCGTTGAGGAAGGCAATCCATCCGCAGCCAGGAAGGTCAGAAAACCTGTGTTTGCGTTGACCTCAGAGAGCTCGCTGTGGCTGCCGTAGTCCATGATGTAGAGATTGTTGTGGCTATCGAGTCCAAGACCTACAATCCTGTCAAAAGCGACTCCGGTGGCAGTGGCCAATAAGCCGGCCCCTTTGCCGGAAGAACCCCCAACGGCTTTGCCGGCAATGGTGTACACGTACGCGGAAGTCGGCGAGGCCACGCCCGTCTCGAGATCGATCAAGCTCGCCAACGGATTGTTCGTGCCTCCGGCGTAGATGACGCGCACAGTGGCGGGCACCGAGGTTGAGCCGGTACCATTATCCCCGATATAGATATTGCCGCTGCCATCCACCAGGATGGAAGTCGGCGAGAGAAGTGCGGACCCAAGGGCCGCTGCGTTGGATGCTGGAGTTCCGGCCAGTGGGGCCGCCGTGCCGGTGCAACTGGCTGTGGCGCAGTATCCCGCGCCGGCGATGGTGTGAATGTACCCTGCCGCAACTCCGCCGCTGGTCGTGTTATTGGGTCCGTTGACCATCCTGACCACGTCGTTGCCGTTATCGGCTATGTATAGGTTTTCGCTGGAATCAACTGCGACGCTGTAGGGGCCATTAACGCACTTCGCTCCGTTCGCGAGTGTGTTATCCACAAAACCGCTTCCATTGCCGGCTATCTGATAGATGTAACCAACCTGCGGCGCAGTGCCTGTGCAGCCCAAAACAGAATTGGTAACAGAGCAAGTAGGGAATGAAGAGGAGTTCTCCTTTACAACCAGCTGGGCCGCGAGGCCAGTGGCATTGGCAAGCACCACGTAAACCACCGAGTTGCTCTTATCTGGAACAAAAACATTTCCCACGCTGTCCACCGCTGGATTGTAGGGCCCCTTTATATACGAATCTGTTGCCGGGCAGCCGCTGCCGTTCTTGCTAAGAGATGTCCCTCCCCCATTGCACGTATATGGGGATGAGGGAGCGGTTGCAATACCGCCGGCGAGCGCATAGACGTCGCCCGCAACCAAGGGAGTCGTGATGTCAAGTGACGTGTTCGCAGCCTCAATCATGGCCCCCGCTGGATTGGTGACCGACACTCCATTCACCGTCACGGTATTGCCGGCATAAATTACGCGAACCTCAAGGTGGCCTTCATCCGCAAAGTAGATATTTCCCCATTGGTCGACCGTAACCCCCCACGGAGTGGAGACACCCACCTCGTTGGCTGGGCAGCCATCGCCAATATTGGTGGTGCCGGCGTTGGCATAACCAGCACAAGCAGACGCCTTGGACGCTGACGACACCCCAGCGACGATGTCGCCGGCGCCAACACTGACGTACGGCACCTGCACCATCATCGGCGGCGTGGTGGGTCCTTGTGCTCCGGCGTTCAACAGGGACAACAGACACAGTACAGGCAGGAAAGTGACGGCAAGGCGGAATTGGGGTTTCATGGCAAATCTCCAGAAATACTTGTGGCAAAGGACAATAGAGGAACTGCTAGCCGAGGCGTCTGTGACATTAATTCGAATCGAAAAGTGGTCAGACCACCTAAGCATGAGAATTATGAGGATGTGTCCGGACTGTTGTCAACTGAAATTGTCAGTATTCTGCTGTTGAATCATATAACTATCAGAAATAATAGCTGTTAATGGAAGGCTTCCGTGAAGTTGGCAAGCTGCCAGATGGTTTGAGTGGTCATGCCACTGATCGTGAATCCGAGCTTCCTTCTTTCGCGCAGCGAGAGACTAGACTGCTTATCGAGTGTGCAGAGACGTTTTACCTGCAGCAACGATCGACGCCCTCAATGTCAGAGTGGCGCAACACTGCTGAGATTGGCTTTCCCAAGCTCGGGACTTCGGCTTTGGAAGGACTCGCCTTCATCAACTTCATCTTGATCGTCGATGCAATCAACAGCCGGATCCATCGCTCTGACACGGACGATCTTGATAAGACTGCGCCCCTACCAATGATGCCAAAACGGCCCAGCGATCAGGCGCGCCGAGATTTTCGCCCATGAGATAATGAATATAGCGAAAGCCCTGAAATCCTTGCTTCATGCCTACAATGAGACGAAACCCTTGCCATCGCTTCCTGTTCGTACGCTGGATCGATGCGCTACGTTCCCTCTGCACCCAGCCAAGAATTCCCGCTCCCCTCATGATCGCTGTCGCGCGATCCGCATTGAGCTTTCTACCCGTCACGGTCTTAATAGCTGGTCCCGCCTTGACAGTTACCAGAGCTCAGCTTCCCTCGGCAGTGCATCCATCGCAGCAGGAGCCGTCCGCCGACGTCAAGAAGGCTGCGGACGCTGTAGTTCTTGCCAAATCCGCAATCGAATTTGAAAACATTATTGAGTCTTCGAAGATCAAGTTCAAACTAAAGAACAGCGTCTCACCTCAGCATTACTCTATTGAAACCATGATGGGAGGCGTAGCTGTATTCGATTACAACAATGACGGTCTGCTGGACATTTTCTTCACCAATGGCGCGGAGATTCCCTCGCTGGAAAAAACCGATCCCAGTTACTGGAACCGCCTTTTTCGGAATAACGGCGACGGCACTTTTACTGACGTGACGGAAAGCGCCGGGTTAAAAGGCATCGGCTATTCAATGGGAGTCGCGGCCGGGGATTATGACAACGACGGATTTGTCGATCTCTATGTTGCTGGCGTCAACAGGAACCAACTCTTTCATAACAATGGCGACGGCACGTTTACCGATGTCACTGAAAAGGCCCGCGTAGGCGGCTTCATCCCCAATCAGGGAAAAGCATTGTCGGTGGCCGCCGGATGGTTCGACTATAACAACGACGGATATCTCGATCTATTTGTCGTGAATTACCTGAACTACGACATAAAAACCGCCAAGAGCTGTCCCACCAACGGGGTGCAGTCTTACTGCTCACCCAATGAGTTTCAAGGGACCGCCAATATTCTCTATCGCAACAATGGCGACGGAACTTTCACTGACGTCTCCGAGCAATCTCATATATCGCAATATATCGGCAAGGGTATGGGCCTGGCATTTGCCGACTACGATGACGACGGTTTCACTGATATTTTTATTACCAATGACACCTTTCAAAATTATCTGCTTCACAACAACGGCGACGGGACCTTCACTGATGTCGCGATGTGGGCCGGCGTTCAATACAACGAGAGCGGAAAGACCGTAGCTGGAATGGGGGTAGATTTCCGGGACATCGATAACGACGGCAAGCCGGATGTCTTCCATACCGCCATGTTCGGCGATAGTTTTCAACTGTATCACAACAACGGAGACGGGCAGTTCCAAGATATTTCGGGAGCCTCTGGAATCACCCGCATTTCCAGTCGCCTGACCGCTTGGAGCACGGGAATATTCGACTTTGATAACGATGGGAACAAAGACATTTTTTCAGCTAACTCGGAAATAAACGATAACTCAATGGAAATCGCCCATCGCCCCTATGCCCTTTCCAATGGCTTGTTCCGCAACCGCGGAGATCTTTCCTTCGAAGAAGTTAGCAGCACGGCCGGAAAAGGTTTCTTACTTCCGGCGGCTCATCGTGGCGCTGCCTTCGGAGACCTGAACAACGATGGAAAGATCGATATTGTCGTGACAGCCCTCAACGATACCCCTCAGATACTGATAAATCGCACCCAGACGTTCAACCACTGGATCATTCTTAATTTGGTTGGAACAAAATCGAATCGCGACGGACTCGGCACGAAGGTCAAGATCACAACATCGCATGGCAGCCAATTCAACCACGCCACAACCGCCGTAGGCTATAACTCATCGAGCGACAAGCGAGTTCATTTCGGACTGGGTGATGCGACCGTGATCGACAGGATCGAGCTTTCCTGGCCGAGCGGCATCAAACAAGTACTGTCCAACGTAAAGGCGGACCAGATCCTTACTGTAACTGAGAGCCTGAAATAATTAACGCAAAAGAAACAATTCACGGCTGAGTTCGACCTGGGATGTTCATCCCAGATGATCTCGCACGCTCGAAGGTATGACATTTAAATGTATCTCGTTCAGTGATCCATACGGCCGTGACTTTCAAGGTCTCGGAGTTCCCGCCAGTTTCTGCGCCAGCTCGGCTTGCCCATTGTGGTTTAACAAGTCAATCAGACTTTCCAGAAACTGTGGATCATCGCGCGCATACGCCGCCGCTATCTCCGCGGTCAGATTTGCATCTTTGACGTTGTCCAAATGAAAATAGGCGTCGCAGAGCGGAAGCAGAAGAGCGGGTGTGCGTGTATGGGATCTCGCCAGCTGGTCGGCAGCCTCTGCCCATCGCTGCTGCTTATAGCGAACCACGCCCAGTTCGGCAACGGCTGTTTCATAATTCGGATCGTTGGCAATTTCCGCCAGAAATTCCTTTTCTGCCTCGGCCAACCTTCCTTGCTGCAAATCGTAGATTCCCAGATATGTCCGCGCGCCTCGCACCGTCGGCTCAATCTGCAAGGCACGATTCAGATAGCGCAAACCGTTCGCCGAGTCTCCGATGTATAAGTAAAGCGCCCCTATCAGAAAGTATGGATGACCTGGAGTCGCGGATGTTCTCTTCGCGTTCTCCACGAATAATTGCAACGCCTGCTCTTCGCGGTGATCAATTAGAAGTCGCCGAGCCTGTACCCAAGCCGCTTTGTCCGCCTCCGATCCGAGCGCGGAAGCGGCAATGGAAATCTGCTCCATCATCGTATGATGGAGCTCTGCCTGGTGCTGGGCTTCTGTCCGATCGCCCTGGCCCGCATAGGCTCTGGATAGATAGAAGTGCGCGAGAATCTTTGTCGGATCGCGCCGCAAAAGCCCGTTCAACGTATCGATGGCGTCTCGGTATTGCTTCAACTCGAGTTCGCAATGGCCCAGTCCCAGCAAGGCGTCGGGTTCCTCTTGTTTCAGCGACAGCACCTGCTGGTAAGCATCCTTCGCCTTTTGCCATTGAGCAAGTTTAACCTCCACGGAAGCCAGCAACTCCCAGGCATCGGGGTTGCTCGGATATTTCCCGATTGCTACCTGAGCATATTTGTCTGCGTTTGGCAGATCCATATCACTAAGGCTGGCTATTCCAAGATCGAGATCGATTTGCTCGAGTTTCGGATCGATTTGCTGAGCTTTCAGCAGCCATCCAATCCCGGTCTCGCTATCTCCGGTACTGCACAGAAGCTCCCCATATTTCTGCAAAGCCGACGGATTGGCCGGCAAATATTTCACGCACTTTTGGATTGCATTGAGTGCCAGTTCATTTTGTCCACTCAGGTGATAAGCCTGAGCAAGATAATAGAATGCATCTCCATCTCGCGGCTCATAGCGCAAGTGGCGGAGCAGCAGTGTAATGGCCTGGGATTTGTCTCCGGCAAGGAGCTGCTCCACACCTACTTTGAAGAGCAGGTCAGCATCGTTGGGTGCCAGCTTCAAGCCGCGCTGGTAAGATTGCGCCGCCTTTTCCGGCCGCCCTGTCTCTTCAAGCAGCATCCCCTGCAGTTTTAGCGCGGGAACAAATCCGGGATGTTGCTCGACCAATCGATTGGTCAGTTTCAAAGCTTGCGCGATATCCCCATGCTCAAAAACACTGAGTGCTCTATGCAACTGCTCCTGCAACGGAGCTTCCGGCTGTGACGCGGTCTTTTGCGCGTGGGAAGTAATCGGCGATCCAGCGATGAACGCGACTGTGACAAGGCCGAGGGAGATCGACTTCAATCTGTTCAGCTTTTTGCGACAATTCACAGACGGTATGTGCATGGCATGATGCATACTTCTCTCCAGTTTAAAAACACGCTGGCGGCCCCTCCGCGCATGCTGCACTTTATCTTTTACCGCTGCGTGGCGCGCTAGGCCTAAGCTTGGCTGCCGGAAGAATCCCCTTCCCTTCCTCAACGCCATAGAGACGATCGGCCGGCATACTGCCGATCGTGTCAACCTTCCCCGAGGGCCAGATGATCTCCGCCTTGTCGATGCGATCCGATGTGCCAAGTCCAAAATGGAGCCGCAAATCATTTTGCGAGAGATAGCTTCCGCCACTATGAACTTCGTCGGACTGAACCATTGTCCCACTGTAAACCCGCACCCGCGCGTTTAGAGCCATTCGATTGGATTGCACGCCTTCCAATTGAAATTCGATCCAATGACCCTTGACGCCACGCGGCCGCAGTATCATCGGCTTGCCCTGCAGGTTTTCCACGACGATGTCAATCGTTCCCTCGTTGAAGAGGTCGCCCATCGCCACGCCGCGGCTGCATTGCGGAATCTGCAATGCGGATCCCACCTGCTTGCTGATGTCTGTAAATGTGCCGTCGCCGTTATTCAAGAACAACAGCTTCGGCTCCCGGTACTTAACGCCCAGGTTGGCCTCGTCCACCTGCGGATAGACATGACCGTTGGCA
>Ga0181520_10010880_pt1 | contig 12083 bp, 11 predicted proteins | sample PEATcosm2014_Bin_29_FD_132451 | JGI IMG/M metagenome (GOLD analysis project Ga0181520, IMG submission 132451) | Peatland microbial communities from MTU Mesocosm Facility, Houghton, MI, USA - PEATcosm2014_Bin02_30_metaG | ecosystem: Environmental > Terrestrial > Soil > Wetlands > Peat | place...
ACGAGGCGGCCTCGCGGCGGAGCCAAGACGGGCGCCCCGGTCACCGGCCCTCAACGGAACAGGTCCTCCCCGTAGGGCCGGACCACCTCTTCTACGACGGACCCCGACCCCAGCAAGGAGGCGTCCACCCCCCTCACCACGGCGACAGGGACGCCCCGCGCCTTTCCCATCACGAGCTCGGCGGCGGCCGCGACCTCGTCCACGACGCAGACCTCGGTCGCCACGAGCTCGCGGCCGAGGGCGTCCTTTGTCCCGCGCAGGTCGACCACGGCGCGGATGCCCGCGCAGCCGATGGCCACGTCGGTCACGCCCCTGCGCCAGGCGCGGCCGAAGGTGTCCGATATCACCACGGCGACCTCGAGTCCCGTGCGTGCCCTGAGCCCGTCGCGCAGGCGTCGGGCCGAACGGTCCGGGTCCTCGGGCAGCAGCGCCGCCCAGCCCTCGGCCACGTTGGAGAGGTCGACGCCCGAGTTGGCACACACGAAACCGTGCCGGGTCTCGGTCACGACGAGATCTCCCCGGCGGCGCAGCACGCGAACCGACTCCGCCTCGGCCAGAAGGCGCTTGGCGTCCGGATCGGAGGGATCGATCGGGACCACGCGCGCCTCGGCCTTGGAGACGACCTTCTGGGTGACCACGACCACGTCGCCGTCGAGGAGGCCCGCGTGCTCGGCGATGAGCGCCGCCAGGTCGTCGCCGGGGCCCACCTCGGGCAGGCCCTCGACCCCCAGCACGAGAAGTGACTCGCCGATCGCCATTGGCGCAGTCTTCACCCAAGCAGCGCTGACGCGCTACGCATCAAAGGCGGCGCCCCGGGGCCCGGACGGCCCCGCGGCCATGCCGCGCGCCCCGAGCACCGCGCGGGCGAGCCCGGCCGCCAGCTCCGGTGTCCTCATGACCGTCGGGGCCACGACGCAGCGCACGCCGGCCTGCTCGACCTCGCCGCGGCGTTGCGCGTCGGCCTCGTCGATGACGAGCGTGCCGGCAAAAGAGCTGAGGAAGCGGGCGACGCCCGGCGCGGAAGCCTCCCCGCCGAGCTCGACCAGGAGCCGGTCGGCCGGGCCCTTCAAGGCGGCGCCCGCCACGATGGGCGACACGGCCACGACCGAGTGACGGCGCGCCTTCAGCACCTCTGCCACGCCCGGCACCGCCAGGATGGGCCCGATGGAGACGACCGGGTTGGAGGGCGCCACGACGACGATGTCGGCCGAGCCGAGCGCGTCGAGCACCCCGGGAGCGGGCGTGGCCCGCTCGGCGCCCTCAAAGCGCACCCGGTCCACGACCACCGAATGGCGCAGTTTCACGAAGTACTCCTGGAAGGCCACCTCCCGGCCGTCGGCGAGCCTGAGCCGGGTCCGTACCGGGTCGTCGCTCATCGGCACGAGCCGCACACCGAGGCCCCAGGCGCGTGAGATCTCCCCGGTGACCTGTGAGAGGGTGGCGCCTTCGCGCATGCGGCCCGTGCGGTAAAGGTGGGTGGCGAGATCGGTGTCACCGAGACGGAACCAGGTGATGGCGCCGTAGCGCTCCAGGCCGTCCATGGCGTGGAAGGTCTCGTCACGAAGACCCCACCCGGTGGCCGGGTTCACCGCCCCGGCGAGGGTGTAGGTGATCGTGTCGAGGTCGGGGCTCACGTGTAGGCCGTGCAGCTCGGTGTCGTCACCGGTGTTGACCACAGCGACGATCTCCCCGGGGTCGACCACGGCCTGCAGCCCCGCCAGCATCCTGGCCGCACCGACCCCGCCGCAGAGGACTGCGATCACAAAGCCGCCCGTCGGACGTGCTCGACGACTGCCGAGACCCCGTTTCCGAGCGGCGTCCACGGTTTCCAGCCGAGATGCAGGCCCGCCCGTCTCGGGTCGAGGGCGCTGCGCTGCACCTCGCCGGGCCTCGCCGGCGCCGGCCTCGCCTCGAGGTCGCTCCCGCAGGCCTCGGCGACGATCTCGTAGAGCTTCGACACCGACGTCTCCTGGCCCGTGCCGATGTTCATGACGAGGCCGCCCCCGCGGCGCGACGCGCGTGCGAAGGCGTCGACCACGTCGTCCACGAACACGTAGTCGCGGGTCTGGCTCCCGTCGCCGAACACCACGCACGGCCGGCCGGCCACGAGGTTGCCGGCGAAGATGGCGACGACGCCGGCCTCGCCGTGGGGGTCCTGGCGAGGCCCGTAGACGTTCGCCAGGGCGAGGGCGGTGAACTCGATCCCGTGCAGCTCGCGATAGGCGACGAGGTAGTCGATGGCCGACTTCTTGGACACGCCGTAGGGCGAGAGCGGCCTGTGGGGCTGATGTTCGTCGACGGGCAGGTCCGAGGCGTCGGGCTCGCCGTAGAGCGTTCCACCCGAGGCCGCGAAGACGACCTTTCCCGTCTCCGCCACCCGGGCGCCCTCGAGCACCTGGATCGTGCCGAGGACGTTGACCTCGGCGTCGAAGACCGGCCGCTCCACCGAGACGCGGACGTCGGCCTGGGCGGCCAGGTGGAAGATCACCTCCGGGCGGCGGTGGCGCACGAGATCGACGAGATCGCCCGAGCGGACGTCGAGGTTGTGAAAGCGCAGCACGCCGCCCGACGCGCGGGCATCGGCGAGGTTCGCGAGCGACCCGGTGGACAGGTCGTCCACGACGTCGACGTCGTGGCCTTCGGCCAGAAGACGATCGACGAGATTCGACCCGATGAAACCCGCACCTCCGGTCACCATTGCTCTCATGGCGTCCGCCTCCTGTCTCGGCAGTCTCAGGACAAGGGATAGTGCGAGCCGTCGAGGACCGAACCGGGCGGCACCTCGGCCCCGACGCCGACGATTGTCATGCCCCTCAGCTGACCGCTCTCGCCGATCACGGCTCCCGGCCCGATGATGCTGTCCTCAACGGACGCACCCGTGCGCACCTCGGCCCCGGCCATGAGCACGCAACGGCGCAGCACGCAGCCGGGCCCCACTTTGGAACCAGCGCACACGACGCTGTCCTCGACCACCGCGCTCTTGGCAATGGTGGACCGCGGACCGACGAAGCAATGGGGCCCGAGCCGGCAGGCGACGTCGGCGCTCGGGTCGACGAAGATCCCCGCTTCGATCTCGGGCGCGGGCGGGCGGCTCAGGCGCCGGCCCCAGAGGATGTCGAGCTGGGCCTGGAGGTACTGGTGCGGTCTGCCCGTGTCGAGCCAGTAGGCGTCGGAGGCGAGCGCGTACAGGCTTCCCGCGGCGACGAGCTCGGGAAAGGTCTCGCGTTCTATCGACACGCGCCGCCCGGTCGGGATCCGGTCGAGCACAGAGGTCTCGAGGACGTAGATGCCCGCATTTATGAGGTTTGTCGGGGCCTGGCCCTCCGGGGGCTTTTCGATGAAGGCGACCACTTTGCCGGAGCGGTCCGTCGGCACGACACCGAAGTTCGACGGGTCCGGGACAGGAGTAAGTGCGATGGAGGCCTCGGCTGACCGGGAACGGTGGAACGCGACGAGGGCTGAGGCATCGGTCTCGGTGAGCACGTCCCCGTTGAGGACGAGGAAGCTCCCGCCGACACCGGCGGCGTCGGCCGCAAAGCGCACGGCACCGGCGGTGTCGAGCGGCTCCGGCTCGACGACGTACTCGAGCGCGACGCCTGCGAGCCGGTTGTCCGGGAACGCCTGCACGAAGGCGTCGGCCCGGTAGCCGAGCGAGAGCACGACCCGGCGGACGCCGTGGCCGGCCAGCCACTCGACCACATGCGCGATCATCGGACGCCCGACCACGGGCAGCATCTGCTTGGGGATCTCGTAGGTGAGCGGCCGAAGCCGCGTTCCCTCGCCGCCGACGAGGACTACGGCGTCCATCAACCAGTTGTGGTCGTGCTGCTCACCGGTTTGGTGGTCGTGGTGCTCACCGGCTTGGTCGTAGTCGTCGCGCCATGGGCCAGGGTCGTGGTGGTCGTGGACGTGCTCGTCGTGGTCGTGGTCGTCTCGGACTTGAGGAACGCCGCCACGAGCTTGGCCGCCGTCGGTTTGGCGACCGTGGCACCCTTGGGGACAAAAGCCAGCGAGAACAGCTCGCCGTTGGCGTAACCGATGCCCACGGGGTTGGTGGTCGCAAAAGGCGTCGTGGAGGTCGGTGAGGGCCAGATGAGCACCTGCAGCTGGCCCGGTTGCGAGCCGCACTTGCGACTGGCGTCGTAGGTGCCGGCGAGCTTGCCGAGCGACTTGGGAAGCGTGAGGGTGCTGGCCGTCAGCTTCACGTCCTCAGAGGTGAGGAATTTGGCGAGGGTCGCCTTCGCACCTTCGAACTGGGCGGCCTCGGCGCCTGCCCTCTCGGGCTCGATGTCCACCACGCCGTTGCCCGTGGTGATGATGCCCGAGCTCTGGTCGGCGCTACGGGGCAGGTTCACGACCTGGCCGCAGACGTCGACCGAGAGCGCCACCTGCCAGTGGTCCGTGAGAAGTGGAGGCGTCGTGTTCGCCTGGGTCGTGGTCGTTGTGGTCGAGGCGTTCGTCGCCGACTGCTGACGCTCGTGGCGGGAGAACACTATGAGCCCGAGACCGATGACACAGACCGCCAGGAGCAGGGAGTACCACCCGATGGGCGTGCGTTGTCTGTAGCTGCGGCTTCCGCCGATCGACGCGGCTCGCGCGACTCTGCGGCTGATCGAATTCCTGGGCACGGGCCACGACTCTAGCCCCAGCTGGAACCACGATCTCTCCGAGGTGGTCCTCCGGGCGCTCCAGGTCCCTCCGCCGCCGCTCAGCCGCCCCCGGCCGGAAAGCGCCGGCGGTCTGGGCGCAGCGTTCCCAGGTAGCGCTCCCCGCAGGCGAGCACGAGCCTCGCGCCGAGCGCGACCGCCACAAAAGGCAGCCAGATGCGCTGGCGTCCTCGGCTGGAGCGGACCGCGAAGCGCATGATCGAGCGGTGATGGGCCACGAGCATCCTGTAGGGCTCGCGCGAGGTCGAGCGCCCCTGTTCGTGGACCACCGTGGCCGACGGCTCGTACAAGACGCCCCAGCCTGCGCGGTGCAGTCGCCAGCAGAGGTCCACGTCCTCGACGTACATGAAGTAGGCCTCGTCGAAGCCTCCGACGCTGTCGAAGGCCTCGTGGCGCACGAGGAATCCCGCGCCCGAGACCCAGTCGGCCTCGCGGGCGCGGCGCTGCTCGTCGCCGAGCAGGCGGTAGCGGCGCGTCCACGGGTTGTCGCGCCAGAAAAGGCCCACGAACCCGTGACCGAGCGAGTCGCCGAGGTTCGGGAAGGTCCGCCCGGAGGGGTAGACCGAGCCGTCGGTCTCCAAGAGCATGGGGCCCGCCACGGCCGCGTCCAGATGCCGGTCGAGCGCCCCGGTGAGGCGGGCGACGGCTTCCGGCTCGACGACGAGGTCCGGATTGCAGATGAAAAGGAGCTCGCGCTTGCACGATCGCGCGCCGAGGTTCGCCCCCGAGCCGTATCCCCTGTTGCGCGGCGAGCGGACGAGCCGGCAAGGGCGTTCCCCGTTCTCGGCGAGGGCATCCGAGCCGTCGGTCGAGCCGTTGTCCACCACGACGATGTCGGTGACCCCGTTCCGCCGCAGGCTCTCGAGACAACGCGCCAGCACCTCGCCCGCGTTGTAGTTGACGACGACCGCCCCGACTCTTTCGGAGATAAGGGACTCCGCCAATTCAGGCGGTCAGCTCGGCGACGAGTCCTGTGATCGCCTGCTCCCAGCTGGGAAGGAGTTCCCAGCCCGAAAGGCGCATGGCGGCGTTGTCGAGCACGGAGTTGGCGGGCCGGGGCGCGGGACGCGGCGGGTCGAGCTCGCCCGTCGAGATGGGCTCGACCCGTGCCGGGTCGTGGCCGGCGAGGCCGAGCACGAAGCGGGCGAACTCGTACCAGGTCGTCGAGCCCTGGTTGGTGACGTGGAAGATGCCGGCATGCCTGCCCAAGGAGAGATCGATCACCCGCGCCGCCAGGTCCGCCGCCGAGGTGGGGCTGCCCCGCTGGTCGTCCACGAAGCGGAGCGTGCCAACTTGGCCGGCGAGGCGGAGAACGGTCTTGACCATGTTGGCCCCGGTCCTGCCGTTCACCCACGCCGTGCGCACGATCGTGTGGCCCGGGTCGAGCTCGCGCTCACCGCCCAGCTTCGAGCGCCCGTAGACCGACAGCGGGTTCGGCTCGTCCCACTCGACATAGGGCCGGGGCGAGGTGCCGTCGAAGACGTAGTCGGTGGACAGGTAGCAGAGATGGGCGCCCACGAGGCGGGCCGCCTCTGCGACATAGCGGGTGCCGAGGCAGTTGATCCGATAGGCGCGGTCGGGGTCGGACTCGCAGGCGTCGACGGCCGTGAAGGCAGCCGGATGGATGACGACGTCCGGCTCCACCGTGCCGATGGCGGCGAGCACGGCGTCGCGGTCGGAGATGTCCAGCACCGCCTCCTCGGGGGCGATGATGTCGAGCTCGGGGCCGCGGCGGCGCTCGGCCGCGCGGACGTGCAGCTGTGTCACGATCTCTGAGCCGACCTGACCGGTCACTCCGGTCACAAACACACGCACGGCCGACCTCAGGGCTTCTCGCCGCTTGGCGGCGCGCTCGCCCAGGACGACTCGACGACCGGGGAACGCCCGATCAAGGGCTCCCACCAGGAGCGGTTGTCCCGGTACCAGGCGACGGTCGCCTCCAGGCCAGAGGCGAAGCCCACCATCGGCTTCCAGCCGAGCTCCGTGCGTATCTTCGTCGAGTCGAGCAGGTAGCGCCGGTCGTGGCCGGGGCGGTCGGGGACGATCGTCTTCAACGACTCGGGCCGTCCTGTCGCCTTGAGTACGCCGTCGGCGATGTCCTCGATGCTCGCCTCCTCGCCCGATCCGACGTTGTAGGTCCCGCCGACGACGCCGTCGTTGAGGACGAGCTCGATCGCCCGGCAGTGGTCCTCGACATGCAGCCATTCACGCCGGTTCTTCGTCGAGGCGTACAGCGGGAGCGTTTCGCCCTCGAGGGCGCGCGTCGTGAACAGGGGGATGACCTTCTCGGGGAACTGGTACGGGCCGTAGTTGTTGCAGCAGTTCGTGATCGTCGCCCGCAGCCCGAAGGTCTCGATGTAGGAGCGGACGACGTGGTCGGCGCCGGCCTTGGAGGCGTTGTAGGGCGTGCGCGGCCGGTAGGGGGACTCCTCGTCGAAGGACACCTCGCTGTCGAGGGCCAGGTCCCCGTAGACCTCACAGGTGGAGATGTGGTGGAACCTCGCCACCTCGCCGCGCCGGGCGGCCTCGCACAGCGCCTGGGTTCCGAGCACGTTCGTCCTGAAGAAACGGGCCGGGTCCAGCACGGCCAGGCTGTTGTGGGACTCGGCCGCGAAGTGCACGATCGTCTCGACGCCGTGGCGGGCGAGAGTCTCGGCCACGAGCGCCTCGTCGCAGATGTCGCCGTGCACGAAGATCACGATCCCTTGCGACTCGAGCTCGGCGAGGGAGCGACGGTCCCCGGCATAGGTGAGGGCGTCGAGCACGACGAGCCGGTCCTCGGGGTGGCACCGGGCCCAGTAGCGCACGAAGTTGGAACCGATGAAGCCCGCGCCGCCAGTGATGAGCAGTTTCATGATCGGCCCAGGCTAATCGGCCCGGGGCGCGACGCCAGGGCCGCCCGCCGGCGCCTCGCACCCGAGCGCGGCGCCTCCTCAGCGCACGTGGACGACATCACCGGCAGAGATGGTCCGGATGCAGGCGCCGGTGGACACGAGCAGGCACCCGGCGTCGTCGACGTCGAGGGCCGTGCCGGTGACGGACTCGTCGCCGAGCTCGACGCGGACCTCCCGGCCGATGGTCGCGCAGGCGCGGCGGTACTGCGAGGCGAGACCGTGGCGTCCCTCGGGGCTGAAGAGGGCGCCGTTGAGCACGCCCGCCTCCTCGAGCAGCCTCCGCACGAGCTCGTCCCGGTCGATCTCGTGTCCCACGAGGCGGTTAAGGGCGGTCGCGCCTTGCGCCATGGCCGCGAGATCAGGGTCCCGCGAGTCCTCGGGCGGCCAGCCCGCAGGCCAGTTCACGTTGATCCCGATGCCCACGACGACGGCGGGCCACCGACGGGCAGGCACCCGGGCGGGCTCGTCGGACCTGCGGGGCGCCACGACCTCGGACAGTATCCCGGCGAGCTTGCGAGCGACCCCGCGCCCTGCGGGAACCGGCTCGAGGGCCGTCCCGGCCGGGCCGCCGGCAGAGCTCGACGAGATCAGGTCGTTCGGCCACTTGAGCGACAGATCGACCCCGGCCGTCGCCCGACAGGCCCGCAACGCCGCCAGCGCCACGACGGAGGCGGCCAGATGGAGCTGGTCGGGCGCCAGGTCCGCCCTCAACAGGATCGAGCACAGCACCGAGGTGCCGGGCGGCGCCACCCAGGCTCTCCCGAGGCGCCCTTTGCCGTCGGTCTGGTGATCGGCGACGACGGCGTAGCCCTCGGGGACCTCGGCACCTGTCGGCAGGCCGTCGTTCACGAGCCTCGCCAGGTACCGGTTCGTCGAGTCGACGACGGCCAGGCGCTGCGGCACGGCGAAGGCGACCGGCCCCGCGCCCGTGCTCAGACCCCCGACGACCGCATCGAGGCCCTTTTGCTGGCGGGTAGCCTGCTCGACTGAGCGCTCCCCTACGGGTGGTCCGTCGGCTCGCGGCACCTGCTCCATTGAGACGAGGCTAGGAAGGAGGGCCGTGTTCGACAAGGTGCTCATCGCGAACCGCGGCGAGATCGCCGTGAGGGTCATCCGGACCTGCCGCGAGCTCGGGATCGCCACCGTCGCCGTCTACTCCGAGCTCGACAACAACTCGCTCCACGTCCGGCTCGCCGACGAGGCCTACGCTCTCGGCGGCCAGAGCGCGGCGGAGAGCTATCTCGTGACCGACGCCATCTTGGACGCGGTCACGCGAAGCGGTGCCGACGCCGTGCACCCCGGCTACGGGTTCCTCGCCGAGAACGCCACGTTCGCCTGGGCGGTGACCGCTGCCGGCGTCGCCTTCATCGGCCCGCCGCCCAGCGCGATCGAGATCATGGGCGACAAGATCAGCGCCCGGCGCGCGGCCGAACGCGCAGGAGTCGCCAGTGTTCCCGGCCTGAGCGAGCCGATCACCGACCCGGCCGAGGTCGTCGCCTTCGCCGAGGCCAACGGCTGGCCGGTCGCCATCAAGGCCGCCTTCGGCGGCGGGGGCCGGGGCATGAGGGTCGTGACCGGCGCCGGCGACGCCGCGGAGGCCATGGAGTCGGCCCAGCGCGAGGCCCAGTCCGCCTTCGGGCACGCTGAGGTCTACGTCGAGCGCTATCTCACCTGGCCCCGCCACATCGAGATGCAGGTCTTCGCCGACAGCCACGCCAACGCGGTGTGGCTCGGCGAGCGGGACTGCTCGTGCCAACGCCGTCACCAAAAGCTCATCGAGGAGAGCCCCGCCCCGCAGTTCCCCGACGCCGTGCGCCGTTCCATGGGCGCGGCATCGGTCCGGATCTGCCAGGCCTGCGGCTACGAGGGCGCCGGGACGATCGAGTTCCTCTACGAGGACGGGAGCTTCTACTTCCTCGAGATGAACACGCGACTGCAAGTCGAGCACCCGGTCACGGAAGCTCTGACGGGCCTCGACCTCGTGGAGTGGCAGCTGCGGGTCGCGGCAGGCGAGGCGCTCCCGCTTGATCAGGAGGCGATCGACTCTCTCGGCCGGGGACACGCCATCGAGGCGCGGATCAACGCCGAGGACCCGGCCGGCGGTAGGTTCCTCCCGAGCCCGGGACGGATCAAGAGGCTCAGGCTCCCCGAGGGATTCGGCGTGAGGTCCGACTCGGGCTTCGAGTCCGGCGACACCGTCAGCCAGTACTACGACAACCTGGTCGCGAAGATCATCGCCTGGGGCCCCGACCGCGAGGCCGCCCGCCGCAGGCTGCTCCGCGCCGTCTCGGAGATGGAGGTCGAGGGCGTGGCCACGACTAGCCCCGCCATCGAGGCGGTCCTCGCCCACGAGGACTTCATCGAAGCCCGCCACTCGACTCGCTGGGTGGAAGAGCGCCTCGACCTCTCCGGGCTCGCTGCCGCGGCGCCCCTCGACGGGCCACCAGAAGGTGCCGAGGGCGCCTTTGGGGAGTCCGGCGGCGAGAACATGGTCGTGCGGGAGGTCGACGCCGAGGTCGACGGGCGCCGCTACCGAGTGAGGTTGTGGGTGCCCGACCTCTCGGGCGCCGGCCCGCCGGCCGCTCGGGCCGAACGGCCGTCGGCCAGGAAACGGCCCCGCCAGGCCGCGGCGCCGGTCGCCGCTGAGGACGGGACGGTCACGGTCCCGATGCAGGGCACGATCATCAAGGTGCTCGTCACCGAGGGACAAGTCGTCGAGGCCAACCAGACGATCTGTGTGCTCGAGGCCATGAAGATGGAGAACCCCATCAGCTCCGACCGCGCGGGAACGGTCAGGGAGCTTCGCGTCTCGGTCGGTGACTCGCTCGGCGCGGGCGACGTCGTGGCGGTCATAAGTTGACGGGCGTGAGCACCGGCCAAGCCATCAAACAACGGGCGCAGGCGGCCATCGCGGACGCCGGCGAGAGGCTGATCGCCCTCTCGCGGATGATCCACGGTCACCCCGAGCTGGGCTTCCAAGAAGAGCGGGCGTCCACCTGGTGTGCCGAGGCACTGAGCGACGGCGGCTTCAACGTCGAGCGGGGCGTCTGCGGCCTCCCGACGGCGTTCTCCGCGAGCTTCGGCTCGGGGCCGCTCACGGTCGCGATATGCGCCGAGTACGACGCCCTGCCCGACATAGGCCACGCCTGTGGCCACAACGTGATCGCCTCGGCGGCCGTGGGGGCCGCTTTGGGGCTGGCCCCTGTGGCGGACGATCTCGGCATCACCGTCCGTGTCCTCGGCACGCCCTCGGAGGAGGGCGGGGGCGGCAAGATCCTCATGATGCAGCGCGGCGGGTTCGACGGCGTCAACGCCGCCCTCATGGTGCACCCGTCCCCGGTCGAGCTCGATCACATGCCCTGCCTCGCCGTGAGCCACTTCGACGCCCGTTACACCGGGAAGGAGGCGCACGCTTCGGCCTTCCCGGAACGGGGCGTGAACGCCGCCGACGCGATAACCCTCGCCCAGGTCGCCATCGGACTGCTCCGCCAGCACGCGGACCGGGGCAACCAGGTCCACGGGATAGTCACCTACGGCGGCGCCGCCCCCAACATCGTGCCCGCCCGCGCCGTGGCGAAGTACTACGTGCGCGCCGAGACCCTGCAGGCGCTCGAGGCCTGGGAGCAGAGGGTCGTAAGGTGCTTCGAGGCGGGGGCGCTCGGGACGGGGGCATCGCTCGAGATAGTGCCCCAAGGTCCCCGTTACTCCGAGTTCCACACCGACGAGGCGATGGCGGCCGCCTACCGGGCCAACGCCGAGGCGCTAGGCCGAGTCTTCGCCAGCAACACCGAAGGTGCCCTGAGGGCATCCACGGACATGGGCAACGTGTCGCTCGAGATCCCCTCGATCCACCCGCTTTTGGCCATCGACTCGCTCCCGGCGGTCAACCATCAGCCCGAGTTCGCCGCCGCGGCTGCGAGCCCGGCGGCCGATCGTGCCGTGCTCGACGGAGCCGTGGCCATGGCCTGGACGACGATCGACATTGCGAGTGACGCGGCCGTGCGCCAGCGCCTCGGCGCGACCGCCTACCGGCACGGCTGAGAGGTCACGGCCGCGTCAGCGGTTCGGGCGGTACTCCCCGAAGACTTCCCGCAGCACGTCTGACACTTCCCCGAGCGTCGCCCGGCGGCGCAGGGCCTCGCGCATCGGGACGAGCAGGTTCTCGGTCCCACGGGCCGCCGCCCGCACCTCGTCGAGGGCGGCGTCGACGCCGGCCTGGTCCCTCGAGGCCCGCAGCGCCTGCAGGCGCTCGATCTGTGCGCTTTGCAGGGACGGGTCGACAGGGAAAGGCTCCGATTCGCCGGCGTCGTCCTCCACGAACCTGTTCACGCCCACGACCACGGCCTCGGCCGCCTCGACCGCCTTGGCGTAGTCGTAGGCGGCCTGCTCGATCTCGTCTTGCATGAAGCCGGACTCGATGGCGGCCACGGCGCCGCCGAGCTCGTCGATGCGGGCGATGTAGGCGAGGGCGGCGCGCTCCACCTCGTTGGTGAGGCTCTCCACGTAATAGGAACCCGCCAGC
>Ga0181520_10010881_pt1 | contig 12083 bp, 12 predicted proteins | sample PEATcosm2014_Bin_29_FD_132451 | JGI IMG/M metagenome (GOLD analysis project Ga0181520, IMG submission 132451) | Peatland microbial communities from MTU Mesocosm Facility, Houghton, MI, USA - PEATcosm2014_Bin02_30_metaG | ecosystem: Environmental > Terrestrial > Soil > Wetlands > Peat | place...
AAGAAAAACACACCTCTGGTGCGCGGCGGCCAGGAGTACGTGCCCAACATCAGCCACGTCTTTCGCCGGGACCAGCACCTCTACCTGCTCTATGAAATCTACTCACCCGCACGCGAAAAAGCGGCTGAAAACCAGCCGAAGGGAACCAAGCCGGGTATAAATCTTCTCAGCAGCCTAGAACTGATTCAAGGCTCCACCAAGGTCTATGAAACGCCGCTGGTGCAGGCGCGAGTGATCAATGTGGAGGGCCGCGACGCAGTGGCCGTGGAACTCGATGTTCCGCTCAGCGGACTCAAGGCGGGCCAATACGTGTGCCAGTTGAATGTGATCGATGACGCGGCCGGCAGCTTCGCCTTTCCGCGTTTTGCGGTGCTGGTGAAGGAGCCGGTTGCCACACCGGCTGCCGCGCCGCAATGAAACGCTGAAGTACGCAGCGGGCAGCAGCTAAATCTCCTCAGGGACGGGTTGCCGCCGTTGTTTCTTCGTCGGCCCAATAGCCGTTTCTGCCCTCAATCACCAGGCCTGGGTAGTCCTTCAGCCGCAGACCAAGCGCGTGATAGCCCGGATGAGGAGCTTGCGGATAAAAACTCAGAAGATAACGATTGGGCAAGTGATGGGAGATGGCAATGACGCCGCGCTCCAAACTGTGGGCATCGGTGAATTTGAAGCTCTCGCCGCCAGTCAGCCGCGCCACGCTCTCCGGAACATTGCGCTGGAAGCCATCTGTGACTAGAATCGCCGCGATCTTAGCCGCTCTGAGAGGAGGCGCAAGCAGGCTGAGGCAGTCGTAGGTTTGCTCCAACCGATTTTTGCCTGGCTCAGCATCAGGATCCTTGCTCATGCAGCCGTGAGGAGGCCCGGGAGTGCTGGAACTAAACATCTGCGAGGCTTCGTTTTTAGCGGAGGACTTTGTGGAAGAAAACATCAGGCAGTAAATCGCGGTGTTTGTGCCACTGAGGTCATGAAGCGCTTGTTCCAGTTGCGCCTGGCTGCCATGATCCAAGGTTTCGCTTATTAGCAAAATGACACGGCGGTATTCTGGAGGTTGCCTGCGCAACAGATCGACGGAAAAACGCAGGCCGTCGAGGATGGCAGCGCCGCGATCTCCGGGTTCGAGATCGTGCAGCGCGTCTGCCACTGCGTTTATGTCGGAGGTAAACTCCTGGGCCAGGCGGGGCGCGCTATCGAACTCCACCACCGCGACCTTATGGGGGACTGCGCCGATGACTGCTTCGATGGATGGGCCCAGGTTGCGATATTTGTCGAGTTGACGAGCGCCCGCGCCGCCGGTTTCAATGGCGACAACCAGCACCAGCGGCTCGCTGCCTGTGTCCTCTTCGACCTTGATCTTCTCTTCGATGCCGTCGTCGGTGAGAATGAAATCCTTTGCGGAGAGCGTGAAGACCGGCTCTCCGGCTTTGGTCCTGACCAAGGCTGGCACAAGAACCAGCGTGGTGCGCGTCGTGAAAACAGGATTCTGCGATGCGGGGGAAGCTGGAGTTTGAGCCAACGCCGCCGGCAGGCACACAATCGCACCCAGGAATACAAACTTCATGGCCAGTCCCCCTCACCCTAGTGTATTTCTGACGAACGGAAGACTGTTTGGGAATCGTTGTATCGTACCTAGCCGACAGAGCTCAAAAGGTTAAGACACCCGCGGTCTTGCTAAAATCAAAGCATGACCCTCACCGCACAGGATCGCGCACGGCGCATCAAAATTATTCTCTTCGACGTGGATGGAGTACTGACCGACGGCACCATCTGGGTGATTCCGGCTCCGGTGGCCGGGCCGGACGGAGCCGTGACCACCAGGATGGTTGAGGCCAAGGGCTTCAACGCACATGACGGCGCGGGCGTGACGCTGGCGCGGCTGGGCGGCATGAAGCTGGGCGTGATTACCAAGCGCATCACGGAGGCCGTGGCCCTACGCGCGCGCGATTTGAAGTTGGATTTTGTTTACCAGGGCGAAGCCTTCAAGATGCGTCCGGTGCGCGAGATTATGGCCAAGGAAGGCATGACGCTGGAGGAGATCGCCTTCGTGGGCGACGACGTGATCGACCTGGCGGTGATGCGGGAGTGCGGATTGGCCGTCGCTGTGGCTAATGCGCGGGAGCAGGTCAAGGCCGAGGCGCATTACGTGACGCCGCACCGTGGTGGCGAGGGCGCAGGACGCGATGTGATTGAGTTTATCCTCGAAGCCAAGGGATTGCTGGAGCAGTGCCTCAAGGCGTCGATTGACGAGAGCAATCCGCTGCCGCCGTCGATTGATATTGGCAGGGGCGGGGATTTGAAGTAATGGCGACCCGACCAAAACGCGCTGTCGTACTGTTGAGTGGAGGCTTGGATTCCGCCACGGTGCTGGCCGTTGCCAAGAGCCAAGGCTACGAGTTGTTTGCACTCTCGTTTTCCTATGGGCAGCGGCACGTGATTGAACTTGAAGCGGCGCGGCGTGTGGCAGCAGCCATTGGCGTGGCGGATCACCGCATTGCGAAGATTGATCTGCGCGTCTTCGGCGGCTCGGCACTAACCGCGGAGATCGAGGTTCCCAAGGGGCGCGACGCGGAGGCCATGAGCCACGGCATTCCCATCACTTATGTTCCGGCGCGCAACACGATTTTTCTTTCGTTTGCGCTGGCCTGGGCGGAGGTGCTGGGTTCGAGCGACATTTTTATTGGCGTGAACGCGCTGGATTACTCGGGCTATCCCGATTGCCGGCCAGAGTTTATTGAGGCATTTGAGAAGATGGCGAATCTGGCGACCAAAGCTGGGGTTGAAGGACGACAGACGCTGCGGGTACATACGCCGCTGATTGCGCTGACCAAGGCGGAGATTATCGCCAAGGGGCTTAAGTTGGGCGTGGATTACGGGCTGACCAGCAGTTGCTACGATCCGGGGCCCAGGGGCGAGCCGTGCGGAGAGTGCGATTCGTGTTTGCTGAGGCGGAAGGGTTTTCGGGAGAATGGGGTAGTCGATCCATTGACCTATAAGGAAGGTCTGGCTTCTTCTTGACTCGATCATTGAGTTTTGTGGTTTCCCCGGTCTCAAAATCGAGACCGGGGGCACCCATCATTTTTTAACTATGAAAGTGTTTTGGTTTCGTGGTTTCCCACCCATTCGCATAGAACGCGAATGGATGGGGCACGGGGCTGACCACTGACCACTGACAACTGAAAACTGGTCTTATGAGCTACGCGGTCAAGGAAATCTATTACACGCTGCAGGGCGAGGGGGCGCAGGCGGGGCGCGCGGCGGTCTTTTGCCGCTTTGCCGGATGCAACCTTTGGTCGGGGCGCGAGCAGGACCGTGCGGAGGCTGTCTGTAAATTTTGTGACACCGATTTCGTGGGTGTGGATGGGGATGGCGGCGGAAGTTTCGAGAGGGCTGAGGATTTGTCGGAGGCTATCGAGCAGAAGTGGCCCGCGGATTCCGGGGCGGGCAGGCGGTTCGTGGTTTGCACCGGCGGCGAGCCTCTGCTGCAATTGGACGCAAAGCTGATTGCCGCGCTGCATGGGCGCAAATTTGAGATTGCCGTGGAGACTAACGGAACGATTGCCGCGCCGGAGGGGGTGGACTGGATTACGGTCAGCCCCAAGGCCGGAACCGATTTGAAGCAGCGCAGCGGGGAGGAGCTGAAGCTGGTTTTTCCCCAATTGGGCGTCGATCCGGCGGAGTTTGAGGCGCTTGCTTTCCGGCATTTTTCCTTGCAGCCGTTGGACGGCCCCCATCGCGAGGCTTATACCGAGCTTGCGTTGCGCTATTGCCTCGATCATCCGCAATGGCGGCTAAGTCTGCAAACCCACAAGTTTCTCGGCATTCCATAGAGGGAAAACTATGGAAATGTATAAATCTGCCGTGCGGCGCAAGCCCAACACAGGTTAGAATCGTCTGTACAGTAGGCAGAGTTGCTCCCACCGGCTGCCTGCACTTCCAACCGGCCCAAGTCGTTGATTTTTCATCTCCAGACGGCCCGGATGAGAAGGCATGGAATCCCCAGGATGATGACAAGAAAATACCGTTTGCTGACCCTCTGGCTCGTTTTAGCCGCCGTAATCGCTTTCGTGCTTCCGGCCAGGCCCGCCTGCGCCCAGACCACCCCTGTGCAGATCGTTCCGGGAGTCACGGCTCCGGCCAATCCGGAAACAGTTGCTCCGTCCAAGGACGACCCAGTTAAGACGCCCATCGCCAGCCCGATACAGATTGCCCCGGCTAAAGCTACGGATTCCACCACGCCACCGCCGAACCGCGCCCAGGCGTACTATCATCTGGCGCTGGCCAGCGGCTATGAGGAGCAGGCAGTCAGCGAGGGCCGCCCGGAGTTGGTGACAAGAGCCATCGAGGAGTACAAACTGGCGCTGAACGCAGACCCTACTTCGCCGCAGCTGAACCTGATGCTGGCCAACCTGTACTTCCGTGCCGGCCGTTCGCGCGAAGCTGAGAGCACGGCTCGTGGGCTGCTGAAGAGCGCGCCCGACGATATTGAGGCGCACAAGCTGCTGGGACGCATCTACCTGCGCACGCTGAGCGAAGGGCAAAATGCGTCGCCCGCCTCCTCGCCCAGTGGCAACGTGCTGAATCTGGCGATCACGGAATTCGAGAAGATTGTCGCATTGCAACCGAAGAACGTCGAGAATCGCATGGTTCTGGGCCAGCTCTACACCGTCAAGCACGACCAGAAAAAGGCCGAAGAGCAGTTCAAAATAGCGCAAACCATGGAGCCTGATTCCGAGGAGGTGGTGCTGAACCTGGCCCGCCTATTTGCGGAGAGCGGCGACCTTGAACAGGCAGCCAAGGCCATTGAGACGGTACCAGTAGCCGACCGTACGGCCAAAATGGAAGCTGTGCTGGGCTCGACCTATGAGCAGTTAAAGCGGACCAAAGATGCCATTGCCGCCTATCAGCGCTCCGACAGCCTGGAGCAGGGAGACCCGCGCACGCTGGATGCGCTGGCCCATGCTCTGCTCAACGATAACCAGCTCGATGAGGCGCTGAAGCGCTACCAAGAGCTGGCCGAGGCCGACCCGGAGAACGCTTCAGCTCTGGTGCGCATTGGCGAGATACAGCGCCGCCAGGGAAAATATGAGGATGCGCTGGCCACCACTCGCAGAGCGCGTAGGATGGACTCTAGCAGCCTTGAAGCCGGCTATAACGAAGGGCTGCTACTGGACGTGCTGGGCCGCTACGACGAATCCGCACAGACATACGAGAAGATGGTGGACCTGACCTCGCATGCCAATGGCGCCTACACCACCGAGGAGAAGAACAATCGCAGCATCTTTCTGGAGCGGCTGGGATCGGTTTATCACGAGCAGAACAAGACGGCCGAGGCCATCGCCACCTACCAAAAACTTATCGACATGGGCGGCGATTCGGCGGTGCGCGGCTATCAGTTCCAGGTGGACACCTGGCGCGACGCCAAACAGTATGACAAAGCCATCGAGGTGGCGCGCAAGGCCGTGGAGGCTAACCCCAAAAATCGCGAGCTGAAACTGATGCTGGCCGCGGAAATGGGCGATCTGGGCAAGACCGACGAAGGACTGGCGCAGGCCAAAGGGCTGCTGGCGAACACCACGGAAGATCGCCAGGTGTGGCTGGCGATTGGCCAGATGTGCGTCCGCGCGCATCGCTGGAAGGAGGCCGAGGAGGCCTTCAACAAGGCCGAAGCGCTGACCACCAAGAAGGAAGACCGCGGCTATCTGATTTTTCTCCGCGGCGAGCTGGCCGAGCGTCAGAAACATTATGAGCCGGCCGAGCAGTTCTTCCACCAAGCGCTGGAGATGGAGCCGGACAATGCCATGGTTCTCAACTACCTGGGCTACATGCTGGCCGACAAGGGAAAACAGTTGCCCGAAGCCCTCAAGTTGATTCGCAAAGCCGTGGAGCTGGAGCCTATGAATGGCGCCTACCTCGACTCGCTGGGTTGGGTGTACTTCAAGATGGGCGAGTATGAACTGGCCGAGCAGTACCTGCATCAGGCCGTGGAGCGCGACCAGACCGATCCCACGGTCCATGACCACATGGGCGAGCTGTATGAGAAAACCGGCCGCTTCCGTTTGGCCACGGCGCAGTGGGAGCTTTCACTGGAGGAGTTCGCCAAGTCAGCCTCGGTTGACGTGGACCAGGCCGAAGTGGCCAAGGTGCAAAAGAAACTGGACTCGGCTCGCATCAAGCTGGCCCGTCAGGAAAGCGCCACCGGACAGAAGTAGGGAATAGGGACCAGGGAATAGGGAATAGAAAAGTAAAAAGACAACGGGATACAGAAAGCAGTTTGAGCCTTTCAGGGGAACGACAACGTTGGGAGCAGCAATAACATACTGTTCCCTATTCCCTAATCCCTATTCCCTGCATTTTGAGCGTCCTGTTTCCCTTTCGCGTCCATTCGTTGTAGGATTTTCTCGGATGGGCTGAAAGATTTGGCCGCTCACAGAGGAATGGAAATCGTATGAATCGCAAGAACTCGAACTCCCGCACGCGACGCTTCCGGCAACCCAACGGCTTTACGCTGATGGAGTTGCTGATTGTTATGTCCATCATCACCGTACTGATGCTGATCGGCTTTCCAACCTACAAGATGGTCATGAAGCATGTCCGCGAACTATCGGCTAAGCAGTCACTGCGGGCGATTCATGAAGCGGAGATGTTGTACGAGCAGAGCTACCCCGCCAAGGGATATGCCTGCAATCTGCAGTACCTGGGTGGTGAGCAGGGCAAGACGCCATCCGCCACGGCATCCGAGCTGCTGCCCGAGGAGCTGGCCAAGGGAAACAAAGACGGCTACATATTTGTCATCACCAACTGCGTGAAGAATACGCAGAGCGGCTCAGACAGGGTCGATGGGTATACGCTCACGGCGGTTCCCGAGGTGGTGGGCAAGACCGGGGATCTGGGCTTCTGCACCGACGATGGCGGCGTGCTTAAAGAGGACCGTGCCGGCGGAATCAACTGCGTCGAAAATGTCCAGTGACGCGACGGAATCACGTGGCGCAAGCATGATTCTGGTCTTCTCGATACGAATATTTGTGTGATGATTCTGCCTGACAATCATCGGCAATGGGAGTGGAGTTCGCAATGAAGAAATGTCCCGTTTGCAACGCGGTCTATCCTCCTAATCACGCTTTTTGCAAAGCTGATGGGACGGCGCTCATCAAGACGCAGGATGTTGCGATAGGCATCCCACAAGACGCAACCCAGAGCTGGCCACAGCCGCCAGTTGAGAAGCAGCGTGTACCAGTCTTTGTTTGGGTTCTGGTGGGGGTCGCAGTATTCCTCTTGGCGGGCATCCCACTCATCATGCTGCTTGCGATTCCCAACTTCGACCACATGAAGAAACAGGCTAATGAAATCGCGGCGATGAAGTCCATGCGGGCCATTCAAGAGGCGGAGATGATGTACTCGACCAACTATCCCTCCCGCGGCTATGCCTGCTCGTTGAGGGCTTTGGGAGGCGATCCGAATGCCGGGCCGCCCTCGGCGGAGGCGGCGCAGCTATTGCCGGGCGATCTGGCCTCGGGCTTCAAGTCAGGCTACATCTTCAACCTCAGCAACTGCACCAGTGTGAGCCAGAACGGCACGGAGCGCGTCACCGGCTACATTCTCACCGCCGTTCCTCAGACTCCCGGAAAAACCGGCAGCCGCGGCTTTTGCAGCGATACGTTCGGCGCCATCAAATATGACCCTACGGGGGGCACCCAGTGCGTTCAGCCGCTGGAATCGAGATGATTAAATATTTCAGGCTAGGCGTCTGGATCGTGGTAGCTGCCGCATTCATCTCGACTTGCCTCTACGCTCAAGGACGTTCGCCGTCCGCACAGGATCCGTCCGCTAAGGACGCCGTGCAGGATGCGGCGCACCAACTGGCACAGAAGGTTGATCAGCACTACAACCAGTTGCACTCGCTCAAGGCCGGCTTCACGGAGAGCTATGAGGGGCTGGGAATGCGGCGCACGGAGAGCGGAACGCTGATGATGATGAAGCCCGGCCGCATGAAGTGGGAGTACGGCGAGCCTGCCGGAAAGCTCTTCCTGCTCGACGGCACCTTTGCCTGGTACTACTCCCAGGGCGACTCTCAAGTGCAGCGCATCCTTGAAAAACAAATGAATGATTTGCGCTCGCCGCTGCGTTTTTTGCTGGGCCGCACTAAGCTGGAAAAGGAGTTGAGCAACCTGGCTCTACGGCCCGCCGCGAACGGCCAGTTCACGCTGACCGGCCAGCCCCGTGGTCAGGAGAAACGCGTGTCGCGACTCACGCTGACCGTAACCGCGGATGGAACCATCACCGGAATCGAGATGGAAGAGGCCGATGGCGCGCTGACCCGCTTCACCTTCACGGGTGAGCAGCCTGATGTGACGTTTCCTGCCGGGACATTCCGCTTTACTCCGCCCAAAGGCGTGCCGGTGGTGGACGCGCTGCCGCCAGTGTAAGCAGGATAAACACAACTGCAGCATGTGATCTGCACCAACTGCGGAATCACTTTGCTGTTCACTGAACGGGACTGCCAGATTCCTCTTTCAGCCGCCGAGCCACGCGATCCTTAAGAATCTGGAAAAATCTCTGCACATCAGCAAATGTGGTGGTGGGATCGTTGTTATAGTCCATCAAACGGTGTTCATAATTCTTGCTGTTGGGGGCTATCTCATCGATCACGAAGCGCGCCTCCTGCATCGCCGCTCCGCGATGTTCAAATTTACCCGACACTTGGTGAGTAGCCATCTCCAGCGCACAGTACAGGCTAAATGTTTTGGCATCGGCCGGGCAGACCCGTGTGTCGGCGCGATTCCACTTTGATTCGGAGTCGAGGATCTCTCGCGCACGCTGCACGATCTGCACATCAACCTTGGTGACAGGCGGGCGAACCTCTGGGTCATCTGCCACGCTTCCAGCGGATTGGCCTACGGAGGATTGCCCTTGCCCCACAGCGACGAAGACCAGAAGGACCGCGGGGGCGACAGCCCATTTGCTCCACTTCATGATTCCGCACCTCTTCTGGATTAGATGGCCGTGACTTTGATTTCGGTTACATTCTCTTTTACGCCCTTGATGATGAGCCACATAGCCAATCCGAACTCCGCAATGAACATAATCGGATACAGTGGATAGGTCAGTTTTTGGTAGGCGGGGAAGAGGCCGAGCTGAATGAAACAGATTATCAGGCTCAAACCATCCAGGAGAAGCAACACGCCCAGAATCCGCGGAAGGAAGCCGGATTTATAGACCAGATAGCCGAGGGGGAAGAGCCAGACTCCATATAATAGAGTCAAAATCATATTCGCGCTGCCGCCCAAATTGAGGAAAAACATCGAGAGAGCCTGTAGTTGATCCGGTTTGAATGCGTGCAAATAATCGGATCTGCCTAATAGCAAAAAGGCTTCGAATTGGATCAGCGTATAAACGCATTCCACGGCGACACCGGTCAAATTGAACAGTACGAACAACAAAGCCAGATTCCTGTTCACAGGCTTCAGCAGCACGTACAAAGCCCAGGCCGTCGAAAGAAATAACAGATCGGCGACTATTGTGCTCATGAACCCGATCCTAATCATCAGCTCAGAATCCGCTATATTCCTGGCCATTGCCGCGGGATCATCCCAGACAAAGGGCTTGTGCTGAATAAAAGTCGCAGAAGCAAAGAGAACGATATAGGCGAGATAAAGGAACCCCGCCAATCTGGCCAGTTTGCGCCGCGAACCACCCTGCGCATCGCCTGCAATTTCGAAACCGGCTATGCCTGTCATTTCAATTCCTCCCTTGTTCTTCATCTAAATAATTATTATCACTCGTATCTCAGCGCCTCGATGGGGATGAGGTTAGCTGCTCAAATGGAATGAATTATGCCGTTGAACATGGCAGAGACAGCCAGGACGGCTACAGTTGATTCTTTCTGCTGTACGGCGCACATATGTGTGCCGGTGGTGTACGCGCTGCCGCCGGTGTAAACAGCAAGACTGTCCCGGAAGCTCAATCCTCGAAGGTCAATTGCCCGGCCCAACCCTTGGCAATCGTCTCGTTCATTTCTTCGATTGTGACCGGCTTGCCCGTCCAATGAATACAACCCAGCAAATCCATGATCGAGCCGGTCTTGTGCTTGAGAATATATTCGCCGCGTTCGCCTTTGATGAACCATAGCCAATCTCCCGTCTTCAGTCCAATATCCTTGCGAACTTCGGCTGGAATCGTGATTTGGCCTTTCGAATTAACGGTCGCGGTGTACATCGGCAGCCTCTAGAAAAGAGCATAGCCCCGTTATGTAAGGAGAAATCGGACTCCCGCATCCAGAAATACCAGCAAAATTGTGGCCTTACTAATCGCCGGTAAAAAGACACTCATTACGGATCAGTTTTCGTTGGCTGCAGCGGCTCTTGCCGAGGCCATTTGCAGCGGCTCTGTCAGGGTAAAGATCATCGCTGTTCCCGGTTCCAATGTGGCCTGGGGATGGCTGACCAGCAGGTGTGTGGTGATGACGCCTGCCCCGACCATGCTGCCGGCTAAAGCGCCGACCGGGCCGCCCAGGATGGCTCCTGTGGTTGCGCCTGCTCCCACCGCTCCGCCGTATTCAATGCCGTCGCGTTTCAGGCGCGAGGCCGGCAGAATCGTACCTTCGGACCCAGTCTTCGTTTTAGAGCCGGGGGTTCCGGTAATCACGGCGCGCAGTTGGTAGCGCGTGCCGTTGGCGAGAATTACCGTCTCCGGCAGCAGTTGCATGGAACCGTGACCGCCTACGTGGCCCGTGGAAACCCCGGCCACACGGCCGTCAATCTCCGCTCCGGCGGGAATCACAACTTTATCGCCCAGCATCACGTCGGAGGCCACGCGGCTGCGGAAGGTTTCGCCCCGTTCGCTGTTGGCGGAGGAAAGCCGATCCAGCAGGCGGACGCGGATGGAAGTCCCTTCAGGGAGTTCGCCGGGACGCAGTGGACGCGGATGCACGATGTCGCCGTCCGGATCATCAGCGTAGTTGCGCCTTGTCAACACCGGTTCGCGCCGCGGGGTTGCGTTGCGCTGATCGCCAACGATTCCGCTGTCCGGGTCAGGATCATTCACGGCGGGATCAGTGTATGCAGTCTGCGCCTGCACTGGCGCAATAGTCTGAGCTTGAGCCGGCATAATAGTCTGAGCCTGAGCCGGCGCTTGATTTTGCACAGGCGCAGGTCTCCGCCCGGCAGGCGGCTTGGCCTGGGGCGTACTGGTGGTCACGATGGTGTCATCCGGTGGGGGCGTCGAGGTTCCCTGGTAGGGGCTCGAATCGTTTGCCTCCTGCGCTCCCAGAGCGGCAGTGGCCATCACCAACAAGGCGAACACAAGAATCGGCCGATTCATCCAAGTCTCCTTTTTCCGGGCATGTAAAGTCATCTTCCTCTGATTTAAACCCCGTTGGAGGGGAAGAGTTGCTTGTGCGGGCAACCCATTCCATGCCGGGTTTATGCGCCATGGCATTCAAGGTAAGGCTAACGTAGACCGTCTACCAACGTACTGCGAACAGCCCTACTAGTTCCTTAGACGGCACGAATCAGCCTAGGCAACCCACTCCGGCACAATTCCCAAGCTGGAAATGGCAGCGTCCCATGAACGGGATTACACCGTCCACTGAGGGCCGGTTTGCTAGAATTCCTATGAGACATTAGCCTTTTCCCCTTGGACGGAGAGGTAATTGTGAGCGCGCAGGAGCTTCTGAACACCATTCAAAGCGCCGCCGGAGAAGCACTTGCCGTGGATCGCCGTCCCCAACTTAACGCCCGGCTACAGCACCGCATCATGAGGACCGATATGACTGAGATTATTGCCATCCGCGCCCGCGAGGTATTGGATTCTCGCGGCAATCCGACCGTAGAGGCGGACGTAATCCTGGAAAGCGGCGCATTGGGCCGCGCCATCGTGCCCTCGGGCGCTTCCACCGGCGAGCATGAGGCCGTGGAGCTGCGCGACGGCGACAAGAGCCACTATCTGGGCAAGGGCGTGCTGCAGGCCGTGGCCAACGTGGAAACCGTGATTGCGCCCGAGTTGGAGGGCATGGACGCCTCTAATCAAAGACTCATTGACCAGACCATGATTGCGCTGGACGGCACGCCGAACAAGGCCAAGCTGGGCGCCAA
>Ga0181520_10010886_pt1 | contig 12079 bp, 12 predicted proteins | sample PEATcosm2014_Bin_29_FD_132451 | JGI IMG/M metagenome (GOLD analysis project Ga0181520, IMG submission 132451) | Peatland microbial communities from MTU Mesocosm Facility, Houghton, MI, USA - PEATcosm2014_Bin02_30_metaG | ecosystem: Environmental > Terrestrial > Soil > Wetlands > Peat | place...
AGGAGGAGAATGTTGCCCCGCTCCTTGAGCAATTACAGGCCGCGCTGAAGGATTGGCCTGGGGAGGTGGAATTTCTTCTGGTTGATGACGGCAGCACTGACACCACTCTGGAGCTTCTTAAGCGCGCCCAGACCAGTGATCCACGAATTCGCATCGCGCACTTCCGCCGCAATCTGGGTCAAACCGCTGCCATGGAGGCGGGCTTCCATTTGGCGAAGGGCAGCGCGGTGGTGACGCTGGATGGCGATTTGCAAAACGACCCGGCGGAGATCCCCCGCCTTGCCCGAATGCTCTCTGACAGTGATGTGGTCTGCGGCATACGAACCCAACGCCAGGATACCTGGTGGAAGCGCCGGTCGTCCCGCATCGCCAATGGCTTTCGCAACTGGATGACCGGTGACGATATTGTGGACACCGGATGCACCCTGAAGGCTTACCGGCGTGAGTGCGTCCATCACCTGGAACTTTACAACGGCATGCACCGGTTCCTTCCGACCCTTTTGAAGATGCGCGGGTACCGTGTGACGCAGGTGCCGGTAAGCCATCATCCCCGGCGGGCCGGGAAGACCAAGTATGATACCTGGCGGAGATTGAGGAAGGGCCTTGCTGACGTGTGGGCCGTGCGCTGGATGAAGAAGAACTGGATCGCCTACGAGGGCGTGCTGGAAGTTGTGGAAGCGCCCGCCGCAAGTAATCTCAAAAGTCAGGGGGCTGGTAATGACTGATGACCGGGTAATCGGTTGATCGGGCGACCACCCAAGCCGCCGATCACTCGATTACCGGATCCTCGGATCACCTGATAGCAGTGACACCCACGGAAACCCTTCCCCACTCCCGGACGACGCTCGCTCTCTCGCTCGGCCTGCTGATTTTTGCTGCGGCTTTGCTGTTCTTTGCGGGTTTGGGACGCCTCCCTTTGATTGAACCCGATGAGGGCCGGAACGCGGAAGTGGGGCGCGAGATGGTGGTGTCAGGCGATTGGATTACGCCTCACTACAACGGCTTCGCCAACCTCGATAAGCCCGCCGTTTATTTTTGGATGGTCGCAGCATCACTCAAAACCTTTGGTGTTTCGGAAGGCGCTGCGCGGTTCCCGTCAGCGCTGATGGCCCTGGCCACCATGCTGCTGGTATGGTTCCTGGCGCGCCGCATGTTTGGGAATTCCGTGGGATTGCGGGCTGGGTTGGTGTTTGCCGCATGTCCCCTGGCCCTGATACTTGCACGCGAAGTCATTTTTGACATGACCCTCACTTTCCTGGTGACGGTTGCCATCGTGGCATTCTGGCTGGTGGAGGAAAGCGATTTCCACGCGCCGTGGTTCGACGCCTTGATGTTCGCGGCAATGGGCGTGGCAGTTATCACCAAGGGTTTCGTTGGAATTTTAATTCCCCTGATCGCGATTCTGATCTATGAGGCGGCAAGGGGCAGTTGGCGGGAATGGCTGCGGCTGCGTTGGGGATGGGGCCTTCTGATTTTCATCGCCGTGGCATTGCCGTGGTTCATTGCCGTTTCTGTGCGCAATCCGGATTTCCCCCTTTACGCGTTTTGGAACGAGAGCCTGAAGCGATTTACCACCGGCGCCTCGCATCGGGGTGGGGGGGTTCTCTACTACATCCCCGTGTTCCTTGGTGGCTTCTTTCCTTGGAGTCTTTTCCTGCTGCTGGCAGGTTATAACCGCTTGCGGCGCTGGCGGGAATTTAGGCAGCAGGCAAACCGGCCCATCATTTTTCTGCTTTGTTGGGCGGCATGGGTTTTCGTCTTCTTCTCGCTTTCGCACTCCAAGCTTCCCACTTATTTCCTGCCTGCCGTAGTTCCGCTGAGCATTCTTATGGGCATGGTGTGGCGGGATGTCGGCGAGGGACCGCGGTCGCGTCCGCCGGATTGGCTAACCGCCGGATTTGCCCTCTTGCTGGGAATGGGAGTCCTGGTGGCCTTCGCGTCGCATTCCTGGCTTTATACCCACTATCAGGTGCGATTGGCGAAGAAACTCCACTCCAATGTTTTGGAACTTGTCCAGCCATCTCTGCTCTACACCGGAATGATCCTGGCGGCGTTGGGATTTCTTGGGCGCAGGCTGGCGGCGCAGGTGCGCGGACGAACCCTGGCGGTGGCAACATTTACGCTGGCGACGGTGATTGTTCCAACCATGGTGCTGCGCTGGTACACCCCGTTGCGGCTGGTCGCCGAGGGCGCATCCAGCCGCCGTCTGGCAGCGGCCATACTAACCAGCCCGGAGCGGGACTTGCCTGTATTCGGCTACTATTATTATCGAACCAGCCTGCCCTTTTACCTGCGGCGTCCGGTGGGATTGGTTTCCGTTGAGTGGGGTGAATTGACCAGCAACTACCAGGTGGCGCACCAGGCGGCGGCTCGGAGCGCGGGGTTGGCGCAACCCGGCAAGGGAGTACTGGTGGCGCCCGCGGAATTTCGCGCCGTTACAAAATCCAACGCGCAGCCGATTTTAGTGATGACCCCCAACACCTTGGTGGAAAATCTTTGGGCAACGGCGGGCCGCCTCGATCCGCTCTGGAATGAAACAGACTTTTCCATTTGGGAGGTCCCGCCCGCCAATCCCGCGCGGCCGGAAAGCAAGCCGACGCATGTTATCGCGCCTTTTCAGCCATGAGACAAAGCTGGCCGTGATTTGAATTTAGTACCCCTGCTCTATGGGGGATAGTTGGTTCACTCAGGTTTGGATATGGCCGCACGGTTTTGACCCCCTCACCCGTCCTGCCCCGGCTGGTGAAAGCGCCGGATGCAGTCCACCCTCTCCCCCAAAGGGGCGAGGGACGAGGAATATTCCAGTTTTGGTGTTGTATTCAAGACGGTGGATCCTGGTACCATCCCCTCCCCAAAGGGGCGAGGGAAGAAGAATTTTCTGTTCCCTGTAACCTGTAACCTATAACCTGTTCTCCTATGTGTGGAATTTGCGGAATTCTCAATTTGCAGCTTCAACCGTTGGCGCATGGCGACCGCATCGATCCGATGGCGGCCAGCATTTTCCATCGCGGACCTGACAGTGGCGGCAAATTTCAATTGCCTCACCTCGCGCTGGCCATTCGCCGGTTGAGCATCATTGACCTTGAAACCGGCAACCAGCCGCTCTCCAACGAAGCCGGCGACATCACGCTGGTTTTCAACGGCGAAATCTACAACTACCGCGAGCTGTGCAAAGGACTGCTGGAACGCGGTCATCATTTCAAAACGCATTCTGACGGCGAAGCCATCATTCATTTGTACGAAGAGCAGGGTCCGGACTGTCTGCGCGAATTGAATGGGATGTTCGCCATCGCTCTCTGGGACCATCGTGCCAAGCGATTGCTTCTGGCGCGCGACCGTGCCGGCGAGAAGCCGCTTTATTACTGGCGCGACGGCCAAACCCTGGTGTTTGGGTCGGAAATCAAGGCACTGCTTGAGTACCCGGGAATCAGCCGGGCGATTGATCCCACTGCGCTGACGCACTATTTTTTCTACGGACATTTTCCCAACCCCCGCAGCGTATTTGCCGACATCAAAAAGCTCCCCGCCGCGCATCGCATGGTGGTGGAAGGCGGAAACGTCACAATTGACGCTTACTGGCGCCCGCAGGACTATCTACGTTCGCCGGAAGCGCCGCCGGTGACGGCTCGCCAGGAGCGCGATTTGATTGAGGAACTCGCGGTGCGTCTTCGGCAGGCGTCGGAGTCGCGCCTGGTCAGCGATGTTCCCCTGGGCGTTTTCCTGAGCGGCGGCGTGGATTCCTCCACCATCGTCGCCATCATGAGCGAACTGAGTCCGGGAAACGTCAATTCGTTTTCCGTGAACTTTCCGGAGAAGACGTTTAACGAGGAGCCTTACTCGACGCTGGTGGCGAAGCGCTTCCATACCAAGCACCACGTCTTGAATGCCGACAAGCCCGGCATGTTCCAGGCGCTGATGACGCTGGCCGATCATCTGGATGAGCCCACGGCCGACCCGGCGGTTATCCCCACTTATATGATTTCACGTTTTGCGCGCGAGCACATCAAAGTGGCGTTAAGCGGCGAGGGCAGCGACGAGCTTTTCGGCGGCTATCCCACCTACATGGGAGCGCGCCTCGCGGATTATTACCTCAAACTCCCCGGCGTGGTGCGCCGACAGGTTTTTGGCCGGCTCCAGCGCTTTCTTCCCGTGTCGTCCACGGCCGTGCCCAAGGGCCTTTTCCTGCGCCGCTTCCTGAGCAATGCGGAAAAGGATCCGGCGCAGCGCCACCACATCTGGTTCGGCATGTTCAATCCCAAGGAGCTTGACCAGCTCTTCTCACCGGATTGGGCGGGACCTAAGCCGCCGAGCAGCGAGATCTTTACGCCCCTCGCCCGGGTGCTGGAGGGCGCGCGCTTCGACGAAACGGTCTCCGAGATGCTCTACTTGGATTTTCGCTTGTACTTGGAAGACAACCTATTGGTGAAGGTGGACCGGTCCAGCATGGCGTGCTCGCTCGAATTGCGAACGCCATTTCTGGATCATCGCCTGATTGAATTTGCCGAAGGGTTGCCCAGCCAGCTCAAGGTGCACGGATTCCAACTCAAGTACATCCTGAAGAAGGCCGTGGAGCGCTGGCTGCCGCACGAAATCGTTTACCGGCAAAAACGTGGCTTCTCCGTTCCCATCGCCAGTTGGATGCGGAATGAATTGCGGCCGCTGGTGGATGAGACCTTGGGTGAAGACAAGCTGCGGCGCCTGGGAATGTTCAACGTCCCGTTTGTGCGCCAATTGCTGAACGAGCATTGGAGCGGCAAAGCCGATAATCGCAAGACGCTGTGGACGCTTTTTAGTTTTCAACTGTGGTTTGACCGGTGGGGGAAATAATCGGGTGATTGGGTGATCCGGTGATCGGATGAACAAGAAGGGTCCTGTCCGTCCGGGCGCGGCCCTGTTTTATCCGTCCATTTTGCATGTGGCATTTGCAACATTTAAGACCCTGTATTTACGGGCCTTCCCGTCACGTTGCAAAACTTACCCTTTGTGAAACGGACCGCCTCAATCCGAACAGGTCTTCTGTGCCTTGTTCTGGTTCTGGTTTGAGTATTCCCACAGAGCGCGATCAAGGTCGCGCATCGAAACGCAGCACTCCACAGCTAGGGCACGGCATGTCTGCACATAGGCCCACCAGAACGTGAACGTGTCGCGGCGTGGTTTTTCCCAGTTCAGAGACCACAGCGCCCGGAAGTCAATAATCGGGTACGCTTGTGGAGCCATTAGAGGATTGCGAGGATCACCGGACGCAAGATGTAGCAACACGGATGCCGTTGGCATCTGCACACCGGCAAGGCCGGGAGCGACGAGCGTCCATATACGCTTGTCCTCGTCAGCACTAGATAAGGCCATGGCCGTTACGCGGCGAACATCTTCTTCCGAGTTCCGCTGGTAGTGGCGGCGCGGCCTTCCCCTTGTCTTCCACTCGCAGACTTCCAGAAATTCGTCCCGTGTGAAATACCCGGCTCTCCTGCTGCGCTCCCCGATTTCCAATACACGCCCATCGTCATCGCCACCTTGCGTGTAAGAGTAACGGTTAGCCCATTCGGGCACTTCGCTTTTCGGAAATCTGCTAGAGAACACGGGTGTCATAACTTAAATTTACTTCATCAAGTATAAGCGGCAAGCGCCGAGGCAGGGAAAGGCGAAACTCACCCTTTGCGCACCACAAAGGGGAAATCGACCTTTGCTTAAGAATCTCGGAACAGGGCGCGGAAACCCTCTTGCTCGAAGTGGCGGTCATTGGTGAGTGCTTCGGTCAATCCTTCTTGGCGCATGGTCTGCATCGAAATGCAATCCACCAGACTGTAACCTTTGTCGGGACGCGACCGGTACAGTTCAAATCCCGCCATAAAGGAATCGTGGCTCTGGGGAATGACGCGCACGCTTGGATCGCTCAACATGGCCTCGACATTGGCTGCCACTCCCCGGCGCAAGTATTCCGGTGCGGCGGAAAAGAACGTGAGGTATTCTGTGAGGACCTCCTCAGTGGTCAGGATGTCGTCCATGACCTGGTGAGCGCGCGCATAAGCGGCATCTCCCGGCAGCGTCAGTGCGATCCAGTAAAAGGTATCGGCAAAAACCATTTTCAAGGGTTTCTTTTGGGCCAGCCGTAGATGTAGTGATCGTGCTCGCTGGCTCCATCTTTAGGCATGCGGGCCATAATCTCGGGCGGAACCTTGCTCATGTTCTCACGGATGATTTCGGAAATATGGCGGCGGGGACGGTCGCCGGCTTCAAGGTCTTGCGCAAGGACTTGGCGCGCGTATTCTTCTGCCGAGACGCCATGCGCCTGCGCCTTGGCGGCGAGTGCAGCTTGTTGTTCGTCGGGAAGTTGAATCGTCAGTATCATTACAAGATTGCCTTTGCGTTCATCGATTCAAACCCAATTTTACGCCAGTCAGAACCCTTTGTCACGCCCTGCGCGGCGCGAACAACAAGGCAGGGGTGGGGTGGGTTCAAACAGCCCGGCATGACCGTGTGCCAATGGGCGGACAGTTCATTCCGAGCTCATTTGAGGCATTACCGCTTCGGCTTGTCGCTACACCGGCTTTTTATTGTACTGCTCAAACATAGCGGCGGTGATTTCGAAACTGCCTGGCCAATGGCCGCGCCTTTTCCCGGCATGGGTTTGATATGCCTGCAAGCGGTCGGGATCGGGCTGCACGACGTGGCCCTCTTTCAGGAATAGCAACCCTGCTTTATCCGTGGGCATGCGTGTAACAAACGCTTCAGCTTCAATGAGAACTTCGCGTAAGCGCGTCATCGTGGCGACGGGATCAACAGGCGGGTCACTCGCGATGCGCCGGAAATCCGCATCGGTATAGTGAGCGTTGCGGCGAATCTCGTTAATGATCCCTTCCGGCGTGAAGCCCAGGGCCTTACCCACCGAAGCCCATACCACGGCGCCCAGCGGCAAAATCCGCTCATGGATCGTCAACAAGTCCACCACGTCACGCGGCTCCTGACGCCCATAGGCCGCTCCAACTTTGTTGGTGGCAATGTCAACGGGGTGCAAAATATAACCAAAAGTCTCATCCCGCACGGTGGGGAAAAACCGGAAATCGCTGTCGGAAACCCATTCCAGCTTGGTGGTTTCACCCTGCCGTTCGGCGACGACGGTGTACACGCCGGGGCCGGGCCGGATCCATTTCACCGTATAGCCATGCTCCTGGAGCAGGGCTATATCTTGCGTTGCCGCCTGGCCAACGCGTTCTTCCCGGTCATGGAAGATGTCGATATCGCCGGAATACCGGGAGGTATCCCGAGTGAGCGGCGTGCTTCCCGCAACGTAGCTTTCGGGGTCACGGTGGGCGGCGAGAAGCCGCAGAAGATCGCTCTGAATTTTAGAGAGCGGCATGGCAGAGTCTTTCGATTTGTTCCGCCAAGCGCCGCGCCTCCAGATTGCCTTCAACCCGCAGGCTGTGCGTTATGGCCAGGGCGTCGGCGGGTGTCGGATCGGGCACAGGTTTACTGCTCCACAACGCCGATGCTCCGAACTCTGCAAAGGCGCGGTGGTACAGTTTCACCAAATCTTCCGATTCTGTCGTCGGGACGCTCATAACATCTCACTCTACCACGAGTAGCCCCGCCCCGCAGCGGAAGTAGCGTTGCAGACCTGTTCTGAAGGTCCGCGGCTTTTCGTTACCAGTTGGGAACGTGCCACTACATCTGCTATAAAGCAATTCACCACTGAGTGCACAGAGATCACGGAGCTTCGACGGAGAAACGCGTCAGATCAAACCCGAGGATGGATGTTCTCTGTATCCGCAAAATAGAAGAGCATTTCTCCGTGGCCTCCGCGACCTTTGTGATAAATTTACCTTCACACCGTACTCGAAGAAATTGACGTTTGGTGATACAAGTTTCTAGCGTGAAAAAACCATCCGATCTTCCCAAGGGTTTAATCGTCGCCCACAACTATCATCCGTCGGCGGCGCCGGGCCGTGATGCTTTCCTTCCAGCGGAGTGGGCCATTGTTCGCCGCTGCCGCACCCCCAAACAGGTACAGGAATATCTCCGCAACCTTCCTTACAACTGGGAAAAGGGCGGTGAAACGTTGCGGACATTTCGCGGCGTGGTGAGCCATGGCAGCGCCCACTGCCTGGAGGGAGCACTGAGCGCGGCGACCATCATGGAGCAGCATGGTTACCCGCCGCTGCTGCTGGACCTGGAATCGCAGGACCAGCTTGACCACGTGCTGTTTCTCTTTAAAAAGGACGGACGCTGGGGAACCATCGCACGTTCGCGGGACGCGGGACTGCACGGGCGCAAACCGGTGTTCCGCACCATTCGCCACCTGGTTATGAGTTATGTGGATCCCTACGTGGATGGTTCAGGGCGCATCACGGGTTATGGCGTCGCCGACCTGCGCACCCTGGTGAAGGGTGATTGGCGGCTTTCCCCGAAGAACGTCAAGGAAGTGGAGCGCGCCCTCATCAAAATGCCCCACAAACCCATTCAAACTTCCGAGCGCCGGTATCAGGCGATTCTGCGGCAGTTCCGGGCGTTTCGCAAAAAGTACCCCGACAAACCTGCGACGTTTTATTCCAACCGGCCGCTATGGCTGTGAAGTTGTCTTAGCTGGATTTGCGGTTTCCCAGGGCATCCATTTGCCCCACCATCTCTTCCGGCGGTTCGCCGCTTCTCATACCCTGGGCCAGGATGAGCTGGCGCGCTTCGCCGCGCATGGCCGGCCATTTTGATCCGAACACAAACGAGGCCGCGATGCAGACACCTCCGCCTAACGCCACGGTGAAAGGCGCGCCGAGGCGGTGGGCGAGGGCTCCCGCCACCAGCGCACCGACCGGCGCCATGCCCATGAACATCATGGAATAAACGGACATCACGCGACCGCGCAAAGCGTCGGGCACCATGGTCTGGATCAGGGTGTTGGAGCTCGACATCTGGAGCAACATGCAGAATCCCGCCGGCAAAAGAAAGGCGATGCAAAGAGGCATGGAGCGCGAGAAAGAAAAAAGGATCAGGCAGACTCCGAAGCCTGTGGAGGCGTAGTTAACCCAGCGTCCCAGGCCGTGCACCTCGCGCTTTGATGCCAGCACCATCGTGGCGGCCAGCGCGCCCACGCCCGTGGACCCCATCAGCAAGCCCAGGCCGCGCGGACCGGCATGCAAAATCTTGTCCGCGAAGATGGGCATCAGCACGGCATAGGGCATTCCCGTCAGGCTGACCACGCCGAGCAGAAGCAGCAGGGCACGGATGGGCGCGGTGTGGGCCACAAAGCGGAATCCTTCCTTGACGCTTTCCAGCCCCGAAACCGTCCGCTTGGGCTGCTGGCGCGGGATGACGGTCATCAGCAGCAGGCCGGTGATGACCGCAATGTAGCTCGCGCCGTTGCCAAAAAAGCACCATCCTTCACCAATAGCAGCCACCAGGATGCCGGCGATGGAGGGTCCCAGGATTCGGGCCCCATTAAACATGGCGGAATTCAACGCAATGGCATTGATTAGATCTCCCGGCACCACCATCTCAACTACAAACGCCTGGCGCGCGGGAATATCAAACGCGTTGACCAACCCCAGCAGCGCCGACAGCAATATAATCTCCCATACGTGGATGTGTCCCAGCAGGGTGAGCGCTGCAAGAATGAAAGCAAGCACCATCGAAGCGGTTTGCGTGGCAATGACGGTGCGATACCGGCTGTAGCGGTCGGCGAACAATCCGCCCAAGGGAGCAAAGAGGAATATCGGGATCTGCCCCGTGAACGCGACCAACCCCAGCAACAACGACGACTTGGTGAGCGTATAGACGAGCCACGACTGCGCAATCGACTGCATCCAAGTGCCGATCAACGAAATGATCTGGCCGCAGAAGAACAGCCGGTAATTACGGTGCCGCAACGCGCGGAACATTACGGGCAGCCGTGATACGGGTTTTTCCGAAAGTGATTCAGTAATCAGAGCCGCCGCCCACGCCCAGTGTAGTCATTCACGCTTTAAGGATCCCTGATAATCATATCATTTTATGCTGCTGCGTCCGCGCCCCGGAACGGCCAGAGGTGTTTAATCCCTGAGTTTTTGGGTGGGCGGAACTATCTCGGATCGGGGGTGTCGAAATCAACGCCATGATCTTCGTTCACGCGCTGGGTGGCGGGGAGGTCGAGTTCAGCAAGCGGGATTTGCCGCGTCCTCTGGTCGAAGAAAACCCAGAGTGTCTTGCCGGCGATAGCGTAATTCTGCACTTCCACCTTGTGGCCGTCGCGATAAACGAGCACGGTTGTGGGAGGCATCTCCTGCGCGGGGGAAGGTGGCTCATAATAAACAGGCCCCTGAAAGTCTCGCCGGGCTTGATCCTCACGCAGCGATTCAACTTCCGCTGCCAGGTTGCCTAACTGGTTGGCGAGAGGGTCTTGTTCGGTTTGGGGAGGCGGCGGGGCAGACTGATCAGTCTCGGATCCCCCCGTGGGGAACCAATACGGGTACACAGGTTCATACCCCAAGGCGGAACGTCCCGAGTTGTATTGCCGGCAGTAAAGAGAACCCGCGTACGAGCCGTTCAAAAGACACGCTGACTCGCCCGGATTGATAAGGGATGTGCCCCTGCCGGATGGAGGCCCAATCCTTCGGTTATAAGTGCTGGGAGCTGCCGGCCGTGCCGACCGGGTTACGACCGGACCGCGTGGCGCGGGGGAAACGAATCGATGATAACCTGCGGAACCTGCAAAAGAGCGGGACGCGCCGCGAGACTGCGCATATACACACAACGGGGAAAGAAGAGCCGCCACAACAACCGCGTTGGCGAGTAAACCTCGCATAGGCACACTGTACCAGAAATTCGAGCGTCGAGACAATTCCTGTTACGGAGGAACCATCGGTTCCACAACCAACAAAGCCATGGCGCGGGCGTTGGCGTTGCGGTTCAGGGTCCAGCCATTATCCGCCAGGCACCAGGGATCTGCTCACCGGTTGGGCCTGCCCCCTCCGGCCGCGCCATGTCTTCTGCTTGACAAGAATTTTGTTATAGGCTACAATTGTTGCATGGTGCGGGCTTGCCCGGGAGCGGGAGGGACTGATGGACCGGGCAGGAAGGGTTTTATCATGCAATTCGCCAAGCTCGATTTCCCACCCAATGCAGGGCCAAGGGTCGCAAGGCTGAGAGCGGAATCTGTCCGCCCTGGCCCTCGAATTTCAAGGCGACTTTGTGTCCCTGGCGTACCCCCAGTGACGAACCCGCCAAAGCTGGTAACATCTTGAAAATAAAGATCCCAAGAGGACGTTTTTCACGTCGCGAAGCTGACAACATACAGATAAAAAGCCGGTTACGTGATTTTTTCACAATGCGAAAATAGCATGACAAACTGCCCGGTTGAAGACAGGCCCCATCGCCGCTGATCGGCGAAACGGAAGGGGTGCAGGCGGCAAAAATCCGAGTAAAAGCTGTAGGCTCTTATTTCTCCCTACGGGTCCGGATGGGAGTAAGTTCAGCCCGCCGCTGCCATGCCGTTGCCTTGATTTCGGGTGAGCCCTTTGGGGGCTTGAGAACAGCACCACGGAGAATCCCTGAGGCTGGTGGGAAGTCCGGGCTAGCTACTAGCTCCAGCCTTCGGAGTTCGCACGGCATAGATGGCTGCTGCGCCCAGGATGCCTGCGGTGGTGATGATGGTCCAGGCAAGATTGTAACTGTGCGTGGCTTCGAAGATTCTTCCCGCCAGCACGGGCCCAAAGAACTGCCCCAGGGAATCGGCCATGATGATGATGCTTAGAAGCTTTCCGAGCGATGCCAAGCCGAAGCATTCGGCGGTGACTAACGGAATCAGCAGGTAATCAGCTCCCATGGCAAATCCGAAGATTATTGCGAACGCCCACAGGGCGGCTGACTGCCGGGCCAGAAAGAGCAGGGGGATGGCTAATCCCAGAACCAGGTAGAACAATGCCATGACGTTCTTCTTGCTGTAGCGGTCCACCAGGTATCCCACCACCACCCGTCCCGCCAACCCCGCAAAGAGCAGTCGGCTGAGGAAGGCGGAGGCCTGAACGGTGGTGTACCCGGAATCGCGTAGGAACAGAACGAACTGCTGAATCACGGTTCCGATGGCGCCGATGGTAAGCGTGCTGCCCACGAGGAT
>Ga0181520_10010888_pt1:0-10000 | contig 12078 bp, 6 predicted proteins | sample PEATcosm2014_Bin_29_FD_132451 | JGI IMG/M metagenome (GOLD analysis project Ga0181520, IMG submission 132451) | Peatland microbial communities from MTU Mesocosm Facility, Houghton, MI, USA - PEATcosm2014_Bin02_30_metaG | ecosystem: Environmental > Terrestrial > Soil > Wetlands > Peat...
ATAAACTTGTTCCTATGGTAGATTTCAGTCTCCCAGAATTTTTAAATGGTGCTATTCCAACCAAAAAGGAGCATGGTTATATTCTTGATATTATCAATGGGCTATGGGATACAGGCAAATATCACAACGTTATTGTTAGTTTAGGAGCTAGAGATGGCATAGAGCAAGGTCATATTTTAAACATATTGAGAATGAACAACAGAAAAGATTCATTACCTCAGAGTAATTATAAAATCAAAAGAAAAAGACAACAACTTCCAACAGAGTTTTCATCTACTAAATATGGTGAATTAGTAATATACAAAGTATTTGATAAACTCAGTTTAGGAATTGTACTAAATACTAAATTTCCAATTACTGTATTAGATGTGGTTACAAGTGAGGAACAAACTTTATAATTGGTTAGCTTTACATAGAAGTCCTGGAGTCGGGCCAATTAAATTTAAACAGTGTTTACTAGAAGATAATACTTTAAATAAATTGCCAAGTTGGGTTAAACCAGATTGGAAAGCAGTAGAAAAAGATCTACAATGGCAGCAACAAGAAAAATGTCACATTTTAACTTTATATGATAACCATTATCCTAATTTATTGCGAAAAATAAGTAATCCTCCTCCAATATTATTTGTACAAGGTGACATAACATTATTACAATCACAGCAAATTGCTATTGTTGGTTCACGTTACCCTAGCCACGAAGGTGTTGATATAGCCTATAATTTTGCTAAACATTTTGCACAACTTAACTTTACTATTACTAGCGGATTAGCCTTAGGAATAGACACATCAAGTCATAATGGTGCTTTGTCTTGTGGCAAAACCATTGCAATTTTAGGTTGTGGATTAAATCAGATTTATCCCCAATCAAATAAAAATTTAGCTTCTAAAATAATAAAACACGGTGGAGCTTTAGTTTCTGAATTTCCAATTGGCACTGAGCCTAAGGCTAGTAATTTCCCAAAAAGGAACCGGATCATAAGTGGGCTTAGCTTAGGTGTAATAGTTGTAGAAGCAACGGTTAATAGTGGAGCATTAATAACTGCTAAAATTGCCGTGGATCAAGGCCGGGAAGTTTTTGCAATTCCAGGTTCTATTCACAATGTAAAAACCAAAGGTTGTCATAGTTTAATAAAGCAAGGAGCTAAGTTAACTGAATCTATAAACGATGTTTTAGAAGAATTAAACCTATTTACTGTGACAAATTATGAAAAAGAAGATCTTGCTACGTCACGCATTGTTTTAGAACCAGAATATGTTGAATTATTATCATATATTAATAGGAATACTACCGCAGTGGACGAAATTATTTTTTATAGTAAGCGTTCAGCTCAGGAAGTTAATAATATCTTGATACAGCTTGAGTTAAAAGGATATATTACAGCAGTACCAGGTGGCTATGTAAAATATTAACTATATACCAATCACAAATGCAGCGGGGGGGGTGGGGCTGCCGCCCCACAAAACGCCATGCGTTTTCAAGTGTAGCCGCGATTCTCTCTCCGTCTATCTCGGAGATGGTGGTGTTGGAGATGGAGTAGGAGTTGGAGATGGAGGAGGCGAAATGGATAAAGGAGGTAAATTGGGTGTTGGTGGAGAAGTAGACAGAGACGTTATAATTTTGGCATTTCCAGCACTAAAAAATAATTCCCCCACAGAATCACCACGCTGATGTTGATGTGGATTTAAAGTTGAGTCTATTATTTGTTCTTGTTTATCTATTACTTCTAATAGAGCAGGCTTCTTGGGTTTAAATTCATCTATTAGAGAATTGACTCGGCTTAAAATTTTACTATCTTTTTTAGCTCTCTCTTTTTCGCTTTCTTCTATTGTTTCTATTTCATCTCTTAAATTTCGAAGTTCTGCTCTAACGGAAATAATTAAATCATCATTTCTCATTTCCCTTCTTTTGTGTTTTTCTAAATTATTTTTAAATATATTAATATACCCATCAAGAACATTAATTCTGAAGTCTAATGTCTCTTTAGTTCTAATTATTTTATCTCTTTCTTGCTCTAAATTTCTAATTACTATTTGATTAATGATATCTATGTGCCTAGCTTCGATTCTATCTGGATCCAACTTAAATTGTTGATGGTATGGTTGAGCATAAATGTACCTTTTTTCTGATAGGATCTTTAAAATTCTTGACCATTCATTATCTAAAATTTCTTTTGTTAGCTCCCATTCTATTTTAATACACAGTGGCACTATTATTTTATTGCCTTTAAAATTAAGAACACATTCAAGCTGATCTCCATTCTTTTTTAAGTATATCTTATTAGGTTCAGGCTTTTATCTTGAGGAAAATCTGGGGACATCAAAACAAATTTATATCCTTCTATATAAGCCTTAGCGCACTCAACTTCCTTTTTAGCCTTCTCTTGTAATTCTCTTATATGAGCCTTAGAATGTTCAATTTCTCTTTCCATTCCATCTTGTAATTCTTGCGAACCGGAAGCTTCTATACTAGTTACGATTGTTTTAATACTTTCATTATAAACTTTTATATTAGTTACAATATGTCTAATTTCTTCATCGCTAGAAATATCATATACAATATCAAGAGCATGTACAAGCAATTGTGGTAATCCATGATTTAGAAATAATTTTTCTGATTTGCCAATAGCTTCTCCAGATGCACTAATAATATTGTCTATAAAATTTGTAACCTTACTAATTGCAATAGGATCTCCTTGAAATAAAGCGTCTCGTAAAGTATCAATTACGTCCTGTTCAGTGGTTAATGGTTCTATACAAGTAACTTCTTCGCTTATATTGCTCGCAATATTACTTGATAAATTACTTAAATATAAAGATGAAAGCTCCATAGCACTACCTTTATCGCCATGCTTAGCTCCCTCTACATAAATACCATTTATAACATCTACGTCTACCATTTCTGGAACAACCGCGGTAATTGCTGGCCCAATTCCAATCTTAGCTAACTTTAGTAATTCATCCTTAATTTTTTCATCTATTCTTGCAGGTTCAAATGATAAAGCTCCCCTCTGACCAACGTATGGAAACGCTAAATATAATCTGTTTAATAGAAAGAGTGTATCACTCACTCCTTCAAACAATGGCGGATTTATAAGAGAGGAAAACATCTTCTCAAATTCATTATTAAGTAATTTAAGTTGTTTTTTTATTACTTCTTTCCTTGCATTCTCCTCCTCCCAATATTGATCCTTTAATTTTTCAAACTCTTCTAATAATTGAAAATATTTTTTGATAGGGCCATCAGATATTATTTCAAGTAACCTTTCTCTAGCATCTTCCAATCCCTTTTGACCTTGCAGAGAATTTAACAAATCAATTAATTCTATGTCATAATCATAAGGATTAAGTTTAATAGTATGTGGCATTTATTTATACCTATAACTTTCTACAAAATTAATTATAATTATAGTAAAGTTTATAGTTATACGGCTGGCATTATTTTATCTACAAATAATTATCACGGCTAGGTGGGGGTTAACATGTAGAATTCTCCAGAGTTCGAACTATTAGGGCCTGAGAAAAAGGCTATATATACAATTTTAAACGTTTAATAACTCTCTCCTTTCCCATAACTTGCATGATTGAATGCAAATCTGGAGTTTGAGTTCTTCCAGTTAGGATTACCCTGAACACTTTTGCTACATCAGAAACATCGCCTTTAAAAAGGTTAGGGGAAGTTTTAAGCTCTTTTGCATTTTTAGCATATCCATATTTGCTGGCTAATTGTAATATTTTTTCAAACCACTCATTCTTATTATCATTTTCATTGTAGATAGACAAGAAATCAGAAACTATTTTATAGATATCTTCATGGTTCATAAAAGTTAAATTTTGCATAATAACATCTTTAAGGCCATTAAAATATTCATCAAAGAAATAATTTACCTCAAATTTTACATCCGACCATTTAGCTATATCCTTCCTTACTCGCTCAGGAGAAACATTAGTTCTTTCAATTGCTAATATTTTTTGGACATATTCTTGATCTCTCTCTATGTATTCTACTAGCTGTTTATCGTGATCCTTTGCCCACTGGTAACTACAATTAAAAATATCAAGCGGAGTCATTTTCCCTATAATATTTTTACTGATGTTATTTAATTTATTAATATCAAATAAGGCACCGCTAGCATTTAATTTGCGAAGTTCCAATTTAAATTCGTTGTAATGTTTGGTATTATTTTGTCTTCTCCAATCTTCAAAATTGGCATTTGCAAGGTTTAATAGATATTCAATGACTGCTTCTTTAGGGTACCCTTGTTCTTCATAAAAAGACATATTGGCTTCAGGATCTTTTCTTTTACTTAGTTTCCTTCTTGAAGTTCCTTCTAGCTTTTCAATGGGAGAAATATGTACATATTCCGGGGCTTTCCAGCCCATGCATTTAAATAATTGAATATGTAGCGGCAATGAAGGAAACCATTCATCCCCTCTAATGACATGAGTTGTTCCCATTAAGTGATCATCTATTACGTGGGCAAAATGATAAGTTGGTAATCCATCAGCCTTCATTATAACAACATCTAAATCATTTTCAGGAAATTCTCTTTCCCCTTTTAAATAATCCTTTATCCGTATTTTTTTATTATAATTTCCATTACTTTTGAACCTTATTACAAATGGGATCCCAGCATCAATTTTTTGTTTTTCTTCTGGTTCTGTTAGTTCACGACTTTTTGCCCATTTTCCATAATACCCAGGTCGATCTCCAGAAATTTCTTGTTCTTTTCTAATGTTTTCAAGCTCTTCAACAGAAAGAAAGCAAGGATAAGCTTTTCCTTCATCTAATAGTTTCTTTACATAAGCTTGATATATTAGTTTCCTGAAACTTTGTTGATATGGTCCATATTCACCTTTTTCAACGCTATCTAAGTTAAATCCTTCATCAGGAATTACCCCGTAAAAATACAAGGTTTTTATTATTAGTTGAATAGCATCTTCAATTTCTCTTTTTTTATCAGTATCTTCTATCCTTAGATAAAAAACCCCATTGGATTGATGTGCTACCCTTTCAGAAATCAAGGCAGCATATAATCCGCCAATATGCATAAATCCTGTGGGGCTAGGAGCAAATCGGGTAACTTTTTGACCTGACGATAATCCTCTGGCTTTATATTTACTTTCTATACTTTCTATAGATGGTAGTTCAATTTTGAAAATATTATTACACATGGGTTATTAAAAATTATTTCGATGTATTCAAGCCTATCCGAGGAGGCATGTTAAGTCAATATTAAATCGACATTACATTCTTGACGTCTTTTTGAATTGTTGCATATTTTGCAACAGTTGAATTTCTGTCTAACTCCTTGATTTTAAAGGTATTATTTAAATGTCTTGAAATAACTGATTTATCTCTTCCAAATAGTCTAACCATTTGGGCCATAGATAGCCATACGATTTCATCAGCAAGGTTAACATCTAGTTCAATATGTCCATCTTTGGAAGTATTATGACGATTTCAGTCATAAAAAGCTTGGCCGAGACGACGGCTGAATGGTTACAGAATTAATTCAGTTTATAACCACAATTTGAGGTGCTTAGAATTTTTTTGTCTTATCTGTCCATTGCATAAATTCTACTGGAGCATCATTTACTAGAATAAATGCAACTATAAGCCCTTCCAAAGGACTATTTGGCTCAATAATAACTTTTTGTCCTTTTATTGCCTCATAAATATCGTTTACTTCAAATGCCACATGAGGGAGATTTTTTACAACCTCTGGAACGGTACATTTTTCTCCATATCTTTCCCATTCTATGTTGAATTCATTTTCACTATGCCCAGAAATATAAATATCTAAATCTGGTAAATATTTTTCATTCTTTTTTTCTTCTGTGGTTGGTATACCAATGTGGTCATACCTATATTTTTTATTGTCCATGTTTAATACCTTTATTATTTTTTACCAAAATATACCCTAAATAAAACACGCTAAAATTTCTTAAGATCCTAAAAAAACCATATTAGATCCATGGCACATTTTATATATATTTCTCGATCAAGGCAATTTCCAAAAATATTTTAGTCGTCAAGTTGGCAAGACAACTTTATCTCATCAATATATTCCTTTGTTACCTTTCCCTTTACCGATATATCTCGATAATATGAGCTATCAATTATCTAATTAGGTTTTTGTTACTAATATTGCTGATTTTTTCCAAAAGTTTCTTAGATAATACTACCACGTCTTCTATAGTTGGTATTATAGATATTATTCTAATATTCTCAGCCGTTAATACTTCGCTAGCTGCTGCCATGTTTTCTTTACCTCTCCTTTCTTACTACTAAAAAGCGGCAAAAAAATATAAGAGCCTGGCAGTGTCCTACTTTCACATGGTAAATCCCACACTATCATCGGCGCTACGTGATTTCACTTCCGAGTTCGGAATGGTATCGGGTGGTTCACACGCGCTATAGCCACCAGGCAAAACCCGTTTAAATTGAGATAACTGCTTAAAACAGTTACAAATTTGGAATAAAAGTACATTACAACTTTTTGCAAAAGCACAAAAAAACCACATTAGGTTATATAGTCAAGCCTCTCGGTCAATTAGTACGGGTCAGCTCAACGTTTCACAACGCTTACACACCCCGCCTATCTACGTCGTAGTCTTCAACGGACCTTTAGGAGACTTATAGTCTCAGGGAAAACTAATCTTGAGGGGGGCTTCCCGCTTAGATGCTTTCAGCGGTTATCCCGTCCGTACATAGCTACCCGGCAATGCAATTGGCATTACAACCGGTACACCAGAGGTACGTCCATTCCGGTCCTCTCGTACTAAGAACAGCTCCTCTCAATTTTCCAACGCCCACGGCAGATAGGGACCGAACTGTCTCACGACGTTCTAAACCCAGCTCGCGTACCACTTTAAATGGCGAACAGCCATACCCTTGGGACCTGCTTCAGCCCCAGGATGTGATGAGCCGACATCGAGGTGCCAAACACCTCCGTCGATGTGAACTCTTGGGAGGTATCAGCCTGTTATCCCCGGAGTACCTTTTATCCGTTGAGCGATGGCCCTTCCACACAGAACCACCGGATCACTAAAACCAACTTTCGTTCCTGCTCGACTTGTCTGTCTCGCAGTCAAGCACCCTTCTGCTTTTGCACTCATAGCATGATTTCCGACCATGCCGAGGGTACCTTCGCGCTCCTCCGTTACTCTTTGGGAGGAGACCGCCCCAGTCAAACTACCCACCATACATTGTCCGCAACCCGGATCACGGGTTAACGTTAGAACTTCAAACAAACTAGGGTGGTATTTCAAGGTTGACTCCTCTCAATCTAGCGACTGAGTATCATAGCCTCCCACCTATCCTACACAAGTTTATTCAAAGTCCAATGCAAAGTTGTAGTAAAGGTTCACGGGGTCTTTCCGTCTTGCCGCGGGTACACTGCATCTTCACAGCAAATTCAACTTCACTGAGTCCCGGGTGGAGACAGTATGGCTATCGTTACGCCATTCGTGCAGGTCGGAACTTACCCGACAAGGAATTTCGCTACCTTAGGACCGTTATAGTTACGGCCGCCGTTTACCGGGGCTTCGATCCAGAGCTTTGCTTACGCTAACCCCTTCAATTAACCTTCCGGCACCGGGCAGGCGTCACACCCTATACTTCCTCTTACGAGTTCGCAGAGTGCTGTGTTTTTATTAAACAGTCGCAGCCACCTGGTATCTTCGACCACCAAAAGCTCAAGAGGCAAGCCCTTTCACCTATGGTGGCGCACCTTCTCCCGAAGTTACGGTGCTATTTTGCCGAGTTCCTTCACCCGAGTTCTCTCAACGCCTTAGTATTCTCTACCTACCCACCTGTGTCGGTTTGCGGTACGGTTTAGTTATCATTAGCCCTAGAGGCTTTTCTTGGAAGCGTGGCATTAACCACTTCTCCTCCTAACGGAGAATCGTCATCACACCTCAGAGTTAATGCAGATCCGGATTTGCCTAGATCTACCTCCTACATGCTTAAACTACCAAAACCAACTGGTAGCTGGTCTAGCCTTCTTCGTCACCCCATTGGAATAATAACCAAGTTCAGGAATATTAACCTGATGTCCATCGACTACGCTTTTCAGCCTCGCCTTAGGAACCGACTAACCCTGCTCCGATTGACGTAGAGCAGGAAACCTTGGGTTTTCGGCGTGTAAGGTTTTAACTTACATTATCGTTACTCATGTCAGCATTCGCACTTCTGATACCTCCAGCATGCCTCTCAGCACACCTTCACAGGCTTACAGAACGCTCCTCTACCAAATCCTTCTGTTGAAGGATTTCCGCAGCTTCGGTATGTAGCTTTAGCCCCGCTAAATCTTCCGCGCAAGCCGACTCGACCAGTGAGCTATTACGCTTTCTTTAAAGGATGGCTGCTTCTAAGCCAACCTCCTGGCTGTCTATGCCTTCTCACTTCGTTTAACACTTAGCTACAATTTAAGGACCTTAGCCGACGGTCTGGGTTGTTTCCCTTTCCACGACGAACGTTAGCACCCGCCGTGTGTCTCCTATGATAAATCTCCTTGGTATTCGGAGTTTGCATCGGTTTGGTAAGGCTGTCACGCCCCCCTAGTCGAAACAGTGCTCTACCCCCAAGGGATAATTCATAAGGCGCTACCTAAATAGCTTTCGAGGAGAACCAGCTATCTCCGAGCTTGATTAGCCTTTCACTCCTATCCACAAGTCATCCCCTACTTTTTCAACAGTAGTGGGTTCGAGCCTCCAGTACGTGTTACCGCACCTTCACTCTGCCCATGGATAGATCGCTCGGTTTCGGGTCTATTAACCGCAACTATGTCGCCCTATTTAGACTCGGTTTCCCTTCGCTTCCCCCATCAAGGTTAAGCTTGCTACGATCAATAACTCGCTGACCCATTATACAAAAGGTACGCAGTCACCCCGTCGAAACGAGGCTCCCACTGCTTGTACGCATACGATTTCAGGTTCTATTTCACTCCCCTCTCCGGGGTTCTTTTCGCCTTTCCCTCACGGTACTAGTTCGCTATCGGTCGGTAAGTAGTATTTAGCCTTGGAGGGTGGTCCCCCCATATTCAACCAGGATACCACGTGTCCCGGCCTACTCTTTGTTACCCATAATGCGTGCAATTTAATGTACGGGACTATCACCCTGTATCGTCAAGTTTTCCAACTTGTTCTACTACTACATGCATTAATTTAATAACTGGGCTCTTCCGGGTTCGCTCGCCGCTACTACCAGAATCTCGGTTGATTTCTTTTCCTCCAGGTACTTAGATGTTTCAGTTCCCTGGGTTTGCTTCAATGCCTTATGAATTCAGGCATTAATACTTGCTTGCGCAAGTGGGTTCCCCCATTCGGACACCTCCGGATCAAAGCTTGTTTGCCAGCTCCCCGAAGCTTTTCGCAGGCTACCACGCCCTTCTTCGCCTCTTACCGCCAAGGCATTCACCGTATGCGCTTATTCACTTGACTATATAACTTAATATAGTTTCATACTAAATAATGTAAAAATAATTTATTACATCATCAATTTGCGTTTGCTATAAAGTTGCCTTGTACTCTTTCCAAATTTTTAAAGAACATTCTGTAACTAAAAAGCTACATTTTAAGATTATGTTTCTGTTAACTATCATCCCTCATACAAATTAAGATGACATCGAAACCTTAAAATCTAACTTTTTCCTTACTTTTTAATTTAAAGATAAATCCTTCGCTTGAGGTCTATTCAACTTCAGTACCTGATCCAATGGTATAAACTCTGTTTTTATTACCACACCCAGGTCTTATTGCAAACCGCTTTTTGGTGGAGCCAGTCGGGATCGAACCGACGACCTCCTGCGTGCAAAGCAGACGCTCTCCCAGCTGAGCTATGACCCCTAATTTAGTGCCCCCAAACTTATTTTTGGTGGGTCTGGGTGGAGTTGAACCACCGACCTCACCCTTATCAGGGGTGCGCTCTAACCAACTGAGCTACAGACCCGAAATTCCAAACAATTTGTGTGAGCCCCTAAATCGCAGTTAAAACAAG
>Ga0181520_10010889_pt1 | contig 12077 bp, 11 predicted proteins | sample PEATcosm2014_Bin_29_FD_132451 | JGI IMG/M metagenome (GOLD analysis project Ga0181520, IMG submission 132451) | Peatland microbial communities from MTU Mesocosm Facility, Houghton, MI, USA - PEATcosm2014_Bin02_30_metaG | ecosystem: Environmental > Terrestrial > Soil > Wetlands > Peat | place...
CCATCAATACGCCGGGGTCAACTACAGTCCACAAGTCGAAATTGGCAGCGATGTATATATCGGTCCGAATCTCTTTCTCGCATGCATTGGCCGCGTCTCGATCGGGGATGGATCGGTCTTAAGTGAAGGTGTCTTTATCAACGATAACAACCACGGATTTGATCCTCAGGCAGGGCTGATTATGAAACAACCGCTGGTCCATGGCGGTGATGTGGCCATCGGCAAACACTGTTTTGTCGGCTTACGATCGGCAATAATGCCAGGAGTCACGCTGGGAGATCATTGTATCGTCGCCATCAATTCTGTCGTGACCAAGTCGTTCCCGGCGTGCTCCATGGTGGGGGGGGCGCCCGCGAAGCTGATCCGCAGCTATGATCCTGCAACGAAATCCTGGGCTACGAAATGATTCGCAACTGACTTAGTGATGAAAGACCATCCAAGCGAGAAAGGGAGAGAAGACTAACACCGGCATCAGTACCCCCTGCCACAAGAACCTTCCCTGATGGACGCTGAGTTCTATCCTCGGCCGCATTACGAAACCGACAAGCACGACCACTCCTATAACAGCCCCAATCACCGTTCCCCGAGCAATGCCAACGGCACCCAACTGGTGCGCCAGCCAAACGCTGGTCGCCAGGTTAGTAACACCTTCAATAACAACACAGGGGATTCCATAGCGCTGGAGGCCTGTGGCCATCAACGCCATGCTATACGCCGTGCCGAGCAGCCGGATCGCCTGACCAACGGCAAGGAGCTTCAAGAAGAGGAGGCTTCCTTCCGCGTAATTGGCTCCAACCCATAGGGTGACCAGCGGCTTGCCCGCCAGAAAAACCACCACGACAAACGCCAAATTGGCGAGTGAAGAAAGCCGTGTGGTGGAAAGCACAACGCGCTCAATGCGCTGCTGTTCGCCCCTCGCCTGGAGCGCCGCCAGAGGGGCAAGCAGCGCATTCATCACGGAACTGTTGAGACCGGCAAAAAAGGTTGTCAGGGTCGCGGCAATCGCGTAATAGCTAAGCTGCTTGAAATCGAAATACCCAACCAGCGTGATGTCCAGGCCGCTCACCAGCAACATTCCGAATGACCATATGGTGAGCGTAGTGCAATAGCCGGCCAGTTCCAACGCCATCTTTCTGGAGGCGTTCGCCAGGGTGATGCACATGGGCATCAGGTGCCGCGCAACCAGATATTGCACACCGCCCCCGGCGAGATTGCAAAGCGCAATGCAGGCCGCCAACGCCACCAGGGAATGCGTGTAGCGCGCAGCGACGATCACCAGCGCCGCTCCAAGAATTCGCGTTCCACCGATGGCCAGTGCGGGAAACTCGTTGCGGTGTAAACCGATGAGCACGCCTGTGAACGTAGAGAGCGGCAACAGAATTGCCGCGCTTAGGGCCAGCACGCTCGCCCCAGCACGTAATTCGCCGATCAGCGATACGGGCGCCTGATGAAAGATATGCGGCAAGAAAGCCAGCACTGCTCCGATGGCCAGCAGCGCCACCAACGCGGCGGCCGAAAGCAGGCCAATCGCAGTGCTAACGAGGCGATCGCGCCCCTCTTCGTCTCCGCGCTCCATCGCCTGCGCCAGAAATCGCGCTACTGCGGTCTGGAGCCCAAAGTCCAGATAATTCGCATAGGCAGCGATCTGCAGCATCAGCGACCATGCCGCAAATCGGTCCGGGTCGAGAGTGCGAGTAAGGAAGTGAGGTAATGCGAGCGCTACAACCGCTGAGGCACCACCTCGCACAACATTTGCCGCGGCGTTTTTTATCACCGTAAAGCGGAGCCGCTTCATCGATTCCTCAGGGTTCGTCTTGCGATTATACGTCTGGCGCACCCCGCTCCAGCGGCGCGTGATCCTTGCCGTGACCGCATTACCGGCTGTAGGCCGCGGTCAGGTCGCCAAAGTTGACCGAGGCAAGGAAGGTCCGTAGATCCTGGCTTAGCTGGGTGCGTACGGCGTCGCTGGAGAGGCTCATGTCGAGCGTCTCGGCTCGCAGCAGAATCCGAATGGGCTGTCTCGAATCACCGCTGAGCATCGCTCGTGCCTCGGGATGCGTGTAGACAAATCCGAAGTGAGTGCGCTGGGTTGCAAACTCGCCACAGGCCGCTCCGCTGCAGAGCGTCGACACTTCAACATATTGCGTCACGCCATCGCTGTAGAAAGACGAGTCCATGCTGATTGGGGCGGGCGCGGCCGTCGCAACTGTTATCGGTCCGTGCCACAGCGGCTCTTCGCCTCGCGTGAAATGGCAGATCAGCGGGTCGTGCCAACCCAACACAGGCGATACTCCGATCGCAATGGGCGTGCCACCGGCCGCCGGCGCGTACTGGGCCCAGGAGTAGACAACCGACCCGGTGACCAGAGTCTCGTTCCATGTGCGTACCAGGTTGTAGCGGCCAACGCGTGCGGGAAACGGCACAGCCCGTGCGTTCGACGCGGAAATGCCGTATGGGGTGACCCCCGTGTCGGCCCGCGCCAGCCCCACGCAGCCGAACACTGCCATCGCTGCCATTGCCACTAGTTGCGCAATCCGTGAACGAGGCACCCGATCCTGAGATTCGCTCTGCGCCACTGCTCCGGCCGCCGGACCAACGGGGTCCTGGGTCCCGCGGAGACGATGAATCACCGCAAACAGAAGCAACGTGGCGACTAGAAACAGAACGGCCCCAATGATGTAATCCGCAGTCTCCGCCTTGTCCTGCAGCCACGGCAGGTGCAACGCCACCGCATAGTACAGCACCAGCATGCAAAGCCGCGCCAGGTTGAAGACGTAGCCCAGCAGAACCGCTCCCAGCACCACCAGGGCGTTCGCGTACCAGCGAAAGCGGTAGACATAACCGGCAATCAGCGCGATGAAGCCCATGGTCACAGAGCCGCGAATTCCGTCGCAACCGGGAGCGATGAACATGCCGAAGTCGGGGGTAAACATCAGGCGCAGGTGATCCGGGGTGAGCGTGTGGCCCAGGCTCATTGCAAACGCGCGCGCGACATGGGCGGAGGCATGCTGCAGTGGCATGTCGACAAGCGACGTGAACGCGTGTGGGACCGGGTTGGCGAAGAACAGAAGAAGAATCGGAAATAGTGCCGCCCGATACAACCGCCCGCCGCCAAGCAGCAAGACAGCCCCCGACCCATAGGCTAGAAGGACCAGCGAAGGCGGCGGCAATACGGTCAGCCAGTGCGGCGAGACCACCATGATCAGAATGTTCTGCTGTTGCATGCGCGACACCGCCGCCGTAGCCGCCAGCAGAGCCAGACCCCACCATGTCCCGTCCGCATGCCAACCCAGACTGCGCCACGCCCTCAGGACGAGGGCCAGGCTGACCACCGGAACCACCATGCCGATGGACTTCAGCGCGTCAGTCGTCCACAAAGTCCAGAGCGACAGCACCGTATACCAGATGGTCGACAATCCAAGCACCGCCAGCACCGTCGCGAGCGAAGCGTACTGCACCGACGAAAGTCCCCCGGCCCGTAGCTTGAGCACGTCAACTTCGGATTGAGGCAGAGTGGACAAGGATCGACTCCCGACCGGCGAAATCCGGCTCCAACCAGCCTACCGCATCGATGGCTTGCGGTGAATCTTCATCCCGCCACGAACGGCAAGCCGCAGCTTGCCGCCCCATTCGAATACCGGGAGGCGGTAGAATCGGCGGCATGGACGTGATTGCAATTCAAACGGCGCTGTGCGACGCCGGTCTTGACGGCTGGCTCTTCTATGATCATCACCATCGCGATCCGCTGGCGTACAGCATATTGGACCTCGACCCGGGGATGCATGTGACGCGCCGCTGGTTTTACCTGATTCCGGCAACCGGCGAACCGCGCAAGCTGGTCCATCGCATCGAGGCAGCCCGGCTGGACGCGCTGCCGGGGAGCAAAGCCGAGTACTCGTCGTGGCAGGAGCTGGAAGCGCACTTGGAGACGATGCTGGCCGGCGTACACCGGCTGGCGATGCAGTATTCGCCCCGCAACGCGATCATGTACGTGTCCATGGTCGACGCGGGAACAATCGAGTTGCTGCGGGAAATGGGAAAGGAAGTCGTCAGCTCCGCCGATCTTGTCAGTCAATTCGAGGCAGTTCTGAGCGACGCGCAGATTCAGACCCACTACGCTGCCCAGGAGAGGATTGACCGCGTGCTGGCCGCGTGTTGGCAGCAGATTGGCGAGCAGGTCAGGAACGGTGGCACAGATGAGTTTGCCATGGTCCAATGGCTGAGCGAGGCGATGCGCCGCGAAGAGCTGACCTGGGAACATGGCCCGAACGTGAGTTGCGGTCCCAACTCAGCGGACTCGCATTACGAGCCAGCCGCGGAGAACTCTCGCCCGATCCGCCGCGGCGACTTCGTCCTCATCGACCTCTGGGCCAAGCTCAACCAGCCCCACGCGTGCTACTACGACATCACCTGGACCGGCGTAGTCGACCGCGAACCCACTCCGCGCGAGCAAGCCGTCTTCGCCACCGTGCGCAATGCCCGCGACGCGGCAATCGCCAGCGTGCAGACCGCGTTTGCGACCGGCACACCCATCGCCGGATGGCAGGCAGACGATGCCGCGCGCGGCGTGATCCGGACGGCCGGCTTCGGCAACTGGTTTACGCACCGCACGGGACACAACATCGGCAGCGAACTCCACGGCAGCGGCGCCAACCTGGATAACCTGGAGACGCATGACGTGCGCCTTATCCTGCCAAATACCTGCTTCTCCGTCGAGCCGGGCATCTATTTCCCCGGCGAATTCGGTGTTCGCAGCGAGGTCAACATGATAACGAGGCGGGGAGAAGCTGGGGTGACCGGCCGTATCCAGACGGAGCTGGTTCGGATTTGACCGGCCCGAGTCCGCCTGCCTTCCGGCTGGTATGATGGGTGTGGATGACGACGAAGGTACAGTACCCCCTGATGGCTGGCGACAAGGGCCTGGTCGACGATTCGCCCGGACGCGTATCTCCGGCGCTCGCTTTGATTGCCGGATGGCTGGTTCCGGGGGCAGGTCACCTGCTGCTCGGCAAATGGATTCGCGGTCTCCTGCTTCTGGCCGCAATCGGTGGCATGTTTGCCATTGGCATCGCACTGCAGGGCAAGATCTACTCCCCGAATACGGGCGAGCCGCTTGACATGCTGGGCTTTGCCGGTGACCTTGGGGCCGGTGCACTCTACGGGTTGGCGCGCCTGCTGGGCTGGGGCCAGGCGCCGGTGCTGGTCGCGGTGGCGGACTACGGCACCAAGTTCATCGTCGTCTCCGGCCTGCTGAACATTGTAGCCGCCGTCGACGCCCATTCGCTGGCCAGCGGGAGGAAGCGTTCGTGACGATCTCGCATTTCAGCGCGGTACTGCTGTTTTCCCTATTTACTTCGGTGGTCTTCGGCATCACGCAGCGGTCCGAGCCGAAGATGATGGTCCGCTTCGGAGCCTACTGCTTTGTCCTGTTTGTCGGCGGCACCATCGCGGCAAGCTGGCTGATGTGGCTCATCAAGCACTAAGCGAGAGACGCCTCGTCACGCCGAATATCTGCTTCAGGCCTGTACCGGAGCGGGACCGCCTGCAGCGTCAGCCGGCTTCGCCCCAGGAGGCGAGACCGGCTTCTTGGGAGCGCTTTCCACCTTCCGCGCCGGTGCCAGAATCGCATGCAGCGTGGTGCCTTCCATGCGCGGCATGAACTCCACAATGCCGGCGTCGCCCACATCCAGAATCAGCCGGTTGATGATTTTGTAGCCGAGGTCGCGATGGGCCATCTGACGGCCCTTGAAGCGCAGCGAAGCCTTCACTTTGTCGCCGTCACCGAGGAAACGGATAGCCATATTCTTCTTGGTCTGGTAGTCATGCTCGTCCACCGTGACCGAGAACTTCACTTCTTTGATGGTGATGACCTTCTGCTTCTTGCGCGCGGCCCGTTCGCTCTTGTCCTTCTCGTAGAGGTATTTGCCGTAGTCCTGGATCCGGCACACCGGCGGTACCGCATTCGGCGAAATCTCCACCAGGTCCAGCGACCGCTCGCGGGCCATCTTCAGCGCTTCAAAGGGAGGCATGATCCCAAGCTGCTCGCCGTTCTCGTCAATCACGCGGATTTCGCGTGCGCGAATACGTTCGTTGGTGCGGATAAAGGACTTGGCGGAACGTTTATCAATCGGGGGAATAAGTTGCCTCCACGGCGCGCCTCTCAGGCCGCCATGCGTTTAGTGATTGGATTGCATGCCTCTACTGAAGGTTGCGTATAGCCAGAAGTATAGCATTATGCGGCATCTGGCTGATTTACTTTGCGGCCGCCATCTGCTGCTGATACTCGACGTAAGGGCCCTTGAAGTCTTCAATCTGGAAATGCGCCGGCCCGCCCTCGAAGTGCCAGATGCGCGTGGCAACCTCGTCAATGAGGTCCAGATCGTGCGTGACGAGCAGCACGGTACCCTCGTACTTCTGCAGCGCCAGGTTGAGCGCGTTGATAGCCTCCAGATCCAGGTGGTTCGAGGGCTCGTCCAGCACCAGCACATTCGGCTTCTGCAGCATCAGTTTGCAAAACAACAGCCGCGCTGCCTCGCCGCCGGAAAGCGCATCCGTCATCTTCAGGCCCTCCTCGCCGCGGAAGAGCATCTGCCCCAGGATGCCGCGAATGTCCTCCTTCGTCGCATCTTCGTCGAACTGGTGCAGCCAGTCGTTGACCGTCATGCCCAGCTCAATGGACGCCTTCATCTCCTGCGGGAAGTATCCAATCTGCGCCTCGTGCCCCCACTTCACCACCCCGGAGTCGATCGATACATCTTTCTCATCCACTCCCGGAGCATTGGCCAGCAGCGCCTTCAGCATGGTCGACTTCCCTTGCCCATTGCGGCCCATCAACACGATCTTGTCCCCGCGCATGCAGGATGCCGAAAACCTCTCGATTACCTGCAGCGGCGATCCGTCCTTCTGCTCGTACGCCTTCGACACCTGCTCGATCTCGAGGATGTGCTTGCCTGAAGGCCGTTTCTGCTCGAACCGGATGAACGGGCGCTGGATGTTCGAGCGCGCCAGCTCCGTCGTCGCGAGCCGCTCGACCTCCTTCTTGCGCGAATTTACCTGGCTCGACCGCGTGCCGGCCGAGAATCGGGCAATAAAGTCGTTGAGCTGCGCAATCTTCTTCTCGCGCTGCTCGTTCTGGCTTTCGATCCGCGACCGGATGGCGGTCTTCTGCTCCACCATGTCGTCGTATCCCCCGTTGTACAGGATGATCGTCTCGTAATCGATATCCGCGATGTGGGTGCAAACCGAATTCAAAAAATGCCGGTCGTGCGAAATGGTGATCAGCGTGCCGTTGTAGCGCACCAGGAAGTCCTGCAGCCACAGGATCGAGTCCAGGTCGAGGTAGTTGGTCGGCTCGTCCAGCAGCAGCGCCTGGGGCTCGCCAAACAATGCTTGCGCCAACAGCACGCGCACCTTCTGCCCCCCCTGCAATTCACTCATCTTGCGCTCGTGCAGCTCGTCTGCGATATCCAGCCCCTGCAGCAGAATCGCCGCGTTAGCCTCGGCCTCGTAGCCGTCTTCTTCGCCGACGATGCCTTCGAGCTCGCCCAGCCGGCTGCCGTCCTCGTCCGTCATCTCCGGCTTCTCGTAGATCCGCTCGCGCTCTTCCAGGGCCGCCCACAGCGGCTTGTTGCCCATAATCACCGTGTCGATTACCCGGTAAGCATCGAAGGCGTATTGGTCCTGCGAGAGTACGCCGATCTTCTTCGGCCGCACCACGTTGCCCTTCTGAGGGTCGATTTCACCGGTTAACACCTTCATAAACGTGGACTTACCGGCTCCGTTCGGACCCGTCAGGCCATACCTTCTCCCGCTCGTAAAGGTGACCGAGACGTCCTCAAACAGCAGCTTGGCGCCGTAGCGCATGGTTACATTGGAAACTGAAATCATGGTATTCCTTCAAGTTTACAGGTTCTTCGCGAACCCTGAATGAATCGCCGCCGAACCCTCGAGCGACATCCATCCGTTCGCCAGCCAGAACCGAAGGCAAGCAGGAGGCAGAACAGCCCCGCTCGGCGGCTGTAGGGCGCGCGGAACGGAGCTGGATTTGCCGGTTCGATACCTCGGGATGCCTTGGACGACCGTCCCGCTGGGCTATTGACCGCGGCGCGCGGGACCCGAGCGACTGGCTCCCGAACGGCTGCTGCTGCTGAACCGCCCGCGACCGGCTGGGCCGCGTCCGCTAGAACTGCGTCCTCCGGAGTGACCTCGGAACCCGTTGCCATTGGAACGGTAGGGGCTGGCTCCCGCGTTCCCCGCCGGAGCCTGCGCGGCCCCATCTGCCGACTTCCAGGCCCGCGTCTCGAGCGCGAGCAGGTCAGTAACGGGCGCGGAGAGATCGAGGGGCTTGTTACGCTCCTCTTTCTCGAGATTTTTATCAGCTTCGCGCCACTCGAACTTCACCTTCAACTCGCGCTCCATCTTGCGTGCGTCCGATCGTTCCTGGGGCATCACAAAGGTAGTCGCGATGCCGGACGCCCCGGCGCGGCCGGTACGGCCAATGCGATGAACGAAATCGTCCGAACCATTGGGCAGATCGTAGTTCACTACGTGGGCGATGTCCTGCACGTCGATGCCGCGCGCCGCAACGTCCGTGGCCACCAGGACACGATGTTTTCCGGTCGAAAATCCCTTCAGCGCGGCGGTGCGCTGCGACTGCGAGCGGTCGCCGTGAATGACGTCCACGTCATGGCCCAGACGCTCCAGCTTCTTCGAGATGCGGTCCGCTCCGTGCTTGGTGCGCGAGAAGACGAGGAAGGTGCCGGTCTCTTCGCGCAGCATCTGGTCCAGCAGGCCAAGCTTCTGGTCCTGCATGACCGTGCATGCTCGCAATTCAACCTGCTCGCAAGGATGCGAGGTCTGGCCGATCTCCACGCGTACCGGATTACGCACGTAATCGCGGACAATCTCCCGTACGTTCGCGTCCAGCGTCGCCGAGTAGCACATGGTCTGCCGATTGCGCGGCAGGGCGCCGACAATCCTCCGGATCGAAGGCAGAAAGCCCATGTCCAGCATGCGGTCCACTTCGTCCAGCACCAGCATTTCAACGGTATTAATGTTGACTGCGCGTCGTCGCAGATAATCTTCCAACCGGCCCGGGGTCGCCACCACCAGGCGCGGCCCACGGCTGAGCTGGTCCAGCTGCGTGCCTTCCGAAAGGCCACCGCAGACCAGCACCGCGTCGTTCTTCGCATGCGGGACGAGCTTGTGGTAGGCCTCCAGCACCTGCATGGCGAGTTCGCGCGTCGGCAACAGGATCAGCGCGCGGATGGGACCGCGCTTGCCCTTGACCGCGGGTATGGGATTGCGGTCCATATGCTCGATCATCGGGATCAGGAAGCTGAGGGTCTTGCCCGTCCCGGTCGAAGCAGTGGCTAGGATGTCGGCGCCTTCCAGTGCCGGTGGAATGGCCTTGGCTTGTACCGGCGTCGGCGTCTTGAATCCGGCGGCGCTCAGGCGGTTCTTCAATACGTCCGAGATGTTGAAGTCGTTGAAGTGGACGTTCTTCAGAAAGGGCAGGTGGGTCGCCGGATCGATCTGGATCTCGGAAGAATCCACGTGGGTGGTCAGGGGTTCGGGGGTCGGCGCTGCGCCTGCGGAGGGGGCGGTGGTTCCGAAAGATGTGTTGTTCATAGAAGTTACAGGAATAGCCTCAGGCTCAAGAATTGCGGTAGTCAAAATTTTCCTTGTCGATCAGGGTTGTAGATGGTGCGCGAATAGTGCAGCGGTGCCGTTAGCACCTCAAATTGATTAGTCAGCATGGCTATCGGGTTCGATGAGCTGCTGCCGCACGGCGAGACGCGTCCATTTGACGTGTCTTCCAGCCAGAGCAACCAGCGCTTCTTCTTGCGGGGGCAGGGCCTCTTTTAGGCCAACAGCCAATTGCAAAGTTCTGCGGTGGAAAAGGCAATCGCAGTCTCTGGCCAGAGACCTCGAATCTCCCCGAAGTCCTTGCCTGCAATGCCCGCGCCCATATCTTGCGAGCGCAAAACCAGTGTAACACACCCCGGTTGCCCACTGCTGTTGGCAGAGGAGTGTCACAGGAGCAGCATCATCGATCGCTTGCGCGCAGAATAGCCGAACAGTGGCCGACGTAAGCTGACCAGGCCGCATCCATCGGATGCGGCCTGGCGCTTGCAAATCTATTGCGTAAATCTGTGAAGCCGAGGCTAGAAGTTCTCCGGCTCGTTGGCCAAATCGAGATCCTCGTCGTCGTCGTCCTCTTCGTCGTCGTCATCGAAGTTGCCGAAGCTGGCAGCCAGCGTCGCGGCCGGAAGCACCGACGTGGGCCCGGGAACCGGGTTGCCCTGCTCGTCGATCTTCATGCCCAGCGACAGTCCCATCTGCGCCAGAATCTCCTTGATCTCGTTCAGCGACTTGCGGCCGAAGTTCTTGGTCTTCAACATCTCGGCTTCGGTCTTCTGGATGAGTTCTCCGATGGTGGCGATATTGGCGTTCTTCAGGCAGTTGTAGCTGCGTACGGAGAGCTCAAGCTCCTCCACCGAGCGATTCAGATTCTCATTGCGCAGTGGCTGTCCGTCGATTGCGTCGTGGCCCGCCTCCACCTCTTCCTCAAAGTTGATGAAGATGCTCATGTGGTCCTTCAGCAGCTTGGCGGAAAGGCCCAGGGCGTCGGCAGGGAAAACGGTCCCATTGGTCCAGATCTCGATGGTGAGCTTGTCGTAGTCGGTGATCTGGCCCAGACGCGCCGCTTCGACCAGGTAGTTGACCTTGCGCACCGGCGAGTGAACGCTGTCGACCGGGATGAATCCCAGGCCCAGATCGGCGTCGAAGTTCTTGTCGGCGGAGATGTATCCGCGGCCGCGCTTCAGCCGCATCTCCATGTCGATCTTGCCGCCTTCGCTGACCGTGCAGATATAAACATCCTTGTCCAGAATCTCGACGTCGCCGTCGGCCTCGATCATGCCGGAGGTGACCACCCCGGCCGCGTCGGCGCGCAGGTACATGGCCTTGGGGCCTTCGCCGGCCAGCTTGAAGGGAATCTGCTTCAGGTTCAGGATGATATCGGTGGCGTCCTCGACCACTCCACTGATGGACTGGAACTCGTGCAGCACGCCCTCGATGCGGACAGCGGTTACGGCCGCGCCCTCAATGGACGACAGCAGCGTCCGGCGGAGTGCGTTGCCGATCGTCGTGCCGAAGCCGCGCTCAAACGGCTGAGCGGAAAACTTGCCATACTTCTCGGTGAGTGTTTCGGTGTCGACGGCGAGACGCTTGGGCTTTTGGAATCCTCTCCAAAGCATGTGTGTTTCTCCTTTTCCGTCCTGGCCGCGATGCATTCTGCGGACCGGCGGGTGGTTCAGTTGCAGGCTAAGTTGTGGTGAAGCGTTCCGCGGTACAACGGAGACATCTCTCTCCTCCGTTGACCGCGGCAAACTTTACTTGCTGTACAGTTCGACGATCAACTGCTCGTTCACCGGCAGGTTGACGTCCTCGCGCTTCGGCAGAGCGAGCACCTTGCCCGACAGGCCTTCGCGGTTAATGTCGAGCCACTGCACCTGGCGCTGGCCGCCGGCGAAGTTGCCGGACTCTTCGAGAACCACGAGCTTCTTCGAGCCTTCGCGGATCGCGATCTCGTCGCCAACCTTGCACTGGAAGGACGGGATGTTCACCTTGCGGCCGTTCACCTGGAGATGTCCGTGGCGCACGATCTGGCGTGCCTGGCGGCGCGACATGGCGAATCCAAGGCGGTAGCAGACGTTGTCCAGGCGCGTCTCCAGCTGCTGCAACAGCAGCTCGCCGGTGACGCCGGTCTTGTTGGCAGCCTTCTGGTAGTACGCGCGGAACTGCGTCTCCAGCGTGAAGTAGATGCGCTTCGCCTTCTGCTTCTCACGAAGCTGCAGGCCATAGCCCACCACCTTCTTCACCTTGCGCGACTGGCCATGCTGGCCGGGGGGAAAGTTGCGCTTCTCAATCGGGCATTTGTCGGAGAAGCATTTCGCTCCCTTGAGGAAGAGCTTGGTTCCGTCGCGGCGGCAGAGGCGGCAGACGGGTCCTGTATAACGTGCCATTCGTATTACTCCTTTACTTCAGGTGACGATCGGTTTACGCGCGGTGCG
>Ga0181520_10010890_pt1 | contig 12077 bp, 10 predicted proteins | sample PEATcosm2014_Bin_29_FD_132451 | JGI IMG/M metagenome (GOLD analysis project Ga0181520, IMG submission 132451) | Peatland microbial communities from MTU Mesocosm Facility, Houghton, MI, USA - PEATcosm2014_Bin02_30_metaG | ecosystem: Environmental > Terrestrial > Soil > Wetlands > Peat | place...
ATTGCCCCTTACCCAGGGCCGCGCTGCGCTTGCCCTGGGCTATTTTCGATAGCTCCCTACGGGAGCAAACCGTTGGACTGCTCATGGAATGGCCGATGTGGAGGTCCATTTAGAACTGCTGCAGCCGGTCAGCACCTGGAGCAGCCGAAGAGCAGGTGCCCGGTACACTGGAGTGATGCACCCTCCGGTTCGCCTGGTAGCGATTGACATGGATGGCACGTTGTTGCCGACGTTTTCAAAGGCTGTAAGCACACGCAACACTCAGGCCATCCGCGCTGCGCAGCAGGCTGGCATCACCGTGGCCATTGCCACCGGCAGACGCACGGCTTACACTTCGCCGCTGCTTGAAGACGTGAGCCTGCGAGCGGATATGCCCCTTATCACGTCCAATGGAGCAGTGATCCGGACGCTGGGCGGCGATGTGATCGACCGCTACCACATGGAGGCCCGGGTGGCGCGCGGGCTATGCGGGCTGCTCCGACCCTTCGGGGCGCTGGTCTTCACCTTTGACCGGCCGGGGCGCGGCGAGCTAGTGCTGGAAGATCTCGGCCAGGCAAATGGCCGCATCGCAGTGTGGATTGAAGCCAATCGGAATGCCATTGAGGTGGTAAGTCCTCTGGAAACGGGGCTGCCCGATGGCGAGAACCCGATTCAGGGCATGGTGGCTGGTGGATTGAGCCGCATGAGGAGTGCCGAGGCGGCGCTGAAGGCGAGCGAGTGGGCTGGCGACTGCGCATGCGTCCGGACGGAATACCCAGGGCGCGATCTGTCGATCCTCGACCTCTTGCCGATGGGGGTTTCAAAAGGTCGGGCGCTGGAGCGGCTGGCCGGCCACCTGGAAATCGATCGCAAGGCGACCATGGCCATTGGCGACAACTGGAACGATGTGGATATGCTGGAGTGGGCCGGGCAGGGTGTGATGATGGGCAACGCCGCTGCCGAGTTGCGCACGATGGCCAAACTGCGAGGCTGGAAGCTGGCCCCGCACAACGACGAAGACGGCGTAGCCGTGGTGCTGGAGAATGCGGTAGCTAAACGTATCAAGGCCGGAGTTTAATTGGAGAGGCAGTTCAAAGGGTGCCACTGGGAATGCTCAGAACGCTTTCAACTACGCTGGGAACCCTGGCCGTCTTGGCCGCACTGATGCCGTGCGCCTGTGCTTCGGAGCGCGTCACGTTGCGCAACGGATTCGATTACCAATGCCACCACCACGCGCTGGTCAACGGACGCACCCGCCTTTACTTGAGCGCCGGCGAAGACAACTTTATCGAGTTATCCCCCGAGGAAATCACTGGCTTCGAGACCGTTCCCGATCCGCCCGCGCCGCCTGTGGCGCCTGCGGCAGAGCCAAAGTCCGGCGCCGATGCCAATCTCTCCCCAACAGACCTGGGCGAGATGCTGGCCAGGGCCGGTCACGCGCACAATCTGGATGTGGACCTGCTTGCCAGCCTGGTAAAGGCCGAGAGCGGCGGCAATGCCCGCGCCGTGAGCCGCGCCGGCGCCAAGGGCCTGATGCAACTGATGCCCGGAACCGCTTCAGATCTTGGCGTCCAGGACAGCTTCAAGCCGGAGCAGAATGTCGGCGGCGGATCCACCTATCTCGATGCGCTGTTGACGCGCTACCACGAGAACCTGGCCCTCGCCCTGGCCGCCTACAACGCCGGTCCGGCGGCAGTGGACAAATACCACGGGATTCCGCCGTATCACGAGACGCGGGCTTATGTGGCTCGCGTAATTCACGAGTTCAACCGGAGGGTGCTGGCGCGGGAAGCGCGGGCAAAGCGAGCTCTGGCTTCGGCGGTACCGACAGAAGAGCGATAGCCAGTAGGACCGTTTTCTTTCCGTCCCTGGAACTGGCTCTGTGGTATCCCACCCTTTTCGCAAAGTGCGCGAAAAGGATGGGGCACCCAGGATTCATGGAAGGCTCAGACCAGCCCTGCCGGGGCCTGTGCCAATGCGCCCTAATTCAACCGGTAGTTGCCATAGCCGATGCACGTTGCGGCCACCACCATGATCAACACGCCGGTCACCATCCAGCCCAGCGCCTTGCTGCCCGCGCCCTTCCACTCGCCAGAGGCGAATCCGCCCACATTCGAGCTGACGACGATGCCGCAGATGAACAGCGCCCAGCCGACGGAAGGGCCGAGTGTCCCAAGCAGCGCCGACGAGCTAGACGCGCCCCACATCACCGTGCTGCCCGTGTACATGATGCCCATCAGCAGGATGATCAGCCAGTAACTGGAGGCTCCCTTGTAGGCAGGCCAGGTCTTGTTCTTGAAGAGTAGCCACGCCGCGTAGATGCAATTGGGCAGCGCGCCGCCGATCAGCACCGGAAGCAGTACAACGAACTGCGCGGTGGTGGCGCCCGCGCCGCCAAACTGGACGGCGGACGACGCGATGTTTTTTGCCCAAGGCATGCTCAAGCCCATGGGCAGGAAGCCGGAGAGCACGCCGCCAGCGATGGCCAGCAGCATTCCCTTCACCACCACTGAACCGCTCCGCTTCTGGGGCGAGTCGACGCCTTTTGCCTTGCCCATCAGATTGCCGGCCCGCGCGCAAACCACCAGGGCCACGAACATAAGCAGAATGCCCAGATCGATCCACCGGCCGCCCTGGACCACGAGCTTCTCCGGGTGGAACAGCAGCATCGGACCCAATACGCCTACCGCGCTCATGCTGCCCACCAGCAGCGAAAAAGCCAGAGAGTTGCCGATCAGTCCCAGTGAAATGCCGAACAGCAGCGATCCAAAATAGGCGCAAATGCCCATGATGAAACCGGTCAAGATGCTCGACGTTTCAGAGTTGCTGTAAGCAGCCGCCAGTTGAGGGGCGCCGACGACTGCTACAAGGTACGGAAAAATCACCAGCGACAGCGCGCTGAACGGCAACCAGACATTTTCCCATTGCCACCTCTTTGCCAGCTTCATGGGCATCGCAAACAAGCCGTTGACGACCCCGCCAAACACGGCAAGGAAGGCTCCAAGTATTACGTTCATCCCTTATCCTCTTTTCGATTCCGGTCTCTTCTGCTGCTTCTAGTAGTGGTATTCCTCGAAGGCCTCGTACATCGCGGCAATATTGGCCAGCGGAACATCCTCAATCACTTCGCCGCAGGCAATAATGCCTCCCTGTGGCGTGCCAATGGTATCAAAAAGATTGATGATGTACCGCTTCACCTCCGCCGGAGAAACATAAGGCAGCACATGCTGGCGGTCGATATCGGTTCTGAAGCAGATCTTGCCCGCGAATGGCTTCAGATTTTCCAGGCCGATCAGCGATGCCTGGCAGTTGAGCACATCCACGCCCAGTTCCAGCAGATCGGGCATGATTTTGAGGATGGCGCCGTCGCTGTGGAACCACACATCGAGCCCCGCGGCTTTCACCTTGCCGAACATGGCCGCGTAACAGGGCTTGAAGAACGAGCGCCACTTGGCCGGAGAAATCATCAGGTTGTTCTGCGATCCCCAGTCGTCGGCAAAGTGCAGTCCATGGTAATCGTTGGCCAGCCAGCGGTCAAGCCAATCCATGTTGAATGCCAGCAGGTCGTCGCGCAGTTGGTAAAGCTCCTTGCGGTCTTCGGCCAGGTCCATCATGGTGGCGTTAAAGCCGTGCAACTGCTGCATCTGCTCAAAGAAGGTAATCCATCCGCCGCGCGCGTAGTAGTCCTCGCTCTTGCCCGCCATGTGTCCGCTGTAAAGGCGGTACTTCGGAATCCCCGCGCCAAAGACCGGCCACTTGTAGTCCTTGTAGTTCTCAAAGTTTGCGGCAATAGGAAACTCCTCGGGAATGCCGGCACGGCCTTCCTCCGATACGTGCCACAGCGTGCCGAACTCGTCGCGATTGCGGCCAAACTTGTATACCGCCGGTAGTTTCTCCGGAGGCAGATCGGGCAGCAAACTCCAGCCAAAATCTTCCGGAACTGGATCGGTGATGGCGGCCAGCTTCTCCTTGTAGTGGTACTGGGCCGAGGGCAGAATGGCGTGGGAGATAGGAGGCCGGTCAGGCCCCTGAAAATGGATGGCGCGATTCACTCGTTCTCTGCTCTTCACTCTACGACTTCCTTTCAATGGATCTGGCAGCCCTAATCTTTACCAGCGAAATTCCAGAAACGCCTCGTACATGGCGGCGATATTTTCGAGCGGCACGTCCTCAACGCTGCCGCAGGCGATGATGCCGCCGTCGGGTGTGCCCAGGGCCCGGAACAATTCGTCCACGCCCCGCTTTACTTCTTCCGGCGTACCGTGCGCCAGCAGGTGCTGCCGGTCGAGATCGGTCCTGAATGCCATTTTGCCCACCAGCGGCTTCAGCTTGTCCAGCCCGATGATCGAACTCTGGCAGTTGAGCACGTCCACGCCCAGTTCCAGCAAGTCGGGAAGAATGGCGCCAATATTGCCATCGCTGTGGAACCACACATCCAGTCCCGCAAAGTGGACTTTGTCGAACATCGCTTTGTAGACGGGCTTAAAGAACGACCGGAAGATCTTTGGCGAAATCAGCATGCCGGTCTGCGAGCCCCAGTCGTCGGCAAATTGCAGCCCCTGATATTCGAGCGCCAGCCAGCGGTCCAGCCAGTCCATGTTGAAGGCCAGCAAATCGTCGCGCAGTTGATAGATCTCCTTGCGATCCGAGGCCAGATCCATCAGCGTGGCGTTGAAGCCGTGCAACTGCTGCATCTGCTCGAAGAAGACAATCCACGCGCCCCGGGCATAGTAGTCCTCGCCCTTTCCGCTCATGTGGCCGCTATAGAGACGATACTTGGGCACGCCGGCCGAAAAAAACGGCCACTTGTAGTCCTTGAAGTTCTCCCAGTCCTCGGCGATGGGATAACCGATGGGAATGCCGCAGCGGCCGCCTTCAGGAACGCTCCAGACAGTGCCGAACTCGTCAGTATTCACGCCCGGCTGGTACATGGGCGGCAGCTTTTCCTTGGGCAAGTCAGGCAGAAGATCCCAGCCGAAATCCTCGTGAACTTTGTCGGTAATCGCCTTCAGCGCGTCCCCAAACTGGTATTGGACCGAAGGCAGAATGCCGTGGGAGATAGGAATCCGGTCAGGTTCTTGGAAATGGATGGCACGCGAAACACGTTCTCTGCTTTTCACTCCAGAAATCTCCTTCCGCCGGAAAGCCTATAACAGGCGGCCTCAACCTGGCAGCGCAACGGGCGATCTCTCATACCGAACATGTTCAAGTTGGCGTCAATAGATCATGCCCCAAAGGTCAACGAACATGGCCGCCCCCGTCACCCGCGAACCCGAGGCAAGCGGGTGCGGCGGATGAGGGAGTGGTTGCGTGCAATTACCCTGACATTTCCTCAACCGGGCTGGTTTAGCGACGGGCAGCGGTGAGGGATGACGGCAAAAATACCCTAAAGGCCCGCGTGGCCCATCGACAACATCTTTCTGATTCGAAAAGCGCGGTTTCATTTCGTGGAACGCCCAAACCAGGCCGGGAGGGGCTCTATCCTGCAAAAAGGGGAATTCGTCTGGGTCGTATCCGGACAAGATCGGCAGGCAGGCAGCAGCAATCATTCCACCTGACGATACGGTGTCGGCCCCAGGCAAGATAACGACGTGGAATGCAATGTCATGGCTCATTGACTTTGCGACGCCCATGGCAATTTAAACTGGCAGTATCTTGCGCAACGGAATGGAGAACGCTTGAAGAAGAAGCAATGGATTCTCGGCCTGGCGGCGCTGGCGGCGCTGGCGGCCCTTCTGGTTTATGCACAGAATAAGCATCCTTTCGATTTCCACGCCTTCGCGGAGCAACTGCGCTTGGCCGACTGGCGCAAGATCGCCGTTGCAGTGGCCTGCATTTACATCGGCTACGCCTTCCGCGCCGCGCGCTGGGCGCTGCTCATCAAGCCGCACAAAAAAGTGTCGCCGTTTTCGCTGATGGGCACACAGGTGATCGGCTTTACCGCCGTGGCGCTGATCGGCCGGGTTGCCGACCCGGTGCGGCCCTACCTTGTCTCGAAAAAAACGGGACTCCCGCTCAGCTCGCAGGTGGCCGTCTACATTGTTGAACGGCTCTTCGATGCGGGTTCCATGGCCCTGATCTTTTCAACCGTGATCCTGTTGGCGCCGCAAGGGGCGCTGCCGCACGCTGAAATCGTGAAGAAGGCCGGATACTGGGGCCTGATTCTGACCTTGGCCGGCGGGCTGTTTCTGGTCGCCGTGCGCATGGCCGGCGGGCTGGTGGCTTCGTTCCTTGAGGCCACCTTTGGTCTCGTTTCAGCAAAGCTGGGGCATGCCGTGGGGCACAAGATTCGCACCTTTCGCGCCGGCCTTGACACCATGCGCACCTTGGGCGATTTCGGCCTCGTTTCCTTGCTCTCCCTGGTCATGTGGGGGCTGATCACCTTGGCCTATCTTGAGACCACGCAGGCCTTCGTAGCCAGCCCGCAACTGGCCACGATGACCCTTCCCAAGTGCACGCTTCTGCTGGCCTTCAGCGGCGTCGCCAGTGTCTTCCAGCTCCCCGTGCTGGGCTGGTTTACTCAGATTGGCCTGGTGGCCGCGGCTATAGCCAGCTTTTACGGCGCAGCGCCCGAGGCCTCTACGGCCTGCGCAGCCACTCTTCTGCTGGTCAGTTTTCTGGCCATTGTTCCCGTGGGCCTGATTTGGGCCCAGTTTGAGCATGTCAGCCTGCGCAAGCTGACTGCGGAAAGCGGCCAAGCCAAAGATGAAATGGCCGAGGAGAAGACCGAGTCGCCGGAGTGGGACGGCTAGCTTAGCTTTTGTCGTATCCCCGGTCTGAAAATCCAGACCGGGGGCACCCAGCCTTTGTGGTAGATGTGGGCCACCTTCCACGGAAGCGATTCCCTGTTCCCTATTCGCTGTTCCCTGTCCTCAAGATTTCCGTCAGTTCAATGGACCTGTTGGGCCACAGGCCGGGTAAACCGAATGGTCTCCGGTCCCACGGCCCCGCCGGTCATCAGCATGCTCATGGCCTGCTCCATCGTCATGTCGGTATCGGTGACGCGATCCAGCGGAAGCACCTGCAGGAATGCAGAGGTGGGATTGATGGCGTTGGGCAACAGCACGGCTGCTAGCACCTCACCGGTCGCTGAGTCGGTCAGGGTACGGGTCAGGAATCCGATGCTCTTCTGCCCGGCGATGGGGAAGTCGACCAGCACCACGCGCTGGCTGGTCTCCTTGTTGGCCATCATGGTGTCAACCAGTTGGCGCACCGAGGTGTAAACCTTGGCCACAAAGGGCAGCCTCTCCAGCACCGCCTCAAAGAGGCCGAATGCCTGGCGTCCAATAACCAGCGAGGTGACACGGCCCACCACGTAAAGCATGGCCAGCGTAAGCAGAATGGCCACCACCGATTGCATCCATGGCTGGCGAAGCCACTCCTGGGGAAAAATGGCGGCGAAGAACTGCACCACCGGCAGTCCCGCCTTGGCCAGCGAACCAAGCACAAAGCTGAAGATGAGATAGGTAACAAAGAGCGGCCCGATGGTGATGATGCCGGCCAGAATGTTGCGTTGCAGATTGCGCGCCGGATGGCTGAATACGGATCTCAAACGGCCCTCCCGATTTCAGGGATTTCTGACTACGAGGATACTGGATCGGGCTCGACGGACCTCGGTGCCGCTTGGGCGCCTGCCGGCACTCCGCGGAAAGACTGCCCGCGTCGGGAAGGCGGGCTGCTAACGGAGAGAGATGACCGCGGAAACTGCAAATATCATTCTGTATGATGGATTGTCTATATCATGAGGTAAGAAGGTAGTCCATGAACGATCCAGAGGGTCTTGGTTTCAACGAATCGGGCCGCCGGGCCTACGCTGCGGATGAACCGCCGCCACGGGCTATAGGGTCGCCGCTGCCGGTGGGCGGCGGACGGTCGCCATCGCCGCCCGTTGAAGACGAGACGCTGCACCTGAGGACACCACCGCCCGGCCGCGCCCTGGCCAACACGGCCCTGCAACAGGGCTCAGGCATGGACCGCGCCATGAGCGCCCTGCGCATGGCCATTCCTTTTGTGCAGAAACTCCTGCCCATGCTCGACGGCAATATTGGCACTGCGGTTTCCAACATCCTCACCCCGCACGCCCCGCCGCCGCAGCCGCATCCTCCGGTCAATCTTGAACCCATAGAAAATGGCCTGGCTGAGCTAAGAACGCAGCACCGCGACCTGCGTATCCAGATGGGAGAACAAAACTCCTCGCTCAAGCGGGTCGAGGACCAGTTGGAAATGGTCCGCGAAGCCACCGACCGCAATACCCTGGAACAACAGGAGCTGTTGGAAGACTTGAAAACCGTCGGCAACAAGGTAAACACCTTTGCTCTGTTCGCTTTGGGCCTACTGGCCGTTTCCATCGTGCTGAATGTGCTTCTCTACCTCCATATACGGCGGGTACTGCCCTAGACCGTCGAAGGCGTGGAACTCTGCCGGGCTGGCGTGATGGGGTGCGTTTTCAGACCTATAAAAGACGGGCATTCGCAGGGAATCCGGACCAGCGCATGGCGCGCGACGGTTCCAGAAACAGTACCCTAAAAACAGGTGTTCTCTAGCGAATTGGATATGTTTTTGCTATATCGATATATTTATTGACTATACAAAAACTACTTTCGAGGTATCTGCTTCCATTTTCAAAGTTCCTTCAAGGAGACATTGCCAGTCGTATTTTCAGGGGGCTAGTATTCGATTCAGTTCACCCGGGCTGGCACTTTCGGGCCCGGCAATTCGCCATTATGCAGTCGTTCCCGAGTCCACAGAGCTTCACCAACCGGCGCCCTTAATCGGCGTCTGCAGACGGAGTGTTTCGTCATGGCATGGTATGCCTACTGCATCGGTGAAAAACAAGCTTTTCCTGAATTGGCCCGTCATCGTAAACCTGTTCCTATGGAATCTCTCATGGGAGTCAGCGGAAACCAGGTATTTCTTTACCCTGCAAGCGATCTTGCCGTCATAGTCAGCGAACACAATCCCTGCGAAACCCTGAACCAGAAATCCGGGGTGGATCATGCGCGGGTTATTGCCGACTGCTTCCAACATTCCACGGTTTTGCCCTTCCGTTTCGGCACCATCTTCAACGACGACGAGAGCCTGCGCAAATCCATCCGCTCAAACCAGCGTCAGTTCCAGGGCAATATTGACAAGCTGAGGGGCAAGACGGAGATGCACTTGAAGATCTTCGTGGATGACTGCTGTAGCCACCTGGACAAGAATCTCCCCGCTGGGGGCGTGGGCCGTGCGTATCTGACCAATCTGCGGGAGAACGCCAGCCGCCAGCGTGAGCGGCAGACACGTGCGCGTGCGGTCAGCTTCCAGATGCACCGGCTATTTATGCCCTTGGATGAAGAAGTCACTTGCCGGCTGACGGAGAGCGGCAAGATGGTGCTGGACATTGCCCACCTGATCGAACGCAAGTTTGTGGAGCGCTACCAGAACAAATTCTCGACCACCAGCGCCATGATGCGGGAGTGCCAGATGCAACTCTCCGGCCCTTGGCCGCCCTACCATTTCGTCCACCGGCTCACCCGGCCTGCCCATCTGCACGCGCAACCCGCAGCTGTTTCCGCACCGGAGTCAATCCCTGTGGTTGCTCCCGTGACGGTTATCCCGGAACAGATTCCAGTGATGGCCTGAGGTCACAGGGCAATTTGGTTCTCTCGCGCAAAAGACCCCGGACATGACCGGGGTTTTTTGTTGGCTGGGTGCCCAGGACTCGCTCTTGAGGCTCGGGAAACCACAAATCTCTGCGGTCGCACTTCTACCTGGTGCTTGCGCTCTTGTTGCGCGTCATCACTGAAGCCTTGCGCCGGTCCTTGCTGGCGTGGTCGATCTCTTTCCAGAAACCCACAAAGTAGTCGATGGCAGAGATGGAAGAAACAAGCACCGTGAAGTAAATTGCGGTTACAGCAAACCACTTGACGGGAATGATAAGGAAGCCAAACTGCCACTGGTACCACTGATGCGCCAGGATGGCTGAAACAACCGAAACAATCTGGGTCACGGTCTTCAGTTTTCCCAAGTCGCTAGCCTGGATGGTGAATCCCTCCGACGAAGCAATCGAGCGCAATCCGGAAACCAGGAATTCGCGGCTGATAATTACGACGGCAATCCACACCTTGACCACTGCGGGGTTGTAGGCCACCAGGGCAATCAGTGCGCCAGTCACCATCACCTTGTCAGCAATGGGGTCAAGGAGCATGCCCATGGTAGTGATCTGCGATCGCCGGCGGGCCAGGTAGCCGTCAAGACCGTCGGTGATTGAGGCCATGATAAACAGCACCGATGCCGTGATCTCCTGCGCGCCGTGCCCTTGCCAGGGAAAATGCGGCGTCAGAATCCACAGCAGGAGCGGAATCATGGCGATCCTGCTCATCGTAATGGAATTGGGAAGATTCACGATGATTCCCCGTAATCTCGAGCTCTTGGGCTAAATCGCTCCCGTGGAAGGCCTTCCCGCCGAGACTCTGCAGAAGCCGGATGCTTTCCCATGGCCGTCGAACGTACCCTTGCTTCCTCAACTATAACCGTCTTGACTGGGTGCGTGCCGCGCGGCTGGGAGACAGGCGCTGCGACCGGGAAATCGAACTGCGGCTACTCGCACCTCCACAACCGCAAGCGGATGCGCATCACAAAAAACGATCCCGGCAGCAATAAGCTGCCGGGATCGTTTGTGGTTTCGCAGGATCGTACGCTTCGCGAGTTTAGTGCACTGAAATCGACGTGGTGGCCGACCCGGTGTTGTAGTTTGTGCTGCCGGCAAAGGTGGCCTTGATGGTGTGCGTGCCAGAAGCCAGGCTGGTTGTGGTGTAGACGGCCTGTCCGTTGGCGTCTACTGCAACAGAAGCCAGCGACGTAGTGCCGTCGAAGAAAGTAACAGAGCCAGTGGAGTTGGGCGTCCCTCCGGTTGGGCTGGTGACGGCCGCCGTGAATGTCACACTCGTCCCGCTGCTGACCGACGATGCAGACTCCTTCAAGCTCACCTTCACAGGCGCTGGGGTAACGCTGAACGACTCATTCTGCGTTGCCGCGGCGCCATAGTTGTTTTGTGTGGCGAAGCGGATGGCCAGCGTGTGGCTGCCTACCGGCGGCTTGGCGACGACGAAGGTGACGATGCCATTGGTCAATGCCGCGGACACCGGCGTTCCGCCGTCGAGTGTGTAGGTGATCGATCCTTGCGCCAAGCCGGCATTGGAACTGGCGCTTACCGAGCAGTTGTAGTTGATCCCGTACACGAAGGTGGGATTCCAGCAGGAGGCGATCAGCGTAACCGGAACCGGGGTCACCGTAAGTGTGGCAGCGGCCGAGGTTCCAGCAGCGTTGTTCTTGTCGCCGGAGTAGCTGGCGGTAATCGAATGCGTGCCGACGCTGAGCCCTGGCGAAATGTACCAGTAGGCGCAGCCGCCGCCCTCCAGGGTCTGCGTGGTCAGGAGCGTAGTGCCATCGTAGAGCTCAACGGAGCCCGTGGCCGCTACCTTCTTGGCAGAGGTAACGCAGACGGTGATGTTGGTGGCTCCTGGGTAAACCAGTTGCATGCTGGCAAACTGCAGGCTGATGTTGGCGCTGGGCAGAGCAGGCGCGCCCACCGAGATGGTACGCGTAACTGACTTGGCGGCGTTGTTGTTGTTGTTGCCCGCCTGCGAGGCTGTGACCTTGACCGTTCCCGGCCCGGTAATGTCCAGCGTGGAGCCGCTGATGGTGGCCGGACCCGTAACGGCATAGCTGACGGCGAGTCCTGAGGATGCAGTGGCCGTGAGTGCATAGCTAAGGCCGCTGACGTAAGTGGCCGTGGACGGCAGACCGGTGAAGCTGATGGTCTGCGAAGCGGCGACGACTTCGACAGTGTTGGTAGCCGAACCCGTTCCATACATGGTAGCGCCTACATAGGTGGCCTTGATGGTGTAGTTGCCGGTGGGCAAACCGGTGGTGAAGACCGCCACGCCGACGGAGTTGACCGGTGCTGCGCCGAGCAGAGTGGACCCGTTATAGAACGACACCGTGCCGTTGTCGTTCGGAGTGCCTGCTGTGTTCGAGGTCACCGTAGAGGTGAAGGTAACCGGCGTCATCGCGGTGGTGTAGTTGGTGGACGGGGTCAGCGTTACGATCACCGGAGC
>Ga0181520_10010891_pt1 | contig 12074 bp, 8 predicted proteins | sample PEATcosm2014_Bin_29_FD_132451 | JGI IMG/M metagenome (GOLD analysis project Ga0181520, IMG submission 132451) | Peatland microbial communities from MTU Mesocosm Facility, Houghton, MI, USA - PEATcosm2014_Bin02_30_metaG | ecosystem: Environmental > Terrestrial > Soil > Wetlands > Peat | place...
AGTTTACTAACCCTGGAAATAACTTTTTCATCGACCTTAATGAACTTACACGTACCATCGGACTATTATTCCTGATAGGCTCATACCCTATTATTATGGGTGCTGTGGCGCAATTTGTAAATGTGTCTTACAGCATGACAAGGATGACAGGAAACGAGTACCAGACCATGATCAATACTTCCCGTTTAATAAACCGTCAATATGCCCAGGAAGCAGCAAATCCGGAGTTAACCAAAAACCAAAATATTGTAGCACAATGTAACAGCGGAAATAATTTGTATACTCCCCAACAATGTAAAATAGCACAGGATTATATTAATGAAATCTCAAACAGCGGCTCCACTCCTGTAAATACAAAGAGTGGCGGAGTATTCGATATTGTCAGAAAGTTATCTGATGCTATTGTCGACGGGATGAATTCACTTATTGCATCTTTGTTTCTGTTCATAATAATGTCATTAAAAACTATTGTCTTTACCATTACAAAAATATGGTTAAAAGTTTTATATGTGACAGGGCCTCTTGCTATTGCCTTTTCCATACTGCCTTTTTTCAGACGTCAGGGCGAAGTCTGGTTCGGATATTACCTCAATACATGTTTCGTCTTTATCACTTTTAACATCCTCGACTGTATATTCTTTGGAATTCTGGCAAATGAAACAGGCTCTGATATAACCGGCTCCCAAAATCCGATAATGTCGCAGCAAAACACTATTACTTTTTACTTTATTTTAATGATAGCATACTTCTCAGCATTCAGAATAACTTCATATTATGTTGGCAGCGCAGAGGCAGGCCGTGCTGTCAGCAAAGCGGTAAACTTTGTGGCCGACCTGGCTATGATCGGTTTCACAGGAGGAGCATCTGCTGCCGGTACCAATACTGCTAAAATAGTTGACAGCATGGCGAAAGGAGCTAAAAAGATAAAAGATAATGATGAATAACCATGGAAATAGAAACTTTACGAAATTATAAAAGGGCATTTGAATTGCTTAAAATTATTGTTATAATAATTATAATCTGCGGCTTTGCCTCTGACATAGGTATATACCTGCTATGCAGGCAACAAATATCAGCCCAGAAGAAAATAGTTTATTTTGTCGACAATACCGGTAATACAAAATCCGGTAAGGAGGTACTTGTATCCTCCGTAAGAGAAATACAGATAAAAGCTGCTGTGAAAAAAGCTTATACCTTATGGTACCAGATTGATGAGGGCAGCTATAGCTCAAATATCGACGAGGCATTATACTACTTTGGCGACTGCGGGAAAGTTATGCTTAAGGACTATAATGACGACAGGGTTGGATATAACCTTAAGGAAAAAAACCTTATCCTGACGGTGGATATTAATGATGTGAAAATTGACATGGCAGGCCATAAAGGTTATATTGAAGGTATTCAAACCATTAAACGCGATGAAGGCAAAGTGAAACGTAATATTTTTGCCGGTTTCACCTTTACCGATATCTCACCCAGCGACATGAACCCCTTTGGAGTAAAAATTGAAAATTGGGAAATATATAACAAAGATATTATAAACCAATAAGATATGAATAGCAATAACAAAAAGGCTCTGCTGTTTCTTATACCTGCGGTACTAATACTTGTAATGGTTATCGTGGCGAAAATAATTAACAAAACCGGGGGTACCACCGATAACAAAACCGCCAGTTTTATTGATCCTAACCTCCACCGCATGGAGGATACTATAAATTCCAAACAACGGGTATATGCTCATGGACAACAGATTGAAGAACAAAAAAGAAATGAAAAAAAAGTCAACTTTGACGATCTGGGTGAAATGGCTAAAAATAATGGTAATAAATTGGGTTATAAACAGGATTCTTCTAAAAACGGCAGTTATAGCAGTAATAATTACTCCTCATCTGTTTACAGTTCCAAATCTCTCCAAATTAATGAAAATAAAACAACGGACCGGTTATATACCCGTCATAAAGTAAATCCAGGCTCCCCGGTAAACGGCTGTCAGCAAACAACTGCTGCATCATCGCCAGCGGTCGTTCCTGCCGTCCAGGCTAACACCTCCGACTCCAGAACATATTCCGACATATGTGTATATGGGTCTAAAAAAACGGTTAATAATACCTCTAAAAGCCTGAAAAATGATTTTTTCCCTGCCTACCTGGAAGAAGATACAAAAATTACTGATAAGGCTGCCGTGGTATTTATCCTCGACAAAGACTGTATAATTAATGGCAACCAGATATTTAAAAATGCATTATTATTCGGAACGGTCGTTAACGCCTCTTCACGGTTTGATATATACATTCATAATGTAAAAAATACTGATGGTACAACGTTCGGTTTTAATAATGTTGTTGTTTTTAACGAGAAGTATGGCCGTGGTATAGTACCTGAAGGTACAGTTCCTAAAGCCTTGCAGCAAAGTGCCGATCAAAGTGCAAATAATGCAACGGGCGATATGGGCTATAGCACCAGCACCGGGGTCAACCTGGCACAACAGGGACTCACAAATACGGTCAACGCCATCACCAGCAGCCGTAATCCATCCATTTCACTGGCACAGGGGTATAAGGTGTTTATTAAAGTGATACAATGATGACTAATGACCGATGAAAAAAAGTTGTAAAAGTTTTAAATGTTGTAAAAGTTGTAAAGTCTGTAAAGATTTGTTGTTTGCTGTAACCGGTAACCTGTAACCTGTAACCTGTAACTTTTATCCTGTAACATGCAGCCTGTAACCTGTAACCTGAAATTTGTAACTAAAAAATCATTAATGATGAAAAAATACGTGACACTATTAATAATCCTGCTATCCTGCAAGCTGTTGCAATCACAAAACAACATCGGGACAATAGAAATAAACCAGGACTACACTGCTACTCTTAATTTTTCTAATAATATTGAGTTCGTGGTTATAGGTAATAATCCACAGGTTGGTATTAGCACCGACTCTACTCCTGTTTACAGGTACTATGGTATTTTTAAATCAGGTAAAACAGTAGTTCTCAGAGGTAAAGACCCGTTGTCGCCACAAACATCGCTTACAATAAAACTTGAAAATGGTGTAATATATTTTGGAATTTTGAAATATGGCGCTGACACTAAGATATTTTATGATTTTTCGGGCTCCGGAAATCATATGCAAAAGGATAGCATCGCCGAAAAAGCTACTGATCAGAAAGTAATAATCAGGAATCTGAAATCTGTACTTGCCCTCGAAAATGAATATGTTGAAGGTATTGAGGAAAATCTTCTGGAAGTGGTTGTTTCAAACATTCGTAACGACGACAGGTATACATATTTTAAAATAAGCATTAAAAACGAGTCGGGCAATGACTATGTTATTGACAATACAACCTTTAAATATGTGGAAGGCAAGAATAAGGGCCTGTTTAAAAAAGGTTCAAAGATAGAAGAAAGGGAAATGATTGTATACCAAACAGAAAATAAAACCATTAAAGCAAATTCCACGTCCGACCTGGGTTATGTTATCCCTCTCTTTGCAGTTGGCACCTCCACCGGCGTACTTAAAATCCAGTTTATTGAAAAAAAAGGTACAAGGGACCCTGGTATTGAATTAAAATCAAAGACTATGCTGAAAGTGAAAACTATCTGAACTTTTTACCTATTGTCCTTATATTAATAACTAACAATGTAATAATAACTATGCTAACCACACATCCTGCCCTTTCTATAAAAATATTGATTTTAATTTTAACCATTGGTTTTTCTAACATGCTAATTGTTAATGCACAGTCGGTATCATATTTTAAAAAGCAACTGGAACTGCAGAAACTTGTTCACAAAAAAGGTAATGAACAATACTCCTTAGGTTACGGTATTGTAAAAAATGGCTGGAACATCGATGCTGCCTACGGTAAATACCTTTCAAAGGACTGGCTTTTCAGAACGGATTTTATTTATGAGACTGTAAATCTTGGATTAACAACAGTAAATGCATGGTATGTGTCACCTGAATTTAATTATTGTATCGATAAGGTAAGTAACAGGATTTATATCAACGTCAAGGCAGGAGCTGTTGTTGGTGACGAAACTGCCGTTAATAAAATAATGGTTAACAAAAACTTAAGTCAGATAGTATTTGGCGAAAAAGCAGGCCTTAAACTTGAATATTTTATATCAACCGATATCTCTTTTAATATTGATGTGGAACAGCGTTTTATTAACAATAGCCGGATAGGCACCCTCACCGGGAATGCTTATGTGAGCATATCCTATAATTTTTAGAAAAATCCAAATAACAGGAAATTTACCGGGGTTATCCCCGGAAACAGGATTGGCAAACCAATAAACTTAAATATCATAAACTCTTAAAACAGACTATCATGAAAAAACTACTACTGCCCGTTATTATCTTCTTTTCTCTTGCCGCTGCGTGGGTAACCCCATCCTGCACCAAAGATATCTACGAACCTGAAAAAGTTAAGGATTCCATAGTATATGTTATAAAGTACGATACCGTTAAAATTTTAAGCCGCGATACGGTTATCCTTGGACAGGATTCTATTCATGTAGGGTTTACATATGCTCTTACATATAATTCAGATACATCTTTATCACTTCCGATTAGTGCAATTAGTACAAGTCTTAACGTACCATCAAATGCAACATATAACTGGATTTTACAGAGCGGAGGTGCTGTAATTTTGACCCAAAATAATCAAAGCTATTTTGATTATGATATTAATTATCTGCAAAATGGCAATGCAATCTTAACCATGAACCTTACATGTCCAACCCAAGCGAGGGTGTATTCCGTTGCAAAAACGTTCCTGATTAAATTAAAAAGTACTTATTAGTATATTAATTAGACATTTATACAAATTCAACTATCAGATAATATGAAAAAATATTTATTTATTGTAATAATTCAGGTATTAATATACCTGAACGGACAGCCGGTATTTGGACAATATACTCCGGTTGAAATATCTGCCGATCAGCCTATTCCAATGGCAACATGGCCTGCATGGGCATCCTCGGGAGTAGGTGGTCCGAATAACGGTAATTTTTTGTTCTGGACAGAAATTACCGTTTGGAAAGGATATGGCGGTCCTGTAGCTTTTACCGTATTATTATATAATGGCACTAATGGTACCTTTAATCCTAATTTAATGAATCTTACCACCAACTTTAAAAACATACCGGGGGATGTTGGCTATTCACAGTTATCTCCTTCATTTAACCAGTTAAGCGGGAATAGTTATTCATTTGAAAATGGAGGCAGTTATTTTATTACTGCCGAATGCACAGGATTTGGTTATACTGTTTCCACCGGTCAGTTATATACAGTATATACTGAAAGTGCCGGCACTCTGGCACAGTCAGCCACAGACATCTGCAATGGCGGTAACATCAACGGGACTAACGGAAGTCCTGTAATCACCGCACTTACAGATGTTGATCCGGCCACTGAGCCATCTGGCTATTCCCCTTCAATTCAATGGTTATTAAATGGTAATGTCTTTGCAACAGGCGATGCGGTTCCCACTGATTTTCCTAATTTTACTTCTTCTGCCTATACGGTACAAAAAGTAATTACAGCTTTACCAGGGGTGTGCCCGGAAGAAAAAAGCAACATTTTAACCTTTAACGTTTATAACCCACTTACTTCGGGTACAATATCACCTGCACTGGCTAACCAGGCAATATGCAGCAACGGTATCCCAAATACCCTTGTGTGTTCATCTCCTCAGGGAGGATCAGGAAATTTCTCATATCAATGGTACTGGTCAAGTGAATTTGACATAATGGGTAATAATCCAAAACTATGGGGTTCAAATTCATTAACATTGACCCCAACAATAATTCAAGGTACTCCTCCGGCCAGTACCTATTACCAGTTAACAACAACTGACAATAATTGTGGCGGCAATGGAGGTACTGCAACTGTTACCTCAAATGTGGCATCGTTATTACTTGACGCCCCTCTCAGCGGTGGTCATTACATCGCTACTTCATCAGCTTATTGCAGCGGTAAAATACCTGAACCTGTCACATGTTCACCTGTACAGGGAGGATCCGGAGTAATATCCGGCTATCAGTGGTATTCAAGTTCTGACACATTATCAAATTCCACTGAATTGCCGGGTGCTGTAAACGCTGAATACACTTTTACTTCTACCCCGCCATACGGTAATACATATTACCAGAGAATAACTTATGATGCTGCATGCGGTGAGATAAAATCATTCTGGGCAACGGTAAATATTCTTAAACCTGTAACGGCTGGGAGTATAGGCTCTTCACAGACTATTTGTGACAATGCGGCATATGGTCCTGATCCGCTTACTGCAAATGTACCGGCATACGGAAGCGGAAACTTTACATATCAATGGGAATCATACACAGGTAATAATTCGTGGACCCCTGTTATAGGGGCTACCGGCCAGGCAGGCTATAATATTCCTTTTCCTTTTACCGTAACAACCAATTACAGGCAGGTACAAACCGATGCAACCTGTGGTACTGTAGTTTATTCCAATTCTGTAACAATTACTTCCGATGGTGCTTTGAATACCGGAACAGCCTGTACCTCAACACCGGCAATAACATCCGGAGGTAACGGACAACTCGACTACGGCTGCTCTTACAATGCTCCTTCGGGAGGTTCCGGCAATTTCTCCTATCAATGGGAATATTCAACCGGAGGAAGCGGCTACAGTCCATGCACCGGAACCGGAAACAACAATACTGCATTTGCACCAAAGGACATTCTGCAAACTACCAGCTATGAATTACAGGTTACTGATAATATTTGCAAGAATGTACTTACAACACAACCGGTTACGATATCCGTGCAGCTGCAGCCGGGCCAGTTAACAGCTGACCAGACTGTTTGTAACGGAACCATACCACAGGCAATGTATTGTATGCCCCCATCGGGTGGATCGGGTAATGCACAACTGCAGTGGCAAAATTCAACTGACGGTTCAAACTTTTTCGACCTGCCTGGCATAACGGCTGACTCCTACACACCGTCAACCCCGCTAACCGTCAATACCTGGTACCGGGTAATGATCACCGACGGGACCATTGCGTATACAAACACAATCAAGATAACGGTATTGCCGGTGGTAACCGCAGGCCGTATAGGTTATGCACAGACTATCTGCAACAATACATCTCCCGTGGAACTTGGCTTCACCACAAATCCATCCGGCGGATCAGGCTCCTATAGTTACCAGTGGGAAAACAGCCCGGATGACCTGAGTACAGATTTCCAGCCAAGTACCGGGGAGGGTAATAACACTGCAACGTTTGTACCTGATCCGTTATCAGCAAATACATATTATCGTTGCCAGGTTACTGATAACACATGCAACATGGGTACGTACCTCAACGTATTCTCCGGCAGCATTAAAATTACCGTTCAGGATCAGCTGTCCGAAGGAACGGAGACATCGCAGCCACAAACCATCTGCTATAACGGAATCCCCTCAGCCATGAGCGTTTCAGCTCCAAGTGGCGGGAATGGCGCTAATTCATACACATATAACTGGCAAAGCTCTGCGGATAACTTTTCATTCTCTGACATACTCAGCGCTACCTCAACAACATACACACCTGCCAATGAGCTTACCACTACAACGTACTACCGCAGGTCGGTTACGTCCGGAAGCTGCGGAACAGCATATTCCCCATCCATAACAGTAACTGTTTTACCGGAGCTGTCACCGGCTCAAATTACAGGAGAACAGACTATTTGTTACGGTACTGCTCCGTCACAGCCTGTTTCAGTAACTGTAGCTCCAACAGGCGGGAATGGTAACTATACCTATCAATGGATGCAAAGCAGTAACGCCGGCATTACCTGGTCGCCGGTACCAGGCGGGGTACAAAGTTCATATCAGCCGGGTAGTTTAAATGCTACTGCTTCATATGAGATAACAGTTACATCAGGTACCTGCGGAACGGCAACTTCAAATCAGCAAACTATAACGGTGCCTGGTCCTCTTGAGGAAGCAACGATAACGGAGGCACAGGATATATGCTATAACAGTACACCCCGGCTTTTAACAGGACCTGATGCAACAGGCGGGGATAACACGTATACCTATCAATGGCAGTCGGGTAATGACAACCACACCTGGATAAATATAAGCGGCGCTATACAGGAATCCTATCAGCCCGGTAATCTTCTTACTGATACATTTTACCGCCGTTCGGTTACCTCACAGCTTTGCGGCAGTGCATATTCAAACAGTCTGAAAATTACAGTTGGTACACCTGTTAATGCCGGCACCATTTCATCATCCGGAAATATCTGTTCGGGCAATACTCCCTCACCCTTAACCGGAACAAACCCTGCCGGTGGCAATGGAGTATATTCCTATGTATGGCAAAACAGCCCGGACAGTGTTGTCTTTAATAATATAGTGAATGGTACCGCCAGTATGTACGCTCCCGGAGCCTTAACAGCAACTGCGTATTACCGGAGAATAGTAAATACATCGTGTGGCAGTGATACTACCAACGTGACCGGTATTCACGTATTATCCTCCCTGGAACCGGGAACGGTCGTCGCACCTCAAAGCCTTTGCTATGGATCAGTCCCTACAAAACTTTCAGGATCACCACCTGCAGGTGGTAACTCCGCGTATACATTTCAATGGCAATGGTCAGACGATGATAACATCTTTGTGGATGTTGATTCCCTGGGAACCTCATCTTCTTATATACCTCCCCCTGCCACGGCAGATGTTTATTACCGCCGAAAAGCTTTTTCTTCTTCATGTACACCGGCCGCAAGCAACAGTATCTTTATAAGTGTTAAACCTGCTGTTAACCCCGACACAATTACAAATAATCAAACTATTTGTTATAACAGCCAACCGTTACAATTAACCGGAGGAGATGCCTCCGGAGGTATGGGCAATTACCTTTACCAGTGGTATACCAGAAATGTTAACGACACCGCATGGTACTATATACCGGGGGAAACTTCACTTAATTACCAGCCCGGAATGTTAATAAATACATCTTATTACAAAAGGGTAACCACCTCCGGTAATTGTGGTTCCGCTGCATCCAATATTATCACGGTAAATGTTCTCAGCAAGGTGAAACCGGCAGTTATATCTGGCTCACAAACTATTTGTTATAACAGCATCCCTGGTGTCCTTTCCGATTCCATTCTGCCCGCAGGTGGTTCAGGGACATTTTCTTATCAGTGGCAAAAAAGCCCTGACAGGAATATCTGGAATAATATTCCTGATTCCTATTCTGCTGCCTATTTACCGGGCTTACTTACAAGTGATGAATATTACAGGGTTGTGTCCGCAAATGTTTGTGATACTGTTACATCAAACATTGTCACTGTAAAGGTTATGCCTTCTCTTAGCGGTGGACAAATAACAGGACGGCAGTGTATCTGTTATAATATGACACCTTCCACACTATACGGCTCAGCCGCCATGGGTGAAGATGGCATTTATAACTATCAATGGCAGAGCAGCAATGACAGCCTGTCATGGAACGACCTGTTCTTTAACGGTACCGGTCTTAACTACTTACCCGACAGCCTGCAGGTAACCACCTGGTACCGCCGCATTGCAACATCGGGAGCATGTAATACGGAAAGTCCGTCCAATATAATATGTGTCACCGTTAGTCCCGCGGAAATTCCGGGTAATATACAGGCAAACCAGTCTATCTGTTATAATGCAAAGCCTGAAACAATCAAAGGCATTCCTGCCGGTGGAGGTACAGGGTCTCCTGTTTATTCCTGGGAAAGTTCACAGGATGGAATTAAATGGACACAGATTTATTTCTTTGGCGACAGTATAAATTATTCTCCTGATAACCTTACTGATACAACTGCTTTCCGGAGAAAAGTATCTATGCCGGGATGCAATGACTTATATACCAACAGTATCATCATTACCGTGAACCCTGAAATACCCTGTCCTGTTGTGAACACTGACAGTACCTATTGCATAAATTCGATGGTAACTCTTTCAGAAAGCAGCGCATCAAAAAACACGATGTTATGGTATAATGCAAAAAATGAACTCATCAACCAGGGTCAGACATATACCATAGATACTTTTAAAAACTATACCCAGATATTTATAAGGGCACTGCAGTCGTCGGATAATTGTCTTAGCGACTCAGTTCAGCTGTTACTTAAACCGGATTTGGTACATGCTGCTTTTTCTGTTACAGATGCTGATACTCAGGTAATAATTGGCTCCGGCGTGAACTTTAAAAACGAGTCTGCCGGCGCTGTATCTTATGTTTGGCAATTTTACGACGGCGACCCTTCTTTTGAAGTTAACCCCTGGCATTTTTACAATGCCGTTGGAAAATACAGCGTTCAGCTGGTGGCCGCAAGTAAGGACAATTGCAGCGATACTGCCTTTAACCGCGATCTTATAGATGCAGTCCTTTCACCGGGAATGAATAATAACACGGATATTTCAACTGCACAGGAAAATACGGTAACGGTATATCCAAACCCGGTAAGTGACTACCTAACCGTTAAGAGTGGCAGCGATGCGACTGAACAGATAACTGTTTACGATATTCAGGGCAAAGTTGTTATTAACAGGGAAATTACAGGTACAGATATTACAACCGTTAACGTAAACTTCCTCCCTGAAGGACTGTATACACTTAAAATTAAAACCTCCAGCAACTTACTGATTTTTAAAATTATAAAGTTATGAAAATCCATATATATCAATTCGCAGGTTACATAAAAGTCAGGTATATGATAGTAAAACACAAAATTCTGGCAGCACAGAAAGTTGTAAAGGCTGTAAATGTTGTAAGGGTTGTAAGGGTTGTAAGGGTTGTAAAACATACTGACAACCTGCAACTTAAAACATGCCCGCAATTTTTCAGGCATTGTGCAGAAACTGGTGTTTTACTACTTATTCTAATATTTACGTCATGTTTTTTTAATAGCTGCGACAACCGCAAAGACCCATACACAGGCTTAGATAATACACCGGTACTAACAGTACAAAAACTTGACTCTGTCAAAACCTGCACTTATCTTACCGATTCCATGAAAATAGGTAAACCTTATGTTTTTAAGTACAATATTATAAGTTTCGAGAACCTTCCTCTTAATATTGTTAAAACTCAGGTTACCGACAGCGTTGTTGTAAGCAACAACCTTGTTTATGTAAACCGCTTAACTGAAGGCCTCTCCGAATATTTTCTGAAAACAACTGATCCGTTCGGGAAAGCAGCTAATGCCAATGTTGCGATCACCTTTTTCATAAACCTTCCCCCGGTATGTGAATTTACCGTCACCCAGGCAGGTATGTCAATACCCTGTGAAATTGATATCAACGCTTCTTCATCATACGATCAGGATTCAAGATGGGGCGGTGAAGTGATAAATTATGAGTACATAATCGGAACCGATTATGATACAAAAACAGTGTTGAACAATATTCAATACATATTCGACGGTCCCGGACAAAAGAAAATAACAGTTTTGTGCCAGGATAATAATGGCACCTGGAGTTCACCTAATACCATTTATTTCAGCGTAACAGCTTCTGACACTACACAAAACCTTATTAAAAAGTTATCCACGAAATAAAAAAAAGCGATAGTCATGAGGAAGCTCATGAGTGACATGTAAAATATTATATTCACGTGATGGAACGCAATGGTATAGAAGGAGTAACTGGAATTCTTGAATATCCTGAACTTCGCGAGACAAGCAAGGTATATTTGACTGATATAGACAGGGAAGCTATTGCTAATTTTGAATCTGATATCGAACAAATTGTTAAATCCGAAAATTGCCCTCAAAAATTGGAAAAAAAGCGTTGCAAAAATTGCAGTTATTTCGATTTTTGCTGGAGCGGAGAAGAATAAGCAAAAAGTTACATTTTGCAAGTTACATTTTGTAAGTTACATTTTGTAAGTTATATTTGCACTGTAAAACACTATAATATGGCCACCAAACTACTTGAAAACCCATTCCCGGTTACAACATACCATGGAGGCGAATATTTTTGTGACCGTCAGGAGGAATCTGATCAGCTCATTAGCAATATGCGAAATGGCAATTCAACCACTCTGATTTCAATTAGGCGTAT
>Ga0181520_10010893_pt1 | contig 12074 bp, 11 predicted proteins | sample PEATcosm2014_Bin_29_FD_132451 | JGI IMG/M metagenome (GOLD analysis project Ga0181520, IMG submission 132451) | Peatland microbial communities from MTU Mesocosm Facility, Houghton, MI, USA - PEATcosm2014_Bin02_30_metaG | ecosystem: Environmental > Terrestrial > Soil > Wetlands > Peat | place...
CTGAACAACTCGTTATGAATTTCTCTGGAAATTCATAACTCGAACAAGTTCAGCCATCCCTCGGCCAAAAGCCTCGGGATACCCTTGAAGCATGAGCTGCTTTGGCTAAAAACGCACAGTCGCAAAAAGAACAAATTTATAACTTACAATGTGAACATGCGATAATAAGTTTATCCCTTCATTAGATACAAAACATGCCCTGAAATTTTATGCTTCGGATAAAATTGCCTGACTAACTCGATATATCCCTCTATCTGCTTTTGATGCTCGTCCTCAGCGCTTGGGGACAATTTATAATCCACGATCCAAACTTCGTCCTCAAATACGATCAAACGGTCAATGCGCTTGGTGTCCCCATAAACATTGACGAATTCTTTTTCACAAAAAATCTTCACATCAACAGGTAAATAAAAAAATGGCCGCACATCTTTACGGTTTAAAAAACAGCGCATGTCCGCTAAAATCGCTTCTTGGTCCGTTGGAGGCGTATACAAACGGCAGGCTGAATCCCAGGCCTTTTTAAGCTCTTGTTCAATATTGCCTTCATCGATATGCCCAATATGCATCAGCAGGGCGTGATAAAATGTTCCCCTGCGCGCTAACCTCGCGGACTTCGCGGGTTGATTTAAGAATTCTTCCTGCAAACCGGACCACAGGCCGGAAACAAAAGGTTTGATCTTTTGATGGGCTTCGACGTGCTCGTGGGCCGCGGGACGCTGGGCCGGCGCCCCCGTGGATAAACAATCCTCCGGTATCAAAAACATGGCAGGATTAACGGTATTACCCACCCGGGCCGGCACAAAAACATAAAGCTCCTCAATGGCACGGGTCAAAGCCACATAGGCGGTGTTCAATTCCACTAAAAACGCTTTTTTATACTCTTGTTCATACCTCTCCTGTAATTCGGGACAAAACTGCCGGTAGCTTTCTTTAAGGCGGATAAGATTTAACCCCTCTTCCTGAATGTCCAACATGTATGCCTGACTGCCATCGCGTCCGCCACTGCCTGCTTTAATGTCCATTTCCAAATACGGCACGATCACCACCGGGAATTCCAGACCCTTGGCTTTATGCACCGTTAACACTTTGAGGGCATCCACCTGGGCCATGGGGACAAAACGGTCTTCCCCCTCGAGATTCTCATAATAATCCAGAAAATGCGATAGATCGCAACTCTCAACTTCCTGCATCTTGACTAATTCCAGCAAATGCATAAAAAAGCCCTGATAGTGAGGGAAGTGCTTTTCACAACCAAAACGCTGAATGATGCCGGCTATTAATTCGTATAAAGGATACACCCCCACCTGACGAAAGAAATCCTCAAAGAAGTCTTCCCAGACTTGAGGGAAATCCTCCTGGAAATATTTATAAAAACACACGGAAGATTTTAAATGGGCCTTTTCAAAAAGAAAATCACGTAAGACCTGAGGTCCAATCCCCGTGGCTTTAGGCATCAACTCCCCTAAACAAAACTGCGCGAAGGCATTATTGTCGACAGGCGAATACAAGAAAGCGAGCAGGCTCATTAACTCGCTAATCAACGGGTTATTCTTGATATCACTGCTGCGCTCTGAGGAAGCATAAATCCCCTCCTGCAGGAGCCATTGGGTAATCTCTTCGACTTCATCATTACCCCTGGTTAATATCGCGACGTCTCTTAAAGCGAAGCGTTGGCATATGTCCTTAATTAAAGGTATCAGCTTTTGACGGACTTCGTCGGCGCGTTCTTGTTTTAAGGCCCCCTCCAGATAAGTGACACGGACCACTCCCCCCGCCAAGTCCTTGCCCGGCAGTTGGTGCGCGTGAGCAAAGGTATTGGCTACCTTTTCAAAATCTGACCCTGAAAAATGAACATCATGACGTTTGTTTTTGCTGGAGTCTTCCAAACGGCGTTGTAAAAAGGCCTGTAAATTATCCAAACTAAACACCCGGTTATTAAATTTGATGATTTCAGGGCAACTGCGGTAATTCTTATCCAGAGTCGTCGTTTGAACACTAAAGCCCGCCAATTGAATTTGCAAAGCATCGAATAAACGGCTTTCCCCGCCGCGGAAAGCGTAGATCGCCTGCTTTTTGTCCCCCACATAAAATAACGATCCGCCATGGGCCAAGGCCTCTTCGACCATCAAAGCCAGATTCCGCCACTGGCTCAGGGATGTGTCCTGAAACTCATCGATCAGGTAATGTTGGAACCTTGCGGCCAGGCGGAAATATAATTCCTCAACCGTCACGAGATTATCATCAAAAAGCAAAGCGGCTTTGCGATTAAGCTCTTCTAAGAATAACACATCATCCCGTCTGGATAATTGCCCAAAACAGGAAAATACTTTTTCAAATAAAACAACATAAGGGTTAAACATGCTATGGGCTTCAAGAAGACAAAGGTCATGGATTTCTTGGGACAGCTTACGCCACAAACTCTTCAGTTGAGGGCTGATGGCCCCACCCTTATTGATGGGAAAATCTTCTTTAGCCCAATAAGCCTTCAAATCATCCACATCAAAAATACCGCTATGTTCATGCAAAAGGCTGTCTAAGTGATCAAGAAATCTTTTATTAGTCTCAGGAGGGCAAAGATCTTTTAATTGGCGCATAAGGGCATAAATTTTTCTTTTTGCCCCAAAAGAATCCTCATCCGAGGGGTAAACCAAAAGCGGCTTTTGATACGTGTTGTATTGCCTGAAGAGTTCACTGATGACCTTTAAGAGATCTTCCCGGGGAAACCATCCTGAGCGGTTTTCTAAAAATAAATACTGACGCACAAAATCCGCGAAAAGTTTATACATTTCCTTATCGCTATTGGCCTGGTCTAAAAGCTCATCAAGGCTCAACTGCAAATATTCCCTGGAATTACGCTTGATCTTAAACCGCGCCGAAAGCCCTATCTTAAATGAACACCCCGACAATAAAATGTTCACAAAACTATCAATCGTCTGTACCTGAAAATAGTGGTATTGACGGATCACGTCATTCATGAGGCCAAAGGCCAAGCTTGACGCCCGATTTTCATCCAACCCCAATGGCTTTATGATCTCTTGTGCCTCATAAGGTTTTAATTGTTTAAGGGCGATGCGTTTGAGAAAATCCAAAATGCGGGATTTCATTGCCCAAGTGGCTTTATTAGTGAAGGTAATGGCCAGGATGGATTGTATCGGCAGGTCTCTGGTTTCAGCTAAATGCAGGCATAACTGCACATAACGCTTGGCCAAGGCATAGGTCTTACCGCTGCCAGCTGAGGCTTCTAAACACAGGACTTGCGGGCTTTGCATGGCGTCAGTATAACACTGTCTTCTTAAAAATTTCAAGCATCGATATTCTTCTTTTACGAGCGGTGATCCGTATAAAAAATCTTAAAAATAGCTGGCAGGGCCTTAATTACGGTGTATAATAATTTTTGAAGTCACATGTTATCATATAACCATAAGGAGTGAACTATGCGTATTCGAAAAATGAACCAAGGTTTTACGCTGGTGGAAATCATGATCGTAGTCGCGATCATCGCCTTGCTGGCGGCGATTGCGATCCCTAACCTGCTGCGCGCCAAAATGACAGCTAATGATTCTTTGGCCAAAGCCACGTTACGGGCAATATCTACAGCCGCGGAATCTTATGGTACGGCTAACAACGGCAATTATCCTCTTAATGAATCTTCTTTGACCGGGGCAACGCCTCCATATCTAAACAAGGCTTATTGCGCCGCCTCAGCGAGTGTCGGTCTTTCCGGTTATATTTACAACTGCGCAGGCATGAGCAGTACCGGTTACGTCATCACGGCAACACCATTGGCAATCGGCAGCTCAGGGTCCACTGTGGAAACGATCACTACCGGAGGTGTTTTAACTCCGTAATCTTTCCTAACAGGATAGATCCACTACAAAGCCCCTTGTCTTGCAATAGCAGGACAAGGGGTTTTTTTAAAGATAAGCGTACGATGGTGAAAACTTCGGGTCAAGCTCAACCGCTTTCTTAAACGCCTTTTGAGCTTCAGCAAAATTACCCCTTTTATTACAATAAAGGCCGAAATAATGGTACGTAAGCGCATAATGTCTGTCCCATGCAGCAGCTACACTCAAATAATACAAAGCCTCTTTATCAAACCCAAGCATATCCAAACAATGCCCCAAATCAGCTACCATTTGAACATGGGTGTAATGTAGGCGTTTATACCCTAACCAAAAACAATTTTTTGCGCCAAGATAATCACCTTTATCCATTAAAGAACGTCCCAGGCCATAATATGGCGTCAAATTCCCTGTGTTCAAAGATAACCAATAGAGCGAATATTTCTCTTGGTTTTTCCACTGAGAATTGTAACTCCAACAAGAAATAAGTAATAAAAGGATAACGCTCCCCGTCAACACCCCGCCAATAAAGAAATTTTTGCGTGCTATTGCCAGCAAAAACCATCCTGATAAAACAAAAAAGCCGACTTGGGAAAAATAAAACCAGTGCGGCTCAATAATAGGCCAAACTTTTGGGAAATTCACAAAACAAGAAAACACGGTTGGCAAAAATCCCAGCACAAAAATCATCAATAAGAAAGATTTCCAGCTTCTTTTCCACTGGAAAAAGGCGTACGCCCCCAGGCTGAATGCCAAAACAAAAATTACCGCATTACGCCAAAGATGTTCCTGCCCGTATTGCTGGCTCCACAAAAAAATAACCTTACCTGGGAAAAATAAATTCGATACATACCAGATCACAAGATCCATCCAAGTTGAAAAGGACGCAGCCATGTTCCCTACGGCAAAAAATGATCTGTTAAATTGATGCGGGAAGAATGGGCTCTGCAAACGGTATACGACCCATCCCAGTAGAAGCAATACAAAAGGCGATAAAAGTCGGAATATCCTCCCCCAGCTTTCCTTTTTAATGAAGAAAAGATAGGCGGCCAAATACGCGGGGAGCATGATCGCCATCTCATGTGAAAGGCAGGCAAAAATGAAAAAGATAATACTGAAAATATAATCTCTTTTTTTACCATGCTGGGAAAAACACATAAAAAATAAAAAACTTATCTGCATTGATAGAACAAAAACCGCAAGAACACTGGCGGTAACATAATTAACAATCATCGCGTTTAAGGGATGGATGGCATAAAGCAGCGCCGAGAGAAAAGAAAGCGTGACCTCTGAGGTGATCTTGCGGACTATGATAAAAAGAAAAAACACAATGAAAACAAAAAGAAGGAAATTGACCGCATGATATCCGACGTAGTTGCTTCCCAAAAAACGTGAAAGGACCCACAAAGGAAGATGCCCTATAGGACGATAAAAATCCCCTTGATTAGATGTGAAAAGCCCCAAAAACGATTTATTAAGGACCCCGCCCTGCCCGAATAAAATGATATTATCATCCAACATGAAATGATTGTGGAAGCTATTGGCATAGGCTAAAAGGCAAACCAAAAAAATGGCGAATAAAACAAGCCAATGTGAACCAAAGAAACATTCAAAAAGTTTTAGTTTTTTATCGCGCATCATTCCCTGATGGGGCCGAAATATTTCCTGTTGCTTCGTTTGAGGGAATCTCTTCGACGTTAACGCGATCATCTTCGCTGTTATAGTATTCCGCGTCCGCGTTACCATAGCCTTCATCGTGAAGCACTTGATTGCCGTTGGGCGGCACAGTATTGTCGTCAGCCTTTGTATCCACAGCCCAAAAGCAGATCGCTGTCAAAAACCCCGCCAACAAAATAATCACAACGCTTATTTTTCTCATAACCCCCTCCTGCATCCTATTCGGCCATGGCCTTATATATTATTATATATAATTAGCCCTTAATAAGCACTTAATTACTGCAAAAAAGATGGAATGTGGCGCAAAACCAGGAAGGAAAAACCTCAAGCCCCCTTGCATTCCTTGAATCAGGGCGGCTGGTGTTCCATAAATAATTAAAACGTTCCTTGTATTTTTCTATAGTCCCTTCGTCCGTGATAATAAGCAGGTTTTCTTCATTCCTTTCTTCTGCCGTTAATGTCCAGTTAAAAGATCCTGTGATCAACGATTTCCCGTCGATAATGGCAAATTTATTGTGCATGAGACCGAATCCCAGATGATACCGGATCTCAACCCCTTGTTTGACAAGATACCCGCTTTTGGAAGCAGATTCTATCTCCTGGCCCTGGTCTAAAACAATCCTTATCCGGACATTATTTTCAGAAGCCCGGACTAAAGCTTTGGCTATATCTCTGGAACTAAGATAATACATGGCTATATCTATCGTTTGCGTGGCCTTTCTTATTTCTGAAATAACTGCTTGTTGGCAGCCTCCGTTGGGTGAAAAGTATACCCTTATATTTTGGGCCGCGCATAGACATGCCATCAGATAAAAAATAAAAAATAGAAATATTTTTCTCTTCATTAGATATCGCCTTTTAAAATGATTATAGAGATACGCCGTTACCTTAAAAATAAGTATAGCAGGTCTTGATTTTAAGTCAATTAAATATGATTAATAGTTATAATAAAAAGACAATAAGAATATAAAATTTTTCTTTTCAAGACATAAAAATAGGGATAAAGTTAGGCTATGAAAAGTAATAAAAAAATACTTTTCCTGGCGTCTTTTGAAGACGCATCCATCCTGCGCAAATTTACCATTCTTTTTCTAATCACCTCCATTGTCCCGATGGTGCTTCTTTACTGTTCCTACCTTGAAATCACTCAACACAAGCACATTAATCTCCCTACAATAAACTATACCTACATCATGATCCTGATGGTATTGGGCGTCCTTATTGGATTTATTACCATCCGTTCCTTGCTCGTTAAAGTCATCGACATCTCCAAGAAAAACAGTAAAGCCCTGGAAAATTTGTTAAGCCCTGAAACCGTCAAAGAACTTAGCCAGGGAGAAAATGAGATCGTTGTTTTAAGCCGTTCTTTCTCCGCTGTGACACAGCGATTAGAAGAAAATGTCCGCAGCCTCGAGCTGGCTAAAAAAACACTGCATGCTGTTATGGCCAAGGTCGGCCATGGCATCTCCAACATGGAGAATATCGACACCTTCCTTGAATTGATCATTGAGACACTCACCAACGCTTTGACAGCCAAGGTCGGGACATTACTGCTTTTAAACGATAAAAAAACAGAGTTGATCGTTCACACCGTTTATGGCGCCAGCTATGACCCTAAAAAAAAGATGCATCTGATGCTGTTTGACGGCTCCCCCCTATCCAAGGTTTTATCAGAAAAACACACCATGAGCGTATCCGGCATTTTTCTACAAAACAACAACAATTCATCATTAAGTGAATTATTCGACGGGACCTTGCTTTGTGTCCCCCTGGTTTACCACGACCAAGCCAGCGGCATTATAACTTTAAACAAACCCGAGGGGGAAAAAGAAGATTTTTCAGAAGAAGACTTGGGGCTGGTCTCCAATCTTGCCTCCCAAACAGCCATTGCCATTGAAAATTCCAAACTCAACCGTGATATTGAAAAAACTTATTTTGAAACCATCTCCGCGCTGGCACTCGCCGTAGACGCCAAAGATAAATATTCCCACGGCCATCTTGACCGCGTGGCGAACTACGCGTTGATGATAGGCAAGGGGCTTGGGCTTGACGATGAGGACCTTAACACTTTAAGGGACGCCTCCCGCCTGCACGACCTTGGGAAAATAGGCATTCCCGATGAGATCTTGAAAAAAGACAGCCCTCTTACCGACGAAGAATGGGTCATTATGCGCCGCCATCCGGAAATTGGGGAAAGCATCATCAGGCCGGTGCGCTCCCTGCAGCATTTGTGCGATCCTATACGGCACCATCATGAAAAACTTGACGGCTCAGGATATCCGGACGGACTAAAAGGAGAACAAATTTCACCCCTCGTGCGTATTTTAAGCGTGTCTGATGTTTATGACGCCATTACCACCGAACGCCCCTACCGCCCCAAAAAATCAAAACAAGAGGCCCTGGGTATTCTACGTTCAATGAAAGACCATCTTGACCAGGACATTATTAATATTCTTGGGGAATGCTTGGATGCCCAGGAAGATCCTCTATTTGGTCATTAATTTACTACTATTGATGTCGTTTGCCATTTTATTCAAGCCTTGGGCAATTAAAGGATAGGTGGGGCCAAGGGCAAGGGCCGCTGCTTTTAAAAGCTTTATCCGGTACTGCATTCGGAGAATGTTTTTATCGATGATGGGCCTTTGAGATCCATTCTTATTAGCGCTTTTATCTTCCCATTCTTTCTCTTTCTCGTCGGCAAATTTGGCCAGGCTCTTTGCAAGCCCGGGATTGGAATCCTCAAGGGCTGCCGCTGAATCGTTTAAAAGGATGATCTGATTTTGATCGTCACCGCCTTTGGCCTGTGAGACGCCCGGGTTAAATACTAAAGCGAAAAGGACGGCCATGAAGATAAGTTTTATCATGGGGCTTCTCAAGGCGACTGTACCGGCCCAACGACCTGATACCCTTGTGGCACCTGGACATAGAAAACACCTTTATAACGATAATAAATTTGACCATTCACGTCGATCCCTCTGGCATGTTGCGGGATCACGCGAACAATAATGCCGATAGGCGGCGGTACGGCCAGATACCCCCGAGGGTCTTGTACATAAAATGACCCTTGATCATAATAATACGTCTGCCCATTAAACAAAACTATAAAGCAGTCCGCGGAAAGCTCGACCAATGAGGCAACGTTGACGTAAGGATAAAACTGATATTGATTATCATAAAAATTATAAAGCGGCTGCCGATTATTATGGTGCTGGCGATGAAAAAGCCGGTTATTCTCTGTAAGCCTAGGTGCAGGAACAGCATAAACCCGAGGCGACACTGCCCTTTCCTGACGAGAAGGCTGGGACATAGCGGCCCTCACCGTTGGTTGTCTATAAGCAGCTTGCTGCGGGGCTTCTCTGCGAGTTTGGACTTGCGGCCTGTTTTGATTGTGTTGCTGCCCTTTTTCATCAGGACGTTTTGTCTGAGCGGTGAAAACCATTACGATACAAATAACAAATAAAATACTTTTTATTCTTTTGAGCATCTTCCCCCCCCCTTAAATAGCCAGATAATAAGATTTGATAACTTTAAATGCCTCGTCGAATTCATACACCAACGGGACACCTGTCGGGACCTCTAATTTCACAATATCTTCGTCAGACACACCATCAAGGTATTTAACTAAAGCCCGAAGTGTGTTGCCGTGCGCGACAATGATGATGCGCTTTTGCTTGCGTAAAAAAGGCTCAATGCTGCTTGTCCAGTAGGGTAAAAATCTCTCCACCGTGTCTTTTAAAGATTCGCAAAGAGGAAGATCGTCGATATTGACATCCTTATAAAGCGGGTCATGGCCCGGAAAACGATTATCTTCCCTCGTTAAAGCGGGCGGCGGTATAAAATAAGACCTTCTCCAGATGGCCACCTGTTCTTCCCCATATTGCTTGGCTGTTTGCGCCTTGTTTAAACCTTCCAGGGCACCGTAATGCCGTTCATTTAACCGCCACGATTTAAAAACTTCAATCCCCTTTAAATTCATTTCATCTAAAACAATTTCAAGCGTTCTCTTGGCCCTGATTAAGACTGAAGTAAAGGCCAGATCAAATGTAAATCCCTTGTTCTTTAGAATTTTACCGGCCTCTTTGGCTTCAGCCACACCCTTTTGAGACAGATCAACATCGATCCAACCTGTAAAACGGTTTTCTTTATTCCAAATGCTTTCACCATGCCTTAAAAGAACTAATTTCGTCATATAAAATTTATTCCAACGAATAAAAGAACCCGGGCTGCTTTAAAGCATTAGGAGGCAAATACTTTTTTAATTCTTGACGAATAAGCCTGTTTAAAGAGGTAGTGCTGCCGGGGGTCCCTTGGCTTCCGCCAAATTGAAGATAGGCCATATTAAGACATACCATGCTGTATAACCATTCTTTCTTCTTTTGCCCCTTAACGTCGATCTCACTGACTATATCCGTATAAGTCTTCGCCATTGCTTCCTTTATTTGTAAGTTGATCTGCGGGTGGCGTGTTTTTTCCAATTCATCAATGGTCTCTTGTAATGATTGCTTATCAATACCATAAAGAAGCGCTTTTACTGCTTTGACGCGTTCGATATCAGGCCCTGTCAAATACCCGCTTCTGTAGTTTCCTTGCGCATAAGCGGATGTGGCTAAAAATATAAGAATAATCGTGAGGACCTTTTTAAATTGCATCAATCTACCTTTCATAAGTATCTCTGAACAACGAATAGCTTATCATATATGATTATGCCCAAATTTCAGCTAATTATTAGAAAATAGAGATAATCGGTACGGCCGGCACCAATAGGCCAGCTTCCTTTTTCTTACCACTGATCCGTGCCTGTGGAAATTTGCCAGCTGTCTGATGAAATACCAGAATTCTTCTTCTGTCAGGTCGGATTTCATTATATTCAACACCGCTGAGGTAATCACGATCTTCCTGGGATCGCGGGGCATCCAGTGGTCAAAAACCAGATACCAGGGGCTTTTAAGATCATCCCAATCCAAAGGCATGCCGGTATAGTAACAGACAAAACCATACTTGCGTATGTAGTCCCAGACGCCATTAATGGCCTCTCGGGGAAAACGCGCGCGTTTCATTCGATACGCGAGTCTGGCACACCTGGCACAGTATTTACGCCATTTCAATGCTGCCGCCTGCCCGCAGCCGGCGCATATCTTATCGCCCATTGACGCATTAAGCCCGTGCCAATGCACCAACGGTATTTTTTTGACCTTTAAATGTTTTTCCCTGTGATCGTCCAGGGCAAGCACATAATACCAGAATTCTTTTTTCAAAAGGAATGATTTCATCGCATTGAAAAGCGCCGACGCGGGGACTATCTTGCTTTTATCCCCAGGATTCAGACGGCTAAAGACCAAAAACCAGGGACTTGTATCATCATCTATCTCCAGAGACATTCCTGAGAAGCAACACCTCCGGCCGTGCTTGCGCACATAGGACCAAAAATATTTCCTGGCCTTCAAAGAAAAATGTTCCTGATAAAGGCGGTTCGCCAATTTGGAACAGTCGGGGCAGTATTTAAACAAGCTTACAAGTATTCTCTTGCCGCAGCCGCGGCATTTGGTGTACGGGCTTATGTGTTTATTCTGTTTCACCGATAAACATCCTTCGAGTGAACACCTTAACAGGTGCCCTTTTAATTTGTGGTTGCAAATATTTTAACGTTTTTGTATTAGAAATCCAGCAGGTTTTGGGGTTTGAAATCCTGAGATATACTATAAGGAAGCCACCTGTTGATTAGATTGATTATCAGCCAACCCCAAGAATGTCCTAAGATTAGTCATCGGTTGGATATTGATAATCACCGGCACAAAGCCCGGGGCATTACGTAACTGCTCAAGCATGGCTGGATCGAGATGGAATTTGATTTCGCCACCATTGTTTTGGGTTTGCAAATTCATATTAGCAGGGGTTAAATCTATACCTCCTGGCCCATTAACTTTCATAGATTGATCTTGTTTTTGGTCTTGCCCATAGGCAAATGCTCCATCATTTCCAACACTCACATAACGCCTCTGGTTGTTGATTTCATAGGAAGTTAGTGAAGAGATCCCCGTATCCCTATGCGCCTCGCGCATCTGCTTGGCTAATTGTTCTTCTGTCCCTTTTAATTTCCTCGCCTGTCCATTTTCTATCACGTATTCATAAGCTTCACCACTATGTCCTATACTCACATAACGACTCTGTCCGTTGATGTCATAAGAAATTAGTGAATTAATCCAATTATTCCCATGTGCCTCGCGCATCTGCTTGGCTAATTGTTCTTCTTCTTTTTCTAACTTCCTCGCTTGTCCATTTTCTATCACATATTCATAAACTTTACCATTCTCTCCCATACTCACATAACGCCTCTGGCCCTTGATTTCATAGAAAATCAGTGATTCAATCACACTACCATCATGCGCCTTACGCATCTGCTTGGCTAATTGTTCTTCTGTCCCTTTTAATTTCCTCGCCTGTCCGTTTTCTATCACGTATTCATAAACTCGACCCCAAGATCCCATACTCACATAACGCCTCTGGCCGTTGATGTCATAAGAAATTAGTGAATTAATCCAACAACCTCCGTGCGCC
>Ga0181520_10010895_pt1 | contig 12072 bp, 10 predicted proteins | sample PEATcosm2014_Bin_29_FD_132451 | JGI IMG/M metagenome (GOLD analysis project Ga0181520, IMG submission 132451) | Peatland microbial communities from MTU Mesocosm Facility, Houghton, MI, USA - PEATcosm2014_Bin02_30_metaG | ecosystem: Environmental > Terrestrial > Soil > Wetlands > Peat | place...
CACCCACGATTCTACACCCATCCCTCAAAATGGCCACGTAGCCGCTAACAGAATTTTTGCCTAAAAACTGAGCTGCGCCCGCCAGTAAATTGTGCCAACAATATCCATTGCGCCCCGTCCAGTGCCGGACTAGAATAAAGTCCGGCATTGTATTCGCCAAACAAGGAACTGCTGCATGAAAAAAAAATCGGCGTCCACGCCCGATCCCAAAGCCACCGCCAAGCCGGAGCGCGCCCGCCCGGCCCGCCCGGCTGCGCCGGCAATCCCATCAGCCCCTTCGGAACCGCAAAAAACCAAACCCAGCCGCTCTGCCCGCAAACCGCTGTTTGATGTCGCCATGGATACTGTTAAAAAAATACTCAAGCCGAAGCCGGCCGCCGCCAAGTCCGATGCGCCCCCGCCGCCCGCCCAGAAAAAGAACGGCGTGGAAGAGCCGAAGGTGGAGGTGGATGCGACCACGGTGGTGCGCCGCACCTACACGCGCAAAAAGAAAGCCGAGGCCCCGGCGATCTTGCTCGAAGGCGATGCCCCATCCGCATCGCCGGCCAGCGGCCCGGGCGAAAAATTTTCACTCGGCGCCACGCCGCCCGCGCAGAGTTTTTCCGGCGGCGAGCTGCCGGAAAGCTACGGCACCAAAAAGCTGTTTCTCACCGCGCGCGATCCACATTGGCTGTATGCGAACTGGGACCTGACTGCCGGCCAACAGAAGGAACTCAATGCGGCATCCACTGACGGCCATCTCATTCTGCGCATTTACGGCGGCAAAATCGAAGGCCATCCCGCCTACGAAATCCATGTCCACCCCGAATCGCGCCATTGGTTCGCCCACGTCGAACGCGCGGGCCATTCTTACGCCGCGGAGCTGGGCTATTATTCCGCGCTGGGCAAATGGACGCGCGTGGCCAGTTCCAGCGGCACCCTGACGCCGCCCGACGCCGCCTCCGCCGAGAACGACGCGGAATTCGCGACCATCCCCTTTGAATTTCCCTTCGCGAAATTGATGCAGATCATCGAGGAAGCCGTGCGCGACAACCTGCCGCTGGCGGTTGCCATTGAGGAACTGCGCCGGCATGGCCATCCCGACCTGCCGCGCTTTTCGTCGTCCGGCCTGTCGTCCGTCGCACCGTCGCCTTCGGGCAAGCCCGGCTCTTCACGCGTATGGACGCCGGACCAGGAAAAGGCGCTCGCCCGCGTCATCAACATTGACGAGACCCGCCGCATCTGGATGGGTTCGCTCGAAATTACCGAACTCATCCGCCGCCGGCTCGCCCACGAGGTCAGCTCGCCCGTGATTGCGTTCGGCGCGCCCGGTGTGGCCGGACCCGCCGGACCCGCCGGCATTTCCAGCGTCACCAGTCCATTCGGCGGCGCGGTGGAACGCGCCAAAAGTTTTTGGTTCAACGTCAACGCCGAGTTGATCATTTACGGCGCAACCGAGCCGGACGCCAAGGTCACGCTGGGCGGACATGAAATTAAACTGCGTTCCGACGGCACGTTCAGCTTCCGTTTCGCCCTGCCGGATGGAAAATATGACCTGCCCGCCGTGGCGGTCTCCGCCGACGGCACGGATGGACGCGCTGCGGAATTGAAATTCGCCCGCTCCACCGAATACAGCGGCGACGTTGGCGCAACCCCGCAAGACCCCGCACTCAAACCGCCGCTGCCGGACAACCTCTGATTTTTCCCCATGGATGCGCCTGAACGCGGAGCGTTGACGCTGGTCCGGCTGATTGGTGTGATGTTGGTTGTTGCCACCATTTTTGAACTGGGCCTGTATCTGGCCAAATGTTACATGCCTAATCACCGTATGCCCGTGGAACCGGTTCCGGTGCTGTTGAATTTGATTCCGGCGGTGCTCGGCCTGGTGGTGCTGGCCAAGGCCCGCGCCATTGCGGAATGGATTTCGAACATTTTGGACTAAGAAGCGTCCAATCCCCAACCATGCCCGGCTATCTTTCCATTATCCTCCACGCCCATCTGCCGTTTGTGCGGCATCCGGAGCACGAAAAATTTCTCGAAGAAAGCTGGCTGTTTGAAGGCATTACCGAGACCTATCTGCCGCTGATCCAGGTGCTTAACGGCTGGCTCCGCGACCACCTGAAAGCGCGCCTGACGGTTTCGCTTTCGCCCACGCTCTGCACGATGCTGCGCGACCCGCTGCTGTGTGAACGCTATGCCCGCCATTTGGATGGCCTCGTTGACCTCGCGGACAAGGAAATTCACCGCACGCACTGGGACCGCGCCTACCGTGACCTCGCGTGGATGTATCACAACAAGTTTGCCCAGGCGCGCGAGATGTGGCGGCATCATAACGGCGACCTCGTTCGCGCCTTCAAATTGTTTCAGGATGCCGGCCTGCTGGAAATCATCACCACCGCCGCCACGCACGGACTGCTGCCGCTCCTGGGAAATCATCCGCCTTCCATCCGCGCACAAATCCTTACCGCGCGCGATCATTACCGCAGTTGTTTCGACCGGGACCCGCTGGGCATCTGGTTGCCGGAATGCGCCTATGCCTCCGGGGTCGAGGAATTCCTGCAGGAAGCCAACATCCGCTGGTTCGTCCTCGACACCCACGGGCTGCTGCACGCCACGCCGCGCCCGCGTTACAGCACCTTTGCGCCAATCTACACCCCCAATGGCGTCGCCGCTTTCGGGCGCGATTTCGACTCCTCCCGGCAGGTCTGGAGCAAGCACGAGGGCTATCCCGGCGACCCGCGGTACCGCGATTTCTACCGCGACATCGGCTTTGACCTCGATTTTGATTACGTCAAGCCGCACCTGCCCTCGCCGGACAACCGCGGGTTTACCGGCATCAAGTATTACCGCATTACCGGCGTGGGCGAGAAGCAGATTTACCAGCGCGACCTCGCCCTGGCCGCCGCCAGCGAACACGCGCGACATTTCCTGGATGAGCGCCTCGCCCAAGTCCACAAGCTCGAAGGCATTTTGGACCGGCCTCCCATCGTGATTGCCCCTTACGACGCCGAACTGTTCGGTCATTGGTGGTATGAAGGGCCGGAATTCCTGGATTTTCTGGTCCGAAAAATCTGCGATGGACACCAGCACACGCTGTCGCTCCTGACGCCCGGCGAATATCTCCGGCAGCATCCCACGAATCAAATCGCCACGCCCGGCGCCTCTTCCTGGGGCGAGGAAGGCTACTGGCGCGTGTGGCTCAATGAATCAAACGAGTGGATTTATCCGCACCTGCAAGTGGCGCAAGACCGGATGACCGAACTGGCCCGGCAATTTCCCCAGGCCGACGGTTTGCGCGCCCGCGCCCTGCGCCAGGCTGGCCGTGAACTGCTGCTCGCGCAAGCCAGCGACTGGCCGTTTATTCTGCGCGCTAAAACCAGTCCCGAATACGCCCGCCGCCGCGTCAAAGATCACCTGCTTCGCTTCATCGCCCTGCACGAACAGCTCACGCTCACCAGCGTGAACGAGCCGTGGCTGACCGAAATTGAGTCCCGTGACAATCTCTTCCCGGACGTGGACTGGAATTATTGGAGGTGAGAGGCTTATGCCAGCGCCCAGCCGGCACGGTTCTCGCGCTTGATGAAGCGCGCGGCCTCGGGACAATTCCTGGCGGCCATGTTGGGTCCGTCCCATTCGATTTTCCTGCCGACGCGCACGGCCACACAACCCAGCAGCATGATTTCGGTCAGTTGCCCGGCGATTTCAAACCGCGAATAGCACTTCAGCGGATTGTTGTCCTTGATGGCGGCCAGCCACTCCTGATGATGCTTCTTGTCGCTGTCGCCGGTGAACTCGTTGCGGGGTATCGTCTGGGGAATCCCGGCCACCGCCGGATGTTTCTGGTAGTGAACCAATTTCTTGTCGTCGTTGAGCTTTACGAAGAACTGTTCGCCATAGTCGTCGGGCGAAAAAATTTTGCCCTGGTCGCCGATAATCAGACACGCGCTGTCGGGGACTTCGCCCAGCAAATCTTCAATGTCCGTCAGCAGTTCGTGCGGCGGCTTGTTGCTGGAGTCGTGGCCGTTCGGCGCGCTGGCATCCGGCTGGCCGCCGTCATACCAGGTTAACGTGACGGGCGCCTGTTCCAGGACATCGTGACGATGGAACAAGGTTTTGTGTACGGCCTCGAATTTCGTTTTGCGGGCGGGAAATGCAAAACGGATTTTTGAGCCGAGCGGATAGGTTTCCTGGTTCATGCGACCAAGAATGGTGGCTTCAATTTCCGTTGGATGGCCCAGGTGCAGTGCCCGGAATGGCATGTTGACCGTGTGGCAGGCCATGTCCCCCAGCGCACCCGTGCCAAAATCCTGCCAGCCGCGCCAGTTAAATGGATGGTAAACACCGTTTCCGTTTTTCTGCAGGGTCGCCTTGAATGGCCGCATTGGCGCCACGCCAATCCAGACATCCCAATCGAGCGTTGCGGGAATGGGGTCCGAGCCTTCGGGACGGTCAACGCCCTGAGGCCAGACGGGACGGTTGGTCCAGATATGCACTTCATGCACCTGGCCAATGATGCCGGCCTGAATGCATTCGACCGCGCGCCGCAGGCCATCGGCCGCACTGCCCTGGTTGCCCATTTGGGTAACGATGCCGCCGGACCGCGCCAAGTGACGCAGATAGCGCGTCTCGTAAACCGTCTGTACCAGCGGTTTCTGGCAATAAACATGTTTGCCGTGTCTCATCGCCAGCGACGCGACGATGCCATGCATGTGGTCGGGCGTGGAAACCGTCACGGCATCAATGCCATTGGCCATTTCGTCAAACAGCCTGCGGTAATCCTGATAAAATTTCGCGCCGGGATATTTTTTGCGCTGGCTGGCACAGCCCTCAGCGTCCACGTCGCACAGCGCCACGATGTTTTCACCGCTGCACAGGTCGGTATCGCTCTGGCCCTTGCCCTTCGCGCCGATGGCGGCGATGTTCAGTTTGCTGTTCAAATTGGCCGCGCGCAGAAGTGTGGGCACCCCAAACGTGACGGCGCCCGCGGCGAGCGCAGTCGTCTGAAGAAAACGGCGGCGGCTCAAGACGCCGGAACGAGATTTGCGAATGGGTTTCATACGTGAATGTTAAGCTCACATGCCAGCGCCGAAAACAAAAATATAAAAAACGGATGATTTACAGGGTTCGACAACGGACTTTTGGCCAAATGTCTGCCGATATTTCTGATTGGACGCTCAGGGTCAGGAAGCGGATACACTGAATTCCTGCATCCCGGCCAAAATTGCGGAAACGCGGAGGGCCGGACATTATTACCCTCCTGCAAAAGGGTTGTTTGAAAAATTGCACGGGTTTGCGATACTTGGGCTTCAACTCCATGAAAAGACATTTCGCTTATCTCGCTGCCGTTGCCTGCGGTTTCTGGCTGTCAGGCGCAACCTCATTCGCCGCGCCCATACCCGATGATTGCAAAATCGGGGGTTTCGCCATCGGCTGCCAGGCGTGGACGTTCAACCATTTCACCGTGATGGAGGCCATTGACAAAACCGCCGAGGCGGGCGGCAAGGTCATCGAATTTTATCCCGGACAACAATTCAGCGCGGAGCAGCCGGATTTGAAATTCGACCACCACGCCACGGACGAAATGATTGCCCAGGTGCAGGCGCGCTTGAAAAAGGATGGCATCCGCGCCGTCAACTATGGCGTCGTCGGCATTCCCAACAACGAGGCCGAAGCCCGGCAGATTTTTGAATTCGCCAAAAAGCTGGGCCTATATGGCATCACGACCGAATCCGTCGAGTCCATTGACATTATCGAAAAACTCGTCAAGGAATATGACATCCGCGTGGGTTTTCACGACCATCCGCGCCGGCCCAACGATCCGTCCTATAAAATGTGGGATCCGAACTATGTTTTGAGCGTCGTCAAGGGCCGCGACCGGCGCATCGGCTCGTGCGCGGACGTTGGACATTGGGTGCGTTCGGGCCTCAACCCGGTTGATTGCCTGAAGATTTTGAAAGGCCGGATCATCAGCTCGCATCTGAAGGATTTGAATGAAAAATCTCCCGAGGCGCATGATGTTCCCTATGGCACTGGCGTCTCGGATATACCAGCGATACTTAAGGAGCTCAAACGCCAGCATTTCGTGGGCAATATCTCCGTTGAATACGAATACAACTGGACGACCAGCCTCCCCGAAGTCGCCCAATGTATCGGCTTCGTGCGCGGCTACGGTGCCAGGAAGTAGCGGAAGGCGGCACGCCGATGGCGCAGCACGCTCACCCCGTGTGTGCCTCGGGTTCAGTCATGGTGTTTAAGCCCGTCAGACAGTGGCAATGTGCGGTTGCCCAGTGACCGCGCATGGCCATCTTCTTCCAAAAATACCAGCCAGGATTTTTCTGCCGCAAGGATTTCGGCGATTTCAGCCTCGTCCAGCACCATGCACGCCGTCGAGAGCACGTCGGATTCGGCGGCGCTGTCGCATAATGCCCACGCACGGTTCTGCCGCCGGGCGGGCTGGCCGGTGCGCGGATCTAAAATATGTTTTCCCTTCACCGCCAGGCCGGATCCGCTTAGCGAAGCGTTTTTCAGCCAATAACGACAGGGCGAATTATCCTCGCCCAAGCCGCACGACCAGCCAGCCGTGTCCGCTGGCGCTTCACCGGCGAGAATGCTGCTGCCGCCAGCCACGAGCAAAAAGGCCCGGCAACTCCATTCGCGCATAACGTCCGCCATCCGGTCGAGGGCAAAGCCCTTGCCGATGGCGCCCAAATCAAATTCCAGCCTGCCGGAGCCGCAACGGACCGAAAAATTTTGCAGCGTCCACTGCGGCGGCGCGGACTGCGATTGCAACGCGGCGGCAGTCACGGAAAATGCGCCGTGCGTGGCCAGCTCCATTCTCCTGGCCAGTTCGAGGCAGGCGAAAACCGATTCGCTCACGCGCAAGGTTTCACCCGGCGCAAGCTGCGCGATTTGGGAGATGTCGCTGCCCGCGCGGAACCGGCTCAGATGCGATTCCAGATCGTCTGCCAGCGCAAACGCCGCCTGCGCGGTCTGGGCGGCGTAGGTTTTATCCCCGCCGGCGATGCGCACTTGAAACTGCGTCGCCATGGCGTGGTGATTAAAGACGTGAATATCAGTCATGGCAACCGGCGTTGGCCATAAACAAATGCAGAGAGGCAAAGGACGCGGAGCAGCGCAAAGAAATCAAAATCTGACTTTGCGCGACTTTCCATTCTCTGCGCCTCTGCGTTAAACAATTCATGGCCGGGTTTCCCGCGTGACTGGCGTCCACAGGACAATCAATACTTCCGGCCGAACACCGAAATATTCGGGGCTGAAATTTTTCAGCCGCCCGGCCAGTTGGTCGGACACATCTGGCGTGGTGAGGAAAAAATCTGCAGGGCCGGTTTCCTGGCCGGGCTGCCAGTAACCGACGTTGGAAAATTTCCGCAGATACCACGGCAGCGGCCACGCATCGGCGGCCACGACGGCAATGCGCGGTTGCGGCAGCTTGTTTGCTTTGGCCAGCTCTTCGAGCCGCGGCGGCAACCGCAGCAAATCTTCGACGGTGTGCGCGTAGGCATAGGGATTTTTTTCATCCGCCGGCTGATCAAAGACGAGCAGCCTGGTTTGCGCCGCCAGCACCGCCAGCAGAAATGCGCCGGCAATCCCCACGAACCAGCGACCGGAGGCATTTTTCATTTGCTCCCAAATGGCCGCCACGCCAAAACCGAAGGTCAGCGCCAGCGGCAGCCAGAGGTTCAAGGCCAGCCACGGCGTTTTGTAGGGTATGGCCGAGTAGATCAAAAAAATTATCAGCCCGTAAATGACCAGCAGCAGATGGGGTTTGCGGACATGACTGACGGCATCGCAGATTGCCGCATACCCACCGCCAACCGCCACGATGGACAAGACCAACATCGGGTCCAGCAGATGAAAATAATAGCCGAACGGCTTTTCGTGCCCCTCGCCGCCCGCGCGGGCGGCGAAGCGTGGAATCGCCTGCAGCAAATCGGCAAACACCTGCCAGTTCCGTCCAAACCAGGTGAACAGGATGGTGGCGACAAAGACAAGGACAACGAGTGCGCCAGCCACCAGTTTGGGCGCTGGAAATTTTTCGCGCGGCGGCAAAACCCAGGCGCAAACCGCAACCACGGCGAGGGCAAAAAAATGAATCACCGCCGTTTCCTTGCCGGCGAGCATCAGCGCGGCGCAAAGCCCGGCAAGCAGGGCGGACAGCATGGATTTTTTTTGCAGCGCCCGCCCGCCGGCCAGAATCAAGCCGAGCGTTGCGGCCACGAACAAAGTCTCGTGAATAAAATAGCGGTTGTAATAAACCGGCAGGGGCGCAAAAGCGAACAGCAGCGCGGCGACAAGACAGGGAATGAAGCCGAACAGGTCCACTCCCGCGCCAAGCATCAAAACCGTGGCGCTGCCAGCGATGACCGGCGTCAGGCGCAACCGGGTTTCGGTCAGGTCGGAAAAGCTGCGCGCGCCGAGCAAGCCTGCCAGCGGTGCGGCCAGGACAAACAGCACCGGGCCGTGACGGTCCTGCGGGTCGTAATGAAAATTTTCACCGGCCAGCAGTTCGCCGGTGATATAGGCGTTGATGGCTTCGTCCGTGTGCATCGGACGCGCGCCCAGTTGCGGCAGGCGGACGACGAGCGCAAGCAGCGACAAGGCAATGAAAATTGCCCAGCGAAGTTGGGATGAAACACCGCCAGTAGCGGCGGCGTTGCTTTCGATGTTCATCACGTCGGACAGGCGTCGCACCTGTCTCCATCTTGAAGCAATTTGTCTTTCAGCCAAGCAAAACCGTCTGCACTGGCCGGTTGAATGCCCGCGCTGAAACGCCCGCAGACAGGCGGGACGCCCGGCCTACTTTAAGCGGCGGGTTTGCCCCACACTTCCACTTCGATGTAATGGTTCATCTTGTTGGTCGTGTTGCCGTTGCTGTACAGGCGGACGTAACGGCCTTTCACGCCTTTGGCGTCAATTAATTTACCCTGGTAACTTTCGATGTAGGGGCGGTCTGTGCCAGCGGATGAATTATCGTAAATCGTCTTCACATCCTTGCTGAAAGCCGGATCGTCGGACACCTGCACCACCACATCACGATAGACCCGCTCCTGCGAATGGTAATGCCAGACAATAACCGCGTAAATCTCCGCCGTTTTTTCGAGGTCAATTTGCACCCATTGTTTGCCGGGCGCGAGTTCCACCCAGGAACCTTCGTCGCCCTCCTTGTCGCCATCGGTGACCAGGTCAAGTGTGCCGACCACGGGGTCGGTGTCGCTGGCGGTGACTTTCCTGCCCTTGGCCAGATTGGTGGTGCCCAAGGGAACCATGAAGTCGGGGCGCTTGCCATCGAGCTTGGGTTCCAGGTTGGGCAGGGTGATCGGCACCGGCGTGCCGACGAACTGCGGCTTGGGCAAATCGGTTTTCAGCGGCACCTTGTCGTCGGCGAGCGCGACGGAAGCGGCGAGCAAAATGGCAACAGTCAATTTCGGGAACAAGTTATTCATTTAAATTAAGACGATTGAGGACTGGGGTTGTTCAAAAATTAAAACTGAAAATCCGAAACTCGAATTCCGAAATCCGAAAGAAATCCGAAGACCGAAAACCGAAGCGGAAAGTTTGCGCGAGGTTTTCGCGAATTCCAAGAACTGAGCAAACGCATTTCGGATTTCGGGCTTCATTCGGTTTTCGGGGGGTTGGGATTTCGGATTTGATCAAGCTTCCGTTTCTTCCGGCGTGATCACCAGCATTTTTTGCGCGGGAATGGCTTCGTTTGCCTTGTGAATGATATATTCGCTGCCAAATGCCTCGTCGCCGGGGCAGTTCAATTTGGCCTTGCCGTTGATGGCGTTGAAAAAATTCTCCAAGTGCGGCATGTGCGGCGGTTTGTTGAATGACACCGGGATTTCAAATTCCGCGAGCTGCGCGGTTTCGCGCACGTCCACCCTGGCCGCATCCGCCGGCACGGAGGGCGCGGCTTTGGCGCGGAGGTAGCCTTTCGAGATCAGGTCATCCCACGAGGGCGCGCGGGCCTCCCGGTAAATCGCGGATAAAGCGGGGTTCTCCGACATCTTGATGGCGCCTTCGTCGCCCATGAAATACTCGAAATAGCCGCCGCCGGCGCTGGTCGTGGTCTGCACCTGATAGAACGCGCGAGCCACGCCTTCGGGCAGCGGAAATTCGTAAATCACCATCGCGTTGTCGTACCAGTCATGATTCTTGTAATAATCGCGCCCGCCGCTGGCCATGACCGACTTCGCCTTGCAGCCGAGCCACCAGTTGAAAATGTCAATCTGGTGCGCGCCGAGGTCGGAGAGCGGACCGCCGCCCAGCCCCTTAAACCAGCGCCAGTTGCGGAACTGGTGCATGTCAGTATAGCCATATTTGGCCAACTGCTCCGGCTTCATGTCGGAATGTTTGGGCCAGCCGAAATCTTCCGTGACGGCGCGATTCCATTGCGCCTGCGCCGCGGTGATGCGGCCGCAGATTTTCGCGTCGCGCACGAGCCGGTTCAGGGCGAACAGATAGCGCGGATTGCTGCGGCGCTGGTGGCCAATCTGCAGCAGCTTGCCGGTTTGACGCATGGTTTGGACCATCGAACGCGCGCCGTCAATGGTGTTGCTCATCATTTTTTCGCAATAGACATGCAGGCCGGCCTTGAGACAGGTGTTGGTGATGGGCGCGTGCCAGAAATCCGGCGTGGCGACCACGACCGCCTGCAAATCCTTCTCCTGGGTGAGCAGGTCTTCGTAGTTTTCGTAGGCGTTGACAGGCACGCCCTGGACTTTCAAATAACGTTCGCCGTAGGTGCGGGCATAGTCCCAGATGTCGCAGATGGCGACGAGCTGGATGGTTTGAATTTTCAGGAGCGATTCCAGCAGCACGCGGCCTTGCGCGCCAAAACCAATGAGCGCCACGTTCAATTTGCTGTTGGGCGAGGGCGTCTGGCTGAAAACTGTCGCGCCCGAAGCGAGCACCAGCCCCGCGCCGGCGGCGGCGGTGGCGCCGATAAATTCACGACGGGTGAGATCGCGGCGGATGAGGGGTTGATTTACCATTTTTTGAGAAGCGCAAATTTGTTGTGGCCGGCGAGCATCAGGGCGAGCGCCACCAGCGCCACGTGAATGCCCAGCCAGGAAATGCCGTCGTCCTGACGGATCAAAATGAATCCCGCCGTCAGCATGATGTAAATCAAACCCTGGATGAACAACGACAGCCGGGTGCCGAGGCCAAGCAACAACATGACGCCGTTGGCGATCAGCACCGGACCGAGCAGATGCTCGAATGCCGCCAGCAGCGGATGGGGCAGCAGCGGCTCATTTGCAAATTTGTCCTTGAACACCGGCGGAATGCCGGCGTAATTCGTCAGCGCGTAGGATTTTATTTTCACGTCAATCAGCGCGCCGCTCGGGTCCACCATGCCGGTCGTGGGATCAATCAGCGGCTTTTGAACGGTCTGGTAAACACCAAATTTTTCGATGCCGGTGAGGATGGCTCGCACCGCCAGCCAGCCACGCAGCACCAAGAAGGCAAGCGTGTAGTCGCAATTGCACGTCTCGCAGCTTTTGTTTTCGTTCGGAACATTCATGTCTTACCAGTTTCAACCGGCTGCCGGTTCGATGGCAAATTTAAAATCCATTGATTCACCTTGATTCACCTTGATTTATCGTGACTGGGTTTGACTGGAGGCTTTCCCCAGCCGTCCCCCGGCCATGCAGATGGTTTTTGCTGTGCAAAAATCGCCACCAGCCACCAGCAACCACCATTGTCGGTGGTGGTTGTAATTTGTCATCGCAGCGGCTTGGGACACAAGCCAACAAAGAGTATAGCGGATTTTTAAAAAAGTGCTCGTTAGCGGCTAACAGTTTTTTCCAGTACTGAATTCAGAGGGGGGGGGGGCGGCAGAATCGTACGCGTGCCCAAGAATTGGCCACGCGCCAGGCGGCTGCTGCGCGATTCCCGCCCCTCACCGTCAATCCCTCCCCATTAGGGGCGAGGGGAAGCCGGGGGAGGCCCGTTGACTCATTGAAAAAAGACACCGGCGAGGTCTGAGTAAGCCGGTCGTTTGCGACCCATGTTTTGGTTTCCTCTGAGGTATATATTTTTTGAGGTTTGGCTGGCGAGATAAAACGAGCA
>Ga0181520_10010896_pt1 | contig 12072 bp, 12 predicted proteins | sample PEATcosm2014_Bin_29_FD_132451 | JGI IMG/M metagenome (GOLD analysis project Ga0181520, IMG submission 132451) | Peatland microbial communities from MTU Mesocosm Facility, Houghton, MI, USA - PEATcosm2014_Bin02_30_metaG | ecosystem: Environmental > Terrestrial > Soil > Wetlands > Peat | place...
CCACCAAACGCGAAAGGGCAAAACCGTGACTTGACCAAACCTCTCACCAGGGGGGTAATGCCCCTCAAGGCGGGTCACTTCTCAGTGGAAAACCCGGGTCAGGTCTCAGCGGAAATCAACATCTGTTGATTTCCGTTGAGACCTGACCCGGGAAGGTCGGAATTTTCCACTGAGAATTGACCCATGTTTGAACCTCCCCCTGCTGCGAACAGTGGGGTCCCAATTGCACCCCGACGCAAATACCGACTCGAATCCCGTTCCGTGGAGAACACGATATGGACAAAGAGTCACGATCATCCAACAAGCAGCAAGTCATATGTGGATGGCCCCCGCCTGCAAGGATTTTCGAGGCGGCGGTGGCGGGCTGGTCAGATGCAGTCATATGTCCGGCCTCACATGAGGGCATTCTCGTCAAGCTATTTCATCAAGGACACCTTCGGTCTGGGCGCTAAAGCGCGGTTCAGTCTTCGTCCAAGGCGGAGCTCTCGTGCCGCAGAGCTTCCCTGCAAACCTCACATCCGGCGGGACTGTGCGTCCCCACCACGGTCCCGTGAAGTCACTCGCTGTTCCGCCAAGGCTGCATGCTCTACAAGCTCATCCCGACGACGCCAGAATACCGGCTACGGCCCCTGATCGAACGGTTCGCCGAAATGCTGGCCGCACAGCCGCTGTTCGTCGAGATGTTCGGTGCTATTTGAATATGAGAGGAGTCCTGAGGCGCCAACCGGAAGGGTCGGCTCTACGCCTGAGCAGGCCTCACGTCTCAGGCTTCGCGGCCCCACTATCACGGCAACGTGCGCCGGCCCGCCGCATTTCGCCGGGACACGCCGTTTCGACGGGCCCATGTACCCTGCATCTGCAACCCGGAGCACACAACGTGTTGGGTCGTCGTATGTTGTTGCGCGGTGTGGCCGTGCTGCCGTTGGCCGAGTTCCTGGGGGGGGCGCCAGCCGCACCGGAAGAGCCACAGAATTTCGATGCCGCCGCAGTGCGCGACATGGCACGCCGGTTGGCGCGCCAGCCTTACAAGGCGCCCGACGCCGCGCTGCCCGACGAGCTGAAAAACCTGGACTACGAGGCCTACCGGTCGATCCGTTTCGATCCGAACCAGGCGCTGTGGCGCGACCAGAAGCTGCGCTTCACCGCCGAGTTCTTTCCGCGCGGCTTCCTGTACAAAGAGCGGGTCGATGTGTTCGAGGTGGTGAACGGGCGCGCCACGCAGGTCCACTATCGCCCCGAACTGTTCACTTTCGACAAGGTCAAGGCCCCAGGCGGCGATACCGGTTTTGCCGGCTTTCGCCTGCACACGCTGCTCAATCGCCCCGACTATTACGACGAGGTCTGTGCCTTCCTGGGGGCCAGCTATTTCCGCGCCATCGCCAAGGGCCAGAGCTACGGCCTGTCGGCCCGCGGCCTGGCGATCAAGACCGCTGATGCGACCGGCGAGGAATTTCCGCTGTTCAAGACGTTCTGGCTGGAACGCCCTGCGCCGGATGCCGAGTCCATCGTGGTGCACGCGCTGCTCGACAGCCAAAGCGCGACCGCCGCGTTCCGCTTCACCATCCGTCCCGGCGCCGACACCGTGTTCGACACCGAAACCACGCTGTATCCCCGCGTCGACATTCCGGCCGCGGGCGTGGCGCCGCTGACCAGCATGTTCCTGTTCGATGCCAACGACCGTGTCGGGTTCGACGACTATCGCAGCGCGGTGCACGATTCGTCCGGACTGGCGCTGCGGATCCCTCAGGGCAGGGATGTCTGGCGGCCGCTCAGCAATCCGCGCGACTTGCAGATCAGCGCATTCAGCGATGCCAGCCCGCTTGGCTACGGCCTGTTGCAGCGCGAGCGGCAGTTCGCCGACTACCAGGATGCGGAGGCACGCTACGAGAAGCGCCCGTCGCTATGGGTGGAGCCGATCGGCGACTGGGGCGACGGCACCGTCGAACTGGTGGAAATTCCCAGCCGGCAGGAGGTGAACGACAATATCGTCGCCTTCTGGCGTCCGCACGAGCCGCTGCGGGCGAAGGGCGAATACAACCAGAACTATCGCCTGCACTGGTGCGCGACCATCCCTGGCGATGCCATGCTCGCCGAGGTGATTGCCACCCGTTGCGGCCAGTCATTGACCGGCAAGAACCGGCAATTCGTCGTCGATTTCGCCGGCGAGGCCTTGAAGCCCTGGAAGCCGGAAACGCCGCCGGTGCTGGACAGCGGCTGCAGCAAGGGACAGATCGCGAGCGCGGTCGTCCAGGCCCTGCCGGATATCGGGGGCTGGCGGGTGAGCCTCGAGCTCGATCCGCAGGCCAATACGCTCGTGGAATTGCACGCAAGGCTGTTGGGCGAGGGCAAGCCCCTGACCGAAACCTGGATCTACCGATGGACACCGGCCTGAGCGGTCATACCACGGTGGCCTTCCGGGCGTTGCCGGAGGAGGCGCCGCTGGCCATGCCGACGCAGGCATTGCGCGTGGCGCCGGCGCCGTCCGGCCGTCCGGCCTCCTCGCCGCGTTGGATCGGCTGGCGGCGATTGCTGGTGATCGGCGGCGCGGTGGCACTGAGCGCGACGGGCACATACCAGATGTACCGGGTGCTCGGCTTGAATGGGTTGACCCCGCTCGCCGTCTTCATGCTGCTGCTGTTCCTGGCCTTGTTCGCCTGGATCGCCCTGTCGTTCACCAGCGCGCTGGCCGGCTTCGCCTCGCTGCTGCGGGGCGGCGGCGACGATCTGATCGCGCCCGACCTGGCGATACCGACGACGCGCACCGCGCTGCTAATGCCGACCTATAACGAATCGCCGTCGCGCGTGACCGCCGGGCTGCAAGCCATCGACGAATCGCTGCGCACGTTGAATGCGACCGCCGCGTTCGACATTTTCATCCTGAGCGATACCGTCGAACCCGAGGTGTGGATCGCCGAGGAGGCGGCCTTCCTGGCGCTGCGCCAGCGGACCGGCGGGCAGGGGCGGATCTTCTATCGCCGCCGCGCGCACAACGCCGCGCGCAAGTCCGGCAATATCGCGGACTGGGTGCGGCGGTTCGGCGGCGCCTATCCGCACTTCCTGATCCTGGACGCGGACAGCGTGATGTCCGGCGAACTGTTGCTGCGCTTGGTTGCCGCGATGGAGAGCCACCCGGACGTCGGGCTGATCCAGACGCTGCCGGTGATTACCGGCGGCACCACCTTGTTCGCCCGGATGCAGCAATTCGCCGGCCGGGTCTATGGGCCGCTGATCGCGCATGGCCTGGCCTGGTGGCATGGCGCGGAGAGCAACTACTGGGGCCACAACGCCATGGTCCGCACCCACGCCTTCGCCGAACAGGCCGGGCTGCCGGAATTGCGCGGCCGCAAGCCGTTCGGCGGTTCCATCATGAGCCATGACTTCGTCGAGGCGGCGCTGCTCCGCCGCGGCGGCTGGGCCGTGCACATGGTGCCGGGACTGGCCGGCAGCTATGAGGAAAGTCCGCCGTCGCTGATCGAGCTGTCGGTACGCGACCGCCGGTGGTGCCAGGGCAATATGCAGCATGCCGCGGTGCTGCTGACGACGCGCGGACTGGCCTGGATCAGCCGGCTGCATCTGCTGACCGGCATCGGCTCGTACATCACCTCGCCGCTGTGGCTGCTGTTCCTGCTGACCGGCGTCGTGATTACGTTGCGGGCACGGTTCGTGCTGCCCGACTACTTCCCGGTGGGTAGGGCGTTGTTCCCGCAATGGCCGGTGATCGATCCGGTGCGCGCCATGTGGCTCTTTGTGACAACGATGGCGCTGCTGCTGGCGCCCAAGCTGCTGGGCGCCGTCGCCATCATGCTGCATCGGCCGGAACGGCGGGGCTGCGGCGGTGCCCTCCGCCTGCTGGCGAGCGTGCTGATCGAGACGCTCATCTCTGGTTTGATCGCACCGGTGGTGATGCTGAGCCAGTCGGTCGACGTGTGCCAGATCCTGCTCGGGCGCGATGCGGGCTGGAGCACCCAGCGGCGCGATGATGGCGGTGTGTCGCTGCGCGAGGTCATCCGGCGCTATTGGCGACACACCGTGCTCGGCCTGCTGCTCGGCGCCATGGCCTGGGCGGTGTCCCCCTATCTCGCGCTGTGGATGCTGCCGGTGGTGCTGGGCTTGGCGCTGGCGATCCCGCTCGCCACACTGACCGGACAGCGCCGGGCCGGACTGGCGCTTCGCGGTCTGGGGCTGCTGCGCATCCCGGAAGAGCTGAACCCACCCGCGGTACTGTCGCGGACCAATGCATTGTCCCGCGCCACGGAGACCGAACGGAACATCGATCCGATTGCCCGCATGCTGGAAGATGCCACCCTGCTGGCGGCGCACCGGCGGATGCTGCCGCCGCCGCGCCGCCCGGGGATCGACCCGATAGACGTGGCCCTGCTGGTCGGGCGCGCGAAACTGGACGAGGCCGTATCGCTGCAAGCGGCGTGGGCCGGTTTGATGCGCGCCGAACGGACCGCGGTGCTGTCCGACGATGCCGCCCTGACGCGGCTGGCAGACCTGCAATCGGTCTCCGGCTGATCATGCCTACCTCGCTGGAGCGTGCCACCTGCGTGGGCTGTGCGCTCTGGGTCACGTGCTTGATCTTGCGCGTGGCCGCCTCGATGCGCGGACGCTCGGCTTCGAAGGTTGCCGGGCCCCGGGGATTCGGCACACTGGACGACGGTGGGACGTCCCTGTCGACCAGATTGGCGTCGTCGAAACGCTGCATGCCTTCGAGCGGCAGATACACGGCCTCGATCCAGGCCGGCTTGGTCAGGTTCTGCCGGTGCTCCGGCCGCAGTAACAGCTCCCGCGCCCAGGTCGTGGCGAGCCCGGTGGGACTCGAACCCACGGCCCCAAGATTAAAGGACAGAGGGCCGCGATGCCGCCGCGCAGCCTGTTATATAGATTCATTAGAATGATGGGATCGTCGGTTGTGTGCCCCCGCAACCAGAAAATTCCAGTCATATCAATGGACTAGGAGGCTTTGTCGTGTCTGGGGCACAGCAGAATCGCCACACCCTGGAAGCATGGCGGAAGCAAGCGCCGGAGCCAACCACGACGTCCTGGGCGTGTTGTCAGCCGAGGCTGTGCGTCTGACCGAAGACATCAAGAAGGCCCGCTTCATTGCCGAAGCTGCCAAGGATGTCTCACAACCAGACAATTAGAGCCCGTTTGGAACCGCGTCTGGGGAGAAGTCTGCGAAGAAGAAGGACTGCCCGTTCGGTCTTTCTCCGCCGGGGTGTGCGGGCGTGCGCGGGACCTATGGCTCGTCGCCCCTTCCCGCGCCCCGCCGCGACTTGAGGCCCTGACGCTGGGTCATGCTGAGCGGTGCCGTCCGCAGCGCCGCGGTGATCGCTTCCGCGCCGATCTTGATGCGCTCGGGCACTCGCACGTCCAGCTCGGGCGTCAGGCGCGGCGACGGGATGGACACGCTGAGCGCGGCGAACGGGCCGCCGTCCGAACCGAAGATCGGCGCGGCGTAGCAGATGCATCCGATCTCATTCTCCTCCCGGTCGATCGCGTAGCCGAACTGCCGGACCAGCGTCAGCGCCTGTTCGAGCTGGCGCCGGGTGGTCAGCGTGTGCTCGGTGAACCGGGGCAGGGGGGTCTTGAGATGCAAGCCGATCTGCTCGCGCGGCATGAACGCGATCATCGCCTTGCCCAGCGCGGTGGAATGGAAGCAGTCGGCGTCCCCCGTTTCCGCGCGCAGCCGCAGCGTGCGCTGCGATTCCGCGACGGCGATGTAGTGGATGTGTCGGCCTTTGGGCACGGCCAAATTCACCGTTTCCCTGAATTCGGCCTCCAAAGCTTCCATCTCGCCTTTGGCCAGACTTCCGAGGGCGATCTCTCGGGTGTCGTCGCCCGCGAGCGCCAGAGCGGCGGCGCCGAGGCTGTAGTTGTTGCCCGGCTGCTGCGCGGCATATCCCATCAGGACGAATGTCTTCAGGTAACGGAACGCCGTTGTATTGGAAAGGCCGGCCGCGTCCGCGACCTCGGACAGCTTCATCGGCCTGCCCGCACCGCGCAGGGTGTCGAGTACGTAGAGCGCGTTGACCAGCGGCTTGACGATATATTTATCCCGCACCAAGGTCATTTCGTGTCGTGAAATCGTTCGCGATTGATGATAGGGGGCGGGCGGCTATGTTGCCAGAAGAATTGCAGAGGTGACATATGGCCGAATTATCCCTCGACCTGTTGAGCCAGTTTTCCAAAACCCTCTATTCGGCGGTTCTCTCGGACGTTCTGGACTCCATGGACCAGCCCCATCAGGTGCTCCGTCCGTTCGTACGCCCTCTGACCGATCGCGACGTGGTGTTCGGACCGGCGCGAACGGGCCTGTTCATGCCGCGCTATGGGATGATCAAGGACGAAAACCCGTACGATATAGAAATCGAACTGGTCGACGACCTGCGCCCCGGCGACGTGCCGGTGTTCGCCTGTGGCGGGCCGATCGAGACCATCACGCCGTGGGGCGAGCTGCTGACGACCGCGGCGACCATGCGTGGCGCCGTCGGCTTCGTCACCGACGGTCTGGTCCGGGATACGCGGGCGATCAAGAAGCTGGGCTTTCCGGTCTTCCACGGCGGGATTCGTCCGCTTGATTCCGCCGGACGCTCGAAGATGATGCTGCGCGATACCGCCGTCGAATGTGGCGGCGTCCGGATCGAGCCGGGCGACTACATCTTCGGAGACGTCGATGGCGTCGTGGTCCTGCCGGCGGCGCGGGCGGCCGAGGCGGTCGAACGCGCGCAGGACAAGATCAACGGTGAGAACAAGACGCGCGACGAACTCCGCGCCGGCCACAAGCTGGCTGACATCTACCGGAAGTACGGCGTGCTCTGACGTCGTTGTGGAGCGCGCTACCGGACGGCGGTCCGCTGGGGTGCCGGTCGCGCGATACAAAGAGATCGGGCAAAGAAAGACAAAGGAGGAGGGGTGGTTTCGTGTTGAGAAATTTTCGGCGTTGCGTGCCTCCCGTTCATCGGGCCTTATGAACGATGCGGTGTCCTCGTGGCGTCGCATCAAGGCAGTTCGCGGAACCCACAGGCCCGCTGCGGTCTGCCTGCCTGGTGGCTTGCTTCTGTTTTCTTCATCTTGGGCTGTCAGGGCCGCGCACGGGCTCACGATCGGATGACCCGGGAGGTTTGACCATATCCGGCCAGCTCCCGTTCCGTTTCAAGGATGCGCGCCCGCGCCGCGAAGCCCGGCGTTCCCCGGTCGGCGAGAGGCACGCTCGAAGTGGAAGGATTCCAACATGGGGTATGAATTCGATTTCAGCTTCCTCTGGAACTACGGCCCGCTGATCGTCGAGGGCCTGCTCGGGACCCTCATCATCTCCACCGTCGCCACGGCGATCGGGATGGTCATCGGGGTCGGCGGCGCCGCGATGAGGCTGTATGCGGGGCACTTCCTGAGTTCGCTGGTCGGATTCTACGTCGAGATCGTCCGGAACACCCCGTTTCTGGTTCAGCTGTTCCTGTTCTATTTCGGCCTGCCGTTGGTCGGGCTGCGACTCGACGCCAACACCTCCGCCGTCGTCGCCATGGCATTCAACGTCGGGGCGTATTCCATCGAGATCATCCGGGCCGGGCTCGTCAGCATCCCACAGGGGCAGATCGAGGCGGGCGCGGCGTTGGGCCTTTCCGGGTATCAGATTTTCCGCGACGTCATGCTCCTGCCGGCGCTGCGGGGCGTCTATCCGTCCCTGACCAGCCAGTTCATCCTGGTGATGCTGACTTCGAGCGTGGTGTCCGTGGTCTCGGCCACCGATCTCACGGCCGCGGCCAACGACATCGCCTCGCTCACGTTCCACAGCTTCGAAATCTACGTGGTCATCACACTTATCTACCTGCTGATGACGATGGTGTTTGTGCTCTTGTTCGACGTCATCGAGCGCCACCTGTTCCGCTTCGCCCATTAGGAATCATCGATGCGTACTCTTGTGGCTCATGACGTCGCTTTCATACTGCTCGCGGTCCGCTGGACACTGCTGCTGTCGGCCTTCGCCTTTATCGGCGGCGGGGTGGTGGGCTCCGCGGTCGCGCTGGCCCGGACGTCGAACGTCCGTTTCCTGCGCAAGGCAAGCAGCGCCTTCATCGTGTTCTTCCAGGGTACGCCGCTGCTGATGCAGCTGTTCCTGGCCTTTTTCGGCCTTGCGATCTTCGGATTCGAAGTCAGCGCAAGCGTCGCCGCCGCCGTCGCGCTAACCCTCAACACGGCGGCGTTCCTGGGCGAGATCTGGCGTGGCTCGATCGAGTCCCTGCCCAAGGGACAATGGGAAGCTGCGCGTACGCTCGGCCTCGGCTACGTCACAACCATGCGCCGCGTCATCGTGCCGCAGGCGATGCACATCGCCTTGCCGCCGACGATCGGTTTTCTGGTGCAGCTGATCAAGGGTACCTCACTGGTCTCTATCATCGGCTTCGTCGAACTCACGCGCGCCGGACAGATCATCAACAACGCCACGTTCGAGCCGTTCAAGGTCTTCGGCATCGTCGCAATCACTTACTTCGTTCTCTGCTGGCCGCTTTCCTATTGGGGGGCACGAATGGAGAAAGGACTCGCGGTGTCAATGGGCAGGCCGGTGGCCGGAATGTAATGAACCGCCCCGGGTTTGCCGAGGCTCTGAAGCTTGAGAGGAATGAACTCATGGAGCCAGAGGAGAAGCGGAAGATGCCGGTCCGGCATCCGCCTGAAGTCCGTGATCGTGCGGTGCGGATGGTGTCGGAACATGCGAAGGATCTCGCCTCGGAATGGAAGACGATCGGCTGGGTGGACTGGTTTAACCATCGCCTCCTCCTCGAACCGATCGGCAACAACCCGTCCGCCGAAGCCGCGGAGCGTTACTATAAACAATTGAACGAGCCGGCCATGGTGGCCTGACTCAAACAAAATCGCATCCGGCAAACCCGGAGCGGTTCGTAACGTCCAGAACAGGAGGCTAGAATGATAATGATCTCGAAACGACGTTGCCTGAAAGGGCTGCTGCTCGCCACGACGTTCGGCGTCAGCGCCACGGCGTCGGCGCAGACGCCCAATGCGATCAAGGCGAAGGGGGTGATCAGGGTCGGAATGCTGGTAGACTTTCCGCCGTTCGGCTTCATGAACGCCCAGGGCCAGCCCGATGGCTTCGACGCCGACGTCGCCAAGGCGCTTGCCGGGCACATGGGCGTCAAGCTGGACATTGTCCAGGTGACCGGACCGAACCGCATCCCCTACCTTCTGACCAACAAGGTCGACCTGGTGGTAGCCTCCCTCGGTATCACCGAAGAGCGCAAGAAGGTGGTCGCCTTTTCCAAGCCCTATGCCGCGATGCTCAACGTGGTCTACGGCAACAAGGGCCTCGCCGTCGCCAAGCCCGCCGACCTGGCCGGCCATTCCGCCGGCGTGACGCGCGCCAGCGTGCAGGAGACGGCGCTCATGCAGGTCGCTCCGGCAGGCACCAAGGTGCAGCGATACGACGACGACGCATCTGCCGTGCAGGCCCTGCTGTCCGGTCAGGTCGAACTGATCGGCGTTGATACGGTGACGATCCTCGACATCGACAAGCGGGCGCCCGGTAAGTTCGACACCAAGTTCGAGCTGACCGCCCAGGTCCAGGGCATCGCCGTCCGGCCGGCGGACAAAGCCTTGCTGGAGTACGTCAACGCCTTCCTCGACACAATGAAGTCCTCCGGTAACCTCGGCAAGATCCACGAGAAGTGGTTCCACCAGCCGCTGCCGAAGGTCGTTTCCGAGTAACGGACTGCCCTTGGCGCCGGCTCGCTCGGGCCGGCGCCAGCGTCCTCAAGAAAAGCGCGGAATGACATGATTTCTATGACCAACGTCAGCAAGTGGTTCGGCAGCTTCCAGGTGCTGAAGACGGTCAATCTGGAGGTGAAGACAGGCGATCGCGTGGTGGTCTGCGGGCCGTCGGGTTCCGGCAAATCCACGCTGATCCGCTGTATCAACGGGCTCGAGGACCATCAGGAAGGAGAAATCACCGTCAACGGCATCCTGCTGACCCGGCAATCCCGCAAGATCCGCGAGGTGCGCCGAGAAGTCGGGATGGTATTCCAGCAGTTCAACCTCTTTCCGCATCTGACCATTTTGGCAAACTGCACGCTCGCCCTGCGCGACGTGCGCAAGATGAAGTCCGCGGACGCCAAGGCGGTTGCCGAGACGTTCCTTGCGCGGGTGCATATCTCCGACCAGGCAGACAAGTTCCCGGGCCAGCTTTCCGGCCGCCAGCAGCAGCGCGCGGCCATCGCGCGGGCGCTTTGCATGGAACCGCAAGTGATGCTGTTCGACGAGCCGACGTCGGCGCTGGATCCAGAAATGGTCAAAGAGGTGCTCGACGTGATGATCGCGCTGGCCAAGGAGGGCATGACGATGATCGTCGTTACCCACGAGATGGGCTTCGCCCGCCAGGTGGCCGACCGCGTACTGTTTATGGACCACGGCGAAATTCTCGAGCAGCAGACACCGGAAAACTTCTTTTCCAATCCCCGGCACGACCGTACGCGGGCGTTCCTGAAGCAGATCCTGAAGTAGGCCTACGGAGAGCCGCCGCGTGCAGGCCGATCGGGGTTGATCGGGTGAGCACGGTGATCGCGCAATTCAGGGTGATGGCGTTGTGCGCCAAGCTCGCGAGATCGGCGAGCAAGGAGTGTCGGCTTCTGTTTATGCTACCAGACCCGGTACTATCGGGCGAGCCAACCGCCGTCGACGACCAACGTGTGGCCGGTGACATAGGCCGACGCCGGCGAGGCCAGGAACACCACCGACCCGGCCAGGTCCGCCGGCACCCCCCACCGACCCGCCGGGATGCGGCCGAAAATCTCGGCGCTGCGCACGGGATCCGCGCGCAGGGCCGCGTTGCCGTTGGTCGTGATGTAGCCCGGCGCGATGGCATTGACGGTGACGTCGTGCTTCGCCCAGTCGTTGGCCAACACCCGGGTCAGCCCCATCACGCCGCTCTTGGCGGCGGTGTAGGAGGCCAGGCGCGTGGTGACCATGGCGCCGTGCAGATTGAGGAAGATGGCGTCCAGACCGTCTGCCACTGCGCGACGCAGTGTCGGCTCGACATCAGCCCAGAACGCCTCGAACACGGCATGGTCCACCTGCCCCGACGGCGTGGCGCCGTAATCGGCCGTCGGCACCACCTCCCAGCCTTCGCGCTCGGCAACCGAGAGGAACCCATCCATCATGGACGCATCGCCGCGCCGGGCCATGATTTCGCCACCGCGGCGAATGCGGAATGCGCTCCGGTCAGTGATGTCATCGGTGAAGCATTGGGTTTCGTGAAACAACCCGGCCACCAATACGCGCGCGTTCATGGCTGCGTCTTCTCCCAAACCAGCCTAGCGGGGACGGATCACCGGCGGCCTCGGCATCAGCAGCATGATCGCGAGGCACGCCACCAGGGTCAGGCCCAGGAAACCAAAGGCTACGTTCATCCCGTAGGTGCCGTTGAGATAACCGTTAAGCGTTCCGCCTTCTTCGCCTCGCGCATGCTCGCCTACGGGGCTCGAACTCACGGCCCCAAGATTAAAGGACAGAGAGCCGCGATGCCGCCGCGCAGCCTGTTATATAGATTCATTAGAATGATGGGATCGTCGGTTGTGTGCCCTCGCTACCGTCAGCAGGCCACCGGTGGCAGAGTCAACTCTCGGTGGTTTCTTGCTCCCGCAACCAGAAAACGTCGTGTTATCAATATATTACACAAAGCCCCAGTAACAGGAGCGAAAGTCCGGGCGGGTGGGACGATTTTGGTATGTTCGACGCGGTTGGGTCTGAATCTATGTGGGGATGGCAATGCCCCCCGACCTGGAGACGCTGTCCTCTGCCGAGCTGACGGCGTTGGTGGTCGCGCTGTTGGCGCGGGTGAGTGAGCTGGAGCGGACGGTTGTCGCCCAGCGTGATGAGATTGCGCGCCTGAAGGGCATGCCGGGTCGCCCCACCATCAAGCCGAGCGGCATGGAGAACGCGACGCAGCCGGCCAAGCAGGGCAAGCGCCGTCGCGGCGGCGGCAAGAAGACCAGCCGACGTGTGATCCACGAGGATCGCGTGATCAAGGCGGCGGTGCCGCCCGGCTCGCGGTTCAAAGGC
>Ga0181520_10010897_pt1 | contig 12071 bp, 5 predicted proteins | sample PEATcosm2014_Bin_29_FD_132451 | JGI IMG/M metagenome (GOLD analysis project Ga0181520, IMG submission 132451) | Peatland microbial communities from MTU Mesocosm Facility, Houghton, MI, USA - PEATcosm2014_Bin02_30_metaG | ecosystem: Environmental > Terrestrial > Soil > Wetlands > Peat | place...
AAGTGCCGGTAATGCGAAAGACGAGGGGTTGATCCAGGCACGCACCGATTTCTGATCTGGATACGGGATACCTTGCAGATTGGCCCGCTCGTATCCATACCCGTTGCCGTAGTTGTAGTTGCCTGTTTCCGCCTGGTCCTTGCCGGTTCCCACATCGAATGCATCTCCTGAATTGGCAGTGAGGACGCCATTCAGACTCCAGCCGCCAAGCAGGATGTTGGCAAAGGGATTGTCCAGTGTATGCCTACCTGGACCAAACGGTAATTCATACACCCAAGCGACGGAGAAGATTTGCGGGAGATCGGTGGCGGCATGCCCCTTGTCTCCGTGCAGGTTATACGGATTTTGGATCGAGCATCCTTCCACTCCGTAGAACCCGTCGCAGCCCAGATCCAGACTCTTCGAGAAAGTATACGAAACCAAGTAGGTCAAGCCGTGCTGCGCTCTGCCGTTGAGTGTAACCTGCAACGCGTTATAGCTGCTCTCGCCAACGCTGCGATCATAGGCGGTCGCCCCGATGTAAGGAAATGGCGCTCCGCAGTTGAAGTGCTCGGGATCAGTGGCATAGCTCGGGCAACCCACGTTTCCGCCTGGCTGGGAAGCCACGTTATATGCCCCGCCGACATCCAGCTTGGAGCCGGCGCCACCAACGTAATTGACTGTCAACACATCTTTTGAAGCAATCTGCTGCTGGATACCGAAGTTCCATTGATCGCCATACGGCCTCTTCAGGTACGGATCGGCAAACCAAGTTGACTGGGTGAAAGGGGTCGGGCCGGTGACAGGGGGTCCGCTGGTCTGGTTGAGAGGATTCTCTGCCGTTACAGTGGGCTTGCCGCTGAGGTTTATGTTGCTGGCTCCGAGCTGGTCCAAGCTAGGCCAGGTGCCTTCGAAGTTTTGCGAGGTCTGCGTGATGGCTGCCCAGTTGTCGTAGAACCTTCCGTAGCCTATGCGCACTTCGGTATTGGGCCGCACCTCGTAGGTCAAACCAATGCGGGGCTGGATGTTTGAGAAATCGTTGTGATAGATGGCGCCGCCGCTGAGAGGGGTCAGCACCACATGGGCGGGAAGCGAACCGCCGGGTATGCACGGTGCTCCAACGGAAGCACTGCACGCAGGCGGGTTGTGAGCTAATACGTAGGTCCCGCTGGTGAAATCCATATCGCCAACGTAATAGTTGTCGGTTGGATTGTTGCCATAGATCGGCATGTAGGTGACGTCGTAACGGCCGCCTAGATTGACGTTGATTTTGTTGTTGACCTTCCACTGATCCATGGCGTAGTAACCATCGACCCAGCCACCGTGCGTAGTCTCAACCGTATTGCGGCGCGCGGCGTTGTTGGGAATGCCTAAGAGGAAAGACGCTAAACCATCGCCGGTATTCGATAAGGAGCTACCGGTATTCGATGCCAGAAACTCGACACTTGAATTCAGATACAAAGCGTCCATGTTGTTGCTGGCGAAGTCTGCTCCAGCCTTGACGGTATGGCGACCCATGGTCTTGGTGAAGTTGCCACCGTATTCCCAGATATTCGAGGCATGGGTTTGGTCATACTGGGCTTCGCTGTGCCCGCCGGGATTGGAGCTCCCAATGTATCCCTGAATGTAAACTTCCGGGACCATCGAAATTCCATTCTTGAACCCCGAGGCAAAGTTCGTATTGAAGATGGAGCTGCCGAAGCTTGCCGGCACAGTTGCAGGCAGGCTTCCTTGGTCGATCTTCATGTTGTTGCGTCCGGCGTGGATTTCAACGAGAGTGTTGCCGGAGAACAAGTGCGTGTAATCGATACCCGCCTGGTAACCAGTGGTGATCTGATTATGCACAAGTCCGATGAAGCCGCCCGATCCGGTGACCGGCTGACGGAAGCCGCTATACCGCATCCACATGTTGTCGCGCTCGCCAAACTGGTGATCGAGACGAACGCTGCCCTCGTCCTGGCGGGTAACGTTCTTGGTCGTGTCCAACCCATTGAAAGATGTGGCGGAGGCGCCGGTGATGTTTGGCGCCGGAAATAACGTTGTCGCATATTTGACCATGTTCTGGTCAATCATGCTGTGTGGAATGACATTGCAGGGCGTCCCGCCAGCGGCTTGAATGCCACCAGGTGCAGGCTCTGCAACGCCGGGAGCGGAGCACAGAAAGGGCTGACCGCCATTGAACGGATTGTAGATTTGATTCACGATCATCGGAAAATTGGCGTCGGCGCCGCTGGCTACCGCAGTCATATCCGGCGTATTGGGCGTGATGTACTGATTTGAAGAAGCCGAGTGCAGCCGAAATCCTTCGTAGGCAACAAAGAAGAATGTCTTCTTGCTGTGCTCGAAGGGAAGCGGTACCGGGCCCCCGGAGGTTGCGCCGAACTGGTTCTGCTGATAGAGAGGCTGATTGGCAGCCTGCGCGGCCGCGGTTTCCTGGGGATAGACGATATCGGCATCGAATGCCCGGTTGCGTATGAATTCCCAGCCTGCCCCATGGAAACTCGTGGTGCCGGACTTGGTGACCACGTTGATCACGCCGCCCAAAACGCCGCCAAAGGAAGCGTCGTCATTGTGCGACTGAACCTTGAACTCCTGAATGTCGTCGACAATCGGAGGGAAGGTATAGGTGCCGCCGAACGAGCCTTCGTTATTCACGCCATCCAGCAGGAAAAGGTTGCTGCGGTTGGTTTGCCCGTTCACTGAAGGATAGGAAAAGGATCCGATCGGGTTCGACCAGACACCGCCACCGGTGGCGCTATTCTGCGACACGTTGACGCTGCTTACGCCCGGTGTGAGATTGAGCAACTGGGTGAAATTGCGTCCATTCAAGGGCAGGTCGTTCACCTGCTCCTGTACGACCGCGACGCCCACTTCGGAAGTCGAGGTCTCCAAAGCGACAGGGTCGGCTTCCACCTCGATGACTTCACTGGCGCCGCCGACCTTGAGTTTGAAATCGTACGTAGCGGTCTGGTTTACGGACAGGATGATATGAGACTCGACAGCCTGGACGAAACCGGCCTTCGTGATTCTCAAATCGTAATTTCCCGGCAACACGTCAGGCATGACATATTGGCCGTCTCCGTTGGTCACTGCTGGACGATCCAAACCCGTATCGCGATTGTGTAACACGACTTTAGCATCGGGTACAACCGCGCCCTGCGAGTCGAGAACGGTGCCATTAATGGCCGCCGTGGCTTGACCCCACGCCGGCTGAGCAGAAAAAGCCAACCCGAATAACACAGCGAAAAACAATGTCAGAGCCACTAGCCACCGCTCTGTCACACTTCGTGGAACTTGCAAAAGCATCGTATGCTCCTTGTTCGTAGTTGCGTGAATGAACCTCTGCTAAACAGTTTTGGAATTGTCAGCGGCCTTCTCACCTCGAGGATTCGCTGGCTGGCTTCACACTGAGTGTAGGAACTCCGTCCTTCAATCCATTGCGACTGTATGCGGGCGAAGACGCTTCCGGCGCAAAGCACGGTCTCCACAGGCCTAGAGAAGAGGACTTTGAAACGAGGGAACATGGATGCTATGGGAGCCGCCGGCTTCGTTTTCATGACCTCACCCTTTATGTTCGGCAAGGCGCATTTTTGCTGAGGCATGGAGACCCTCTTACTCGGCAGCGATCGCTTTACCTCAATCGCTACCGTCAGCGTTAACTGTTCCGCTCTAATCCTCGAATCCCGGAAATTTAGTCGCCATACCCCTCGCTTGTCAACAAGATAAATTTACCCTTGTCAATTTTTTGATTAAGCTACTTTGATTCAATATGTTATGATCTGCGGCGAACCGACTTGGAATTGATCCGGCAGGAGTTTTTCTGATCGATTTGCATTTTTGCTGGCGGCCAATTCTTGGCCATTTATCCCCGAATATAGAGGGCAATTCGCGATAAGATTTCGGGCTAACTGCCGGTGGCCAAGCAGGTGCAGGAGACCCGCTCTAATCGGGAATCATTTGCCCATTCTGCGGACAGAGTCGCCTTCTTCTCGGCTATAGAATTCAACAAGATCGGACCAGTCGAATGTTCCCTTGACCGCGAGCACCACTACTTGGGCGGCGCAATTGGATGATTCCGGTTGGATGCGGCAGAGCCGCCAGCGCCTGTATCCATTTGCATTTGCACGCCGCGCACAAACACATCGTCCGGAAACAAAGTGCGAAATTGGTGCACAAGGTTGCGCGCTTCCGAGGTCTGGCCGTCAATGAAATATTCCTTCGCCAGCATGGCCACCAGCGGTCCGGAATATGGATAATCGGCCACCCCGCGCTCCAGTACCGATTCGGCATCCTGAGTGCGTCCCAGGTTCTGAAGAGCCGTGGCCAAGTTCAGAAATGTTGTCGGCTCCTCCGACCCTTGCTTGAGGGCACGCGCAAAATCGTCGGCAGCCTTGGCGTTGTCCTTTTGCTGTTCCAACGCAACCGCTCCAAGATAGTTGAGCACCGTCGGGTTGTTGGGCTCGGACTTGCTCAGTTCATCCAACTTGCTGAACCAAAACGGCCACAGGCTTGGGTCCTTCCCGGCAGCCATGAAATAGGCATCCAGTTGCGCCACGTCGGGAATTCGCTCGCCCGCTGGGCCTTCGGGCCGATTGAGCCACAATAGGCCGGGAAAATCGGGCTTCGGTTTTTCAAACGCTACATCGGGCAACGGCTGGCCGGGATAACGCACGATGCGATGCTTGGTATCGTTTGAGTGCGCAATGCCGGCCACCGGCCGCTTCTCCATATGGCATTCGATGCAGTCGTCCTTGACCGCTGCCCGTGCGGGTGCGCCGGGCTTCAACGTACAACTACTCTCTTTGTGGCAGGTTAGACATGCGGATCGATATGCGGCTTTTTCGTCTTCGGGCTTGGGTGCATGATGGATCGAGTGGCAGGTGCTGCAGGTCAACTGCCCATGGCTCGCCTGGTAACACTTGCTCAGCTCCATGGTGGAATTCTTCCACCACAGCGGCTGTTCAAGGCTGCCGCGCACTGGCGGGTTGGCCTCAAGACGATTGGCCTCGGCTCGCTGCTCTTCTTTGATCGGACGAATGACAATCAGCTGGGTCTCGGCGAGCGGGCGGCCTGGCCGATAGTCGATTTCGGACTTGCCAGGATACAACACCACCGCTTGCCCTGCTTGATGGCATTCACTGCAAAGGTCGTTGGCCAGGCGTCCTGGCAGCTTGGCCGGATTCACGATCGAAGTGTCTATTTCAGTGGGCGCGAGGACACTCGATTTCTTTGTCTGCATCTCCTTTACGTGGAGCGCGCCGGGGCCATGACAGGCCTCGCAACTGATGCCCAGTTCACCGAAGCGGAAGGGCGGATCCTTGTACATGCCATCGCGCTTCAGCACCGGGTCGGGCTGCCCATTGTGGCACACAAGACATTCCGTCGTCATCACGCGGGTGAAGCCATGATCGTCGGCAACATAGCCGGGCGACAGCTCCCAGCTCGCCGTATGCACATAGTAGGAAAGCGGCGCCTCAAAGAGCCATGGACCAACGCGGTACATATATGTGTAGCCGACGCTCGCCCCGCCTGACACGTAGTCGATCTTGTGGGCAATCGAGTAAATCTTGTGCCCATCCTTGCCCAGCTCATAAGCGCTCTGGTAAAGACTGCCGCCTTCCTGGTAGACCCGGTAATAACGATTGTTCTTTTGATTGAAGACCGTAATCGGCTTGGGCACGCGTCTGAGTTCTGCAGCAGAGTTGGCCGGCGCCATCGATTGCCCATGCGGAGTTGGGAAATAGGTCCGGTTGATGTCTTCGTGGCAACCCGATGCTGCGCAGCTCTTCGATCCCACATACGCCACCGAGGGATCGGTATTGCGAAAGATGATTTCACCGCCGGCACTGCTCTGTGCGCGAAGATGATTGGCGAGTGAAAGCCCCGTCAACAATGCCAGGCACGGAGAAAGAGTGAAAAATGTGAGAGGGATGCCGATCCGCTTTCGACGTTGCATCAAGGTTTAACCTCGCGCCAGAACTGGTCGCGCGCGCTGGTAAATGGCCTGGTACGCGCTCAGCTTTGCAATTGTTCGGTTAAGTGTAGATCACGCGAGTACCGGAAGCAAGGAGCTCGCACGATGCTCGAAATGCCGTTAAGCAAACTCAAATGGAAGGTCTGGGTAGGGATGCCAGTCGCCTGGTTCCTCTACATGGCCGAAGGCATCGCTCGCCGCGAACTCCCTCGGATCGTAGCGTGCGCACTTCTCGCACTTCGCTCCCTTTAGACAACAACGAAACAGTCCTCGTCTACGCTGCCGGTGAGCCACCACTCAAGAATCTACCGCGCCCAGGCAGCCGTCCTTAGCGGACAATCCCTTTACCTTCCTCTACGGTAAGGATGCGATCCACACCTGGGAGCTTGATCTTTTCCGCCTGCCCACTTGGCCAGCGGATTTCGACTCCGTCAACAGCAGTAGCATTTCCCAGGCCAAAGTGAACCCGCAGATCGTTCGATGAGAGATAGCTGCCGCCGCTCAAGACGTCTCCACGCTGACGAATACCGCCCGCCGTCAGGTAGACCGTCGCTCCTACCGCATCGCGAGGGCTCTTGGGACCTCCGATCAGTTTCAACTCGACCCAATGGTTGTGGTCAGGATTCACGTTGCGAAGCAGCACCGGAACGCCGTCCATATTATTGATCACCACATCCATCTTGCCGTCGTTGAAAATATCTCCAAAGGCCGCACCGCGGCCCACGCTTACGGTCGCAAGTCCGGTTCCCTCAACAGCAGGAACCAGATCGAATTTTCCGTTCTTCAAATTGTGAAACAGCAGCGGACGCTGAGCATAGCTGCTTCCCATCTCTGGATGTTGATCCGCTTGCGGATAAACATGACCGTTCACTATCAGCAAGTCTTTCCATCCGTCGTTGTCGTAGTCCAGGAATCCATCGGCGAAACCAACAAACGGAATGGAGGCCTCCGCTATGCCGGCCTGATAACTGACATCCGTGAAAGTCCCCGTGCCATCGTTCTGAAAAAGAACATCGTAGTCGTCGGCAAAGGTGGTATTGACTATGCCGAGGTGACCATTGTTCATGTAGTCTCCCACCGCAATGCCCATATTTGCTACCTCGCGGCCGCTTCCATTGACGGCGTATCCGCTTTCGTAACTCTGGTCCTCGAATGTCCCATCGCCCTTGTTCATATAGAGGTAATTCGGCGTGGAATCGTTGGCCACCAGTAGGTCCGGCTTGCCATCCCCGTTCACATCCACAAACAGGGCGCCAAGCCCGTAGTATCCCTGGGAATCGTCAACACCCAGTTTCTTGCTCACGTCGGTAAAGGTACCGTCGCCATTGTTGTGGAAGAGATGGTCCTGCTCACCATGAAGCCCTCGCGGTCCGCACATAACAGGCACACCCCGGAACTGACATTGATAGAAATTGGCCGATTTAGAACCGGAAACCGGAGGGTCGGATAAGTCGAAACGAATGTAACCGGCAACAAAGAGGTCCAATCGCCCATCGCCATCGTAGTCGCCAAAGGTTGCGCCTGTTGACCACGTGCCGATTTCGACACCTGCTATTTCCGCGACGTCGGAAAAAGTCCCGTCGTGGTTGTTATGGTACAGACGGTTCTTTCCGTAATTGGTTACATAAAGATCGGGCCAGCCGTCATTGTCGTAATCAGCGACCGCACACCCATATCCCCAACGGTCGTTGGCAACTCCGGCCGTGTTCGTAACCTCGGTGAATGTGCCGTCGTGATTATTATGAAAGAGCGCCGCGTGCGGCGGAGTGGCTTTGCCCGCAAGCGCATCGTAGGTTGAGCCATTCACCAGATAGATATCGAGCCAACCATCATTGTCATAATCCAGCAAGCAAACGCCCGGGCCTTTGGCTTCCAAAATCAGACGCTTTTCCGGAGTCCCTGCGGTGTGATGCCAGCGCGTGAGCCCGGCGGCCACGGCAACATTCTCAAAGACAATCGGGCCAGTCTTGACAAAACCTCCGGCTGTAATGGGGCGATGCTGGCTGTCAAAAACTGCCTCGTGCGGACCCGCATTGGCCATGCCCCCAGCCTTTGCTCCCGGAGTCTGATTCGGCTGGTCGCCGGCCGCTTGTTGCGTTGCAATGTGCGGGTCCGGTGGCTGTTGGGCACATAAAGAGAAAGCCGCCGCGAGAATAAGAATGAAGAACGCGCCAGCCTCTGCAAACCTCCCACCAAAGTTATGCGGTTGAATCTGCTGAGAATAATCCACTTTCAAGATGATCTCCTCATGCGCGAACACAATGCCTCGGCCAGCGTACGATTGCTTCCACGCCGGATTTTCTTCTGAAGTCGCGATCATTGATCCAAAGCTGCGAGCGACTTCACAACATCGGGATCGTCCGGATTGAGCTTGAGAGCGATCTTGAGCTCGTTCCTGCCTTCGTCAATGCTGCCATTCCTGCACAGCGCCAAACCAAGATTCTTGTGCAGGCCGGCTGAGGCTTCGCAGTCTCCGCAGGTTTCGATTCCCTTGCGTAACAATCGGATCGCCTCGGGCCAGTCATGCTTGTTGGCCGCAACGTACGCTTCGTTCCCAAGCGACTTGCTCTCATCCAGCACCTGCTGTTGATGCTGTTTTGACTTGAATTCTTGAAAAAGCTCCTTGCTCTTTTGCGGATCCGTTTTCTTTAATTCGCGAGACAGCATGTACAAGGCTTCTTGCGAGTCTGGATTGATGGCAAGCGCATGATGAAGCGCTTCCACAGCCTCAGCGTCTCTCGATTGCTCCTGCAGGCTCCGCGCCAGAAAGAATGCAGCGTCGTAGTCGCCGGGTTGCAATTTCACAGCTTGCTGCAGCAGTTCCGTTTCTTTCGCCGCATCCCCCATCTCGCGCTCCAGCAGAGCCCAATGAAAAAAACAACTTGGATCGTTCGATGCAAGGCGGCACGCAATCTTGAATTCGTCCTTCGCTTCATTTTGGCGATGAAGATCTGCAAGGATCCGCGCGCGATTGACGTGAGCTGAAGGAAGGCTAGGGGCAAGCTTCAGAGCGATGGAGACCTCTTTCAATGCCTCCGCAAACTGCCCAGCATCGGAAAGCGCTATCGCGAGGTTCAGATGCGCATCCGGGACACCGGGTGTTATCTGCACGATCTGATAAAAGAGAGCCAACGCTTCGGGCCCTTTGCCAATGCGATGTTTTATCTTTGCCAGGAATGTAAGAACCTCGACGTCCCTCGGCGCGAGCTTTGCAGCGTCGGCTAGGAGGGGCTCAGCCTCTGCAAGGCGGCCCTGCGCCGCAAGGGCTCGCGCTTGGGACATGAGATTGGAAACCTGCTGGGCCTGGGAAGCAGGCTGCGCCGCGGAAAGAACCTGAAGCTCGATGGATGCGCCAAAGATCAAAAACAGAACCACAATTAGGCGTGGCCGACCGAATCTTGATCTTGTTTGCAGCGTCTGCATCAGAATCAAGATAACCGCTCCGGCAGCGTCGGCGCCAGCCCTTTCTATCGAAAGGGCGCCAGTATCCGCGCTGTGCACGGCGGAAAATGTCTTAAGCCGCGCAAATGGTACCGTATGAGACCGTCCAGGCCGCTATCTTGTTGTATCAACCGACGTGAAGCCCCACGCGTGATTCCAAGCAATGCCTCACAAAATGACTACGCTTTTACTTCCTCTCGAACAGTTTCAAAGAGAGCCTGAACGTTCTCGGGTGAGATATCCGGCAGAATCGCCTCGTGGCTTGGAGAAATGATTAGCCCCGTCGGAAAGAGCGCTTTTAATTCACGAACCCTCTGTCGTATGGCGGCAGGTGTACCGTTGACCAGAAGATTTTGAGCATCGACGCCGCCGCAGAAGGATGCCTGTCCTAGAAAATCGCGTGCCAACCCTTCGGCATCCATCCCCGCCGCCAGCGCCTGAATCGGATGGATGGCGTCCACGCCCAGTTCTATAAGATCCGGGATCAGATCGCGGATAGAGCCACACGAGTGGTGGATAACTTTCAAGTTATGAGCCTTGGCTTGCTCGATCAGGGCTCGCGTACCAGGAAACACAAATTTACGGATCAACCTTTTCGAAAGCATCAATCCCATTTGGCTGCCGAAGTCATTTCCGATCAGCACGGCATGCAACTTACCGCGAGTCGCCCGATAAAAGATCTCATTTGCGGTGAGATAGAATTGCGTGATTCGGTCGATGACTGCCTGGAACACATCCGGCTCGGCGATCATGTTCATCAGCGCTTTTTCCATCCCGAATGCTGCACACGCATCCTGAAAATGTGCTGACCACACAACACCGAGCACCGCATATCCCTCAGGAGCAGCCTCCACTACTGCCCTGCATTCATCCTCAGAAATGTATTTAGCAGGATCGGGCCAGTCAAAATCTGCCACGCGGGCAGGATCTGTCATGTCTTCGAACCAGCCAGGGGAATTAAGGGTGCGCTTCTCGTCTTCGAGATGACCTTTTTTAGCAAAATCAAAGGCCATATAGATGGCGTCCGAAAAAGGCGAATGGTAGGGCAATTCCACTGGCCAAATATCATCTCCGATTGCTCGTTTCAACCCAGCGAGATCGGAAACTTGAAAGTGCGCCATTAATCCGGGAAGCGCGGGAGCAGCAGGTAACCCAAGCCAGCAAGCCGGACGATCCACGCTCCGTCTCTCGATGGTTGCATAAAACCGCTCTTTTCCGTTCATGCCGTGCCTCCAGATGCTTTCATGATCAACTCAAAAATATTGCCAAAATCATACACGGTGCAGAAAAGGAACCTAAAGCGATTTGACCTACACTGTCTATGAAACAGGCAGACCGCCAACCTAGGCAGACTCGACGCACTGCCGGTTCATGCGGCCGGCAACGTGTAGATGCGCCCGCTAGATTTCGATACCGGTAACGCTACCGTTTTTAACTTCATCCGAGTATCGTCCCGCACCCGCCAGACTGTCAAGCGGAAGTCTTGTCCGGCGTTGGCCGAACAGGTGCGAAGCTCACACTGCATGTTCCTTTGCGCTTCTACCGGTAGGGCGCCACACGCTACTCGTAGACACACTCTCTCGCAGCTTCTGCAAACACCCGCAGATTCTCTGGCGGCGTTTCAAAGAAATGGTCGCTCATGCAGCAAATATAGCCGCCGTCGCTGCCCACCTTTTCAAAGAGCTCGCGAACGGTTGCGCGGATTTTTGCGGCCGGCCCGTCTGAAACAACACTGTACTGATCAACCCCGCCGATCAAGGCAATTCGGTTTCCGATCTTGTTCTTGAACTGCCAGGGTTCCTGATTGCTGCCGATACTCACGGGCGCCAGTGTTTCAGATGCATCGGTGCCGTTGGCCACGATCGATTCTTCGATTCCGCGCGTCCCACCGCAGGTGTGATAGGTAATCAGGAATCCCAGATCATGCAGAGCATCGTGCATTTCCCGATCGTACGGCAGACAGAATTCAGCATGGAGCTTGGGCGAGATGAGCGTGGACGATGCGGCTCCTCCCCCGGTTTCAATCAAGTCGAACTTGGCGCCCTCCATCGACTCAATGAACTGGAGCTTCTTGCGAAGGAGAATCTTGAGCAGAGCGTGGACCCACCCTGGACTGTCCATGCAGCGCAGGATGAGTTCCGTGACGTCCATCAGGCAGCAGGCGTGCTGCCAGCAACCCGCTTGGTCGCCCCAGACGAATCCCCGCAGGATGCCCTTGTCCCCGACCTCGTCGTAAGCACGCACAACAGGAGCCGGGTTCAATCGCGGCACCGGCATATATTTTTCGATCAGAAAAATATCTTCATCGCGCTTGATTAGATACTCGGTCATCCACGTCGTCTTGAGATTCCCCTCGGTCTTGAATGTGAGGATGCCTTCAGGCGTCTGAATGTTGTGATGGCAAACTCTATTGTTCGGATCGTCGCTGACAACCGTCACATTGTCCTGCCATTCGGGTGAAGAGCACCGAGTGAAGTCGGCGTCTATCATCCAAAACTGCCCCATATCCTGGAAGTACTGAATCTGAGCGTCCATGCCGAACAGTTGAAAAGCTTCGAGAGCAGAAATCCCTTTCAGGTAGCGGTCGAGATGATAACCCTGCCATTGGTGAACGGAAACGGGCAACCGGTCAGGCCGCCCCTTGTGAAGCGCGATCATCATTCTTTCTTTCGAGGTC
>Ga0181520_10010898_pt1 | contig 12071 bp, 11 predicted proteins | sample PEATcosm2014_Bin_29_FD_132451 | JGI IMG/M metagenome (GOLD analysis project Ga0181520, IMG submission 132451) | Peatland microbial communities from MTU Mesocosm Facility, Houghton, MI, USA - PEATcosm2014_Bin02_30_metaG | ecosystem: Environmental > Terrestrial > Soil > Wetlands > Peat | place...
CATACCCGGGGGGGGGGCTCACTCCCACACCGGCCCCAGATCCCCCCATTGGCTGCGGTCGCACCAGCTCGTCTCCATCTCCGGAACGTTCAGCCGCCCATGCCCCTGCTTGCACGCCAGCTCCGTCCCATTCCACTCCAGCAAATTGTGCGAGGGCCGCCCCACCCGCGCCGGCCCCGCCAGCGACCGCAGGCACTGCTGGCAGCGCCGCTCCTGGTCGCCAAACGCCCACCGCAGCCCCACCAGCGCGAACGGCACAAACAGCAGCAGTTGCAGCGCGGCCGCCCACACCGGAAAGTACCCGAAGACCGGCCGGCAGAGGTCCGCGCTCAGCAGGCACGCCAGCAGCAGCACCATCCCCGACTTCGCCGCAAAAAATAGCCGCCGTTTCAGCCCGTTCAATCCCTTGCTCGCCGTTCCCTGCTCGATATGCCCACGCAACGCGGTAGTCGCAAAGCTGACGAACAACACCAGCCCCGCCGCAAACACCGAGCGCTCGAACGGCCCGCGCGCATAGATCGCAAACGCTCGCCAGCTTCCGCTCAGCGCCAGCCCCAGCAGCATCGCCAGTCCGCACAGTCCAGCTAACGAAGCCAGACACAGCGCCGGCGTTCCGCTCAGCGCGCGCCCCCAGCTATCGGTCCGCAGCCACAGCGCATCGCATACCAGTCCAATCGATAGGTCCACCGTGATCCCAAAATCTTTCTTCCCCGGAGACCGATGGTGCATGTGCCACAGTTCGGCCTGCCACGTCCTCGACCACTCCTCGCGCTCCTCCGCGGGCACAATCTTCTCCACCGCCCGCAGCAGGTTGCGATCGAACCACGGCAGCGGCGACATCAAATGCGGGCTCATGACCGCTTCTCCGGAACCAGATGCGCCAGTAGCGGATAGCGCTGCGTCGCCGCCAATGCCGCAGCCTTGCCCGCGCGCGTCACCTCGTAATAACGCCGCGCCGGCCGTTGTTTCGCCGTGGCTTCCTCCTCCGGCTCCCACTTCGACTCCACCAGCTCGTCGCGCTCCAGCCGCCGCAGCGCCGGATACACCGTCCCGCTTGGCAGCCCCGTCGCTTCCATCACGTCCAACCCAAAGCAATACCCAAGGCTCAGCGCCTTCAAAATAAGAGCCGCACTGTGCGAGAGACGAGGCGTGTTCATATGCTATGTAGTATGCTATCACAAGTAGCATACTACATAGGGAGGGCCCATGCTCCAGCTCGACCACGTCACCAAGCGATACCGCGGAATCCCCGCCGTCTGGAACGTCAGCTTCACCCTCCAACCCGGTGAGGTCCTCGGCTATCTCGGCCCCAACGGCTCCGGCAAATCCACCACCGTCAAAATGATCATCGGCTTGATCCAGCCCACCAAGGGCAAGATCTTCTTCGCCGGCCGCAATATCCACGACGACCTCGCCACCTATCGCACCCAGCTCGGCTACGTCCCCGAGGAGGCGCAGGTCTACACCCACCTCTCCGGCCTCGAGTACCTGCAGCTCGTCGGCCGGCTCCGCGGCATGGCGGAGCAACTCATCGAGTACAAAGCCCGCACCCTGCTGCAACTTCTCTCGCTCGAAACCGCGCAGTACGCCGCGCTCGCCGACTACTCCAAGGGCATGAAGCAACGCGTCCTCATCGCCGCCGCGCTCCTCCACAACCCGACGCTGATCATCCTCGACGAGCCGCTCTCCGGCCTCGACGCGATCTCCGCGCGCCTCTTCAAGGATCTCCTCATCCTGCTCGCGCGCGAGGGCAAGGCCATCCTCTATATCTCGCACGTCCTCGAAACCGTCGAGCGCGTCTGCGACCGCGTCATCGTGCTGTCCAATGGCGAAGTCGTCGCCGACGCCGCGCCCCGGGATCTCACCCAACTCATGTCCCTGCCCACGCTGGAGAGCGTCTTCGCCCAGCTCGTCCAGCAGACCGACACCGAGCAAGTCGCCCGCGACCTGGTCGCCGCCATGAAGGTGCGTCATGGCTGAGCAATCGCAAAGTATCCAGTCCCGCGCTGAGCAGCCCCGCGTCACCCGCACCCTCATCCACCACTTCTTCCGCCGCTTCTTCGACAACGACTCCGTCCAGGTCGACGCCGACACCCAGACCACGGTCGTCCGCGCTCTCGCCATCGTCATGGTCCCCGGCATGCGCGTCGCCTTCTATCTGCAGAATCAGTACCCGCAGTCTCCCTGGAACGCCATGCACGATCAGTACTTCTTTGTGCTCACCTCCTTCGTGGTCATGGCCGCAGTCTCCATCTTCGAGTGGGAGATGCTCTTCCCCGACCGCCTCGACTTCCTTGTCCTCTCGCCACTCTCCATCAAGCCCCTGCACATGCTGGCCGCCAAAGCCGCCGCGCTCTTCGCCTTCCTCACCCTCTTCCTCGTCGCTTCAAACGCCTTCGGCATCGTCATGTTGCCTGCCGTCAGCAAGGGCGACTTCTTCCGCCAGATCTACGCCCACGCCGCCGCAGTCCTGCTCGCCGGAACCTTCGCCGCATGTCTCATCCTCGCGCTCGGCGGCCTGCTCCTCTGCGTCCTCGACGCCGCGCGCTTTCGCATGGTCTCCTCGATTCTTCAGTTGCTCGCCGTGACTGGGCTCGCGCTGCTGGTGCTGCACTATTTCATCTTCGGCAATGCCATGCTGGCTCTGCTTACTCCACCGTTCCGCATCGCGCGCTGGATGCCCCCGGTCTGGTTCCTCGGCGTCTATCAGACCCTCCTCCATGGCGACGCCGCACCCCCCTTCGCCCAGCCAATGGCACACGATGCCCTTCGCGCTACGGCAGCGGCGGCTGCAGTCGCCGTCCTGACCTATCCCCTCGCCTGGATACGCATGCGCAAGATGGCAATCGAAGGAGCCGCGCGCCGAAGCAAGCAGCCCTCCCGCCTGCTCGCCCGCATCGCACACACCCTGGTCCGGCGTCCTGGCGAGCGCGCCGTCTTCCACTTCATCGGCCAGACCATCGCCCGCAACAATCGCTACCAGGTCTATCTCGCGATGTATGGCGGAATCGGACTGGCACTCGCGATCGCCTTCGCGCTCACCTTCCGCATCGACCACGACACCTTGCAGCCCAGCCTCTCCTATCCCGGACTCCACGCGGTCCTGCCCCTCTTGTTGTTCTGGCTCATCGCCGGCCTGCGTGTCGCCTTCGCCTTCCCGCAAAACCTCGCCGCTCGATGGGTCTTTCGCATCACCGGCGTCTACACCGGCGAGTGCGCGGCCGCCGCGCGCAAATGGGTCTTCCTCTGCGCCCTGGGCCTGCTTGCCTCGGTGCTGGCTGTCCTGTGCGCCTTCGGGTGGGACACCCGTCAGCTCCTGGTCCAGGCCGTGTGCGGCCTATGTCTCGCGGTCCTGTTGATCGACACCTTCTTCTTCTCGCAACAGACCGTGCCCTTCAATCAACCCAGAATGCCCGGTAAGACCAGCTTCCCCCTCGTACTCACGCTCTATCTCGGCGTCTTTCCCCTGTTCGTCAGCCTCACCGTCGTCGCCGAGATGCTGATTGAGAAGCATCCCTTCAAATTGCTGCTGCCAATTCTCATCGCCCTCACCCTCCATACCGCCCTCACCCTCCTGCGCCGCGGTCCCGGCGAAGTCGAAGAGGAGATGGAAGGATACGACGGCGAGTTTCAACTGCTGGGCCTTAGCTGACGGCCTCCGCCCGTTTCTTCCGTCACCCCGCCATGCTAGCCTGTCTGCGCGGCCACCTTCCTCTGCGCAGCATCCGGCCCCGGCCGCGCCCACTCCCGACTCAGGAAAGGACCGCGCCATGCCCCGTCTTGCCTCTCTTCCCTTCGCCCTGCTCTTTGCCGCTCTCGCCGTTACCTCCGCCCGCGCCGAAACCCCCGAAATCCGCCTCACCGAGCCGCCGCCGCCCGGCTTCCATCCCTCCCCCAATCCCGCCGCCGAAGCGCGCCCCCGCCCCACCGCCGTCCGCATGCATCCGCACCCCTCCCCGCTCGCCCCCGGCGATATCATGCGTCTCGCGCCCAGGCTCGGCATCAAACCCGGAGAAATAAAGCTCTACGTCCAGACCATCAAGTATCAGATCGAGTCCTACAACCAAACCGTCGGCTTCGAGGTCGACACCCCCACCCTCACCGACTCCATCCTCTACGGCGCCACCGGCTACGTGCAGGTTGACTTCAGCGTCCAGCCCGGCAAACAGTACCTGCTCGACTGCTCCCTCGGCCAGGACGGCAACTACAAGGTTGCCACCACCTTCCTCACCCCCAACGGCGGCTCCACCGGCTGGCTCGACGGCCAGCTCAGCTCCTTCAACCAGCATCTCCTCATCCCGTTCAACACGACTCCCGGCAACGCCCAGGGCGGCCGCGTCGTTATCGACTTCACCGAAATCGAGTTCTACGGCTGCCAGGTCGATACCGTCTCGCCATAGCATCGCCTCAACCCAGGGGGATAACAAGCGAGGAAGCCCCTTGCCTCACGGAGCGACAGCCCCTCGCGCGAACCGCCGTTCGCCCTGCGCGCAGGAGTTGGTATCCTCATCCTGCAATGCCAACCGACCCGAACCCGAAGACCGCCATCCCTCCCCCAGACGCCGCAAGGCCGCCCATCTACCTGCTCGACTCGATGGCCTTCATCTTTCGCGCCTACCACGCCATGCAGCGGCAGCGCCCTATGTCCACCCGCACCGGCATTCCCACCGCGGCCACTTACGTCTTTGTCAACATGATCAACAAGCTGCGCAAGGACTTCGCCCCGCAGTACCTCGCCGCCGTCTACGACCTCTCCGGTCCCGTCTTCCGCGACGAGCGCGCCCGCGACATGAAGCCCCTGCGCAAGTGGAACGTCAAAACCCAGCAGTTCGACCAGGTCGACTACGCCGGCTACAAGGCCAATCGCGCCGAGATGCCCGCCGACCTCGCCCAGCAGCTTCCCTACATCCGCCGCGCGCTCGAAGCCTTCCGCATTCCCATCCTCAGCTACGAAGGCTTCGAGGCCGACGACGTCATCGGCACCCTCAGCCACCAGCTCGCCGCCACCGGTCACCCCGTCTTCGTCGTCTCTTCCGACAAGGACATGATGCAGCTCGTCACCCCCCAGGTCAGCATCCTCAACCCCACCAAAGACAACCTCGTCCTCGATCCCTCCGGTGTCGAAGCCACCCTCGGCGTCCCGCCCAGCCGCGTCATCGACGTCATGGCCCTGCGCGGCGACTCCGTCGACAACATCCCCGGCGCTCCCGGCATCGGCGACAAAGGTTCGGTCGAGCTCATCCAGCAATTCGGCACCGTGGAAGCCGCGCTCGACGCCGCCGTCGCCGCGCCCGACTCCATCAAGCGCAAAACGTATCGCGAATCGTTACAAAATAATCGCGACAACATCCTCCTCTCCAAAGAACTCGTCACCATCCACACCGAGGTCCCCATCCAGTTCTCCATCGACGAGATGCGCACCCAGCCCGTCGACAACGCCGCCTGCCGCGAACTCTTCTCCGAACTCGAATTCACCACCCTGCTCAAGGAACTCGCACCCGCCGCCGGCAACACCGCCTTCGACTACATCCTCAGGCCCACCCCCGCCGAAATCGCCGCTCTCCTCGCCGCCGCCCGCAAGCCAAAGGACGGAGAACGTACAACGGACAACGGACAACGATCCGTTCCGGGCCTCGCCATCGCCGTCTTCGCGGACGCCCCCGCCCTCGCCGAAGAAATCGCCACCGAACCCGACGCGAGCAGCCCCGACCCCGAGCCCGAACCACCCCCCGCCGCAACCATGGACCTCTTCACCCGGCCCCGGTCTTCGCCAGCCCCAGAAGCCCGGGTGCCCCATTCATCGCAGCTTCACCGCGATGAGTCGGGTGCAAACACTCCGCCGGCTACAGATCCCGCCTGCCGCCTCGGCCTCTCCGTCGACGGCCAATCCGCCCTCGAAACCACCCTCGACGCCCCCGGCCTCCGCGCCGCCCTCGAAGACCCCACCCTCCCCAAGCTCGTCCACGATCTCAAAGCCGTCCTACGCGCGCTCGCGCCCCACGCCGTCACCCTCCGCGGCCCCATCACCGACGTGATGCTCCAGAGCTACCTCGTCAATCCCACCCACGCCTCGCACACCCTCCCCGACATCGCTGCCCGCTCCACCAACCGCGCGCTCGAGCACCAGCCCACCAAGGCCAATCCCGCCGACCCCAAACGCCTCCCCGAAGCCGCCGCCGCCATCGTCCGCCTTGCCCGCGTCTTCGCAACGCAGATCGCCGAAAGCGACGCTACTTCCACAAAACCGGGTGCCCCAGGTCTGCATTCTCAGACCTGGGAATCGAAACCCCTCCAGCACATCTACGAAACCATGGACCTGCCCCTGGTTCCCGTCCTCCTCCGCATGGAACAGGCCGGCGTCCGCATCGACTCCAGCGTCCTCTCCGCCATGTCCACCCGTCTCGCCGTCGAGATGGACACCCTCGCCGACCGCATCTATACCGGCGCCGGCGAAGCCATGGGCTCCGACTCCGGCCACCGCTTCAACATCAACTCCCCCAAGCAGCTCGGCGACGTCCTCTTCAACAAAATGCAGCTCCCCAAGCCGCTCAAGTACGGCAAGGGCAAAGTCATCTCCACCGCGCAGGACGTCCTCGAAGAGCTCGCCGAGCACCATCCCGTCCCCGCCCTCGTCCTCGAATACCGCCAGCTCGCCAAGCTTCGCTCCACCTACCTCGACTCGCTGCCGCACCTCGTCGACTCCGAAGGCCGCGTCCACACCACCTTCAACCAGGTCGGCACCGCCACCGGCCGCCTCTCCTCCACCAATCCCAACCTGCAGAACATCCCTGTCCGCACCGCCCTCGGCCGCGAGATTCGCGCCGCCTTCATCCCCGCGCCCGGCAACCTGCTCCTCTCCGCCGACTACTCGCAGATCGAGCTCCGCCTCATGGCCCACTTCTCGCAGGACCCGCTCCTGCTCAACGCCTACCGCACCGGCCAGGACATCCACACTTTGACGGCCTCAGAGGTGTTTGGAATACCTGTCGCCCAGCTCGACAAAGAGACCCGAGCCCGCGCCAAGGCCGTCAACTTCGGCATCGTCTACGGCATCTCCCCGTACGGTCTTGCGGCACAATTAGGAATAGACCAGAAGGAAGCCCGCGCCTACATCGACAAGTACTTCGAGCGCTACGCCGGCGTCCGCCGCTTCATCGACGAGACCCTCGAAACCGTCCGTCGCGATCAAGCGGTCCGCACCTACTTCGGCCGCGTCCGGCCCATTCCAGACATCCAGTCGCGCAACCCCAACATGCGCGGCTTCGCCGAACGCACCGCCATCAACACGCCGCTGCAAGGCACCGCCGCCGACCTCATCAAGCTCGCCATGATCCGCATCGACGCCGAGATCACGCGCCGCAATCTCCGCTCCCGCATGACCCTCCAGATCCACGACGAACTCCTCTTCGACGTCCTCCCCGCCGAAGCCGAAGAGCTCCGCGCCCTCGTCCAGCACGAAATGGAACACGTCGCCGCCTTCACCGTCCCCATCGTCGCCGAGCTCGGCCTCGGCCCCAACTGGCGCGACATCAAGTGATCCAGTGGATGCGCTTGCCTTAACACGCGAAGCGTCCAACACCCCACGAAGTGGCGCCTGCCCGGCGTTAGGGCGCACTTCGTCCCGGCGTCAACTGGCGCCCGCAACTCCATTTCGCTTTACCGCGCTTGTGCGATGGCATACCATGCACCCATGGACTACTCCCGGATCATCACGTTGGAGCCAGGCAAGCGCAGCGGCAAGCCCTGCATTCGCGGCCTGCGTATCACCGTCGGTGACGTGCTTGGATATCTGGCGTCGGGCATGACCCACGCGGAGATTCTGCGCGACTTCCCATACCTGACGGAAGACGACATCCGCGCCTGCCTGGCATTCGCGGCAGACCGTGAGCGCAAGTCCGAGACGCTGGTGGCGTGAAGCTCCTGCTCGATGAAAACCTTTCACCACGACTCGTGGAGTCGCTCCGCGACCTGTATCCGGGATTGTTGCATGTTCACAATGTGCTGTTAGGCGGGGCAGACGATTCAGGAGTGTGGGCCTATGCCAAAGCGCATCAGTTCGCAATTGTGTCCAAGGACTCGGACTTTGCGGCACGCAGTGTGCTGGAGAGCGACGCGCCCAAGATCATATGGATTCGACTCGGCAATTGCTCAACTGCCGAGATAGAAAAGCTCCTCCGTTCCGCGCATGACACGGTTCGCACCTTCCTTGAGAAAAGTGAAGAGACGTGCCTGATACTTGGGAGACGCGCCTAGAACGCGCCCTGCCTCACCGGAAGCGTCGTGGTCCTTCTCGTCCAACGCGAGATGGAACACGTCGCCGCCTTCACCGTCCCCATCGCCGCTGAAGTCGGCCTCGGCCCCAACTGGCGCGACATCAAATAGAATCGACCTTCGATGCTCGTTCCACTTATCGTCGTCACCGTAATAGTGGGTTCGCTCGCACTGCTATTTGTTAGAGGAACTGGCTGGCGCAAAGTGCTCCGCGTCATCGGCATTACGACAACATCTATCCTCGCGACAATTGCCAGCGCAATTCTTCTGCTGATGTGGAGCTGCCAGCCTCCGTCTATCGAGACCCTGCAGCGGCGTTTTCCGAAGCAGCGTGCCGATCTCGAAACTATCCTCGCGATGTCCAACCAAGACACTCACCTGCTACGAATCGATCCGACATGGTTGATGAACGACGAGACTGGGGAGTTCGACCAATACAATTCAGCAGCCGGTATCACCCAAGAACGCTGGAACGAGTATCGTCGGCTCTTTTCTCGGAATGGCATCTCCCAAGGGATTCAACGCGAACCAGGATCAGATGATGCCTTTATTATGGTTGACTCCGAGGGCTTGCTCAATGATGGTATCTCGAACGGCTACCTATTCTGCGGAGCACGTCCGGTTCATCGCTACGCACCATGTACCTCATCTGCTGCAAAGGGCTCGCACCAATTCAGTGAAGTAGGCGCGAACGACGAGGGTTACTCGTTCATCAAGTTGGATGGCGGCTGGTACGCCGTAAGCATTGGTCCAAGCTAACCCACAATCGCGGCCACCTTGTTGGCGCGACATCGAGTAATCTGATTCAGCCACCTCGCGCCAATTACGATGCCCAATTCCAAGACCGCCATCCTGCTCATCGACTGCCCGGACCGCAAGGGCATCGTCGTCACCATCGTCAACTTCCTCGTGCAGCAGTACGACGTCAACATCCTCAACGCCGACCAGCACCAGGACGTCGAGCTCGGCCTCTTCTTCATGCGCGTCGAGTTCGCCACCGACGCGCCCAACTTCGACGAAGCCGCCTTCCGCGCCGCATTCGCGCCCATCGCCACCGAGTTCCGCATGAACTGGCGCATCGAGTTTGCCGACGTCGCCCAGAACGTCGCCCTCTTCGTCTCGCAATACCCGCACTGTCTCGTCGACCTGCTCCATCGCCACCGCGCCGGCGAGTTCCACTGCAATCTGGCCATGATCGTGAGCAACCACGAAGACACCCGCGCGCTGGCCGAGTTCCACGGCGTCCCGTTCCACTACACGCCCGTCACGCCCGCCACCAAGCCCGAAGTCGAAGCCGCGCAGCTTGCTCTCCTCGCCGAGCACAGCATCGACCTCATTATCCTCGCCCGCTACATGCAGGTGCTCTCGCCCGAGTTCGTCGACGCCTACCCGCGCCGCATCATCAACGTCCACCACTCGTTCCTGCCCGCGTTCACCGGCGCGCGGCCGTACCACGCGGCGTTCGCGCGCGGCGTCAAGCTGATCGGCGCCACCAGCCACTACGTCACCGCGACGCTCGACGAAGGCCCCATCATCGAGCAGGACGTCGCCCGCATCTCGCAGAATGACCAGCTCCCGTCGCTTATCCAGAAGGGCCGCGACCTGGAGCGCATGGTCCTCTCGCGCGCGGTCCAGTGGCACCTCGACCACCGCATCCTCTCCTACGCCAACAAGACCGTCATCTTCGCTTGAACACGAGCTACAGTCCTGCCGGACCGGCCCACTCCGCGGGATTCGGTCACTTCGTGACCTGTGCCCAACACGCGTCACGAAGTGACTCCGGCAGGACAGCCTCTAGGCCGAAAGCCGGTTCGCTCCCGCATCCGCCGTCAGCACCGCCTCTACCTGCACCGGCAGAACCCCCCGCTTTTTCAGGTGGTACATCCGCTGGTCGGCCAGCCGCAGCAGTTTGGTCGAATCCTTCGCGTCCCGCGGATAAATCGCGAACCCGAAGCTCGCCCCCACCACCATCGCCTTTTCGTTGATCGTCATCGGCCGCTCAATCGCCGTGCGCAGCGAGTCGGTAAACCGCTCAACCGCTCCCTCGTTGGTCATGTCAGTCGCCACGATGATGAACTCGTCGCCGCCCAGCCGCGCCACCGTGTCCGTTCCCCGGATGCTCTTGCGCAGCGTCGCCGCCACCTCGCGCAGCACTTGGTCGCCGGCCACGTGCCCCAGCGTGTCGTTGATCCGCTTGAAGTCGTTCAGGTCCAGCACCACCAGCGCCAGGCTGCTCTGGCTCCGGTCGGAGTGCTCGATCGCGCTGGTCAGCCGCGCCGCAAATAACCGGCGGTTGGGCAGGCCCGTCAACTCATCGTGCAGCGCCAGCCACTCGTTGTTCGATACCTGCTCTTCCAGCATGATCAGGATCATGCCGATCGAGATCAGCGACTTCTGCATGTTCCACACGTGCGATGCGATATCGGCATGGGCCTCATAGTGGTCCATCACCCACGGATGCGTCAGGAAAAACAGGGCCCACACCGAAAATCCGGTCACGATCGCCAGCCGGCCCGTGCTGTGGTGCCGCAGCCGCCGGTAGAAGTTCAGCGCCGCAATCGCGTAGATGCACCCCAGGCTCCAGTAAACCGCTGCCCGGAAGTTGCCCTCGCTCACCAGTACGCCGATCAGCGTCCATCCCACCACGTACATCAGCGCGTAGCGCCAGTTGCGCCGCAGAAACAGGGAAGTCGTCACCCCGATAATTGCGCCCAGCGCCACGGCCGGCACATACACGCTCGAATAGCGGAGGTTCAATCCATACGTCGTGGTCAGAACCAGCAGCGACAATCCATTCAGCGACAGGTACAGCAGCCGTACCCGGTGAGTCAGCGCCTGGTTTCCCGCCGCCCAGTTGAACACCAGCCCGGCCAGCACGTAGCAATCCAGGACGATCACGTGCAGCACCTTGTCCGGGACCCCCGTCGGCGCGTAGAACGTGTGCGCCAGCGACTCAATCAGCGTGAACGACAATCCCAGCAACCACGCATCGGCCCGCGCGTCGGAGTGCCGCTGGCGCACCAGCGCCAGAATCACAATCAGAATGGCCAAGGCAAATAGATCAGGAAGAAATGCAAGGTTCATGGTGCCTCCGGGACCCGGACGCTCTGCGAAGTACTCGGGTCGGCCCCTGGGGCCACAGTGCCACTATGCGCAAGTCTCCACAGATTATCGCCCATCCCCCAAAACTGGAAGCAAAAAATCCTCAATAGAAATGAGCCCGCCTGCATTTCCCATCCCTCCGATATGTCTGCCAGCCGACAGTTTGGCGCGCCCTATAGCGTAATCTCTAGCAAGTTACACTTTCCCGGGAGTTTCCATACCCTTGCCTGTCCGCGTTCACTTCGCCTGGCGTCTCCGCACCCGCACCCTCGCGCTCGGTCCGCGGACTCTCCTCATGGGCATCCTCAACCTCACCCCCGACTCTTTCTCCGATGGCGGCCGCTTCCTCGCGCCCGGCGCCGCGCTCGCCCACGCCCTCCACATGCTCGACCAGGGCGCTGACCTGCTCGACCTCGGCGGCGAATCCACCCGCCCCAGCTCCGTCCCCATCACCCCGGAACAGGAGCAAGCCCGCGTCCTGCCCGTCCTCCGCGCCATCCTCGCCGCGCGTCCCGAAGCCATCCTCTCCATCGACACCTACCACGCCGCAACCGCCCGCCTCGCCGTCGAAGCCGGCGCCGAGATCGTCAACGACGTCAGCGGCCATCTCTGGGACCCCGCCATGTCTGCCGCCTGCGCCGCGCTCGGCTGCGGCAACGTCCTCATGCATACCCGCGGCCGCCCCCACCAGTGGCGCA
>Ga0181520_10010902_pt1 | contig 12064 bp, 8 predicted proteins | sample PEATcosm2014_Bin_29_FD_132451 | JGI IMG/M metagenome (GOLD analysis project Ga0181520, IMG submission 132451) | Peatland microbial communities from MTU Mesocosm Facility, Houghton, MI, USA - PEATcosm2014_Bin02_30_metaG | ecosystem: Environmental > Terrestrial > Soil > Wetlands > Peat | place...
TCGAACAGCGCGGGCTGCCGCCCTTCGGCTTTAGCCCACGCTTCCATCTGCCGGCGGCGCAAGTCGCACAAGCGCCGCCAACTGAACGCTTGACCGTCGACATAGAGAATGTCGGGCTTGCGCATCTCACGCGGCCTCCGCCGACGTGTTCGCCGCGCCCGACTCCTCGGTCGCACTTTGCTGCGCGCCATGGAGAAAATCGGCGGCGCGTTGCGCGTAAGACGCGGCGGTAAAGATCGCGCGCTTGTCGTTCTTCAAGGCCTTGATCCACGATGCGATGTAGGCGGCGTGATCCTCGCGTGTCTCCGGCGTCAAATCGAGATCGGCGGACAGGAACGCGGAGCCGAGTTCGGCGACAAGCTCCTCCATCGCATAGCCTTCATCGCCCCAACGCTTCTGCCCAAATTCGCGGGCGAGGCGCGAGGGGTGCGCTGTCCAGTGCGTCGCCTCGTGCGCCAGCGTCGCGTAATAGCTCTCGGCGTCGCGGAAGCAATCGATGCAAGGCATGTGGATTGCGTCGGTACGCGGGATGTAACAAGCGCGGCTGCCGCCATGCACGATGCTCGCCCGCGTCGCCGCGAAGAACGACTCGGCGCTCTCGATGCGCTGCACGGTCTCGCCCTTCGGCTCCGGCTTCGCGTAGAAGTGTTCGGGCAGGCCGTCGATCTGCTCGACGTTGAAAACCGTGTAGCCCTTCATGAAGGGGATGGCGCGCTCGGCTTCCTCGCCGGTCGTGGCGTCGGTCTCGGTGCGCGTGATCTTGTCGGCGTAAACGACAAGGCTTCCCGTCTCGCCCTTCCTCACACGCGCGTTGAATTCGAGCGCTTGCTTGAAGGTCATCCATACCGGCGAGGCGTAGCCCTTCTCGTCCGCCGCCGACCACAGCATCAGTATATTGATGCCGTTGTAAGGGAGTCCGTTAAAGCGCCGAGGCCGGACAATGCGCGCGCCGTCGGGGCTCGCGCTCCAAGGCTGCATCCACGGGCGGACGCCCTGCTCAAGCTGGCTGACAATGCGGTCGGTGACGCGCTGATAAACATCGGTTCTCATCTTGGTGGCTCCTTGAAAGTCGGGTTGCGGCTGCTGCTGCAACCCGACTAGCCACGCGGCAATGAGCAGGATGGGCCGTCAGGGCCGACGGCGCGCGAGGGGGATCACCCGTCCTGCACGACCAACGGGAGGAAGGACGGGGAGACGCGCGCCGTCGCTTGCCTTGGCCTTGACGGCCAAGGGCCGCAGGCCCTTTCAAAATTCAAACGAACAAAGTCAGCCGGAGCGCCGCGGCGCGGCGAGAGGCTGTCATTCGGTCTCGCGCGAGGGATGGAAGCCCGAAGGGCCGAGACCCGTGATCCCGCTCGCGGGATCCAAGGGGCTCGGCGCGCGACAGCCCGATCGGCGAAGCCGGACGCGCCACGACAAGCGGAGAAGGTTGAGCTACGCTAGTCAATTAATGCAAGGGAAAGCGGATGGTTTCTCTTACGACACAAATGGAACTTCGGGCGGTACAAGCACTACCGTTTTGCTACCTGTGTGGCGTCAGATTTGCGCCGGGAGACGACATTGACCGCGACCACGTACCTCCGAAGTCTATCTTCGCCACGACGGACAGGCAGCCTCTCATTCTTCGAACACACCGTGGCTGCAACAACATGCATAAACTGACCGACGAGAAGATTGGCCAGCTTATCGCCCTCAACTACGGTCAGGTGCCCGCGAACCCGCTCAATCGCCGTTTGAGATTCGCCCATCTCGGTCTTGTCGGAACAACCGCGGTGACCAATCTGAATATCGATGCCGCGATTTGGCGCTGGATCGCAGGATTCCATGCCGCGCTTTATCGCGAACCTCTTCTGATCATGGGAAGGAATAGATCACTGGTTAAGCCTTTTCGTCAGGTCGATTGGACAAAAGGTTATTACTCGGTTGCTCCGCTTCGCCAACAGCATTCCCTGTTTGTTAAGCTGGTAAAGGTGAACCGGTTGCGGAATTCGGTCGACCGGATCGTCGCGAATAAGGCCAAAATGACGTACGAATGTCTTTGGATACAGGATGACGAACGAACGAAATGGATGTGCGTGTTCGCTCTTAAACTGTACGATTGGGCGGATATGGGCTCGTCACTATTTTGGCCAACGCGAGGATGTGCGGGCGTTTACGCGCTAGAGTCGGGGCTCCTGCCGGCGAACGCGACGCGCGGCTCTCCGCCATCGGTCTGGATACCCGACGCGCATCCGCTCGATCCGTTCGCGTAGGATTCCCGCGAGGCCCGCTTAACCTTTTACGGAGTCGTGAATGGGCCGCACTTCTGCCTCGCACTTGTCGATGACCGCGTCGAGCAATGCGAGGTGATCGTTCAGTTGATCTATCGCGGAGTGCCACTGCTCGGCATTGAGGGTCACGATGTATTGCATGAACCCCTCCAGAAAATCGCTGTACTGCATGAGCAGCCGGACGAGATGAACGCAGCTCGGCCCGGCCACCTCGCCTAGCAGGAAGAGCCTGTCGATATTTCGGTCCATCATGGGCGGGATCGCGATGCTCGTCGCCATGTGAAGACTGGCCGCAACGTTCTGGCCGACCAGAGTCCCGTACTGCTTCTTACTGTCGGCGATGCTCTTGCGCACGCTCGCGGTGCGGTCCTTCAGCATCTGGATTTCAGGATAGATCGCCACGGCAAGGCCGAGCAGTTCCAAACGATCGCGCCGTCTCGTCGCAGCGCCTGCCCACCAGACCGCCCAGACGCTGATCCCCAACGCGATAACAGCCGCAGCACCTTGGAGCCAGGACGGCAAGTATTCGGGCTTCAGCACCCATGCCTGGAGCCAGCCCATCATCGGCGATCATCCGATGGAGGCCAAACGAGGTTCGCGCTCTTCAGCTTTTTGAAGTCATGCACGCTGAGAGCGCCGCGCTCATTTCGAGCCCTGAAACCTGGGGCCGCAAGACGAGCGAGAACCTCGGCGAAAGGGGCCTCCCACATTTCGCGCGGTTCAAGCGTCGCGTTGTCGAGCAACACCAAGAGCACAACGTCGCAATGCGCGTCCGATTTGATGCGGCCAAGACGTTGGCCCGGCTTCGCACCGTCCCCGAAGGCCCGCCCTTTGATCTGAATATACACCGGCCCATCGGGACCGTGTCGAACGGCGTCGTATCCGGCAGTTCGTGCAACGGCGAGTTCGAGCCCGAGTCGCTCGGCTGCGACGAATTCTGCGATCTCGCCGGTGACGCCCAAGGGCTTTCTCGTGAGGCGATAGTATTCCGCCGCGAGGGGCTTGACGGACGCCAGAATCTCCCTGACCCGCGCGACGTTGCGCGCGTCGCCTAAGCGACTGTCCTTCCCTGCCCTCGGTTCGGTCGGCGTGATGCTCATCCGGCAATTCTGCAACCGAATTTCGTGGTCGCAAAGACGTTTCTGCGATCCGCGTCGTTGCAGCATTCGGCGAGGTGAAACGCGTTACAAAACTCGAGATCGCAAAGTTCGTGACGTGACACAGCTCGTTGCCCCGTCACCACGCGAGACCTCCATCACGTCCGCAACCGCTCACGTCCTTCTTTCGGCCGGAGAGCACCGTTCTCGGCTCGTGGCCGCAAGTGCTTCCGCCTACGCCAAGGCTACGGCGGACAGGGTCGCACTCCTTCTCTTCGTTTCGGTCGCAGGCGATGCAGCCGCCTCACCCGGAGCTTTGGCCTCCCTCAGAAGGCCGCGATCGGCGCGGTCAGAAACTGATGGAGGAAACAATGCGCGTGCTGACAATCACCGAACTGCTGCGCCTGACACGAAGGGAACTTTGCGAACTCGCGGCGCGCGTCACCGCCGAACTGCCGCACCACCCGGAGGGATCGCCCGAACTCGCCAACGCGCTCACGAACCTGCGCAACATTCGCTGGGCTCTGGCGCGGCGATGGCCAGCGCCGGGGTGATCGGCGGCATATTTTTTGCTGCCGATCCGATCGGCCGCGCAGAGTGATTGCGCGAAGTATTGTGTGCAGGGTTACGACGCGGCCTGGAACGCGGGATCATCAATGATCCGCTTCTCAAGCGCCCTTGCGGTTGGAACGCCCGATCGAACTAGGGTATCGAGGCATCTTCCGAGTTCATTGCGAACCAGCGGCAAGTGCGAAGCCGAATCCGCATCGTTCGTCAGCGCTCGATCGATCCATTGGCAAACGCGCTGTCCGACTTGATGCTCGGTCCAGAAACTTGCGCCAACGCCATGCACGTCGCACCAAGCGGCAACTACGTGCACAACGCTCGGCAGGAGCGTTGCTGAGGGATAGGATTCCACTAACGTCAAGAAGGCGACCGCGAGATAACCCGATTTTGGCGCTGCCGCGACGATCGGGGTGAGAACCGGCATGGTTTCAAGCAAGCCGTTCCAACCGTCAGGAATATGCGGACGTCCTTGGTGCGCCCAGCTCGACGGTTGATAGAACATCGCGTTAAGGGCATCGCCAAGATGTGTCTCGACTAAAAATGAGACGCGATCATTCAAGCGCTCCGTCATTCTCCCGCGCTGCAACCGCTCGGCGAATAGCGAGCGCACCGCGACGGGATTTTCGGGCTCCCCAATATCCGGGGCGAGCGTAGCGCGATCGAATCCGCGGAGAAAGCTCGCCATGGCGTCGTGAAAGGCCTCGTCATGGAGCCGTGTCATCGGTTCCATAAAGAGCACGCGTCCGCGTTCGAACGGCAACGCCACGCAGAGAATTCCGAGGACGTCGAAGTAGCTGGCGTTCCAATGGTACGGGCGATTTTCGCGCTCGTACTCATCGTCACCGGATGGTCCGTTGTTCGCGTCAATTGTCCAGCCCATCAAATGGTGCATCAGCTGCACGACCCACTCGCGGACATCGCCGAGTACGAGGTGAACAAGATAGCTAACCAGAATGCCGAGTCTGCGCTCATCGGCGTACATTTCCGGCATCGCCTCTGACACCGCTTCCTGTTCGCTTTCAAATCCATCGCCATCGATCCGAAAACCACGCCGCCGTCGGGAATGCCACGGCACCAAATCGGGCCACGCGGGCTCAGGCTGAAGCCCGTTGAGCCAGGATTCCTCAGCGCTGATCGCTTCGGCCATGCATCGTCGGTGGGTTTCGCAGTTTGCCTCGTTTTCCGCCGGGTCGTCCGTGCGACGCGGGTACATGGCGCTGTTCATCACGATTCGCGCGATCGAGCGCGGAAGCCGCGCGTCCACGCGGTCGAAGTCGGAAAAATGACTGCAAAGCGCGTGTACAACGGCATAGTCCTGACGTGTCGCCAGCGCGAACAGCGCGTCCCTCGCCGTCGCGTCTCCGCTTCTTTGGAAAAGAGCCGCGTAACCAACAGCAGCTATCGCAGCGGTGTTTGAACAGACGTGCTCGCCAAAACGAGAAGCGACGTCGTCGTCTTGCTCCGAAGCCGCTTTGTCGAGGATCGCGCGACTCCACGCCTCGACTTCGAGCCTATTTGTTCCGTCGTAGTCGCGGGCGGCGAGCGCCGCGGCCATGACGACCGCACGACCCCGCCATTGATTGTCATAGTTCTCTCGACGGTCGTCATCGATCGGTTGAGCCTTGGCTTCGGCAGCTTGCCTCCTCGCCCACGTAATGCCGTTAGCAACGATCTCTGCCGTTGACGTGTGGGGTTCCTCCAAAGCCTTTTGGATGCGCAGGCGACTAGCCTGCTCGGTAAGATGCGCGTTCGCGCTGGCTTGAGCCGAGTTGATGAGCGCCTCTTCCTCGGGCGTAAGCTGATATTGGTAACCTTCGCATTCGCGACCGTCGGCGAGCCGAAGTGTCTTCCGAGACCAACGCCTTGCGTCTGTCATGCGCCAGGCGCGTTCTGCCGTTGCGCGAAGGCCGTTGATAGGGTCCTTATCGTCGGGATATGAACCCTGTGCGATGCGCTCGCGCGCATGGCCGAGCGCCTCGGACAGTTTCGAGTGTATATCGGCGGGACCGCTTAAAGTCAGATTGCCGATCATACGCGACAGCTCACAGTGGCGCGAAGGCCGCGTCGTGAGGTCAGTGGTCTTGACGCGCCAATTAGCAGGCTCACGCTCCGGTGTGAAGAACCGTCCCATTCCGGATAGGTCTTGCGTAAAGCGCATGTGATCGAAATGCAGCAATTCAGGAACCGCCAACATCGGCCACGCGACTTCCTTCGCCGCCTCCCAATGCGACAGCGCGAGATCGACGGCCACACACACGAAGGCGGCGCTTGAGCCCGACGGACCAAGGACATCGTGCAACACGTCGGCGAAAGGACGTCCGTTCTCGATTTGCCGGTGTCCCCAAGCCTCCAGCGCCATCAACGCCGACGCGGCGACGAGGGCGCCCGTGCCCCCACGCGCCCACTGATAAATCCCAAAGTCACCTTCAAAGGTCTTTGGGGCTTCCAAGAACGGAATAGTCATGACCGGAAACGCGCGCCGCTCCTCGACATATCGTTCGCGTAGCCACTGTGTGGCGTACTCGACCAACCCGCGTATGAGTCGCAGTCCTTCGGCTGGCGCTTCTTCGAGAAGCTCGAAGAAAGGTCCTTGCCCCGGCGAAACGGGCACGAAATCATGGTCTGGACCGCTGAACGGTCCGAAATAGTCACGCCTTTGACGATAGCGATCGTCGTCGTCCTCTTCCGGGATGAGTGTGGCCAAAGCGAAGTCGACCAGAGCACTCGGCGCGGCCTTCACTGCCGATCCCGGAAACCGCAATATCTCGCGCACCTCGTGAGGCCGGCTCGCGGCGGCGCGCGCGAGATACTGCGCCGCCAGTTCCGGTTTGAGGTGACAGAAGCTGAGAAAGGTTGTCCGAATTTCTTCGTGGACCTCTCTCATATGGTCAAAGTCGAGGTCAATTCTCGTCGCCCGCTGAACGGGTTTGCCGAAAACGGGCCGCATCGCTTCTTCGATCTGCGTCAGCCAGTCGTAGAGTCTCTGGAGAATTGCCGCGTTCATTTCCGGCGCGTGCCCATGCGTCGCTATCAGCCAGAGTTGGAACAGCTTCGCGAGGTCAGGGATGATCGCGCTTGGCAGCCGGTCGGCGGCGGTGAGCACCCAAAAGACAAGCGGCATCCAAGTTGGTCCCGTCGGAACCACGATCGTTGAAGAGGCCGCAATGGCTGTCGGCATTGACGGTTGCAGGCGCGCCATTAGTTGCGCAGCTGTTTCCGATTCTGTCCCGATCATCAAACGAATGATTTCTTTCAGGCGACGGCCTTTTTCGGCGACAAGCGCTGTTTCGACGCACGCGTACAGCTCAATTGCATTTTCCGAGCGCGGCAGCGCGAGTAGAACTGGCCGACGCCAACTACCGTGACAACCGTCGCACTCGAATCTTGCCAGAAGCGATAGCCAGCGAGCCCCTGACCTGTCGGCTTCAAGCGCAAGCCGAGCCGCGATTTCAAGACCGCGTGCTATGGAACCGGGTAACGGCCGATCAAGCGGAAGTGATGTGATGAATTCGGGACGTTCATCAAGAAGGAATCCCACCGTCCAATCGCGCAAGGTATCGTGCCAAAAGGCGACCGTTGCGCCGGCCCGGTCTTCTCGTAGGCTTTCGACTTTAAGAAGCTCCGCAATCGTGGCAGAATCCAACTCGTCAGCGCGAAATGCTGCAATGCCAGGCCGCGCCACTACTCGCTCGCCGAGCGCGCGCAGCAATTTTAGCCGCTCCCACTTTCCAGTCTCGGATCGTCCTCCACCGTATCGCCACCACGCGTTCGCAAGGTCGATCTCATTGATCAGAGTCGGTGCTGATTGCCCCGCCGCCACAAAATCAATCATCCGCGACAGATGAAAAAGGTTGCGCGCGATAGCTCGTGCCGGGTGGGAGGAGCCAAGCAGTGCGGATAGCGCCGGGTTGCCAGCTCGCAAAACGTCGGCCTCGGTGTCCGTGATCTCCTCGACACGAATGCTTTGATGGGGCATTTCTCGAAGATCGTCGGGCAAGCCGGCCCGCCATTCATGATTGTCGGAGCGCACTGTAAAGACCGCTCGCCAGCCCCTGCACTCCTTCACGGCGCGCAGAAGATCGCGCAGCGTGACCCAATCATCGGCATCGTCAATCTGATCGATGTTGTCGACAAAAAGCGTAGCGCCGCCGCCGCAACCAAGTTCATTGAAAAGCTCGCTTAGGCCGACAGGGCAACCGATGACGGCCGACATCTTTAGCCAGCCACCGCCGACGATGCGCCCCGGCGTCAGAACAAGAACGGTCCCTTCCGTCTGCGCTCGTGTCGCCATGAGCTTCAGCACGGCGGACTTGCCTACGCCCGATCTGCCGACGATATGCAGCACGCTCGTCTGCTCGATGGCCTGATAGCCCGCGTCGACCAGCTCCGTGCGCGCCAGCTTTGCGCCTCCGATGTGGTCCTTGATGTCGGCAAGCGCATGGCTTGCGGCCTCTGTCAGTCGCTCATGTACTGCTCTGAGGTCGGGTCTGTCTCCAAACCGGAAGCCGCGCTTCGCTGTGAGATCACTCACAAGCGTCGGACGATCGACGTCGCCGCCTGCGGAGGCGCGCGTCATCGCTTCTTCGCCTAAAACCGACCAGAGGTCTGCCGCGCGACCTGTTTGATCAGGTGCAAGGATAGCGCGAGCACGTTCGCGAGCGCGGAGATCATAGTCCGATCCGATTGTCTCAAAATCAAATACGAGAATCTGAAAGCGCCGCAGGAGCGACCAAACCGCCTCGTCGTCAACGGGCGCTCCAGCGGCTGCTAAGTGATGGCGGAACGCGCCGACGAAATCGCGCATGCCCTGCGAAGAGAAGCCCTCTAGCTCCATGTGCGCGGCGAATGATGCGCTGCTCGTAAGCTGCCGTGCCCAATGCAGCACCTCCTGACAGTGCCGCTCGATGCGTGCCGAAGTGCGCGCGATCGCAACCGCAAGCTCATATCGTGCGGTCGCGAATTCGGGCTTCTGGGACGAGGCCCATATTCGCCGGACGACATCGGCAAAATCCGAATTCGACCGGACAAAGTCGATGGTCCGCTTGGCTTGAATATCGAGAAAGGCTTGTGACCCGTTGGCGCTAACGGCGTTGATCGTCACGTCGTCGAGGGGACTGCCGTGAGCCGCCTGTTGAAACCGAACGGTTCGTACCGACGCGCCGGGAAGCCCACGCGGCTCGCCACCGCTCAAAAGCGAAAGAAGATAGAACCCGCCAACCTTCGCTTCGAAGCGCGGCCCGGAAGGGCCGGTCGAGCTTGGCGGAGAAGTCGTAACTGCGAAGGGGTTATTTTCGATCACACGCCATTCTGTTCCTCATCTGTTCGATGAGCAATCCCCTGCCTGCCCGAGTTACTTCGGTCTGTTAGCGCTTGCCACGGCCAGCAACGCATCGCCACAGTCGCTTGCCCACTCAACGAGCCCCGCTTAAGGCACTCAATACAGGCTGCTCGAAATCGCCGCGTCGCATCGCGGCCCGGATATTTGAAGCTCCGACCATACCATCGTCATCATCGGCATCATCCCGGTCGTCGTATCGATGGCTACCGACGTGTACGTCGGCGAGCCACGAAACGAGTGACATCCTAACTTTCGCATCCCTCAGGTACGCGAAAGTTGGAATCCGATCGCCGGGACAACCACCGTTCTCAGTTGTACTTAAGGGCTTGATTTCGCTTGAGAACCTCCAATAATGGATATTTTCATTTACATTAAACGCTTTTGTGGCAATATAAATAGCCATTAGGAAGGTTGCTAATATGCGTTCGGCTCCCCCATTGCCATTGCCGGTCAAGCGCGCGCTCCTGAAGCTCGGAGAAGACATTCGCAGCGCGCGGCTGCGCCGTCGCATCGCCACGACGACGATGGCTGAGCGCGCCTTCATCACGCGCCCGACGTTGCGCAAGATCGAACAGGGCGATCCTGGCGTCTCGCTCGGCATCTACGCGACCGTCATGTTCGTGCTCGGACTGACGCCTCGTATTGCCGACCTTGCCGATAGCCGCTCTGACGACCTCGGGCTTCAGCTTGAAGAGGAACGCCTTCCGAAGCGCGTCCGTTCGTCTGGCGTCGGGCGGAGGAAGCCGACATGACCGATCGCGGTCTCCTCGTCTCTGTTGATCTCGAAGGCGCGTCGCATTTCGTCGGTCGCCTATGGGCGCGCAGCCGCAAGGGCAAGGAAAGCGCCACCTTCGAATACGACGCCGCATGGCTCGGCAACCCGCTCCGTTTCGCGCTGGAACCGGCGTTGACGCTCGGCAAAGGCCCGCACCACACGGCGGCAGGACGAATGATTTTCGGCGCAATCGGCGACTCTGCGCCGGATCGTTGGGGCCGTGTGTTGATCCAGCGCGAAGAGCGCCGGAAGGCGCGCGAGGAAAAACGCACGCCGCGTACGATGCTCGAAGCCGACTATCTCCTCGGCGTTGGCGATATTGCCCGCCAAGGCGCGCTGCGCTTCGCCGAAAACGAAGGCGGGCCGTTTCTCGCGACCGGCGTCCAGATTCCGCCCCTCCTCCAACTCCCGGCGCTGCTTGGCGCTGCGATACGGCTGAGCGAGGATGGCGGCAACGACGACGATCTCCGGCTCCTCCTGGCCCCCGGCTCTTCGCTCGGCGGCGCGCGGCCGAAGGCCTCTGTAGTCGACAAGGACGGCCAATTGGCCATCGCCAAATTCCCACAACATGGCGACGCGGTCCACGTCGCGCTTTGGGAAGCCGTCGCCTTAACGCTTGCGGCGCAAGCCGGCTTGCCCACGCCCGACTGGCGCATCGAGAAGGTTGCCGATCGCGACGTGCTGGTCCTGCGCCGGTTCGACCGTCGCGGCAACGTGCGCATCCCCTTCCTGTCGGCGATGAGCCTTCTCAATGCCGCCGACAACGAGCCCCATAGCTACATGGAAATCGCCGACGCCCTGCGCCAGTACGGTGCCAAGGCCGATGAGGATTGCGCTCAGCTTTGGCGGCGGATCGTTTTCAGCATCCTCGTTTCCAACACCGACGATCACCTGCGCAACCACGGCTTTCTGTATGAGGCGGCGGGTTGGCGGCTATCGCCGGTGTACGACGTGAATCCTGTCCCGGTCGACATCAAGCCGCGCATTCTGACGACTGCGATCGACGAAGTGGACGGCACGGCGTCGCTTGATCTCGCACTTGAGGTCGCGCCGCATTTTGGCGTGAAGCCCGACAAGGCAACGACCATCGTCCGGGAGGTTGGCAGCGCAGTCGCGCGCTGGCGCGAAACCGCCGGCGCGATTGGCCTCGCCGCCGGCGAGATTGATCGGATGGCCAGTGCGTTCGAGCACCAGGACTCAGAGCAAGCCACACGATGACGCATCGCCCCCCGAGACGGCTCGCCGCTTCGAAAGTTTTCAGGAGCGCCGTGGTGGCAATGCCGGCGGACGGAATTGAACGGACATGGGTTACGGCGCAGCAGACGGCGTCGGTGGCCATGTGAATTCGAGTATCGGATCGTTTGACCAATCTAGGACTTGGGCTGTGCGAATCACGAACTGGCTCTTTTCGGGATTGCCGCCCTCTTCGAGCGAGACATGGACGACATCGTCGTGGTCAGGAAGCACTTGATACGTCACACTGCGCAGACATTGGCCTGAGCAAAGGATCGCGCGATCCGAGAGGCCGGCGAACTGGTAGACGTGAACACCGTTGATTGTGCCCACGTAGCCTACGCCGGCCCCAGTCGGTGTACCGTTGATGTCCTCGACATTGAACTCCTGCGGGCGCTCGGAGCTGTAAATCCAGGTAGACATCTCTACGCCGAATGGATCGAAGGGAGCCAAGAGCGTTGGCCTCGGTCCAACGCTCGGCGCGCGATCAAGGATCGCGCGCCAGCGATCTGGCGCTGCGGCGGCGATGTCGAGTGAATGTTGCTCGTGCGATCTGCGCGAGAACTCTTGCCAAACGTCGTTGGCGAGAAAGTCGCGCTCAATCTGCACGGTCATGGAGCGGATGTCGTCCAAGGACATGGCGGACATGGGCGGCGACACGACAGGGCTCCGAATCCGGGTTAACGCGTTAGGGCGCCGAGGCGGTCGGCGAGGTAATCGGAACTCCATCCTGCGATTTTTCGCCTGAGTTTGATGCTTCGCTTGTCTGGCGCGGCGCGGATCA
>Ga0181520_10010905_pt1 | contig 12061 bp, 14 predicted proteins | sample PEATcosm2014_Bin_29_FD_132451 | JGI IMG/M metagenome (GOLD analysis project Ga0181520, IMG submission 132451) | Peatland microbial communities from MTU Mesocosm Facility, Houghton, MI, USA - PEATcosm2014_Bin02_30_metaG | ecosystem: Environmental > Terrestrial > Soil > Wetlands > Peat | place...
CAATAGTCGCCTGCATGCGCAAGCTGCTCGCCTTCCTCAACGTGATGATTCGCGACCGACTCACATGGGAACAACTAAATGTCGTAAAAGCCCTTGACATCTAACACAGGTGCTCGGCGGTTCGATCGCTTCTCTTCTCCCGCTTGTTTACATTGTGACGGATTCGTACAATCCCGAACCCAAACCGACGGCGGGCGCGACGGTCGCTCCCGCGGCGGTGTGTTTGCGAGGACATCATGCCGGCTACCGGAAAGATCACCCAAGTCATCGGCTCCACCTTCGACGCCGAGTTCCCCGATGGGCAGCTTCCCAGAATCTATAATGCCGTCAGCGTCGACAACTCCCGCGATGGCGTCAAATCGCAGCTCATCGGCGAAGTCTCCAAACACATGGGCGGCGGACACGTCCGCGCCGTCGCGCTCGGTTCGACCGACGGCCTGCGCCGCGGCATGGATTGCGTCGATACCGGCTCGCCCGTCACCGTGCCGGTGGGCAAGGAAACGCTCGGCCGGGTGTTCAATCTCCTGGGCGAGCCGATCGACAATCGCGGCCCGATCCAGGTCGGCCAGCGCCGCCCGATCCATCACGAACCGCCGGAATTCGTCGATCTGACCCCTAAGGCCGAGGTTTTCGAGACCGGCATCAAGGTCATCGATCTGCTCACGCCGTTCCTTCGCGGCGGCAAGGCCGGTTTGTTCGGCGGGGCGGGACTGGGCAAAACCGTCGTCATTCAGGAACTCATCGCCCGCATCGCCCAGCAGCACGGCGGGTTCTCCGTCTTCGCCGGCGTCGGCGAACGCACACGCGAGGGAACCGACCTCTGGCTGGAAATGCAGGAAGCCCAGATCGGAACCACCGGAAAGCACGTCATCGACCAGACCGTCATGGTTTTCGGCCAGATGAACGAACCGCCGGGCGCGCGACTTCGCGTGGCCCTGTCGGCCCTCACGATGGCCGAGTATTTCCGCGATGAAACCGGAGCCGATACCCTCCTGTTCATTGATAACATATTCCGTTTCACGCAGGCCGGTTCGGAAGTCTCGGCGCTGCTGGGCCGCATGCCCAGCGCCGTCGGTTATCAGCCGACCCTCGCCACCGAAATGGGCGAACTCCAGGAACGCATCACCAGCACCAAGAAAGGCGCCATCACCAGCGTGCAGGCCGTTTACGTTCCGGCCGACGATCCCACCGATCCCGCACCCGCCAACGCCTTCGCGCACCTGGACGCGTTCATCTATCTGGAGCGCAACATCGCGGCCAAGGGGATTTATCCGGCCGTCGATCCGCTGGCGTCCGCCAGCCGTGCGCTGGACCCGCAGATCGTCGGCGAGGAGCATTACCGCATCGCCCGCAAGGTTCAGAACATGCTCCAGCGTTACCGCGACTTGCAGGACATCATCGCGATTCTGGGCGTCGATGAACTGAGCGAGGAAGACAAGCTGATCGTCTCCCGCGCCCGCAAGATCGAGCGATTCTTCAGCCAGCCGTTCTTCGTGGCCGAACAATTCACCGGCAAGAAGGGCACGTACACAAAGATCGGCGACACGCTGCGCAGCTTCGACGACATCTGCACCGGCAAGGTCGACGACATCAACGAAAACGCCTTCCTTTACGTCGGCACCATCGACGATGTGCGCGAAAAAGCAAAAGCCGGCTGACGGTTGTCCTTTCTCCTGCTCTACTGCTCAAATGCTCGACTATCTCGCGGCCCCAGCCGCGCCGTATAATCCACGGCATGAGCCAGCCGGGTCCGCAAGACGGTCCCTCCGCCACGCCGCAGGCCGTCCTGCCGGTGCTCTCGTATGCAACGCCATACGGCTATGAACCGGGCATTTGGCGTTTTGGAGCGCACGTGATCGTCAGCGACGATGCGGACCTTCCGAACCGTTGCGTACGATGCAACAGGCCTGCCGATGGTCTGATTATGGTGCGTGAATGTCCAGGGCGCGGTCCGGTGCACGTCGGATTATGCCGCCGCCATAGGGACATTTGGTGGCTCTGGCGAATCGCGGGACTGATATGCACTACCGTGGGCACATTTGTATTTATTCTGCTCGGCGCCGCTTTCTGCGTTGAAGCGAAATCGAGCGGAAGTGAGCCCATGGCTGCCGGCATTTTCGACGCGGTTTTTTGCCTAGTGCTCCTGTCCGGCCCCTTCTTTCTGCTCGGGCTCATCATCAGCCGCGTCCTCAAGCCTATGGGGCATATGGTACGTGAAGGCAGCACGCTCTTTCTGTGGCCCTCCGGCCAGGCGTTCCGGAATTCATTGCGCAAGTTGGACACCGAACCCGAAACACCTTCTCTCAGCGGTGATCCATGATGCCCGACCCTATCGCGGAACCCGCGACGAATTTGCCGGCCGGTGCAGCGACCGAACTGCAACCGGCTGCGCCGGTTCTGTCGTATGCGACGCCCTTCGGCTATGAGTCGGGGGTCTGGCGCTCGGGAAAATACGTCGTTGTCAGTGACGATGCCGACCTTCCGAACCGTTGCGTGCGATGCAACGGTGTGGCCAAGAACCGACTCACCTTGCACGCGCAGCCGTGGCGCGCACCGTTGCACGTCGGACTGTGCCGTCAGCATGTGGTCTATTGGTGGTTCTGGCGGACAATTGGATTGATATGCGTTACCTTCGGAGCACTGGTGCTCGTGATGTTCGGCGCCGTTTTCTGGTCCGTCTTGTGGAGTTGGAGTGAGCTCAAGGCTACTGACATCGTCAACGTGGTCTTCTGCCTTGGACTTCTGTCCGGCATGTTCTTTCTCCCCCCGCTCCTCATTAGCCGCTTCCTCAAGCCGCTCGGGCATATGACACGTAAAGGCAACACCGTCTGGCTCTGGCCCTCCGGCCGGGCGTTTCGGGATTCCCTGCGCGAGCTGGACAGCGAACCCGAATCGAGTCCTTCCAAGGGGCGAACATGATGCCCGATCGGCCCGACAATCCCCAGACGAATCCCGCAAGCGCCGGTGCGGCGCAGCCACCGGCCGGTCCCCTGCCGGTCTTGTCGTACGCGACGCCGGGCAAATTCCAAACCGGCGTTTTGCGCGACGGCCGCTTCATCGCCCTGCCGTACGGCGTGGATTTGCCGCCGGAATGCGTCAAATGTGGCAAGCCGGCCGAGGTGTATTACCCGATCACCTTCACGCCTTTCCTGCAACTGAGGCAAATCACACTCCGCGTCGGACTGTGCCATCGCCACGACTACGCCCGGCGACATCGTATCGCCTGCCGGGCGTGTAGCGGCGCTCTTGGGCTGGCAGGTATCGCGTCGTGTGCAATGGCAGGTTTGCAGAAGCTGCTGCGACCACGCCTCGATTGGTTCGATTCCGAATTAGCGCTGGCGAGTGCCGTCATCCTTCTTCCCATAGCAGTGGCACTTCCGTTCGTGTCCTATCGGCCCCTTTCGGTCCAACACACCAACATGACCACCATCTGGCTCGGCGGCGCCAAGGAACCGTTCCTCGAACACCTCTCGCCGGTTGAGCCGGATCAGCGGTCGATTTTCACCCGCGAAATTCTATGACCGCCGATAGGCCCGACAATTCCGCGATCAACGCCGAAACGACGGGACGGCCGGCGACCACGCCCGCCCCCCTGCCCGTGCGCTCCTATGCGACGCCCGATACTTTTCGGCCGCAGGGTGTTTGGCGCGACCGGTGGTTCGTGGTGGTCGAGCACGATGCCGATCTGCCCAATCGTTGCGTGATTTGCAATCGCCCCGCCGAACGGCTTTTTCCGCTGATCGGGCGCTCCAAGCCAGATCGCGGCAACGTGCGGACGCGAAAATCGCCGCTTCATTATGGACTTTGCCACTTGCACGGCAGGTTCTTCTCCCGGCCGCATCTCATGAGCGCCTGGCTGGCGAATTTGATCGCGCTGTCAGTCATCTTCATTTTCATCGGCGCTTTGGCCCTGGCGGATTCGAGCGAGAATACTTCGGCCCGGACGCACTGGCCGTCCATCGCCGTGACGGTGGTTACGGCGTTCTGGTTCACAGTCATCATCCTGGCGACCGTTCTTTATTTGGGCCGCAATCTCCCGCCGTTTCGGATCAGGCGCTGCACGGATACGGCCAGTTGGCTGGACGGCACCGGGGTGGATTTCCGGTATTCGCTGCCAGAACTGCCATCCAAGAAACCGACCGTTCCGCCTGTGCCGACCTGGCCGCGCAGACTGGGCATGGCGATTCGAAGTCCCGTGCGATTTTGGAAACGTGGCCGACAATGACAGATAAGCCGCCGGACAAACCCGATCCTGCGCCTCAGGCAGATGTTCCCATCGAGCCGCCGGCCGCCCCGTTGCCCGTGCTGTCGTATGCCACGCCCAGCGCGTATGACCTGGGCGTTTGGCGGTCGGGATCCTATGTCGTCGTCAGTTCGGGCGCGGACCTCGCGAACCGCTGCGTCAAATGCAACGGCGCAACGTCCGTGCAGATTCCCCTGCACATCGGTGGCCAGTGGGGTCTACAAATCTCGGCGGGCCGGAAATGGCCGGTGAAGATCGTCAGCCTGCGCGGCGCCACTTTGCATATCGGCCTGTGCCGACGGTGCGCGATCGAGCGGCATATTGCGAGGATTATCACGGCGCTTCTGGCCCTCGGACTTGGAGCCGGCGATCTGTACATGATGTACGCGTACCCGCCCGGCCGCGACGATCTGATGATCGGATCGTTTCTCGGAGGACTCCTGCAATGTCTCCTGGGAGGTTTCCTCCTTTTCACGCTCTGCTACGTCGCGTTCCATAAGCCGCTCAGCGCCAAGAATCGCCTCACCGGCATCTGGCTCCGCCATAGTGGCCGCAAATTCAGAGATTCCCTGCCGCCGCTCAAGTTACCCGGCGACGGCCACTTCGGCTGGCTCCGCGGCAAGCCCCCCAGCGGTGAAATTTGAAACAAGATCGCGTTTTGTTGATATAAGATGTAGTGACAAACGACCCGACCAACGACGCCGCCGCAAAGTCCGGCCCCGCGATACCAGTGGCCCTGCCGATGCTTTCCTACGCCCGGCCGGACCAGTACCAGACCGATGTTCGCCGCGACGGCAGCGATGTTATTCTGCCGCATGGCGCTGATCTGCCGAGCGTTTGCGTCAAATGCGGCCAGCCCGCGACGATCATGCAGCCGGTTTCGTTCGGCATCGCCACCCCGCCGTACCATGTTGATTTTCACGTTGGCCTGTGCCGGTCCCACGCGCGCGTGCACAAGATATTCCGTATGCTGGTCTTTTGCCTTTGCGCCGGCCCGGGCCTTCTCAGTTTGGGACTGGCATTTCTCGAATACTTTTTCGACCCGTACGTCAGCGTGGCCATACTGATGCCGCCGTTGGTCTCCTTGCTGGTATTTCTGGGAGTTGCGGTGGCCGTGCTCCGTGTAATGTCCTCGCCGCTGCGGCGTCTGGAGTCGAGCGCCACGCGCACGCGCCTCGGCGGCGCCAGCGCTGAATTCCTGTGGCACCTGTCCCCCGCCGAATCGATCAGCAACTCGACTTCTCCACAGGAAATTCGGGAGAACCCGTGAGCGACGAAACCACAAACTCGACCGGTCCAGACAAGACCAGTCAGGATCAGGCACAAACGCCGCTGCCCGCCCTGCCCGTGCTCTCCTACGCCACGCCGGACGAGTTTCGGGCCGAAGTACGGCGAGACAGGCAATACATCGTTCTGCCCTACAGCATGGACCTGCCCCATCGCTGCATCAACTGCGGCCAGCCGGCCGCAGTGCGCATTCCCGCCACCTTCAACCTTGTCATCCCGTTGAGGACATTCAGGTTCCACGTCGGCCTGTGCCGGTGGCACGCGCAGCAGCGCCGGACCATCCGCTGGCTGCGCGCCGCCACATTTGGACTGCCGAGCATCGCGATCTTCACGGTCCTGCTCGTGCAATCGCTTACGGGTCCAGACCCGCTTTGGCTGGAGCCGGCCGGCGCGACCTTCGTCGCCTGTATTCTGCTTGCACTTTCATTGGGGTCATTTCTTGTGGTGACTCCAAAAATCTGGTGTCATAAATCGAGCTTCACGGCCGCCTGGATCGGCGGGGCCAAAGAGCCGTTCCTCGACCAACTCTCGCCGATCGAGCCAGGCAGAAAGTCGATCTTCAATCGCGATATCAGGGATCTGCTGTGAGCGAGGAAAACGCTGAAGAACCTTTGACGAACGCAGCCGCACAAGGCGGCGCAGCGCCGGCGCCGGCCCCGCTGCCGGTGCTCTCATACGCGACGCCCGATCAATTCCGGTCCGAGATCCTGCGCGACGGCGGGTACATCGTCCTCCCACACGGCGTGGACTTGCCTGACCGGTGCATCCGATGTGGCCAACTGGCCGATGTGCGCATTGCCCTCTCGATCCGTTTTCTTGTGCCGCTGCGCCAAGTCAACATTCATGTCGGCCTGTGCCATCGCCATTTCAGCCGATACCGGAAGCCGCGACTCGTGCTCGGCTGGCTATTCGCGGCGGCGGGATTAGCGCTGTGCGCGACCGGTTTTGCCAAGCTGCTTTCCGATTCCCATGCGACGCGGTCGGACCTTTTCGGCAGAGAGTTTTTCGGTTTGACAGCGTTGGCAATCTCGGCGGCGTTGTTCTTTGTTAAGGCGCCCTACGTCTGGGGCCAGAAAGCCAACGCCACCGCGGCCTGGATCGGCGGGGCCGGGGAACGCTTCCTTAGACCGCTTTCACCCATCAACCCGGGGAGCACGAAGTCGATCTACCGTGGCGATGACTCGGAGTCTCCGTGAACAACGATTATCCCAAAAAGCCCGAATCGGACGCGGCCGCACAAAGCGACGGACCGCCACCGCCGCCCGCCCTGCCCGTGCTGGAGTACGCGACGCCCTCGCAGTTTCAGGTCGGCTTGCGACGTGAAGGTCGCTATGTGGTTGTGCCCCACGGTGTCGATCTGCCCGATCAATGCATCAAATGCGGCAAGCCGGCCGATACGCGCTTCCCGGTCGCGCTCTATCACATGGCGGAACTGCGTCAGACGAAAATCCATGTGGGCCTGTGTCGGCACCACGCCTTGCAGGGAAGGATCGTTTCGACAGTTGCCAAAAGCCTGTGGGCACTGGCGAGCATTCCTTTCTGGTACGATCTGCTGTTTCGGTGGTATTTCTACTGGCGCAGGCCGTGGATCGATAACCCGCCCAAGCTCACTGTGGCGATCCTTCTTGTTGTGATTTCAGCCGTTCTGTTTCTCAAACCAATGCGGCCGGTCTGGCGCCAACATTCCAACACCCGGTTCGTTTGGCTTGGCGGAGCCAAAGAGCCGTTTCTCAAAGATCTGCCGACCATTCACCCGGCCGAGAGCTCCGTGTTCACGCAGGATTTGCTGTGATCGAGGATGCAAAAACATCTCCGCCATCTGCGGCGCAGCCGGCGGCCGTACCCGTGCTCTCCTACGCCACGCCGGATGCATTTCAGACCGAAATTCGGCGAGACGGCCGGTATCTTGTGTTGCCTCGCGGCAGGGAATTGCCGGACAAATGCGTCATGTGCGGCAAGCCGTCCGACGTACACGTGGAGGTCAAGTTCGACATCGGATTCCCGATCAAGGCAATGCGATTCCGGGTCGGAATGTGCCGCCATCACGCCCGGCAACAGCGCAACAGCGCCCGGAAATGCAGGCTCTTCTGCGGATTGCTGACGGCCGCGCCGTTTGCCGCGTGGTTGCTGCAATGGCTTGTCGCGCCCCACACATGGTGGTTCGATCCGGACGGCATGCTCGTCCTTGGCTTCTTTGCCTTTTTCTTTCCGGGCACGTTGATCTTTGCGTCCTATCAGCCGCTCTATTGTCAAAAATCGACCGCGACCGCCATTTGGATCGGCGGTGTCGGCGAGCCATTCCTTGAAGGTCTTTCGCCGGTCGAGCCGACCACCAAGTCGATTTTCAATCGCAATATATCGGAGCTGCTTTGAGCGACGATAAGTCCAACATGCCCGAAACGAACCCGGCCGCAAAAGGTGATGTGGCATCTCCGCCGGCCGCGCTGCCCGTGCTCTCGTACGCAACTCCAGACGTGTACCGGAAGGAGGTGCGTCGGGAAGGACGATACGTTGTCGTGCCGCACGGCAAGCGCCTGCCTGACCGGTGCATAAAATGCGGCAGGCCGGCAGAGGCGCGCGTGCGGCTGTCGTTCAATCTGGCCTTCCGGCTGAAGCGGGAGAGAGTCGTCATTGGCCTTTGCGGCCAACACGCGGGACGTCGCCGGATCGGGCGACGGATCGCCAGCGGAGCGTTCCTGCTGGCGCTTGCCACGATGGTCGCCACGCCATTCGCATGGGGTGCATTGTTCTTCTTTGTCGTTGGAGCGATCGCGCTGGCCTTGACCCCGAAGCTCCGGTGCCGGCGATATGATGTCACCGACATCTGGCTCAGCGGCGCGGACAAGGCGTTTCTCGACTCGCTGCCGGCCGGTCCCTCGGAACCACGCGAATAGATTTGCCTTTCGACGCAGAGTGCCGCTTAACCCTCTACGTATTTCAGATTGTAACTCGGCACGATCCCCAACTCGCGATAGCGCCGGCGCAGGGTCGCCGGAAGATGTTTGAAATCGCGGATGGTTTTCCGGCAGGCGGGGCTTTGGCATCGGCAGGTGAACTCGAAATCGTCCTCGTCCATAGTCGTGGAATAGTCGAAGAAGATCTCCTCGCCGGTGGCTATGGGGCGGAGGGTTTTGAGTTGGACATCGGTGCCGCGGATGATCAGGCCGCAGTTGGGATCGCAACTGTGATTGACCAGATCGTCCATGCCGCCGGAAGCGCCGATGTACAGGTCACGGTCGATCTGCAGGGCCAGGGTTTGCGGCGTGGTCTGGCTGAAGCGCAGGAGCGGCCCGGTGAAATTCAGGATGACGAGGCCGGCGGCGATCGGCTGAGTCGCGAACACACCCCGGCCGGAGATTCCCTGTTGGATGCGAAGATTCATCGCGGGCATCTTACAGCGCCCGGCCGACAAATCTCCGCTCGGCAGAATAATTGAACCGCCGAGCACCGGCGGTCCAGTCCGGAGATTCATGTCCAGGCCAACGATGTCGTCGCCGCATTGCGCATGACCAGCGGCGCCACCGTAACGCTGATCAGCTCGGCCGGCATGAAATGGCAACAACCGCTGTACGAACTCATCTTCACCTTCGAGCTGGGGCGCATCCACATGCGCGACCTGGACGGCACGCTGGAAATCCTCGACGGCAAGGCGCAGGTTCACGAGTCGATTTCGCTGGTTCGGCACACATCGCGCTGGGACCAGTACCGCGCGTCGTTTGGCAAGGCGGTTGGGGCGTATCTTCAATCCCTGCGCGACAACCGGCCGCCGCCGGTTCCCGGCATCGACGGATTGCGCGAACTTCAAGTCGAAGCGTCCCTGGCTCGCTCAATCGCCCAACGGCGTCCGGTGCTGGTGCAGGAGGAGTTCCCGCTCGACGTTACTTGAATGGCAGCCCCACGTCGTTGACGCTTTCACGGCCAAATAGAAATGTCCGCCTCAGCCAGGCGAGGCTGGCCTGAGATTTTTCCCGCCTCGTGAAACTTTACCGCTGGCTGTGCGTCAAAGGAGGGTTGCGGTATTGTAACGGCGGGGGGAGTTTCGGGAGGATGGTTATGTCAATTCATCGGGCGATTCGGTTTGGGGCATTGGCGATTCTGGGGGCAGGCGCGTTGCTTTTTGCGGCGGATGCACCATCGCCGTCGCCGGCCGGGGATCATCGGCTGGCGTACGTCTCTACGGATAAGCCCATATATCGCGTTGGCGAAAGGGTTTATCTGCGGGCGGTGCTGCTGGGGGCCGACGACCACAAGCCTGCCGCGGCCAATGAATATGTCTACGCCACGGCGACGATTACCGGGCCCAAGGGCGATACCATCACATCGGGCGGCGTGCAGGTGCAGGACAGCACGGGCGCGTTCGCGTGGGATGTCCCGGCCGACATTGCCGGCGGGGAATACAAGGCGACGTTCAGTTTCCCCAATAACGGGTATCCGCCGGCTTCGCGTAAGTTTGATGTGCGCGCCTACCGGGCGCCGCGGATCAAGGGTGAGATCATCTTCGTGCGCGATGGGTATGGCGCTGGCGATACCGTCAAGGCGACCATGCACGTCGATCGGGCCGAGGGCGGCGTGCCGGCCGGTGCGACGGTGTCGGCCAATGCGATTGTCGATGGCCAGGATGTGTGGACGGGCTCAACGACCGTCGATGCGCTGGGCAATTGCGCGGTTTCGTTCCCTCTGCCCAAGCAGATTGAAAAGGGCGAGGGCACATTGTCCCTGTCGGTGAACGACAGCGGCACTGTCGAAGCGATCGCCAAGACGATCCCAATCCTTGTCAATACGGTGGATATCGCGGTCTATCCCGAAGGCGGGGAATTGATCGCCGGGACAAACTGCCGGGTGTACGTTGAAGGCCGGACCCCGGCCCAGAAGCCGGCGGACCTGGCCGGTTGGATTGTCGATTCCAAGGGCAAGCAGATCGTGGCACTCAAGACCGAACATGAAGGGCGTGGCAGAGTTGAGTTCACGCCGGTGGCCCGCGAGAAGTATTCGATCAAGCTGTCGGAGCCAGCCGGCATCGACAAGCTCTTCCCGCTGCCGGCGGTCAAGCTGGACGGCGTATCGATCGTGAGCGATCAGGACACGGCCGGCCCTGCTGAGGCGATCAAGCTGCACCTGATGTCCCCCAGCGGCGGGGCGATGAACGTGACGCTCAAGAAGCATGACACGGTGGTGACGAGCAAGTCGGTGAACCTGGAAGCGGACACATCCACGGCCGTGCTGCTGACCCCGCCGGATTGGGCGGACGGCGTGATGGTGGCGACGGTATGGAGCGAGAGCAACGCTCCGCTGGCCGAACGGCTGGTGTTCCGTCAGCCCAAGAACAATCTGATAGTGAAGGTGACGGCCAGCAAGCCGCAATTTGCGCCGGGCGATGCGGCGGCGGTGACGGTGACGACGACGGATGCAGCCGGCAAGCCGGTGGCGGCGACGGTGGGAATCACCGTCAGCGATGACAGCATTCCCAAGATGCTGGAGCAGCGTGATCGCCCGCCGAGGCTGGATGCGATGGTGATGCTGGAAAGCGATGTGAAGGAATTGGAGGATGCGCAGGTTTACTTCGATCCGACCAATCCGAAGGCCTCGCAAGACATCGACCTTCTGCTGGGCACACAGGGATGGCGGAGGTTTGCGACGCTGAACGAGAAACAATTCCTTGCCACGTATAAGGAGCAGGGCCGAAGGGCACTGGCGACGTTGGAGCCGCCAGCTTTTAGCCAGAACAGATTTATGTTTAGCGGCGGCATTGGTGGCGGTGGGGGAATGATGATGATGGATGGTAACGACGCTGTCCGCGTTCCTGCGGCGGCGCCGATGGGTGCCGTTCAGAAGGAGGCCGCGGGTGAAAGAGCGCAGGCTGCATCGGGAGTAGTTGACGCACTTCACGCCGCCAACGTGGATCGCTCGGCTGCGGCGGACGTGGCACAGCAAGTCCCCGATCTGCCAGCACGGGAAATGCCGGCTGCCGCCGGGCAGCCCGCGCCGGCGGGGCAAGACCAAACGCAACTCCGGCGTCAGATGGTCGCGGGCATGGCCGTTCCGGCGCGGCCCATGCAAGTGCAGGCCCCCATCCGCATCTACGCCCACGATCTCAGCCCCAACCGTGATCCCTCCCAACGCACCGATTTCACCGAGACCCTCTATTGGGCGGCCGCGGTGAATACCGATGCCACCACCGGGTCGGCCACGGTGTCCTTCCATCTCAATGACTCCGTCACAACCTTCAAGGCGACGGCCGATGCGTTCAATGGCGATGGGACGCTTGGCACAGGTTCGGCGATGGTGACTTCCATCCAGCCGTTCTATGTCGAGCCGAAGATTCCCCTGGAAGTCTCGGCCGGTGATAAGATTCGCCTGCCCATCGAGACGGTGAATCAGAGCGGTGAAGACCTCAAGAATGTGAAGCTCAGCGTGTTCGCCAGCGAAGGCATCCAGGCCGGAACGATTGATCCGTTCGATATCGCGGCCGGGGCGAGGGATCGGCATCTCGTCGATCTGACGGTGGGGGATATGCCTAAGGAATCGAAGATC
>Ga0181520_10010907_pt1 | contig 12058 bp, 20 predicted proteins | sample PEATcosm2014_Bin_29_FD_132451 | JGI IMG/M metagenome (GOLD analysis project Ga0181520, IMG submission 132451) | Peatland microbial communities from MTU Mesocosm Facility, Houghton, MI, USA - PEATcosm2014_Bin02_30_metaG | ecosystem: Environmental > Terrestrial > Soil > Wetlands > Peat | place...
GCCGAGCTCCTGCAGGTCTCCCTGGTCGTCCTCTGGAGGCAACACGTCCATGTCCGGGTGCTGCACCACTCCATACCATTGCTGGTCTTCCGCCAGCAGGTAGGCATCGATGATGGGCTGCCCAAACAGGATGGATCGCTCGAAGTCGGCAGTCGCCCTGCCCACCGCGATGGCCCCCCGCAGAGGGAGGCTGTACTCCAAGGCTTGGCGGAAGATCAGCATCGACCCCAGCGTGATCAGGAGCGATGCCACACTCGAAGCGTCCTTGGTCATCAACACGATGGAGTCCGAGAACTGCACAGCTCGGAGGTGACCTGCATAGGTGGCCGTCGGCTCGATCTCCTCGGCGAGGGCCACGGCCCGGCTCGTGGTATCGTGCAGGTCTAGGATGCGATCGTACAGGCCTTCGTGATGGTCTCTGTACTGGTGGACGAGCGACTTGAACCCCATGATGTCGCAGAAGGCGATGTAGCGATCGCAGGTGATCTCCCAGGTACTCATGCCGCACACCCCATATGGTGGAGAGTTCCGGTGGTCCGCAACTGGACTAGCTCGGTGTGGCGTTGCCCGCACTGTGCGACCAGACAGATCGCCGCCTCCCCCCCCGCACGGATCCCACTTCGGCGGCTGCCCCGACGTCGGTCGCACGCCTCGTCAGTCGCTCCCACCTGCCCCCCCCATCTTCTCCAGCGGCCGGTCCACGCTCGCCAGGTTCTCCAGCCAGAACGCACGGAGAGTGCCCCGGGCGTCGGTTGCGGTGATCGTCAGATGGACGTGTCGTCCGAACTCCCCCAGTTCCTCCAGCGTCCGGTCCACGCTCGCCAGGCTCTCCACCCAGAAGGCACGGAGGGTGGCCCGGGGACCTGCCTTCGGACCCCGTTACGTGGGCACGTTCGACACCCTCATCTCCTCCAGCGTCCTCACCACGCTCGCGGGGTTCTCCAGCCAGGAGGCACCGAGAGTGTCCCGAACGTGGGTCGAGAACTCCTCGAGGCGGACGCCCCAGGTGGCTTCGATGGCGACGGGGTAGCGGGCCTCGGCCGAAGTCTGTGGTACTCGACGTAGCGGCGTGTGGTTCTCAGGCCATGCCATTGACGACCGGGGTTCGAGGCGTTACGATGTCGGTGCTGTTGTAGTGGTGCAGTGCACAAGACCGCCATGATCGGAGGCCATCGTGTCTGACCACCGTCTCCGCGAGGCTCGCGACTGCTTCGCCGATATGTTGCGGGCAGAGACGAAAGAACGGGACTGGCAGTCTTTCTTTTCGGAACACCCCTACGTGCTGTCCGAATCGCTCCCACTGAAGATCGCACCGGAGGACATCTGTCCGCTTGGCCGCCCGGGAAGGAGCGAGGCGGATTTCGTGTTCTACCCCAAGACCCCACAACTCCCGTACGTCTATGGCGTGATCGAACTGAAGCGGCCATCGTCCGCGATACTCGCCGTCCCCCGCAAGACGATCGTTACGCTATCTCGAGACGCTGAGGCAGCGGTCGCTCAGGCCCGGCAGTACTCAAAGCAACTCGCGGCAAAGTGCGTTGACCGGCGATACAGGATGTTGTCCATTGGTGACGAGCTGCACGCGTTCGTGATCATGGGGCTGGCTGCAGAGATCGCCCAGAAGATCACCAACGACATCCTCTCTGACGGCTTTGCGAGATTGCTGCCCCCAGGCTTCAGGCTGATCCCGTATGACACGCTCTACAGCATGTTCGAGTCGCACGTACCGCGGCAAGTCCACATGCTAATGCCCGTTGTCGTCGAGCCGCCGCTCAAGTACGAAGTTGACGAAGATGAGAAGCCAAGACGCCCACGCGAGACGCAGGATGAGTTCGCAAGCGGCGGCCTCTACGCTAAGGGCTCTGAGCGGTACAGACGCTACGGAATCGGCAGCCTCGACCGCCACTTCAGTCGGACCGAGGCACTGGCACTACTGGACCGCATCCTGATCCGATGACGAACCAAGCAGCAGCGGGCAGGGATCTGCGACATCGCGTCCGCCGCTTCGCCCTAGAAGCCAATGGGCAGACGCCGCTCCACTCACACCCCTGGGAGCACGAGGTCTACGTGCTCCAGGGCAGCGGGGCGGTCGTGCCGGACGAGGGCGAGACACCGGTGCATCCCGACTGTGCCGTGCTCGTGGTGCCCGAGGAGATGCACTGCTTCCGAGCTGGCGAGGAGGGCCTGCAGTTCCTGTGTCTGGTGCCGCTGGGAGAGGCGACGAGGGGGCGGTGAGCTGTGGGGGGCGTGGTGCCGTTGCAGTTCCCCCGAGCTAGCGGGGTCGCCGTCACGGTCGCCTGCTCGACCCTCGACCTGGTGAGCTTGACCTCACCGCGTCAGCCACAGGGCGGTATGGGGAGATATGGCGTTCACTATCGCCAGGAGTATTCCGAGGATCAGCATCACCAGGCATCCACATCCGATCCCCCGCCAGCCCAACCACCACACGCAGTCGATCCCCTTGGAGATGGCCGCCGCTCCTTCCTGCAAGGTGTCCGCCAGGCCATCCATCCCGCCATATGATGACTGGGACTCCGGCCTCGACCGAGACCCCGAGGGAGGATCGCCACCCGAAGCGGGCTCGGTCCCCCCATCGGACTGGTGCTGACTGCCCGAATGGGCCGAGGATGAGCCGTGTGCCCCGGGCACGGTGGTCGTCGCCCCGCACCTCGTGCACCGACAGGTCTGCCCGATCCTGTCCCTCGGGGCCCGCATCGTGACGCCGCAGCCGGGGCAGGGGAAGTGAACTCGTTCAGAGCTGTTCGGGTCGTTCGCCATGAGAGTGATTCGCTCCGGCCCACTGAGGTCATGGGCACACGCTTCCCTCCGGCGGTGCCGCCGAAGGCGTCAGGGTCACCTGACATCACGATCGCCAGGACCGAAGTGGGATCGGCCGCCGGGGTTGGAGCTGTTGTCGAGGCACTGCAAGAACCGCCTATGAGCCTCCAGAGCCCCTGCGGAGTTGGGCGGCAGGGACTCGGCCCTTTGCTGCCAAGCGTCGGCCGCCTGTTGCCACAGGGCGGGGTTACTCACGCCGGACTGCTCGTACTGCAACGCCCGCTTCTCCAGTTCCTCTGGCGTTGCGTTCGGACTCGCTTGGGCGGCCTGTGGCAGCGGGGTGGTCTCCACCTTCCCCCAAATCCCATCCTGCCCCTTGGTCCACCCATCGCCGCTCTGTTGAGACGGTACCTGTCCTTGGGGCAGACTCTGCGGCATCCCAGACGACGGGACCTGCGGCAGGGACCGCTGCCCATCCACGACCGCGACCTGCGATGGGGTCTGCTGACCGTGTCTCAGCAGCCTGGGCCTGAGGACGAAGTACCCGCCGACCATCAGCACTGCCACGATGCCCAATGCTGGGACGTAGGGTCGCACGGCTCTCTTGGCACGGTAGGCCGCTCGCCCCACGGTGGCATTGATGGCCTCGACCGCCCACCCGATCAGCACCAGCACGAGGACGCCGATCGCGAGACCGAAGTAGACGAGCAGGGCAGTCTCACCGACACCTGTGGAGTTCGACACCATGTCCCGGGCGACGAGCAGCATCGGCCCGACGCCCGCGAGCAGGAAGATGGCGATAGCGATCAGCACTGCACCGAACCAATTGAGTTCGCCGTCGAGTAGCCTCATGGAGGATCTCCCCTCGTGTTGCGTCGCTGTCTCTGAAGGACACTGGCTGCACTGGGCTGGGATGGATGGGGGAACGTCGCCGGTGGTACCCCATCGTCCCACTGACGCTGACACTGGCCGCCGCTACCGGCAACACCAATGATTCAGAGTATACTCTGAAGACTTGGCATGGTCAACTTCCTACACTCAGGGGCATGGAAGATGCGGTGTTCGGCCAGGTGCTCAGGGCGTACAGGGAAGCGGCCGGGCTCACCCAGGAGGAACTGGGCGAGGTCACCGACCTCCACAGGACCTACATCAGCCTGCTCGAACGGGGCATCAACAGCCCGTCACTACGCACCCTCACTAAGCTGTCACGTGCACTCGGTGTGACGCTCACCGAGATGGCGTCCGCCTTCGAGCAAGCCCTCGCCGTCCACCCGGAGGATCGTCCTGCGGTCGTCGACCTGGGTGATGATCCCGGCCAGCTCCCTGCGGTAGGTCGCATGGCATAGGCTCGGCAGTCGAGAGTGCCCCGGGGGTTGACCGGCGGTACTGGTCTGCGTACCTGCTGTGTCGTCCGCCGATGGTGAGGTGCTGGGAAACAGCTTCACAAGGGGCCCACGAGGCCCCCATTCTCGGGTTCCCGCACAGACTCCACAGCCCAACCAGTCGCCCCCCGATCCCTCAAGCCTCAGGTCCCCCGAAGCCCGGCCGTGACGCCCATCGACGCCCTCCAGACAACCCGAGGTAACCCGAGACGAAGTGGCGAAGGCCCCGAGGCGGTGCCATAACCGAGATCGGGTTCCCCGCAGTGGATTCCAGTCTCGGGTTCCCGACCGCAGTGAACACTCCATCCGTCGAGCCACGGGTTGGAACGGCCGACCGCCGCCGAAGAGGGCTTCTGCCCGCACACAGGGGAGCGGAACATGGCCGTGGCTCTCGGCATGTCTCGGGGAGGTCTCGGGCACCGTCGGCAGGACCCCGAGCCTTCCCGGCAATCATCACGCCCACGACTCACGCCTCATAACCCGGAGTACGTTGTGTCCGCCGAACGAGTCCCGATCTGGGTATCCCGTTCGGGGGCCCCAAGGGGCGGTGGGGGTGGGCCTCCGTGAGAGTGCCCGGCTCTCGAGGTGTGTCCGGCTTGTGATCGGAGTCGAGTCCTCGATCTCATCCGGCGAGACAAAGGCCACCGGAACCGATTCCTCGATCGGGCTCCACCGCTCTGGCCCAGATCCGAATCGAGAAACCGATCGGGGTCGGCGATGCCATCGCTACTGGCTACATGATCCAGTCTTCGGAGGGCATCGGCGGACGCACGCAGGTCGTCGATGGCCTTGTTCATCCCCAGCACACTCCCATGTCGTCGACCTCAAGGTGGGGAGCGATGGCCGTTCCTCCCCACCCTCATCGCCCCTCGGAACTGCCCTGCCAGAACCACGCATGTCCCGATCCGAGGGCTCCACGAATGGGTGCCCAATAGGGCGACAGAGGGGTTGCGTCGGCACTCCGATCTTCTATCCACACCCGTCGATTTTGGCGTCGAAGGGAGTCTCGGTGGCCCCGTGAGTCTCCGGTGGGGGCCCCCACTCGGATGGGACCCACCTTGTCCCAGATGGGACCCATTTCGGATTCGGCGAGTCGGATTCGCCTGACGCATGGCGGAATCGTCCGGCCGAATCGCCTTCGGGAATCGGCCATGCCATTTGGATCGGCGGAATCCGGTTCCGCCACGTGGGGACACTGGTACACCTCGCCTCGGCGGCCTGCGGCCGCCGAGCCTCGCCGTCCCCTGCTTCCGACCTCCCTTGCCTCGTGGTCGTCTGAATGCCACCCCTGGCACACGACACGTACCGGGAGGCCGATCACCAATGAAGATCAACGCACTCGCTCAGGTCGACGAGGTCATGCGAATCAACCCGACCGTGGGCAAGCGTCTGAAGTCTTTGCTCACCGTCCAACTCAAGGCGGACTCCTGGATGCCCCAGTGGCGATTCAGCAAAGCCCTGTCCCAGGCTTGGCAGGAGATCGCCGATGCTTCGATGCCGGAAGTGGCCGAGGTAGACCCTGGCGTCCAGCGGTTGGCCGAAGCCTGTGCCGTCCTGTGGCGGAGCAAGCGGTCGAAGGGCTACGACTTCGGGGAGGTCGTTCGCTGGCTCTACGGCGGCGAGGCCTGCAATCCGAGGGCGAGCATCCGGGGTGCGAGGGCGGCAGCCCAGTTCCTCGGCCTCGGCATGGCGAGAGAGGCCTCACAGGCACCCGTCCGGCGGGCGATCATGGAATCGGGAGCGAACGTCCACCTGGCCGAACTCGCATCGCTGTGCCTCAGCCTGCACGACGGGGAGATGTCGGAGGAAGATTTTCGGCAGCAAGCCGAACCGCTCATCGCTCTGGCTCGGGAATGTGCCCAGCGATACGGGCCGCCGGTGCCGGTCGGCGAGGAGCAGGAACTGACCGCATACGTCAGCCGCAGGAATGGCGAGGAAGTCCTCGTGGTCGCCCACCTCCCGAAGGCAGGGCCGACCGCCGACGGCAAGCGGCGTCTCGTCGCCCGGATGCAGAGATACGAGCGAGAAGTGGAGAGTCAACTGTATCGCTTGTCACCGGCTTGACCGGCGGACTGCGTCGTGAGATGGGGCTGGTCGGGAGAGTTCGTGCAGGCCGCCGCCGAGGCGGCCGAGAGGAGCTTGGGACGATGACAAACGCACTGAAAGTCGGCGACAGGTTCTCGTCTCCCTACCCCGGCACCGTCATCGCGGTGCTCGGTGGCGATGGAGAGGTCTCCGGTTATGAGGTTCGGCTGGACGGGGCACCGCCGGGGGAAACGTGGCTTGTGCCCATTGGGGCACTCGGCATCGCACCGCCCGGTGAAACGCATCCCGACCTGCCTTGCCCCGGCCGCTCCCGAACGCCACCTCCCATGGAGGTGACGCCCACGATGCCGATCCCACTCCTCACCGATGAACTCAAAGCCCGCCTGCCGGAGTTGTACTCGCAGGAGGACGTGCCTGATCCGGTCGTCCAAGTCTTGTTCCTCGGGGCCAATTGCAGGATATGGGCTGTCACCGAATACAGCGACGTCGCCCCCGATGGTTGCCCGCACCTCGCCTTCGGGTGGGTCGCGGGCGACTTCCCCGAATTGGGCTACACGCCGATGGACGAACTCGACGAACTGAACGAGCGGTGCCTGCCGGGTCACGGGTTCGTGTGGGTGGACGAGACGTTCACGCCCCGACCGTTGTCGCAGGTGCAGGCCGAGGCCGATGAGACACGCCGCCTCCTGCGGGAATCGCTGGAGAGCGGGGCGAGGGTCGTCGTGAAGCTGACCAGCATCGAGGTCTGACCCGATCCGCCCTGCCCGGGAGGTGGCAGATCGCCACCTCCGACAGGGCCGGACAGGAATGACGCGGAGGACACGACATGGCCTGCGTATGGTTCGGCTACGAACACGATGCTGCTGCGTGTGCCGTGATGGCCAGGACGGCCTCACGGACCGGCGATCCGCCAGACACGGCCTGTCCCCACGGCGGAGACGGCACCGAGTGCCCCTTCGTCAAGGCCAAGATCGCCGAGGGCAACTCAGCCGACTGACCTGCCTTGTCTCGGAGCTGCTACACCGCCATCGCGGACGGAGGTGACGGACGGATGCCCAACACACCCGACGAACCCGAAGTCACACCCGTCGTCTTCCGAGCCTTCCCCCAGGGAGAGGTGATCGCCCTGTTCCCCGCCATAGCGGGCGGACGGTGCGGTCAGTGCTCATCCTACATGCACGTCGGGCAGCACGGGGCGGCCGACTACGGACACGTCATCAGCATCACCCGCCCGGCCGAGCTCGATGAGTACGAGCCGCTGTTGCGGGAACTGGTGGAGGTGGGCTACGCCCCGCAGGTCTGCCTCCGGGAACGGCCGTGGATTCACCCCGAGGGGATGCGGCAACTCACCATCAACTGACCACGGGCTGGAGCGGATGCCCGCCCCGACCTGCCTTGCCCCGACCCCCCTCGAATGCCACCCCCCGCACACGACACCCAAGGGAGACACCCACATGCAGGCCACGAGCGAGACGCACCGGGCAGCGGTCAGCGAAGGAGTCCTGATGGTTCACGCACTCACCCCGCCGCACTTGGCCGTGACGACCGCTGAGGGCACGACCGTCCGACCGCTCCCGCCGTCGCTCTCCGCCATCGCCGAGAGGCCGGTCTTCGCCGCCACCTACGCTGGCAACGGCACCACCACGGTTGACCTGTGTGCGGGCTTTCAGCGGTGGCACGGCTCCAAGTCCCTGCAAGCGGTTCGCCAGGCTCTGGGGCGGTGCGGGTTCGACCGGGTGACGACCGATGACCTGCTGAGACACATGAAGGCGGAACAGGCAGCCTGCCCTTACTACTATCGCTGAAGCCGACGACGTTCCCTCTCTCACCCCACACGCATGAGGTTCCCCACCATGACCAGACAGCGATCTCTCACACGGATGATGAAGCTCGTCGCACCCCGTGCCCTGGCCCTGCTGGAGCGGGTGCGGGAGGCGTGCCCCGAGGTCAACTTCGCTGAACCGGCGGACGAGTCCGGCGACGACGTGCGTTGGGGGATGTGGCACGAGTTCGGTGACGGCGACGGCGTGGACGTGTACGTCGAGGCCCACCTCAGTGAGGACTACGGCGACCGCGGTGGCGGTGTCGCCTTCGGCTTCCACATGACGGGGTGGGGAGGCGAGATCATCGGCATGTGTACGCCGAGGAACTACACGCCCGAGGTGTGGGTGCCTCGCAACAACATGTCCTCAGTGGACGCCCGCCTGCGTGAGTTGGAATCCCTGGACGTGTCGGGCGTACAGGACATGATCTTCGCCCACCTGTCCCGCCGGGCAGCCTGACCTGCTTTGCCCGGAGGGCCAGGCATCGCCACCGAGGCCCAGAGGTGCCCAGAATGTCCGACTTCGTCCCCTGCAAAGACCCGAACCAGTATGGCGTCTGCGAGCGGTGCCGTGCCGAACTGCGTGCCCTGACGTACGTGATCGAGGGCGAGTCCGAGGAGGATCGTCCGCATCCGACGCCCGACGACCACCACGAGCGGGCGAGCGGGAGCGGCCTGCTGTGCGGCGGAGATCACTGCCTCCATCCGCCCTCCAGACGATACCTGTGCGTCCGGCAGAATCCCGAGTACGGGGATCAGGAACTCCAGGACGGCACCTACGACGAGATCGTGGTGTGGGCAGCCGAGATCATCCTCGGCGAGGGTGGCTCCGTCGCTCGGCTCGCCTACGACCTGTGGCGACGGCAGGAGACGCTGCCGGACGCACCGTGGAACGTCGTGCGGTGGTACGACGAGGCGGGCGAGGCGGTTCGTGGCACGTTCACGATCTACCCGCTGGCGGGGGAGCCGGAGCGGATCGGCTGAGCACCACCCGGTGAGGTCGGGGCCCGACCTGCCTTGCCCCGTCATCCTTGGAGTGCCACCACGGGCGGAGGTGACCCCATATGGTCGCGATAGCAGAACTACGAGGAGCCGCCGCCGTGTTGCTGGGGATCGAGGGACTGCAGTTCGATGGGCTCAAGAAGCATCGTCGCCGTGAGGCGGAGTACTCCGGTGCCTGCTACTACGGTTCCCATTACTTCAACCCCTCGGATGTCAGCGGCAACTGCCCGGAACTGCAACTCACCCGCACCGCTCCACGAGCTTCCATCCGGTTCGATCGGGATCTGTTCTCCGCCTGGGTGATGGGCTACGGCGATCTGCAACTGCTGGTCAAGCGTCCGTGCGATGCACTCGTGGATTGGACGTTCTACTGCTTCTGTTTCCTCGACGACGATGGGCACGTAATCGTGTTCCCGTCCAACAGACCCGAGTTCGCCACCGCCTTGGCGTCAGTTACAGGAACCAGATGTGTCTGGTCGTGCAAGGCCCTGCGTGACGGGAGAGAGCCGGACTGGCAACACCTCGTGGACCCTGGCGTGCACTGATGCCGACCTGCCTTGCCCAGTCCCCGTGTGGATGCCACCGTGCCTCGACGAGGGGAGGTGTCTCGATGAGATTCCGCTGGAACCGGCGTCCACTGCAATTCGAGTTGACGATCTCCGACGCCGTGACCGTCCGGGCGGGTGCGATGGTGACCTCACGATGGCCGCCCTTCGTGTACCCAGAAATCGGGGTGAGCATCAGGTGGGGTCGCTCGCAGGGGGCACGGGTCTGGCGACACTATGGCATCAATCTCAGCGATCTCGGGACGCTGGCTCTCTCGATCCACCAGCACCGGCTGCACGTGTCCGTGATCGTGGTACACCTCGGAGTTGACCTGCCTTGGGGTGCCCGAGATCGGACGTTCGCCCGGCTGTCGCTGTTCGAGGCCGTATCGAGACGGCGGAGGCCGAGATGAACGCCGAACTGCGGGTCGCACGAATCGAGCGGCGTGTCTCGCTGGACACGATCTCCGACTGCGACTGGCTGCTGACCGAACTGGACGGCGACCGGGTCGTGGAGTCGATGAGGTACGAGGATGGTGACATCGCCACCTACGGCCTTCGGAAGGTGCGTGGCTGGGTCGCCGAAGACGGTGACCGGTACCGGAGCTTCGGCGAGTCATGGTGGTTCCTCGACATGCAGGCCGTCGCCATCGTCGAGGTGGTGGTGAGTGACAAGGTCATCGGCCAGTTCGGTTACTGCTCCATGCTCATCGGCGGGATCGAGTCCGACGCATCCCGAGACTACCTCGACGAGATGAGCGGCATTCTGGTGCGTGAGGTCACGGAGACATTGGCCGACCTCGGCCTCACCATCCCTGATGGAATCGACACGCCATACGTGCAGGGCGATCCCTGGCTGGCGGAGGCACTGGCATGAGCGAGGACTGCCGCAGTCTGAGTGAGGCAGCACGCCGCTGGCTCCGAGCCCTCAGGATCGTGCGGCGGCGGGTGCAGGGAGCAGTTCAGCCGCCCAGCCGATTCCTGTTGGTGGTGACCCCCTTGGACGAGGCGTCGGACATGCCCCTTCACGTGGAGTCGGGGAGCGACCGCTGGGGCCTGCTCGATCGAGGTGGCGATGTTGTGGTGAGGCTCGGCGTGCCGTGCCTGGTCACGGTTCACGACCTCGACGAGGCCGACATCGAACTGGGCGAGGTCGCCTGGCTGCCCGTGGGTGCCGACGGACTCGTCACGACGCTCCCGAGATGGGGAATCGAGATGAGTGACACACACGAACCAACTGACGCCGAGGCTCTGTTCGAGCAGCACAAACTGACAGGGGAGCCCCTTGACGAATCCCAGATCGCGGCCATCGTCGGTGCCGGACTCGCCTCCGAAGACGAGTTCGCCATGCGGGGCGGTGGGCTGTACTTCCATCATCCGACGTTTCCAGATACCGAGTAGACGCCGCAGGTCGTGCGACGGCGGAGACCAGCCCGTTCATGGGACACGGGACGGGGCGTTGAACCCCCTGGCCGCGTCCGCGTTCAGCGGGTCGCCGTGCTACACCAGGTGATCCCCCAGGGACTCGAAGGAGGCCACCGGGTACACGTCGCAGTGCATGCCGTCCATCAACGCCGGGCCGAGAAGCTCCATCAGTTCCTCGCCATCGTCCACTTCCAGCAGGAGGAAGGGAATCCGTCGACCGACGAGCACGCCCCCAGCCAGGAGCTTGCCGGAGGCCGTGATCCTCTGAATGGCCTTGCCAACGTCTTCTCTTAGACGCCGCACCGCGTCCCCCCCCACTACGCTTTCTCTCGCTCTTGCCATCACCAGCAACTGCATCTCGATCACCCTCTCCTGTTCTATCGGCTCCGTCCGAAGCGTCGCACCCGACGGCTCACGCTCAGTCTACTCTCCGGCGGCCGTGGACGGAAGCCCGGCGTCGCGGAGGCCGGAGAAGAGCGACAGGCGTGCGACCTGCAGACACGCGGTGCGTGTGCGAGTTCGCCACCTCCGAACGGGACGAGGTCGGTGCACACTGCAACCGATGCGGCCTGAAGGTGCTGATCGAGTGGTCGCTCCCGACCTGCCTTGCCCCGCTACCGTCGGAGGGCCATCGTCCCCGGAGGTGACGAGATGAGCCGACTACTGGATACCTGCCCGGCCTGCGGGGAACGTGGTCTCATCGCCGTCTGCCGAACGACGGTCGAATACACCATCACCAACGAGGGCGACGAACAGTCATGGGACCGCCGTGAAGTGGACGATGACGATTCGACCCCGACCTCGTTCCGTTGCGACAACTGCCGTGCCCAATTCTCGGACTTCACCTTGGACAGGAGCGGCTACCTCGTCAGCCTCGGCTCGGCCAACGCCGCCTCCCCGGCGGTCACGCCCGAGGAGGCCATGACCGCTGCCCAGTTCGAGTCGTGGCTGATCGTTCAGGTCAACAACTGGTGTCAGGAGAGCCAGTTGCAAAAGTCGCGATGTAGGTGCATTTCGCCCCAGGGCTGAATCTTGGTTGTGCGAGCAATCAAAACCAA
>Ga0181520_10010908_pt1 | contig 12057 bp, 9 predicted proteins | sample PEATcosm2014_Bin_29_FD_132451 | JGI IMG/M metagenome (GOLD analysis project Ga0181520, IMG submission 132451) | Peatland microbial communities from MTU Mesocosm Facility, Houghton, MI, USA - PEATcosm2014_Bin02_30_metaG | ecosystem: Environmental > Terrestrial > Soil > Wetlands > Peat | place...
ACGGCCCATGAATCCTTAAGGCCTGTGACCAGCAGCAGATGCGCCACCTCGCCCGCCTGATAGCTCTTTTTGTCGGCGATGATCTGCGCCTGCGTGTTCTGGTTGTACCAATCGCCGGAGTCATTCCAAATCCAGACCCAGGTGTGGCCTTCGACGCTGCGCTTTTCCGGCGTCTCGGCGCTCGCTGTAATCTCAAAGTCGCCGCTGCCGGTGATTGCGGGAAGATCGACCATCACCGTGCCGTCGGCGCCCGTCGCGGCGTCGCGGCTACTCACTTCTGTATAACTCCGCTGGAAGGTGGTGGAGTCCCACTTTTGCAGCTTCACGTCCAGATGCACCGCGGTCTTTACTGGCTTATTGTCATAGTCCTGCGCCGTCACTTTCACCTTGGGTGTTTGACCCGGCGAAAAGACGTAACTGGTCGGCTCCACGCTCAAGCGGAAGGAGCCATAGGTGGCCAGCACGGTCGCGTGGCCGGCAACCTCGCGCTCACCGGCGTCTGTCACCCGTGCTTCAATGCGATAATCCTGATCGTTGTGCTTCCCATCGATGCTCGTCGGCAGCGTGACCGTTAGCCGCCCCTCCGCATCGAGAATTCCTTCCTGCTCCTGCTGCTCACTCTCGCCGTAGCTATAGCCGGAATCATCGCCTTCCTGACCGCCTTCGGCTTCATCCGCATCGTCTTGGTCTTCATCCCACCAATAGTGCTGCGAAGTATGCACCACATACTTGACCTTGGCCCCGGCCACCGGCTCGCCGAAGAAGTAGCGCGCCTCAAGGACGGCTTGAATCGAATTGCCTTGCAGAACGCGCTGCGTCACTGGTTTGACCGTAACCTGGTACTCCGGCTTCTTGTACTCCTCCACGTAAAAGGTTCCGGATTCACCACTGATATCGCTTCCATTCATTTGAATCTGAATGCCGTAGTAACCCAGCGTGGCATCGCCGGCCAATGTCAGGTCAGCGGAGAAGCTGCCGTGAGCGCCTACCGTTACATTTTGCGAAAAGATTTTCTTGTTATCCGAATCGGTAACTTCAAGCGGCAGAGTTCGTTCCGAGGGCAAGTCAAGACGATCGTCCTTGTTGCGCCGAACAATTCCCTTGATGTGTACTGTATGTCCAGGCCGGTAAACAGGGCGGTCCGTATAGACGAAGGCAGTAAGATCGGTTCTTCGGTCCGCTGCAAAGCCATATCCATAGGGCGTGATGATGGCCGCGTCGTCTCCATGCCGCGCCAACATCCAGACATTCTCAGGCGTTGCGCCCTGCGCTCCTCGGCGCACCTTCATGGTCAGCGAAGCCGAGCCGTCCGCGCCCGTCTTGCCCGTCGATTGCTGCTGCCCGTCCGACCAGAGAATCACGTCGGCCTTCTCAACAGGCGCGCCGGTCTTGCGGTTGGCCACGTACAGATCAGCGCCTCCACTCCGCGCCCGCTCAACCAGCGCGATGCTGGTAACAATGGCCACGGTATAAGCCTTGTACGTGCCATCAGTAGCTTCGATCAGATAGACTCCGGCGCTCAGTCCATCCACCGGCAACTGCTGCGTCTCGCTGACGATGGCCGGAGGAGTAACCAGCTTCCAGCGCGCGACCAACTGGCTCTCATTCAGCAGCGGAATCGCCGCAAAGCCGGTTGCGCCCACCACCTGGCTCTTTTTGCCCAGCTTGCCCTGGCCCTCACGGAAGCTATCCCGCGCGTCGTCGGTGAACTGGCCGCGGAAGAAGTGCCGCACGCGATACCAGAGGCCGGCCTTGAAGTCGTGCAGCCACTCCAGAAAACTCCGCTGATCCACTTGCTCGTTGGGCGATTGGCTCTGCACGCCGAAGCTGTGCATATCTTTCAGCCCGGCAAAGAACTTCTCCGTGTTGCGCACCTTGTAAACGCGAAACTCCAGCGCCGGAACATTCTTCGCATTCAGCTGAATCTTCACGCTCTCGCCCGGAGAAAAGGTGCGGTTGGTAGAGAGCGAAAAGCTGCGCGGCGCGTCCTTGTCGGCGGCGTGTGCGGCGGGCCATGCAAATAGCAGGATGAGAGCAGAGGCAAGTAGCGACGAACGGAACCTCATGGGTTTCCTCGCAAGATATTCCAGCGATAGACGCCGAGAAAGTTGGGGTTATGGGCCACCGGCCGCCATTGCGGTTGCGGATGATCCAGCAATTCAGTGAGCAAAACGCGGCGCAATTCGCCGGGTTTACCATGATCCGGTCCGGTGTGATAGACCACCCTAGCCCGCGATCCAGCTTCGGCAACAATCATAGAATGCCAGGGAGACGATTGTCCGAATTGGCGGAAAAATAATAAGTCACCTTGCTCCGCGGCGCGCGCATCGCGGCTGACAAAGGTGGCGTTTCGTTCGACCAAAGTCTTGGCGTCAGCAAACTGGGCAAAGGCTCCGCTGGTCAAATCGCTTGCCTCGAAGGCACCCGGCTTGACTCGAAAAAGCGCCGCGCCGAGCGGCGTGTCAGGATAGCGCCAAGCGCGTATCTCGCCTGGAGGCGCGGACACTTCCATGCCTGTCGCTTGAAACCATGCCTCATTGTGACGTTTGAGGGCCTCGCGATAGGAGAAGCGCAGCAGGCTGGCGCAATCGGTGATCTCCGGCGGAATTTCATTCTTGGGACGAAGTGCCTGGTACTCGGCAATCAACGTGAACCAGCGGCGGAAGGAAGCCTGATCGGACGGGTCGGCGAGCCTGAGAAAATCGGGCGTGCCATCGCCAAAGCGGTCGCTCCATTTTATTGCTGGAATCGGCGAGGAGCCTGGGGTCGCCTGAAGACTCCGCCGACCCGGAGCAGCTCTTCGGGCTCCCAAGTGTCGCATCGTACCAGCCATTCGTACCATAAGAAGCGAAAGTACGATCACTGGAAGCGCAATTGGCAACAGCCGCCTGAACAATATTTTCACCTGAAGACTTCCTCAAGGGACGCAGAGATTCTAACTCAACCAAGCGGTAATTCGCAGACAATTCTCTCCGCCTTTATGCAAATCCAGCAGGGATGCGGAGGTATATTTGATTGATTCCGCCCACCGTTGAACCGGCGAGTTGATTGCCGTCGCGCCTGAGACGCGAGGCGATTGAATGCTATCGGCGACAAGAGCTTCCGCATAGGCGTCTATGTGAGACTTCAACCTGTAAAGCCTCCGGCTTTGCCGGAAAATATTTGCTTGCATTTGAATTGTGAATCTTCCCGTCAACTCCAGGATATTTCTATACCGTGCGGGGTCGCCCGGATATTAGGCGGCTTGTGGTTGGTGAGAATTCGGATTGCGGAAAAGCCTCCGCCGAGCACGCAGACCGCGCCGCCGCCCACCAGTAGCCCCAGTTTGCTGGTCGGTTCCGGGTCAAGGAAGGCCAGCACCACCATCGTCACTCCCACGCCGCTCATCCCCAGCGCCACGCAAACACCGGCGATCTCCCGCTTGGAGAGGCCAGCGTCCCTAGCCATCTGGAGCAGTGTCTGATCCGCAGGGCTGATACCCAAGCCGGCGTCGTCCAGGATCACCCCAGCCGCCCGATCACGATAGAGGCGCGCCAGGGTGCGCAGCCAATTGGGATCGGAGGTTTTGACAAGGGTCTCGGCAAAATCAGTCATGCAGATGAGTGTAGATCATTTTTCTCATTTGTACAGCGAACTGCGTGGACCGATGAGGCAGACGACAAGGAGGTGGGCGCAACACGGCTCGGCGCTGCCTATCCTATATCGACGAGGTATTCGCCAAAGCCACATTCGCTCTATATGATCTGAGGTGCTGAAATGAACGTAACCGGCAGGAGCAATTCACCGTCAAATGCCACGGTGTTCAGTTTGTCGAGGAGACGGAATGAAACGTTTTGGTTGGATTCTGGTGATTCTGATGCTGGCCATGCCCGCATGGGCCGCCAAGCGTGTGACGGTGCAGCAGTTGGAAGAGCTGTTGGGCGCTTCCAAGAACAAATCGGATGCGGATGTGTCCAACCAACTCTCCGACCTGGAGTTGAGTGAACGGCTGAGTGACGCACGCTTCTCGGCTCTGAAGGCTGCTCTGCCCGGCGACAAGGCGCAGCAGGCTCTGCTTGCGCTTGCCGATCAATCACAGATTCTGGATCCACCGGCCTCCGAAATCCCCTCAACTCCCGCGCCGGATTTTGCCGCGCAGCGCCACATCATGAGCTTGGTGGTTGCCTATGTGAGCAAGAGCATTCCGCAGTTGCCGAATATCTTTGCCACGCAGCAGACGGCTTTTTATCAGGAAACTCCAAAGTCGTTTGAGGGGGTGGTCTTCAGTTCCTATCAGCCGCTTCATCTTTTGCGCAGCTCGAACGCAACCGTGCGCTACAGCAATGGTCTGGAGGTTGTGGAAGAGGTTTCCGCGGATGGAAAGAAATCTCGGATTGCCGGGGATCAATTGCAGAGCCGCGGCATCTTCGGGCCCATCTTAACCACGGTGCTGATGGATGCGGCCAAGAACAAACTGGTTTGGGGGCGCTGGGAGAAAGGCGCGTCCGGACCGTTGGCGGTCTTCAATTATGCCGTGCCCAAGGAAAAATCGAACTACGAGGTAGATTACTGCTGCGTGGCCGATTCCTACGGAGCCAAGAAGCGCTTTCACCAACTGGCGGGCTATCACGGGCAAATGTTCGTTGATCCTGTCACAGGAAACATTCTCCGCCTCACGCTCGAGGCTGAATTGAAGGAGAATGACCCGCTCTCCAAGGCCGCGATCGTGGTCGATTACGGGCCGGTGGAGATCGGCGGGAAGACCTATATTTGCCCGGTAAAGAGCATCTCGCTTTCGCGCGCCCAGACCACCCAGCTTCTGCACGATGAGGAGCATCCATCTGTCATGGTTGGCAGTGGGAGTAGAGCATCTTCAGTTGCCGTGGCAACTACCTCGGGCGGGTCGTCTGTGGTTGCGGGGCCGCAGAGGACGCTGCTGAACGATTCTGTATACAGCGATTACCACATATTCCGCGCCGAGTCTCATGTGTTGGCGGGCAACGTCGAGGAAGGCGGGGCTCCAACTTCAAGCGAGGAAGCCAAGGCCCAGGAGCCGGCCGCGGCTGCTCCATCCACAGCTTCAGAGGCGGCTCCGGCAACTTCAGAGGCCACCGCAGCGCAAGCCGCGCCACCCGCGCCTGCTCCTGACGAGGAGATCCGCGATGAAGAGGCGATGGGTCTGCCGGATACAACGCCCAATGCCAGTCAGCCCATGCCTGCCGGATTTACCATCCAGTCCGTTGCGCGGCTGGTGGATATCAGCGTGTTGGCCTCTGACAAGAAAGGCCATCCCATTCGCGATTTGAAGCAGAGCGATTTCGAGGTTCTCGACAATGGGAAAAAGCAAGAGGTGAAGTTCTTCACGCAGGCAGTCGAAGGAGCTCTCCCGGCTACTCCTGCTTTGGCAGAGCCGGCTTCCAGCGCCACAGCAGAGCCCGTCTTTTCCAATAACGGCACAAGTGAAGCAAAGAAGGACGCAGGCAAACCAGAGAGCAGCGCCACAATACTGCTGATTGATTCAAGCAACCTGGCCTTCAAAGATCTAAGCTACGCGCGCTCCGAGGTGACGCGCTTTTTGAGGGGACTTCCGGCCACCGAGCCCGTTGGGCTGTATATTTTGCGCTCCCATGACTTTCAAATCCTCTCCGAGGAGACTACCGATCACAACCTGTTGGAGGAGAAATTGAGCCGCTGGATGCCTACCGCCGGAGACTTGGCTCGTGCGCAGGAAGCGGAGCAACGCAATCGGCAGTCCTTCGAGCAAGTCCATAATGTCTCCGATCTGAGTTTGGTCAACGGAAACACCATCAGCGATGTGGATACGATCAGAACAGCTTCCTCTCTTGATCCGCAACTGCGCGACTGGGGCAGCAATCCTGGCCGCGACGCGATGATGATCATGGTGGGAGTGGCCCGTCATCTGGCGGCGATCTCCGGACACAAAAACCTGGTCTGGATCTCCAGCGACAATGCTCTGGTTGACTGGAGCAATCAGGCGGACAGCATTGAAAAGGGCGACAAGCATATTGAGCCGAACACGCTCAAGGCGCAAGAGGCAATGAACGATGCCCACGTCAGTGTCTATCCGCTGGACGCCTCGCAACTGGAGGCCGGAAGCATCGATGCAAGTGTCCAGCACAGAAACGTCGAGTTGACGCCGGCGGCGCTGGACAACGCAGGCCTGGGAGGCAAGGCTACGGGCACCACTACCACTCAGAACGGTACAGATCTTCCCATAGGCCGCAATGCGCAACCCGGTCGCATTATGGCTCAGATGCAACAAGATATGCGCCCCATCCAGGGACCGATCCGCCATCTGGCCGATGCCACCGGTGGCCGGGTCTTCCGCCGTTCCGGGGGCATTTCGGACGAGTTGAAGGGCGTGGTTGAAGATGGCCATGCCGCCTATCAGTTGAGTTTTTATCCTCAAGGTCCGGCTGATGGCCAATTCCACACGATCACCGTCAATCTGACAACCTACCAGAAGGGCGTCTCCCTGCGCTATCGCACCGGGTATTTGTTCGCCAAGGAGCCAGCCACGCTCAAAGAACGCTTCCAACAAGCTGTCTGGCTACCCACCGACGCCAACCAGCTTACTGTGACCGCGCAGCCGGTCGCCTTCCAGGGTGGCCTGCGCGTCAAAATCACCGTTGCTGCCGGCGATCTGTCGCTGGAGGGGAAAGACGGTCGATCTATCGGCAATCTGGATGTCTTTCTGGTGCAGCGCGACGATCCTGGCCAAAGGGCGCAAGTCGAGGGCAGGCGCCTCGGATTGCAACTGAAGGCTTCCACTCTTCAAGAGCTGCGCAAGAATGGCTTAACCGTCGAGCGCACCGTACAACTGAAGCCGTCTATCACCTCAATACGCGTTCTTGTGGTGGATGAAAACTCCGGGCGCATGGGCTCGGTTACCATTCCCATCGCCTCGCTGCCGGTGGCAAAAGGGAAGTAAGGGGCTTGACCGGCCTGAATCTTTAAAAACTCCGCTTCCCGTCCATCTTCGCCTTCCATGCGGAGACGGACGGGAAGCGGCGTTGCAATTCTTATTCAGCTTACAACTCTAAGACTCTTTCATCCTGCGCGGAGCGCGGCGAAGACGAAGAATGGGCGGTTGCATTTCCTGCGTGTATCTTTACTCGCTCTTGATCTCCGTCGCTTGATTCTTTACATAGGTCACGGTCCAATGCTTGCCGGCCTGATCGTAGCTCACCGTGCGATTGCCCTTCTCATTGCTCTCCGAGTGGCTTTTGTGGCCGATGGACATGCGCGTCTCCAGCTCACTCATTCCCGGCTTTACCTGGTGTGCATCCACTGCCGCCCAAACATCTTTGGACCAGTGATCGTAGATGGTGTGCGGATCGTCGTAGTAGAAGAGCGTATCGGTGAAGTAACCCTCCTGCGTGGCGTCAATGGCGCCAATGGGCGTAGCGTACGGAGCCGCGCCGCCGGGTAGCGTAAAGACCGCAAAGACTTGGCGGCTGCCGTGGCTGATGCCGTTGTCCTCGGTGGCCGGAGCGGCCTGCTTGATAATCTTCTTGATCTCCAGGCGCTGAGTGGCGGGAATCAAACCCACGCGCTGGGCAAACTGCACGCGCCCGCCGGTGTAGGGGTAGTAGGGAATCATGTAGCCGTCCTGCATCCAGACCGTTGTGCCTTCCAGCCGCAGTGTATCTTCAAAGTGCCCCGGAAAGAACTGCCGCACCACGGCCAACTCGTCCTGGCTCAACGTCCGACCGACATTGACGCGCGCGATCTCGCCCGGATCCTGGCGCTGACGCCAGACGGAATAAAGATACCCGCCACAAACGCAGATCGTAACCAGCAGCGAAATCAGGATAAACTTCCAACTTTTCATGCTTCCTCCAAACAATCTACCTTTTGTTGTTGAAGACTTTCTGCCGCAATCCAACTCTCTAAAAACTCCTTCAATTCATTGGGCGGGCGCAGCCACAGCTTCGCCGCCGTCTTCCGCTCGTCTCGTCGTACTAGGAGACTCAACCCGCACGGCCCCAGGCAGTTGACCGCCTCAAAGGCCGTCTCGTCGCTCAAATCGTCGCCCAGATAGGCGACCGGATCTCCGGCTTCTGCTTCCGCCATGATCGCCTGAACCGCGCCGCCTTTGTTTCGGCCCGCGCGCAGTTCGACGCCACCATCAAAGTCGAGCAGCGCCAAGCCCTCCATCTGAACCAACGGCTCAAAGAGCGCCCGCGCTCGCTGCTCAATCTGCGCGGCCTGCAGTCGAGATCGGCCGCGCCAGTGCAACACCACGCCGTTGGCCTTGTCTTCAAAGAGGCCGCCCAGAGGGTCGCGTCGCAGTTGCACGCGCAGCTCCGCAAGCTTGGCTCGTGTTGCGGCGGGCGCCTCTTCCAGTGCACGGTGACCATCGGGATAAAGCCTCTCCGCGCCGTGCAACCCCCAGACTTCAAGGGGCGGATCAATGCCGAGCATCGGCGCAATCTCCGCCGCGGGCCGTCCGGTAATCACCGCCATGCGCGTCCTGCCCTGGCGCTGAATCCTCTCCAGCAGCTCACGCACGCCCGCCCAGGGACGCGCCATGAATCGATCTACGCGAAATGACGCCAGCGTGCCGTCATAGTCAAGCAGAAGGTGCGGTTGAACGCCCTTCGTAAAGCCGCTGAAGAATCTGTCCAGCCTCTCCGCTCTCCCTGTCTTCAAACTTGAGCTCTCTTTCTCCCTCCAGTTTATCTTGATAGCCCGATCCCTGGGATTGCCGATTCCCGACTCGCCTGGAGGGTAAGGAGCAAAGATTCGTGATGGCGGCGGCACTCACCACGTGCGTAAATTTTGCTCCAACGTCTCCGGCTTCGATCTCAAGAATCTAAAACCGGCGGAATCCTAGAGCAGGAGTAGGGCAAACGGGTCACTTTCTTCCGAGTCGAAACCCTCGGTTTAGTATGGAAGATGGGAAGACCCAATGAGAGTGTTTCTTACCGGAGCTACGGGATTTATCGGCCATCATGTGGCGCGAGCATTGGCTGCGGACGGAGCCAAGCTGCGCTTGCTCGTCCGAAAGACCAGTAATCTCGGCAACCTTGAAGGCATGGCGGGCGAGACGCATATCGGCGATCTGAGTGAGCCGGAGACGCTGCGTTCCGGGCTGGAAGGCTGCGATGCCGTCGTTCATGTTGCCGCCGATTACCGCCTCTGGATTCCCGAACCGGCGGCGATGTACAAGGCCAATGTGGACGGCACGCGCGAGCTGCTGCGGCTGGCGCGCGAGGCCAAGGTCAAGCGCTTTGTCTACACCTCCAGCGTGGCCACGATGCACTTCCGCCGCGACGGGTTGGTCGTCAACGAAGACACTCCGGTCTCGCTTGCCGATATGGTTGGCCACTACAAACGCTCCAAGTTCCTGGCTGAGCAGGAAGCGATCAGAGCGGCAGAGGGCGGCCAGCGCGTGGTGATTCTCAATCCCACCACGCCCATCGGTCCCAACGACGCCAAGCCCACACCGACGGGCCGCATCTTTGTTGACTTTTTGAACGGAAAATTTCCTGCCTACATGGACACCGGGCTGAATCTGGTCGATGTGGCCGAGGTTGCCCGCACGCACGTCACCGCGCTGACCAAAGGCAAATTTGGCCGCCGCTACATTCTTGGGGGTGAAAACCTTACCCTCAAGCAGATTCTCGACAAAATGTCCGCGATCACCGGAATTCCCTCGCCTACCGTGGAGATTCCGTTCCTTGTTGCCGCTACCTATGCCTTCTTTGAGGAGTGGATTACCGGACGTATACGGGGCAGGGAACCGCGCGCCACGCTGGAAGAGGTGCGCATGGGCCGCAAAAAAATGTATGCCTCAAGCGCCCGCGCGCAGCAGGAGTTGGGCTTCCGCATCCTCCCCGTCAACCCGGCGATGAAGGCGGCGATTGACTGGTTCCGGGTGCATGGATATGCGCCGTAAAAAGCTGGATAATGATATACTGAGGTCCAACCTGAACTTGGGATAGGCGTGTCAGCGTCAAATCATAAGAGGTGTTGCGATGAAAAGACCGAAGGTCAGCAATATTGCCCTCGACGCGTTCTATGACAACTTTTCGTGCGCCGCGCTGTTTGGCAAGCTACGCATTCCAGGCGCGCCGCGAGAGATTGTTGACCCGCGGTCGTTGAAGGAGTTTTCGATTGACGAGATTGGGCAGGGTGTTCAGGATTTCAAGAATGAAATCGAGCGAATCAGCGCTCTGGTTTGGGCAACGCCAGCGCAGAGCTTGATCACTAAGGAAGCCTTGAGGAGTTTGTTGGGCAGCTTGTCGGAATCATCGCTCAAGCCACTGGAAAAGCTGCAACATTCATGACGAGGCCAACGTGGCGCAACCCGATAGTAAAGTTCACGTAAAGCTGTTGACCAGGCATGAGCATCCGGGAATCATCTTGGGGCCGGAAGTTCTGCGCTTCTATAAGGAAATCGATGAAAACCTGCCTGTCTTGATCGTTCAAGCCATTGATGAACAACTGAAGCGTGAATACAGGTATGCTCTTCTCGGTCAGTTTGTTGCCGGAACAGCCCTCATTTTGATGGCAGGAGGGTTTATCTTTCTCGTAATGAACGGGCATGATAAGCCTGCTTATGTCTTGCTCGGAGCAGGTATATTGAATGTGATCGGTGGGTTTCTTCGCGCTCGACTCAATAGCGCAGTCGGGAAAAATGATGCGGGATGAAAAACACGAAGCTGCCCGCGCGCAGCAGGAGTTGGGCTTCCGCATCCTCCCCGTCAACCCGGCGATGAAGGCGGCGATTGACTGGTTCCGGGTGCATGGATATGCGCCGTAATGGTCTGCCAAACCATCGTTTGTACCATCACCGGCACGACTATGTGTCTACAAGAGTTTTGACCGCCACCCCGATACGTCAAGAGGTATATTTTCATTATGTCTATCCATCCCGACCGGCTCTTTCCCGCTGATCCTGGCACGCGCACAGTCGCCAGAAACCTGTACGATTCCGTCAAGGATTTGTCCATTCTCAGTCCACATGGGCATACGCAGGCGGCGTGGTTTGCCCAAAACAATCCATTTCCAGACCCGGCTACACTGCTGGTGCAGCCCGATCATTACGTCTTCCGTATGCTCTATAGCCAAGGAGTCTCCTTGGACGATCTGGAGATCGGCAGGCCTGTCGTAGAGAATCCGCGCAAAGTCTGGAAGCTCTTCGCCAGCCACTACCACCTCTTTCGCGGCACGCCCACGCGCATCTGGATGGATTATGTCTTTGAAAACGTCTTCGGACTTCAGCAGCGTTTTTCCGCCGATATTGCCGATCTCTTTTATGACACCATCGCCGAGAAGCTGAAGACGCCTGAATTTTTGCCCCGCGCCCTCTTCAATCGCTTCAATATCGAAGTGCTTTCAACGACTGACTCGCCCCTCGACTCGCTCACCCATCATCAAGCAATCCAAGCCTCCGGCTGGAAGGGGAGGATTCTGCCCGCCTTCCGCCCCGATCCGGTTGTCGATCCGGAGTTTGAGGGCTTCCATCGGTCGATCCTCACGCTCGGCGAGCAGAACGGCGAAGACACAACCACCTGGACCGGCTACCTGAACGCCCTGCGCAAGGCGCGCCTGCGCTTCAAGGTGCTCGGCTGCACCTCGACCGATCACGGCCATTTGACTCCTCAGACCGCTGACCTGTCTAAAGCCGAGGCCTCCGATCTCTTTGATAAAGTCTTCACCGGCAAGGCGGACGCGCGCCACAGGCTTCTCTTCCAGGCCCAAATGCTCACCGAGTTCGCCCAGATGAGCCTGGAGGACGGCCTGGTGATGCAGATTCATCCGGGCAGTGTACGCAACCATAACCCCAGGCTGTATGAGAAGTATGGTAGAGATGTAGGCTGCGACATTCCCCAGCCCACTAACTATGTGGATGCCTTGCGCCCCTTGCTCAGCCGCTTCGGCAATGAGAAGAATCTGACCATTATTCTTTTCACTCTCGACGAATCAACCTATAGCCGCGAACTGGCTCCGCTGGCCGGACATTACCCTTGCCTGCGCTTGGGGCCTGCCTGGTGGTTTCACGACAGTCCAGAGGGCATGATGCGCTTTCGCCAACAGACGACCGAG
>Ga0181520_10010909_pt1 | contig 12056 bp, 11 predicted proteins | sample PEATcosm2014_Bin_29_FD_132451 | JGI IMG/M metagenome (GOLD analysis project Ga0181520, IMG submission 132451) | Peatland microbial communities from MTU Mesocosm Facility, Houghton, MI, USA - PEATcosm2014_Bin02_30_metaG | ecosystem: Environmental > Terrestrial > Soil > Wetlands > Peat | place...
ATTGTGCAACAGTTACTCAGTTCGAATATCGAGGGCCTGCGCGTCCTAAGGGGGACCCCTGCGGTAGAGGGGCTGTGCCCGAAGAGAGGCAGCGTATCGGTAGGAGGCACGCAAGGCGAGGCGCAAGGGGAAGGCGTCCGGGCAGAGAACGGTGCGTAGAGATCGGGACAGAAGGCACTGCGCCACCTTTGCCCGATCCGACACGGTCCGCTTCCCGGTTTGCCCGGTTCATCTACTACCTGGTGCGGGAGCTTGCATCCTGGCGCGGGAGTCAACTGCAATGTAGATTGGTGCGGTGCAAAGGGTGAGACTTTTTGCCGGCTCCGCCGGTAGCCTTGCGCAGATGACCAGCCCGACGCCTGATTCTATCGTTGGCTCCGTCGTCCCTGGCACAAAGATCTCGCTCTCCATTCTTGTATCGGCCTCCAAGCGTAAGAACTCGGTCCACGACTGCGAAGCAACAACATTTTCCGGGGAGACATTTTCCTCGATTTGGCAAGCGGGCGCCTGGTTCTGAGCTGGTTGGCGAATGATCACGAACTTCAGTTAGTCTCCGTACTTCCCCAAGCGACTTTCTCTTGCTGTGCTGGCGCCGCCGGTACTGCAGTTAGAACTCAAGATCAATTGAATTCTCAAGTGACCAACTTGGCGATCGGAAGAATTGGAAAGCACGGTTTCAAGGGAGAGCGCAAACCTAAGGAACAGCCGAAGAAATGACACCTTTCCCCAATACGCTAATAGAGTTATGATAGGAATCTCTAGACGCGGAAGCGAGCTGCTGCGAACTTCAGGGCGGCTTCTCTCTTCCCCAGCACAGTGATTCTTGTGAGGGCCGTTTTTGATGAATTCCCCAATTGTGTTTGTCAGCGGAAGTAAAGGCGGCGTGGGTAAGTCGATTGCGACCATGGCCGTGCTCGACTATCTCACAACCGCAAACCGTTTCGTCAAGCTGGTAGAGACAGACCTGGCCAATCCTGACGTTTGGCGGTCGTATGGGAGGTCGGCGGAAAGCGAGCTGTTGGACCTGGACAAGGAAGACGGCTGGATCAACCTGGTGAACACGCTTGAGGCCGATCCTCACAGCACTTTCTTGATAAACACCCCGGCCCGCAACAACGAAGCAGTGCGAGATTATGGTTCAATCCTGCTGGACTCTCTCAAGGAACTGGATAGACGGCTGATCACATTTTGGATCATCAACCGGCAGCGCGACAGCCTTGAACTTCTCAAGTCATACATGGACTCCATGCCTGCAGGAGTGGTACATGTGGTTCGCAATGGATACTTTGGCGATGCAAGTAAATTCGAACTCTATGAGCAAAGCCAGATAAAGCGGGCGATCATGGATCGGGGCGGGCTGACGCTGTTCCTGCCCGACCTGGCCGACCGTGTCACCGACGCGCTTTACACTGACCGCATCACGTTTGCCGAAGCACAAGGCCAATTAAAACTCGGCGACCGCGCGGTGCTGCAGAGCTGGCGCAACGCGGTGCACTCCATGCTGGTAGAGGCGGAACTGTAGCCATAGAGCGAAACCAGAGTAGTTGTGTCCTTGCAAGAAGGCGCCGCGTGGCATGGGGCTTGCTGGATACAGTTGCTCTGGTTTTGCCGCAGTCTTCCAGTCTTGTTTTCGGCATGAGAACCGAGAATCTCCACAAGAGACTCGTTCGGCGGGGTATTCATTCTACATAAGATAGAGTGGGGCGTTTTTCTAGAGCGGATCCCCCCATTGGTGTCGAGCAGAGCGTGAACCGGGAGGTCCGCGCCACACCTGGCCAGGAGGCCAGCTCTACCAGTTCGTACCGTGACCTGCAACCTTCATTCTGACAGAAAGTCACTCAGACTCTATGCCAGCAGGCGAAGAGCCTAAGATCGGCTTTGAGTCCTGATCCGCGCAGCGACGCCTCTCGAATGTCGCGGGCTCCAGGTCTATTTTTCAGAATTCGCCACTCACCCAGACCGGCCTGAAGTAACTGTCTGCCGTCACACGCCGCATGTATACCCACAGATAGAAAATCGCCATTGCCAGCAGGATAAGCGTGGCCGGCCGCAGCAAAATCACGTTCAGCGCATGCCCGAGAATACCTGCCGAATCGATATGCAAGCCCCTCGTGAGGATGACGAGCACCGCCGACGGAATGTCCCCGGTCATTACGATCCCAGCCGTATTGAGAAGGAGCGCAATCCAGCGTAGCGGGCCGCCTTCCGTCCAAAGAATGGCACACGCTGGAATGGCGAGGAGCAACAGCTTGGCATCGTGCTCCCGATGAAAGACGGGAACCATCGAGATGGCTGCGATCGCCGCCTGAGCGAACCAGGTTCCATTCGGCAACAACCGCGATCGCAGCGCGCTTGCCGACCACGCAATCAACAATGCCCCGCACACCAGGTAGCTAACCGGATTGTAGACGCGCGGATCGTCCCTGAAGAGGCTGATGGCGGCCTGAAGATCGATTACCATGTCAACCGAGCGGGAACTGATTGAAGCGGGTCCGGGATCGTTGAGGCCCCCATGAGCCGAAGCTGTCAGCAGGTTGGAGTGCAACTCCTGCATCCATCCGGGCGCGACGGACGAGACCCACAAGACAGCCGCAAGCCCAAGCACCGAAGCGACGGCAAGGGTCTGCAATCCGCGCTTTCTGTAAGCACTGCCTGCCAAAATGAAGTAGAGCCAAACCAGCCCCGCGTCGTGGGGTTTGATGGCCAGACTGACCGCCAGGCAAACAACGCCGATCGGCGCCCACCTATTCTTGAAAAAACACCAGACGGCCACAACACAAAGACCTATTGAGATCCCAGCAGCGTTTCCAAGCGCGAAAAGAATCTCGCTGTTCGCAAGCACAATACAGATGAGGAACAGAGAGACACCCGGCGAATAGTCTTTACCCAGGTCCCAAATCAAATACGCCGCAAGGGTGAGGCTTGCAGCCACGAGGATCATCCAAAGCAGATGCGCTGGGCCCCACGGCAGAAGCGCAAGTGGAGCGACGACAAGGAACGCCGTCGGAAGATTGATGCATACCGGAACCGCGCGGAGAAATAGCTTGGCTATGACTGGATCAGGTGGAAGTTTGCCGCCTTCCTCCCGGTAAATACGTAGAAACTCGCTTTCCTTGTAAGGATCGCTGTGATGAATCAGGCATCGCGCGCCGTAGTAAATCGCCTTGAAGTCTGCCATCCCGCCATTGGCGGCGTGCTCCATCGTAGATCCCCATACAATGAAGATCCCGCTGCTCACCAGCAGCCAAAGCAGTGCTATGCGCCGCTCCTTCTTCATGTTCAGCTTCACTCTTGCGACTTTCTGGCGCACGGGATAGAGGTTCGACCTAGGGAAAATGATTGGCGCATTGCAGCTCGAATCAAAGTCGAGGCAGGAAGGTTATCTGCATCTCTGCTGCCTGGAATTGCCGCCACCAAGAAGTTGCAGTGCGGCGACCTGTACTTAGATATCTAAGACAGATTCGAGCAAGTCTTGTTCGCGATTGGGAAGCCACGCCCCACGGCTTGTGAATGGATTTCAAGAAGCCAGTTCGTTCATACCAGCCTCTACCATACACAAGCCTGATAGAGTCTCTCGGGGGAAGAAACTGCCCTGGTGGAGCTTGTTGGTTCTTTGTCGGAGACTAAGTGACGGAGACGCCAAGCTGGGCGGCGATGGTTGAGAATGCGGTGCTGATGCCTGTCGCCAGGCCCTTCAGCGCAGTGATGGATCCGAAGGCGACCAAGGAAATCAGCAGGGCATACTCAACAAGGTCCTGGCCTTCTTCGCGCGTGGCGAGTTCCTGAAACTTCACATAAAGCTTGAGAAGCATCGTGTTCATTCGTATTCACTCTCTGGGTTGAATTTCCCAGCCACGGGCCGGGGTAACCCAGCAATAGCAAATCACATGCCATTTCATTTGAAAGTTTAAGTCTAATATATCAGTTACTTACGAGGGTGACACAAGACCGCGGAATCGATCGAACCTTGAAACTGGCCAAGTGTAAACCGTCGTTTACAGCAATTTGCGATAGTGATTTTACTTGTATACACCTATTGATTTCCCACAACAGGAGAACGGATCGAGCTTCATGGGAACCCGTGGCATCGCAGGCCGGCGGTGGAAATGAAAATGCAATTCATTGGACAAGCATTGCGTCCCGCGCGAGTCTTGGAAACAGTATTGCTAGAAACTCTTTGAATAACTCGCTCTTTGAAAGAGCGTGGCTTTTGTCGTGCGGCAAGACCGTCCAAAGGAGAGCAGCCTTAGCTTCTGAGATAATGTGAGCGCTCGATTCGAACTCGTTCAGAGATTCCCCTGAGTGCAACTGAAACCAGAGGCGCGTTTCGTGCGCGCCCATAACAGAGTTCTGAAATCCCCGGGGTCAATCATGATAACGGCCACACAACCAAGCACCCGCCATCGTGGAATCCTTCGTTCCATCGCCAGAATATCGGTGGCAACGATCTGCGGCCTCACTGCGGGATTCGCCGCTGAGGCCTTCTGTTTTGCGCTGCTCTCGGCTCAGGCTCCCGGAACGCGGGACTACGTTGTTTATTGGGCGACCGGGCAGCAAGTTGCGCACCACGCCGATCCTTATGACGGCGTTGCACTGCTTAAGGCCGAACGATCCGCTGGATTTCCGGCTTCAAATCAAACCCTGTATATGCGCAACCCGCCCTGGACGCTTTTGCTCGTGTATCCGCTTGGCTCGATCGGCGCGCGAGCCGGGTGGGTCATTTGGTCTCTGCTTCTGGTTGGCTGCCTGGTTTCGTCCGTGCACTTGCTATGGCACATGTACGGACGCCCTGGGAATCGCCGGGTTCTGCTCGGCTATTCGTTCGCGCCGGCGCTGATTTGCCTGATCTACGGACAAACCTCGCTCCTGGCGCTTCTTGGCCTGGTTCTATTCTTGCGTTGGCACGGCACGCGCCCGTTCCTGGCCGGCATCTCACTTTGGCTTTGCGCGCTCAAGCCGCACTTGTTTCTGCCATTCGGCGTTGTGCTGCTGGCGTGGATCATCGTTTCCAGAAGCTATAAGATACTGGCCGGCGCAGCAACTGCTCTGGCAGCCAGTTGCGCCCTAGCATTTGTGATCGATCCAATGGCGTGGTCACAATACGCGCAGATGGTGCCCTCGGGAATCGAGACAGACTTTATTCCCTGCCTGAGTTTTCTGCTGCGCCATTGGACAAGGCCGCAGTCGATGTGGATTCAATATATCCCTGCGGTTGTGGCCTGCGCATGGGCATTCCTCTACTTCTGGCAGCGCCGGAACCACTGGGACTGGACGAAAGACGGAACCCTTGTTCTTCTCGTTTCGATTCTCGCGGCGCCCTATTGCTGGCTTTTCGATCAGGTGCTGGCGATCCCGGCGCTGCTGCATGGTGCTTTTCGTACCCGTTCGTGGAATGTGCTTGCCGCGCTGGCGCTGGCCACTGCCATGGTTGAGATCGCATTGTTCTACGACGTATTGAGAAGTGCAACCGCTCATCTTCCGGCGATTCATCATTGGACCTATTGGACAGCGCCTGCCTGGCTCGCGTGGTACCTCGTTGCAAACTCCTCGTTCGGCGCAACTGAGGCGACCAGGGCCATGCCGCTTGCAGATGCCACGAGCGAATGGATTGAGGCTATCGACAATCCACTTGCCTGCTTCAGGGCGCCGGAGGTTCTGATCAGCGAGCAGGGCCTGCTGAAGTAGGTGACCAAGGCTTTCGGGGGAAGCGGGTGATGATCGCCGAGCTGACCCGCCACCAGGGCAACGAGAGACACGAGGAATCAAGTCGGGGAACGGTAATCCGCGCAATATGGATGAGTCGGCCGCGTCGCGCCGCGTTTGCGAGACCGTTCCGGGAACCGCGGTCAGTAGTGCCGTTCCGCGTCACGGGCCATGGAGTGCGCTACGCTGGATTCGCAGTCGGCGTGCCTGCCCGCCATGAGATGCAGGCCGAAAAACCGTAGTAGAAAATTGCCAGAAATGTCGCGAGAGTCACCATTCCCGAGAGAGATAACGGAACCCACCAAAGAGCACTGGCCAGGCCGGGATTGAGCAGATGCAGCAGAGAGATTGCAACTGCCGACAGCCAATGCTCACAAAGCGCAACGGCTACGGCAGCATAGAACAGGTTGGCTGGCCCCTCAGCAAAGGTCTCGCGATGCGATGCCATCCAGAGGATGGGCGCCAGCAGCATCACCCCGTTGTATTGCTCAAAGGGGATCAGCAAGGAGAAAGCTGCGACGCAGCAGGCAGTCGAAAATGCGAGGTCTTGCCGGCAGATCCAGATCATGGCGATGGCGGCGATGAGAATTGCGGCAGATAATCCTGCGCCGATGTAGTTTCCCATTAAGTTGAAGAGGAGAGGCTTCGCTCCGGTGTATTGCCCATAAGCTCGCAGCACGCCCAACCACCGGACAAACCAGCCGGGAACGAAATACCCGCTGGCGAGGGCCAGTGCGAAAGCGCAGCAGGCAAAGGAGAGTAGCAGTCTCTTTCGGCGGCGCAGATCCGCTAACACCCAGGCCGCCAAGGGCAGCACCAAAAAAATCGCCAGCTGGGGCTTTGAGACGGAAAGCGCAAGAAGCGCTCCACAGAGTGCCAGGCGGTTGGACCGGGCCGCGGCAAATGCAGCGGACAGAATCCCGGCGACCAGGAGCGACGGCTGAAGACCATAAAGCCCATAAATAAATGGAAAGGAAGCGGCAAGGAGCAGCGTGGCAAGCACCCACAAGCGAATTGTGATTCTGCCGGCCCACCAGCAGACCGAGGCGGCGCTCAGCAGGGCAAAGAGGAAAGATGCCAGCCGTTCTGCCGCCGCCAGCGGTAAGGCCGCAAGAGGCCAGAAAAGAAATGCTGAAAATGCGGGATAGGCAAAACGCTGCTGGTCGAAGTTCGCAGCGGCGGTGACCTCGCGACCGTAGTCGGCAAGCTGAATGCGGCGCGTGACCTGGGGCGAATAAGGATCTCCGTGCGCGAACAAGACTTCCCTGCTTCCCTCCCAGACAGGAATCAAATCCAGATTGGCCCGAATCTCTTTTCCCTGGCGGACAGCGCCGGCAGGGAGCACGCGCAGAACGAAATTCCAGCCGCAGAGTGCGCAGCAGAGAGCCAGGAAGATAGAGAGATACCAGATACTTGCCGGTTTGCCGAGTCGCTTCAACTCTCAGACCTCACGAAAAATCTTTACCGCCAGGAGTTCCACCTGGAAGCCCGCTGGCGCACACACGATGAGCCCCGGTGGAGCATAACCATGCTCAGCATTAGGTGCGCTTCGCGCGGTTCTTGCTTCAATCAAGACGGCAGCTTCATGCCCGGCGCTGGCGCTGTGCTTGGAGAAAACTCAATCGTGTCTCCGAGTTGAGTTTGGGTATTGTGGATTGTGCCTGCAGCAAGCTCCAGCACCGAGTGTGCTGAGAAGCAGGCCGACATGCGCCAAGGAGGCACCGCGCTCTGAAGCTTCCTGATTCGATTCTTTCGGTCCAGATAGATCAGGTCGATTGAAAATCTCATTCCAAAAGTGTGAACAGCTTCACAAGGGAGAATCCAAAGACCTTCTCCACGAGAGAGACCATCGCGTCCAAGAAGTCCCTTCATTCGGGCTCGACCATCTCCGGTTACGCTTAGACTCGAAGCAAGAACTGAATCGCGGGTCAGGTTCGACACTTGAAGACGAGTTTCGCTACCTTGCTGCCCGCGTGAGAAAAGGCGGCCGAGCATGCCCCGAAAACTCCAGTTGCGGAGATTCATTCGATTGCCCCAGTAGGTTAAGTCCGAGATTCGCCCGGGTGATCGCAGGCAGAAAATCGCCGAAAATCTAGTGTCGCCACGGTGTGGGCTTGCGGTCTCCCACGTCTCAAAAGCCAGACCTCTGGCACCTAGGCAGATCCTTCGACACGCCCAGCCAGGCAGACTCGCCCAGGGTGACAAGATGGATGGGGTAAGTTAGAGACTTACCCCACCCGCTTGGCCTCCCACAAAGGTGAACAACGAGGGAAGCCGGCCGCCTGGTTTGACGGCCGACGGCGTTACTGCGGTGTAGTTGAAGGAGCAGACGAAGGTGCCGAAGAAGGAGCAGCCGAAGGTGCAGGCGCAGCGTTTGGCGACGAATCCGACGAGCCGGTGCCAAAACCTCCTCTGGCGCTATCGATCACGAGCGGCGTCTCCGGTTGCATGCTCTCAATCAGCTTCTCGACAGGCATGGTGGGCGGCGCAGGTGCTGGCGTATTGGCGGGAGTCTTGGCGTCTGGATTGTTCAACGGCATTCCGGAATTCGGCGGAAGGAATGGCGCGGGGTACTTCAGAGCAGGAACAGGCGCGCCAGCAGGTATGGGAGATACGATCTCCGGTGTCACGATGACGATGAGTTCGGTATTCGTCCTGCTTTTTGACATTGACTGGAAGAACTTGCCCAGAATCGGAATATCTCCAATGAAAGGAATCTTCTCGAAGGTTTCCGTTTCACGGTTATCGAGCAGTCCGCCGAGGACAAAACTCTGGCCATCGCTCAATTCGACCTCGGTCTTTACCTTCCTGGTGGAGATTGCGGGCACGTCAAAACCTGAAACTTCAACGGCATTGGTAAAGTCGAGCGAGCTGACCTCGGGAGCTACTTGAAGTCGAATCGTTCCGCGCGGAGTGATCGTCGGAATAAAGTTCAGACGTACCCCGTATTCCTTGAACATGATCGTCACCGACGCTCCCGCACCGCCTGAACCGCCTTGAACCACCGGATAGGGATACTCTCCACCAGCCAGGAAACTGGCTTGTTTTCCATTGGTGGCCAGCAGATTTGGCTGCGCGAGAACCTCGACCACGCCTTTGGTTTCGAGCGCTTGAATATCGGCCCCTCCCTTCAGACTGGGAAAGAAGGCCAGGAAGTTCAGTTCGTTGGTAAATGTCGCCGTATACCCGCCTGCGCCGACGCCGTTCGAGCCGCCCGAGCCGCCTGAAATTACCGGTGGGGTAAATTGTCCCGTTGTAATCCCGCCGACGGTGTTACCAAGACCGAGGCTGAACAGATTGATCCCCATTTGTTTAGCCAGACTTCGATCGACGCTGGCAAAATTCACCTTGAGGAGGATTTGCGGATCGGCCGCGGGCACGGCAACGTTGAGAAGGTCCACTACTTTGCCTGCGGTGGAGGCAATGCGGAACGCCCGATCGTTGCTGGTGAGGTCATTGACCGTGCCGCGCAGGAAAATGGTGTCGCCCTCGGAACTGACCTTCAGCGTTTGTCCGGGAAGTTCAGTTCTCAGCTCGCGGCGAATCGCATTCAGACGGCTGCTCGATACAGAATCCCCGGCGAGCACCGAAACATTGAAGAACTGCCTTCCGCCCTGTGTGTCCCAGATGATTAGACTTGTCTCTCCCGGAGCTTTGCCGTTTACCATGATCTCGGTTGGGGTTATCACTGAAGCCTCGGCGAATTCTCCCAGGCCAGTTGCAACGCGCGCCACCGGTCGCGCGCAATCCACCAGCACAGTCTTTCCCACTGCGACCGCGAGTTCATCGGTTGAATCCTGAGTGGAGCCTCCCGAAGCCGAAGCGGTCATCACCGCCTGAGCCCATAGGCCGGGACCGGCACAAGGAACAGGAATCAAAGCGCTGAGAATTGCGAATGTGCTTATAACCTTTGCTCTCATTGCTTTTCCTCGGGAGTCTCAAAGACTGCTTGACTCTGTTTTGATCCGTTGATTACCTGGATTGAAAGCGCTCTGTGAGCGGATACGGAAACGATCTTCGCTGCCACGGGCCGCCTCGCGATTGGCGGGGGAACCTGGCCTCCGAATAGACTGGCCATTGCAGTACCTGAGACCTGAGCGACCTTCGTGTCCAATGGGTTTCGCAACACAAGCTGAATCTTTACCTGCTGGTTGCTGGCCAAACTGAGAGTCTGGGCCTGCTCAGGGTTTACAAGCAGATTGATCACTTGCACCTGCTTCGGCTTTCCTTCTGCGTCCTTTTGAATGTCGGTACCGGCTGATAACACTTCGATGTTCTGGAGGATGGTCCTTGCCTCTGTGCTTTGGACAACACCAGAGACGCCTGGAGGATTGCCGGAGATGAGGACATCCACTCGCATCCCGGGAATAACGAACCCCGCCACGCCAACCACATCGTCCACCTTGACTGCGCAGGCTCTCATGCCGATGGGAATCGTGGCTGCCAGTCCGCCGCCTGAGCCTGGGGCTGCCAGGCGGTTCTCCAGAATGGGCTCTCCCTGATAAAGATCCGATACGACCCCGCGTCCAATGAGACTGCTCTTGTTCTTCTCGAGGATCGCGCCCTTGGGAGGCGTGCCCGAGATTTCGACAGCCGTCAAGTCGGTCGCGCTCAGGATCGCCCCGAGCTTAATGTCCGAAGCAGCCGCAACCACCCGGGTGCCAGTCCCCTGCCGCGAAGCCTGAAGTTGGTTGCCTAGCATGCGCCAAACGCCATAAGTGCAGGCGCTCGCAATGAAAAGCGCAAATACAAGGATCGTGAGTAGTCTCTGATTCATGGGGAAGCCTGCCTGAGCTGGTAACTGGACCAACTCCATGTTTCTGCCCTTCGCAACTGATGCAACGCCGAGCAGGGAAGAGTTTTGATTTCCGACCAGATTCACAGGCCGGGTGCGAGCCAGCGCCCGGAGATATCAGGCGCAATTGCGGCCTTAGCCCAGGGTGTGCTTCCCTGTCTCAGGCTTTGCCTCTTACATAGCAAGTGAATCTCCATTCGAGTTGCTTTGCTCATCGCGATTGTTTTGAATCGTTTAAGTGCACGGCACTGAAGCGGATGGTAGTGGTGTTAACCACCGTTTACTGGCAAGCGCGCAGAGATAATGGTGGTTTACATGAGTCAATGAATAACTTCAAGAAGGACAACCGCGACGCTTTTGTTAAAGCAGCACAGCGCGACAAGACAGCGCCGAAAGCCGTGCGAGCACGATGTCTGCTAAGAAGCAGACAAGTGAGGCTTATTGACGCGGCGAGTTATCGCGTGGAGGAAAGACTGGCCCTGAGCGTGCACGGAGAGAAGACAATTCGAGTCTGCCGGAAAGCTGCGCCTCATACGGTGTGAAAGAGAGCCATGAAGAACAAACGCACGAAAGCAAGAAGATTGAAGGATGTGGTGGCGTCGAAAGGGAATGACCCGATAATAGATTCTTCAGCGGTGCCTGCGCTCTTCCTGGAGCAATCGAATGCAGGGCAGCGGTCCTCGTCATTTGTCCTCTCAGCGTTGATTCATGTAACGGTGCCTTCGCTGGCTTACTTTGCAATGTTGAATATGCCCAGAGCCGACGCACGCGTCATCACTGAGCGATACGCCGTTCGGCATATTGACCTGCACGCGCCGCAAACTGAACCTGAGCATTCTGCACGGGCTTCTGTGGCGTATCCTGACCTTCAAGGCACCGGCCTCGCTGGCGCTGGCAATGATGGCGCAGGTGTTCCTTCGGCGCTCTCAATCCGAGTCCCGCAATTGCAAACGAGTCAGCAAACCCTGGTGCAGCCGGATCTCCCGCCGAATCTTTCCATTCCACAAGAGGCGCAAGTCCCTGCCTTGATGGTGTGGAGCGCGCAGAAGACGGTGGTCAAGTCGATTGTGCTTCCCGCAATGAAGAGGGCCGTCAACGCCGACGTGCATCCTTCCCTCGAAGCGCCAAACGAAGAACTGAAGCTGAGCGACGTCAGAATCGCATCTACTGAGAACGCTACGGCGATCCATCCGGTCTTGCCCAGCACGACTTCCCCTATTGTTGCGCCCAATCCTGAACAGCCGAGGACGGTCCCGGCTACAACGGCAGACTCTCCGCAGGCGCCCACTCCCACCGCGGTGTTGTCAGTCTCCGAGCTGCGTATGAAAGAAGGAATGATCACTATACCCCCAGGCAACGAGACCTCTTCGGTCTCTTCGCCGGGCCTGGTGGCGCCTCAGCCGCCAGGGCATTCCCTTGCAAGCCAAGAAGCTAACTCCTTGACTCGTGCAAATGACATTGGAGTTGGGCATGATTCGACAAACACCGGTGATAAGCAAACCGGTGTACGTTCCACCGCGAAACAGGACGGGCAAGAGAGCGGGCAAGTGCAGGTATC
>Ga0181520_10010910_pt1 | contig 12055 bp, 8 predicted proteins | sample PEATcosm2014_Bin_29_FD_132451 | JGI IMG/M metagenome (GOLD analysis project Ga0181520, IMG submission 132451) | Peatland microbial communities from MTU Mesocosm Facility, Houghton, MI, USA - PEATcosm2014_Bin02_30_metaG | ecosystem: Environmental > Terrestrial > Soil > Wetlands > Peat | place...
AACGCGAAATCTTGATGGGATCGGCAAGCGCCACAGTGTGCAACAAATCCAGCGCGATTCCGTGGGCCTGGTGTTCAAAGCGGCTATAGCCATGACCGTGGCGCGCGATGTAGCGGCCACCATCCCGAATCGGCTGCGCCGTCGCAGTCCACAGAACGCCGTCGATCTCATCGCGAACATAGATGACCTCGCCGATCGGGTCTTCGACCGGATCGTTCGACCACGGTGTGAGCTGATTCTGGCGGCTGTTCCCCGCCCAAGTGTAGCCGCTGCCCTCCGCCGCCACCTGAAAACCGAAATCGGGATTGGCAATTACATTGATCCACGGCGTCGGCGTCACCCGACCGGCATCGAGGATGGTTACATACTCCTGGCCATTCTTGTCGAATCCACCAAGACCGTTGAAAAATTCAAGGTCCGGAATCGCCGCCAACGGCCGCAAAATCGGCGCCGCGGGTTTTACCCGAAGGACCGGCGTCTGACGGAGCGGAAACTGCGACACGCGGGCGAGTTGGTCGACGATCGGTCCACGACGAGCGATCAGCACGACGCGGGCAACCGATTGAAGCAAGGCGCGGGCATCGGCGCTCATCAGGTCGGCCCTGAGCGTATGGACCGAACCTTGCGCCCGCTCCTCGCCAAATCGCGGACGGGATTGATTGCTTCGGACCGCCGTTTCGATGGCGACCTGAAGATCCTGGATGTAGGACGAAGCCCGCTCGTTGACGATGACAAGATCGACGTCGAGGCGCTTCAGCCGCCAATACTCGTGTGCCCGCAGCAACTGGCGAACCTGAACGATGTCCTCGATGTCGTCGATGCGCAGGAGAACGATCGGTAAATCGCCGGAAATGGCAAGCGGCCACAGACTCGACTGGCAACCGGCGCCCCGGATGATTCCCTCCGAGGCGACCCGAAAACGGGCGTCGGCGTAAAGGATCGGCGCGGCGAGGCGCTGAAAATCGGCGGCCTCATCCGCTTCGACATCGAGATAGCGAAGTTGGACCTGGGCCTGTGTCCACGCCAGGGTCCTCGCCCGATCGAACGCATTGCGATCATGATGTTTGTCAATGAGGTCAAGAAGCTCGGTCTCCGACGCGGCGACCATGGTCCAGAAGGCAACCCGGGCCACCTCACCCGGCGGAATCGTTACGCGGTACCTCAAGGAAAAGACCGGGTCGAGAACGGTCCCCACGGTGTTGGTAAGCGGACGGCCATCCGCCATCGCGGCGGCCGTGCCGACAGCGTGGCAGCGGCCGACGAAGCGGGCACGATCCGATTCATATTGCGGATCGGCGGCGATCTGTCCTTCCACCACGACGAAATGAGCGGCCCACACCTGCGGTTCATCCCGCGAACGCAGACGTCGAGTGGCGACGAGAGCTCCGAACTCGGCGAGATACTTGGTCTCGACGAACATTTTGGCGAACGCCGGATGTGCACGGTCGGCGGCCGGCGTCGTCAAGACCAATTCGGCATAGGACGTCAGCTCGATCTCGCGCGGGCGGCGCCCGCTGTTGGTCAGCGAGACGCGGCGAACCTCGCCATCCGTCTCGCCGGAGACCAGAACGTTCATGACGGTGGTCAACGACCCATCGTGGCGAACAAATTCGGCATGATCCTCGCCCAAGACGACTTCGGTCGCGTCGGCGTCGGCGCTGATCGGCTGGTGCGTGGCGGACCACACCTCGCCGCTCTGAACGTCGCGCAGAAAAATGAAGGAGCCCCAGTTGTCGCAGGTCGCGTCTTCGCGCCACCGCGTCACCGCGATACCGCGCCAGCGGCTGTAGCCGGCGCCTGCGGTGGTCAGCATCACCGCATAGCGCCCGTTCGACAGCAAATGTGTGATCGGGGTGCCGCCAACCGATCCGGCAAAGCGGCGCACCATCGGGGCTTCGACCATCGCATTGGTCGCCGCCAGCAACCCTTCCACCTTGGGACGCAAGACGGCGACGTCGCGGGGAACGCGTTCCTGAAGCAGAAGCTCGCAGGCCTGAATAATCGGTTCGCGATGGAAACGAACGCGCATCCGGCCGTCCTGTAAGGCATTGGCGAGGGCAACGATCGTCATGCCCTGGTGATGGGCCATGTAGGTCCGAACGATTGCGACCGTTTCGTCGTCGGGGAGCCGCGCGCGGGTGAAATCGATGGCCTCGAAGAAGCCGTAGCGGCCACTTGCTCCCAATTCCGCAAGGTGAGCGTAGTTCTGCCGCGCGCCATGCGGCTCCACCATCGCCGCAAGACCCGTCGCATAGGGTGCAATCACCGCATTTTCGGAAAGGCCGCGCTTCAGACCGAGGCCCGGCACCCCGAAGTTGGAATATTGATAGGTGAATTCCATATCGCGGGCGTTATAGGCCGATTCCGAGATGCCCCATGGCGTGCCCAGCGAGCGCCCATAGGCGATTTGGCGCCGCACCACCAGACGATTGGTCTGTTCCAGCAGACTGCCGACCGGCGCGCGCATCACCAGCGACGGCATCAGATATTCGAACATCGAACCGGACCAAGAGATCAGAACGGATCCGCTCCCCAGCGGCGTCGCCTCCCGACCGAGACGGAACCAATGGCGAGTCGAAACATCGCCCTTGGCGACGGCGAACAGGCTGGCCAACCGGGATTCCGAGGCGAGAAGGTCGTAGCAACTGGGGTCCAGTTTATTGTCGACAAGGGAATACCCGATCGACAGCAGCTTCCGACGGGGATCGACGAGAAAGGCGAAATCCATCGCCATCGCCAACTGACGCGCCGTCGCGGCGATCATGATAAGCCGACTGTCAAGGACGCGCGGCGTACAGGCCATGCTCAACCGGTCGCGGCCATGTTGAACGACCGCCTTCGCCAACGCCTCGATCCAGAAGATCAGGTCGGAAGCGCTGTCGTCTTCGCCGGACGGAACGATGAAGTGGGCCATCCTGGCGGCTTTTTCGGCAAGGCGTTTCACTGCCGGAGAGATCGTCTCGATAGCCTGCGCCCCGGTCAGCAGGGTGGCGATTTCCTCAAGGACCGAGGCGAGCTGACGGCCACTCTCGTCAGACGCGACAGGCATGGAATCGAGGGTCTCCAGCGCCAGCCGGAGATCGTCCATCATCCCTTGCCGGGCCTCCGCTGCCAGCGGAAAAGACGCCCATTCCTCGCAGGCGTTGGCGAGGACGATCAGGTGACCGGCGAGATTGCCGCTGTCGACGGACGACACGTATGGGGGATCGAGCACACGTCGGTCCTCGGTCCCGTACCAATTGAAAAAATGCCCCTTGAACTGCGGCAGCGTCTTCATGGACGCCAAAGTCGCTTCCATGCGCTCGACCGCCTCGGTCGTTCCGGACCAGCCGAAATCACGGGCCGCGACGGCAGACAGTAGATAAAGGCCCATGTTGGTCGGCGATGTCCGGTGCGCGATGGTTGGCTTCGGGTCCTCCTGGAAATTATCCGGCGGCAGCATATTGTCCGATGCCGTCACAAACGTTTCGAAAAAGCGCCAGGTACGCCGGGCGATGCGGCGCAGATCCCCCGCGTCCGCATCGGTGAGCACGAACCGCGGCGCGATAGCCGGCGCGCGGCTGGTCCATAGGGCGAGCACCGGCGCGGTCAGCCAGAGCAAGGCGAAGGGAAGAACGAGCGGCCAGGATGCCGGGGCGAGGACGATTACCCCGGCCGCCATCGCCAACCCGAGAGACGTGCCCGCCGCCATTCTTCGATAAAACCCACCCACGTCGAGACGTGGACTGGCGAGCGACTGTGCCGCCGTCGTCCATTCGAGAAGATGGTGATGGGTCACCAGGAGACGCGTCAGCGTCCGCGCGATGGCATCGCCCATCCGCCAGGCATGGTCACCGAGGAAGGCGACTGACAGAAAAGTCTGTGTCAGAGCAAGCTTCAAGGCGCTTCCCAGGGTGCCCGTGTAACTCCGGAACCGAACGCCGGCGTGGCGCGGCAACAGCGAGAAAAAGCTCGGAAGAAATGCCGGCAACGCGATGACGGCAAGGATCAGCGCCGTTGCCACCACCGCCGACCGCACGGGCAGCAGCCAGCCCACGCCAAGGCCGATCAACATGAAGGGCGCGAGCAAGGACCGCCTCAAATTGTCCAGCATCTTCCAGCGTCCGACCGCCGGGATGGCCTTCCCCTTGCCCCCGAATATCCAGGGAAGGAGCTGCCAGTCGCCGCGCGTCCAACGGTGCTGCCGTTTGGCCGAGACATCGTAGCGAGATGGAAATTCCTCGACGACTTCGATGTCGGACGCCAAGCCGGCCCGCGCGAAAATGCCCTCGAAGAGATCGTGACTGAGCAGGGCGTTGTTCGGAACGCGCCCGTCGAGCGCCGCCTCGAAGGCATCAACCTCGTAGATTCCCTTGCCGGTAAAGGACCCCTCGCCGAAAAGATCCTGGTAGACATCGGAGACGGCCGCCGCATAGGGGTCCATCCCCCCGGGGCCGGAGAAGGTCTTTTGGTAGAGGGAGCCATCACGGCCAATGGGAAGCGACGGCGTGACGCGGGGTTGAAGGATGGCATAGCCATCTATGACGCGGTGTTGAGCGTCATCGAACCGCGGACGGTTCAACGGATGGGCCATCTTGCCGATCAGCCGGAGGGCGGCATCTCTCGGCAGCCTGGTATCGGCATCGAGGGTGATGACGTAGCGCACGCCGGCCGGAACCCACGGTGTCGCGCCGTTGACCGGGATGAACGAGGTATCGGTGGCACCGCGCAAGAACCGGTTGAGTTCATGCAGCTTGCCCCGCTTGCGTTCCCATCCCATCCATTTGTTTTCACCGGCATTGAAAACGCGGCGCCGGTGAAGCAGCAGGAAACGGTCGCCCGCGGGACCAGGGCCGTACCGCTCGTTCAATTGGGTGATCGCCTCGGCGGCCACCGTCAGAAAACGGGCATCGTCCGCCAGACTCTCTTCGTCCGCGTCGACTCCGTCCGAAAGCAGCGCGAACGTGAGGTCACCGCCGATTCCGGCGAGATGGTGAACCTCCAGACGTTCAATTTGTTCCAAGAGATCGGTTTCGCTGGTCAGCAAGGTCGGCACGGCGACAAGGGTGCGAAGTGTTTGCGGCACGCCCGCCGTGAGGGCCAGACCCGGCAAAGTCACCGCCCCAAAGCTCCAGGTGATCGCCCGATTGACCAGTGCCGTCGCCACCTCGGTCGCCGGGAGAAAGCTGACCACGGCGAACAGGACGAGGAGGCCCACATCAAGAGGTGATATGGCCCACAGCGCGAGCCCCATCAGGACGATGGCGACACACAAGGTTACACCGATATAGCCGCCGATTCCGAGGCGGAGATTGATGCGCCTGACCCAGATCCGCGCCGGTGCGTGAAACGCGATCGTCCGTTCGAGCGCACGCCGCCCCACCCCGATCAGAAAATACCCGGGGTCGCCGACACGCTCCGCCTCGACCACGCCGATCGCTCCGTTTGCCGCCAGCGCCGCCGCACGCAGCGCATGATCGGTGACGTCAAGTTCCGACGACGATGAGCCTCGGGCCAGCTCTTCGATTGCGCTCCGGTACAGATTGCGGGTTGGAAAATCCATTGCGGCAAAGGCCGATCCCGCTCGCAGCCGATTATCGACCAGGCTCACGCTTTCAAACCACTCCGCCCAATCGATACTTGAAATCAACCGCATGCTGGTGATGACATTGCGCACGGTGACATTCGACGCGCCCAGCCTCTGTTGGGCGCGCTGCACCGTTTCATCGATCGAGGCGCCTTGACGCCCCAGTCGCTCCTCCAGCCAGTCAAGCGTCGGCGTTGTTCTTGGATCCTGGTCTCTCAGCCGTTTTGCCAACTGCGCGGCGAACATCTCCGATAAAGGCTCGGATGAGCGGGCCGAGATGTCGGAATCAAGCGCGGATTGAGCGCATCCCGACACCAGAAGGCGCGTGGCCAAGGCGTCGGCATCGGCACGGGCCGCACGACCGACCGTCATCTGATCGGCCAACCGCCGCAAATTCTCGATGAGGACGATACGCAGCGTGATCGCAACCGCCCACAACTCACCGATGGAAAGCGGCTGGACCCGCTGATAGGCGGCAATGAAACGGCGGAGAATGTCAGGGTCGAAGTGGCTGTCGGTGTGAGCGACGAAGGCCCAGGCAAGGCCGAAAACCCTGGGATACCCGGCAAAGGGCCCGTCGGCCAGTTTCGGCAATTGGCGATAATAGCCGGCAGGAAGATCATCCCTGATCTCGCGAATCTGCTCTTCGACAAGGTGATAATTGTCGAGCAGCCATTCCGCGGCGGGGACGACGCCACGACCATCCCCCAGTTCCGCCGCGCTCGCCCGATAGGCGGCGAGCAACACTCCCGCATTGCGGTTGAGGCGGATGCGCAAGGGGAGAACGGCCGGCGGGGTGATCGTAACCTGCTGCGCGGCGGCAAGACTCTCGGCGTGTTGCTCAAGCCGCTCGACGCCGAACAGCACGTCCCGCACCGGCTCCGTGTCGTTCCATGGGGGCGACAAGGATCGCTGGCCAAATGCATGACGGAAGATCAACGAAATGAGGTGCCTTTCAGGAAAGGGTTGCTGCACGGTGGATGCCGGTCGCCGCCTTTTTCATCAGAAGCCGCGGCAGGAACGTCCAGGTTCACCACGAAAAGGACTCGGGCGTAACGGTATCCGCCCGACATGTCACCTCTGTCCGCACGAGGGCGGCGGGATAATCTTACGCCAAGGCGAGCTGGCTCTCGCGAACGACGCGCTCATGCCCATCGACCACGCTCTCAAGCCGGTATTGGTTGTCGCCGCTTTCTGGAGGCAGCAATCTGACTACGCGGAACGAGTCCCCACTCCCGGCGATCTCGTGGTCGTCAGGCGAGAAGGCCAAGATCTGACCGATGATGAATTTGTGGCTTTTCGCCGAATGGTCCCGCCCTCGGGGGCGAACAGGCGACCAACCGGGTTGCCGGTAGGGAAGCGTCATGCTGTACAAATTGGGCTGTATGTCCTTCGGCTTCATGACGGCTCCTTCTGGACGCACGCTCTTTCCCGGCAGGTCGGCTTTGTCACCGAGGCTTTTTTCTTGGCGGTGCCGGCGGTCCGACCAATGGGGAAAGCGGTGTGGCCGGCGGTTCTTTGACTGATTTCGGCTTCTTCGGCTCCCGCCCGTTCCTCTTTTGGCTTTTTGCCATGACGACGTCCCTTTCAGATGTTGAGCGGTTTGCAGATCATTTCGTCCGGCGTTTGCCAAACTTCCCCAGGCCGGAGCGGACCCATTGTCGTCGCCGCGACGAGAACGGTTTGGATGCCGGTCATTTCGAGACGTTCAAAGTCCGCCCGTTGGCGGTAGTTGTGGAAGTTGGGATAGGAGGGGTTCAGGGGAAGCATGGCGACGTTCCAGTGCGTAAAGGGCCACAGCTCTTACCCCGCCTCCCCGATCAAACGATCGAAGCGCCGGGCTTTTGAACAAAACACGTGAAGCTGTCATCGAGACATCGCAGTCACGATGGCGGCCATGACACGTCCCCCGTGTTCAACAATCAGCCGAGATGGGGCCGCACCGCTATCCAGATGGCGATCCCCAGAATTATAAGAAATGGGACAACAAATGGCGGATTCAGCAGATCCTTGACCGAAAATCGGCCCAATGGCGGGTATGAGTCCATTTTTTGTTCCTAATTATATCGAATATGTCGTAAGTGGAGATATAGCGTCTTGATGTCAAAATACAAGTTACACCGTGCATTTAATTTTATGACATGCATCTATTACATATTATATTTCCGATATCTATTTGAACAAAACTGTCATTTTTCTCCCGACACGCCGCCTTTCTGCTGCAAGAGACGGGTATAGGGATTCGAATTTGCGCCCAGCCCTGCCGGTCACAGTGACGTAGAACGCCGAACGCCGCCGGGCTGTCGGCCGCGGCGGCGTTCGGGTTGATTTTGTTGTGGGGGCGCGCGGCCAACTGTGGCGAAATCGCGTGCCGACAGCCCTGAGAAGCCGGGACTCGGGGACGGACAATTCCCTCCGCCCCCAATCTTCGCCATTCTTCGACCCCATTCCTCCCCGGGTCTTTAGGCGGAAACCCGATTCACCTGATCAGCCCCAATAGTTGGTGGCCTTAAGGATGCACATGTGCCTCTTCGGCTTTGTGGAGTTGTTCGTCGCCCTGTTTCTGGTGTTCGGCAATTTGCTGGCTATGGCTGGCGATGGCCTGCTGATGGACAGCGATTTGCTGCTGGTGCGTTTCAATTTGCCGCTGGTGTTCGCCGATTTGTTGCCGGTGGGCATCAGCCTCGGCCGGGTGCTCATGGATGAGCCAAGTCTCGTGTTCGATGGCTCGCTGACTCAAGGCGATCCGCTCTTGGTGTTCACTGATCTGCCGGTTGTGCTCCTCGATCTGGTGGCGATGTTGTTCGATTTCCGCAAAATGCATGGCGGCAAGACGGCGATGTTCCTGTTCCTCAACCAGATACGTAGTCTGTGGCTGATCATAATAGGCCGGAGATCCATAAACCGGCTGTTGAGGCACTGGTACACAACCAAACAAGCCCATGACGAGCGCACCGATCAATCCCGAAAAGGCCAATGGACGGAAACTTGTTTTCATTTGTTTTTCTTTCAAAATAATACCCATATAATAAATGTTAGTTTAGTGCATGTGTGTTGTCCACATCTTCGGCGTTCATTGCCGAGAATAATCAAAACGCCGCCGGGCATTTAAGCGCGGCGGCGTTTTTATTGATTTGGTTGCGGGGGCAGGATTTGAACCTGCGGCCTTCAGGTTATGAGACAGAGCTGCTATTTCATAAGTAATTGATATTTTTATGAAAAACAGACTTCATCCTAAACCTGTGCTAACCAATGTGCTAGATTTTCCCCCAACAAACCCAAAAACGCCTAGAAGTGTGTTAATGGCACTGATCGATGCCAAAAAACCTTCCGCCTCAGACATTCCGGGTCATTAGCACCAATCTTTCAGGTTGGCAAGGCCATGGATTCGTTTATTTCATTTAAGTTGCGTTTATTTCGTTTATATGATAGGCTTCTCTTCAAGGAGAAATGCCATGGCTACTGTCGTTTTCGATCCAACTGAGCCCGTCGCGCCAAGCGAGGCGGATGCCCTGCTTGCGCGGGAGTCAGCGCGGCAGCTTGCGCCTCAACTTGCCAACGCGAACGGCTCTTTGCAACTCCGCGTCGTCGAACCGACCGGCAAGAGCGAAACCGTTACGATTCCAACGGCGGCCTTCCGGCTGCTCGTGACGATCCTCGCCGAGATGGCGAACGGCAATGCCGTCCGGTTGATCCCGCATCAAGCGGAACTGACGACGCAGGAAGCGGCGGAGCTGCTGAACGTCTCGCGCCCCTATGTTGTCCGGCTGCTCGATGACGGGCGTATCCCGTTTCATCGCGTCGGGACACATCGTCGCGTTCTGTTCAAGGACGTTATGACCTACAAGGCGGATCATCGGCGCGCACGGAAGGGGAGCCTCGATAAGCTCTCGGCCCTCGATCAGGAACTCGGTCTGACCTGATATGAAGGGAACTTTCTGTGCTTTTCTGGACGCCAGCGTTCTTTACCCGGCCTCGCTCCGCAACCTGCTGATGCGCTTGACACTGAACGGACTCTTTCAAGCCCGGTGGTCGGCCGACGTGCATGAAGAATGGATCAGGTCGGTTCTGCGTGACCGGCCCGACCTTTCGCGGGACAAACTCCTCGGCATCCGTGACGCGATGGACGAACACGCGGAGGATAGTCTCGTCACCGGCTATAAGCCCCTTATCGAAGGTCTTCACTTGCCGGACCCGGATGACCGCCACGTCCTCGCCGCCGCGATCGTCGGCCATGCCGATGTGATCGTTACGCACAACCTGCGCCACTTTCCCGCCGAAGCGCTCCGCCGCTACAACATCGAGGCGCAGCATCCGGACGAATTCGTTCGTCATCTGATCGACCTGTCGCCGGTTCTGGTGGTCGATGCCATCCGGGATCAACAAACTGCCCTCACCCGCCCGCCGATGTCGATGCCCGAACTGCTCGCTTTGTTCGAACGTCTTGGGCTGGCCGAGACGGTCGCGGAACTGCGGCGCGTACTGGATTTGTAGGGAGGGATCATGGTCGAGGCGGCAATTTCCATGCGGGATGCGGTTCTGGAAGTTTGGAAAACGGACAGAATTCCCTGCAACAACATGTACGACGCCCGCGAGATAAAGCAGGCTGAAGCCGAAGCGCTCGCCAAGGCAGTGGATGCCGTTCCGTCCCCCGACGACCCGCCGGAATTTGCAGTCTGGCTCGATACGCTGCGCCGACCGAACCTCACCAACACGGAGTGGGACGAGGTCTTTGACGCGATGTATGCGTATTTCGAACCCGACGAGGGCGGGGCTGCTACATAGTCTCGGCAGTTTATCGATAACTGCCGACATTATGTAACAGCGATGGATTGAACATCGCTCGTCGGGAGCAACCATCTCGGTGAGCTTGGCTATCACCCTATGGCGTAGATCGAAACGCCAAAGGCGTCTGAAAACGCTTCGATCGTAACGAGTGCGTCAGTCAGCGACGCCATCGAACCGGAAGCCTACGCGACAGGAAACGGCAGATACTGCAGAATAGTCCACATTATCGGCAAGCCGGCTGCCTGATTTCTCCGGCATCTCATGCCGGAATGTTCACAGCCTGCTTGCCATGATGGGGACCCGGACCCGAAAACGCGGGGACCGCAGGAGACGCCGTCGGTCGGGACGGATCAAGGGCGGTGTGGGGATGGCGGCGAACCCGTTCGGAGCCCACAAATATTGGACGCGGCCGATCGTGGGACGATTCCCTCGATCGGCCGCATCATGGGGTAAATCAGGCCTTACCGTTCAGAGACCAATCCTCGGTGCTTGCGGATATGTTGGCACTTCCAGGCAAGCATCGGCATGGCTGCAATTCGCGCACGAATCTCAGGCGCGACGTTGAGCAGGTCGGCATTAACCTCGCCGCGATCCAGAATGGAGTCGAGAAACTCCCTTTCGTTCGCTGTCATGACGAACAGGAAGGCGAACCGTTCCCGACAAAGCGCAACGGTTTCTTCTATCCAAGCGTCGACGTCGCCCCTTCCGGCAAAGCGGTCACGCGGCACACAGATGGCGAGCTTTTGGCGAAGCTCGCGCGGATCGCCCTTGATGGCCTCGGCTGACACGGTTCGCCAATCACGGCGCCCGGAGGCGCCGAGCGCCAGAAACGCGGCCTTGATCAGAGTCCAGTCGAGATCGTCGATCGACAGAATCCGACGCGTGTCAAAAAGATCGCGCGCGGCGCACCGATCAACGAGCGCAACCAGCTTGCCGGCGACGATTTCATGGATATCGAGGACGAGAACGTCGTTCGCGCGCATATCGCCGAGGGAAACGGAGTTCATTCTGGCTGCGCCGAACAGAGGCTGGCGGGCCATATAGCTGATGTCGACTTCCAGCGTCGCATTGCCGCCAAGCGCGGAAGCGTACCGTCCGATCCATTTGCCGCCGGCGTGCTCGTCGGGTTGACGACGGATGGTATAGCCCTGGGAAACCAGGAGCCGATTGAGCGCGGCATCGACGGCCGGCCGCTCGGACTCCATGACCGCCCGGTCGAGCCCGCCGACATAGTTCAGGTCGATGTCGACCGACAGCCGGTCGAGGCCGAGATGGAAAACGTTCAGCGCCGTGCCGCCCTTGAGGGCCAGCTTGTCGGATAAGACCGAATCCCGGGCGATCTCCTGCAGCAGATCCAAAAGGCGCAACACTTTTTCAAGCGTCGCTGCCCGATGGCCGGTGTCGTCGGCGATCCGTTGCAGCGTTTCGGCCGAGGGCGCCGCCATTCACAGGCCCTCGAATCGGCGTTCGATGATTTCCGTGGGAAGGATCACATTCCAACCCTTCACCGCCGTTCCCTCACCCGGCTTGGTGCCCAAAGCATAGCGGGCCTGGCTTGGAGCGAGCGTTCGCAGATCTTCGAGAATGCCGTTGGGAACGCCGAGCCGCTCCTGTTCGCGCTCCAGCCAGTACCCGATCGCTCCGGCGGCAGCCGCATTGCCAAGCGCACGGACATGTCGCACCAAGGTGGCCGCGTCAACG
>Ga0181520_10010911_pt1 | contig 12055 bp, 5 predicted proteins | sample PEATcosm2014_Bin_29_FD_132451 | JGI IMG/M metagenome (GOLD analysis project Ga0181520, IMG submission 132451) | Peatland microbial communities from MTU Mesocosm Facility, Houghton, MI, USA - PEATcosm2014_Bin02_30_metaG | ecosystem: Environmental > Terrestrial > Soil > Wetlands > Peat | place...
CTCACCGCCGAAGGCACCGACAAGGAAGTCAAGGAATACGTGAAGGAGCGTTTTCGCTCGGCACTGCAACTGATGCGCAACATTGCGCAGCGGAAAAGTACAATCCTGCGCACCTGTGAAGTGATTGTGCGCCGTCAGCAGGATTTTCTGGAACTGGGCATCGAGGCGCTCAGGCCGATGATGATCAAGGAAGTGGCAGAGGAGATCGGCGTTCATCCTTCCACCGTGAGCCGCGCCGTGGCCAACAAGTACGCGCATACTCCACAAGGCGTGATCGAGCTGCGCTTCTTCTTCTCTGAAGGGTCCAATGGGCCGGAAGGGGCTGACACTTCGCTGCTGGTATTGAAGCGCAAGGTTCGCAAGCTGATTGAGGACGAGGATGTGCGTCATCCGCTGACTGACGATCATCTTGCCGCGCTATTGCAGTCGCAGGGTATCAACCTCACCCGTCGCACGGTGGCCAAATATCGCGAAGATATGAACATTCCCTCGTCGCACCAGCGGCGGCGCAGGGACGCGTAGAGCGAAACCAGAGTAAGGGTGTCCTTGAAGTGGGTTTTTTCTCGGGAAAGAACCACTTGACATCTTGGTTCCCGGATACAGCTACCCCGGTTTTGCCTTCGACCGCGCCCCACTCCAGTCCCGTTCGTTCCTCCCTCCCAGTGATAAAATCCGGTTTGCGATTGATCGACCTGATCAATCGCAGGGAAACTCTCGTCAGCTATGGGGGAAAGATCAATGTGCAATAACAAGAACTCCGAATCTCACCTGGATGCAGCCGCCGCGGATCGATTTACTCTCACTCGCCGGGAGATGATGCAGGCAGCGGCATGGGTCGCGGGAAGCGGGCTGCTGGCTGGCAACATTCTGGAGCCGCAGGCCATTCTGGCGGAGGCAGCCGATTCTGCCAGCTTTCTGGCCCAAGACCGGATCGCCGCCACGCCAACCTTCAAGTACCGCCCCTACCGCTCGAAACCGGCCAAATTGGCCGACGCGGTTTCGTGGGTGCAGATCGATCTAGGCGCGCCGCAGAGAATTGACGAGGTGCGGCTTTTTCCTGCCAACCAGAAATTGGTGCCAGTGGTGGATGCTTACAATCGCGGGGAAGCCTTTCCTGCATGCTTCAAGATCGAGCTTGCCAACCAGCCGGATTTTGCCAAGCCAGTCAAGCTGATCGATTTCACGCACGTGGAATTCAAGAATCCGAAAGATGCCATTGTAAGTTTCCCTGCCATCAAACAGAAGGCCCGCTACGTGCGGTTGACCGTCACAAAAATGGCGACGACTGCCTGCTCCAAGGAAGGCGCGCCATCGTCGCCTGAGGCATTCGTGCCCTGCTCGCCCGAAGGGGACTTCTGGTTCGCGTTGTCGCGCATTGCCGTCGTGGCCGGCGGCAAGGATATCGCCATTGACCGCCCCGTCACCTGCGACAACCAATACGGCAACCAGGCGGATATCGGGCAGATCACCCGGTCCGAGCGCATTGAGGGCGAGTTTATTCACCGCGACAGGCCTGAAAAAGTCACCGATCCGGCAACTTGGAAGCCCATAGCCTACAAGGCGCAAGTGCCGGTCACGGGCGTTACTTTGTCCGGCGGTCTGTTTGAAACCACGATGCGCAACAACATCGGTTACCTGCTGGACTCCTATAGCGTGGACGATCTGTTGCTGCAGTTCCGCGAGAGGGCGGGCAAGCCGATTCCCGCGAGCAACCGTAAGCCGGACCAGTTCTGGGAGAGCGATCTGGCGGGATCCAACGCTGGCCGCTTTCTGATGGGCGCGGGTAATACTCTGCGTTGGATTGACGACCCTGAACTGCGCAAGAGAATGGATGCCGTGGTTGCGGGAATCGCCGAGTGCCGCCAGCCGAATGGGCACATCATGGCTTATCCCGAAGACAGCGTCTTCTATTCCGAGCGCGGCGCCTACACGCGCGCATGGCTGACCCACGGGATGATTGAAGCTGGATACGCAGGCCATCCTGAGGCCTTTACGCTGTTGCGCGGGAACTACGACCTGTTCAACCAGGCCAAGTTCCTTCCCGATTTGATGCGGGGCGCAGTGCAGGGCGGGCAGGGCATGATCGGCAATACCCGCATGTACTTCACGCCAGCCGGCAAGCCTGCCGACATCCAGGTAATTCAGCGGTATTTCATCGAGGACAAATGGCTGCAAGAACTGGCTCGCTATAACCAGGAGCAGATTTGGCAGTATCCTTACGATCGTCCGCACTGCTATCTGCTAACCAATCTTGAAGCGTATATGGACGTGTACCGGGCCACCGGCGACAAACGGGTGCACGACGGCGTCAAGGCTGCCTGGGAGATGTACAAGGCGCACTGGGTGCAGCCGGGCGGCTCAATCTCCATCATCGAATACAATCTCGATCCGCCCGATGCGCGTTCGCTTACGCAAAAGCTTGGGGAACTCTGCGGCAACTCATTCTGGGCATTCTTGAGCCAGCGGTTCCAACTCATCCATCCTGAAGAAGAGCGCTATGCCGCGGAGATTGAAGCTTCTATTTACAACGTGGCCATCGCCAACCAGCAGGGGACCAAGGGGCTAAGCTATCACACCATTCTGGTGGGCAAAAAGGAAGAAGGCACAAGAGCCAATACCTGCTGCGAAGGGCAGGGAACGCGGCTGATCGGCTCGCTGCCTGAGCACATCTACTCGGTGGCGACCGATGGAATTTACGTGCACCTGTTTGAGCCATCGTCAATCGGCTGGCAGCACCAGGGATCTCAGTTCAAAATCAGCATGGAGACCAAGTTCCCCTTCTCCTGCGCTGTGAAGCTCGCAGTGTCTTGCGCGCAGCCCAAGGCGATGAAGTTGCGCGTCAGGATTCCGGGTTGGGCGGTCGAGGAGATGGCGGTTACCGTGAATGGCCAGGCGGCGGGCACCGGAAAGCCGGGCAGCTACCTGACACTCGACCGGGTCTGGGCCGAGGGCGACCAGGTGAGCTTTACCTTGCCGGCCGGATTTGCGGTTACCGAGTACAAGGGCACTGACCAGATTGCCGGTCACAAACGCTATTCGCTGAGCTGGGGACCGCTGCTGTATGCGGCTGTGGGGTCGAAGGATGCGGTTCTGCAACTGCCTGCTGGCTCCGCTCCAGTGGAACTGGGGCGTCACCTCACGGCCAAGCCTGGGGCTCCGCTCCAGTTTGCTGTGGCAGGCCATCCGGGAGTAACCTTCATGCCCTATTGGCAGGTCTCTCAGGAGGAATTTACCTGCTTCCCAGTGATTGACGTAGCTTCCTGACCGGCCTGGCTGCATTGAACGAAATGTACGAAGACCCGGGGCACCGCTTGCAGTTTGTGTGCCGATGGATCTTCGTTATCTTTCAACCCGACGATTGAAAGTCATATACTGTCCTCTCCTTGCCCCGGATTTCGATGGCCGGCGAACGGGTCCGGCTGTCCCGTGGGGTGAGAAGCAGGACAATCGCATGAGCGGTTTTTTGTCGGTGAGATCGATGCTTCCTCCTGCCCTGCTGGATGCTCATGGGCTCATCGTCCCGTAGGGACGTGTCGACAATAGCCCAAGGCAAGGGCAGCGCCGCCCTGGGAATGCTTTCAATCATTCGACTGCCGCGGAGCGAGGAGCGAAAGAGAAGTTCACGGAAGTGCAGGTGGTGTACAATTCACAGTTCTCCAGGCGAAAAAAGCCCTGCGAGAACGAAGAGCGGAGGCTGACCATGGAAGTGGAGTTCACCGCCAGAAAAGTGAGAATCTCCAAGGTTCTGCGCACGCAGGCCGAGGAGGGTATGCAACGCATCGCCCGCTTGTTGGGCAAAACCGCCAGCGCCAGCGTGACCTTCAGTGCGCAAAAGCACATTCAAATTGCTGAGGTAACCATCAAGGCCCGTCAGCAGACCATTGCGGCCACGGGCAAGGGGGACACGCTCGCCGCAGCGTTTCGAACAGCTGTGGATCACGCGGAGAACCAGGCGCGCCGTCATCGTGACCGGCGCATGGAAAGCAAGCGGCTGCCCAAGGAGGAGAAAGTGCTTACGGCGCCTCCAGTGGCGCGGCCCAAGGCGCGTGCGGCCCAGTTGGAGGCGAATGGCGACGAGGCGAAGTTAGGTCGCCGAGCCAAAGGGAGGGCCGGGGCCACGATTGCCGTGCATTCCTTTCCAGCTGCCGCGGCAATCGTCGAGCCGCACGTTATCAAGAGCGGAGAGGCGGTTGCGATCAAGCCGTTGACCATTGAGGAGGCGGTCAAGGAGGTCGAATTCCGCGATCGCGACCTGCTCATTTTCCGTAATCCATCTGGGAATCTGTACGTGCTGCACCGCAGGCGCGACGGACACATGGAACTGATAGAGATTCCCTGAGAAGAAACGACGCGTAGCGCAGGCCTCCCGGCCGGCTTTTCGGAGGGCCTTCTGGCCCTCCGGCGCATCGTCTGACCCTGGATCTTGGATTGTCGTGCCACCCGCGAGAAATGCAAGCTTGAGAAGAACGGCGCCGCTTGAAAGCGGTGGCGAGCCGCGCTTGCACGGGAGCTGACCAACCTGGGCGAGCGCCGCAGAAGGATCGAGGCACAAATCCCTGCACCGGAATCGCAGTTCTTTGCGTCTGCCGACGACTTCCCCCTCTTCCAGGCCAATTCTTCGGACTTTGTTTGCGTTTTCCTCCCATCTTCGAGCACGATCCAGATCGCAGAAATCGCCAGAATTTCGCCCATTGGCAAACCGTACAGAGCACTTTGGTTTCACCGGATACCCGGTTTAGGGGATTTAAGCGAAGTCATACCCGGAATACGATTCAAAGAATGGCAGGCAGAGATTTCAGTCTCGATGCCCTGGGTATGGGCGTTTCGGGGCTCTGAGCTTGAGACGAATCGCTTGAAGAACGGCTTGAGCCTGAGGGGAAAACAAGAATGGCAGCTGCGGTCGTTTCTTGGAGCAATATGATCTTGAACCTCCCGGAAAACTCGGATTCGGCGCAACAGCAGGAGATTCTGGATGCCCTGCCCGCGCTGATCTTCCTGGAGCGGGCGGGCAGAATCGTCTTTGCCAATGCCGAGGCGCGCCAGATGCTGGGGCTGACCGACGGCGAATGGACTCCGCGGCCTGTTGAAGAGGTGCTGTGGGGATTGTTTCCGGGCACGGCTGAGCCACAGACTTTTTTGACCGGCAGCGCGAAGGGAAGCCCCTTCCACGCCACATTGCCGGCCAGGGGCGGGCGGTTGCAAGCGGTCGAGGGTATCTATAGCGTCCTTGACCCGGAACTGCGTGAGGCGGTGATTGTGGCCCATCCCGGAGGCCGCGAGCGAGCACCCAAGTCGCGGCTGATGGAAGATGTGCTGTCCAGCCTTCCCGAGGCGGTAGCCATTGTGCACAGCAACCATGTGCTTTACACCAATCCGGCCTTTACGCGCATGTTTGGATTCACAGCCGACGAGGTGAGCGGCAGCAATCTGAAGGAATTCTTTATTCCCGACACGCGGCAACTCGAGAATACCCAAATCGAGAAGAGCGTGGACGAGATGGGATTCGCATCGATGGAGACGGTGCGGCTGAATAAGGATGGCGAGTTTGTGGATGTTTCGCTGCTGGCCACCCCGCTGCTGGTGAACGGCTCCAAGGTGGGATACGTCCTCAGTTTCCGCAGCATTGGCGACCGCAAGCAGATTGAAGCCCGCCTGCAACACGACGCCCTGCACGATGTGCTGACTGGATTGCCCAATCGGGCGCTCTTCCTTGACCGGCTGAATCTGGCGTTGTCGCGCCGCGCGCGGCGACGCGACCAGAGTTGCGGCGTGCTGTTTGTCGATCTGGACCGCTTCAAGGAAATCAACGACGGGCTAGGGCACGCGGCGGGCGACGAGTTGCTTACGGAGCTCTCTAGCCGGCTGTGCAAAGTACTGCGTCCGCAAGACACCGCTGCCCGCCTGGGCGGGGACGAGTTTGCCGTGCTGGTGGAAAATATCCACGCGGTTGCCGACCTGGATGTTGTTGCGGAACGGATTCTCGACGAGATGCAAAGGCCATTCGAGATCTTCGGGCATGCCCTGCATGCCAGCGTCAGCATAGGGGTTGCGATGGCGGGTCCGGAGCACCTGACGCCCGATTTGCTGCTTCGCGACGCCGACCTGGCCATGTATCGCGCCAAGGAGGCGGGTGGCGGCAGGTTTGAAATCTTCGACAAGCATTTGGAAACCTACGTCAGCAGCCAGCAGGAGCGGGAGCGGGAACTGCGCCAGGTTCTCAATAAACGGGAATTCGAAATCTGGTACGAGCCGATCTATCGTCTGACCACGGGGAGAATCGAAAGTTTCGAGTCGCAGTTGCGGTGGCGGCGCGCAGATGGGTCGGTGGAGAGTTTCGACGAGTTGCAGTCCCTGGCTGAAGATACGGGGTTGTCAATCAGCCTTGGCCGGGAGACGCTGGAGTGCGTGTGCGGCCAACTGCGTGGCTGGAACAACGGATTGGAGATCTCCGATCTAGCATTGACCGTTAATTTGACCGAGCAGCAGTTCTTTCATCCGGATATGGTGGCGCAGTTGAAGCGGACAATCGAAGCCAGCGGAGCAGACCCCTCGCAGTTATGGATTGAAATTGCCGAGAGCACGCTGAGCTTGGATCCGGATGCCGCAGTTGCCATTTTGCAGCGCATGGTGGACTTGAATGTAAAGGTTGCCGTGGACCAGTTCGGTTCTGGATTGGCGCCCCTGAACCACCTGGTCAGGTTGCCCATCGATGCCGTAAAGATGGACCCCAAACTGACCGTGGCCGCTACTTCGACCGGCCGGCAGTTGGCCATGGTGCATTCGCTCATTCAGTTGGGCCACACGCTCGATTTGGAAATGGTGGCGCAGGGGATTGAGACCCCGGAACAACTTGATGCTCTCTGTCGCATGGGTTGCGAATTGGGCCAGGGCCCTCTGCTGTCGGAAGCGCTTGAGGCTGCGCATGTGCAAATGCTGGCGCAGCGAGGCTACTGGGCGGTTGCGAGGGGAGCTTGATTCCGAGAGAGATCTATAGGCGCGAAGGCGGTCATACGGTGTAGCATGACCCCATGACGCCCAAAAAATCGGCGCCCCGAGCCGCCTCAAGGCCTGCGGCCGCCAAGTCAACCAGAAAAGCTAAGAAACCGGCCAAGGAACTGGTGATTGTGACCGGAATCTCCGGAGCCGGCAAGGCTTCGGCTCTGAAGGCATTTGAGGATCTTGGTTTCCATTGCGTAGATAACCTGCCCCTGGAACTACTGCCGGATTTCGCCGCTTTGGTGGGGAAATCTGCCGAGGTAGAGAAGGCGGCAATCGTCGTAGACGTGCGCGAAGGCCAGACCCTGGACCGGCTGCCTGAAATCTTGAAGAGAGTAAAAAAGCTGCTGGCTACGCGCGTGGTCTTTCTGGATTCGAGAGATTATGTGCTGGTGCGACGCTACTCAGAGACGCGGCGGCCGCACCCGCTGGGCAAGTCGGAGACAGTATCGCGCTCGATTGTGGAAGAGCGGCAATTGCTTGACCCTATCCGCAACGTGGCCGATACGCTGATCGATACCTCGAATTTCAACGTCCATGAGCTCCGGGCCCACATCCAATCGCGCTTTGGACACGAGGACGAAAGCAAGCAACTGCTGGTCTCGTGTTTGAGCTTTGGCTTCAAGAACGGCGTGCCTCTGGATGCGGATATGGTCTTCGATGTGCGCTTTCTGCCCAACCCGCATTTTGTGCCGGAGTTTCGCAAGCTTACTGGCCTTGACCCCCGCGTGGCCGCCTATGTGCGCGGGTTTTCGCAGAGCCGCGAGTTTTTGGGCCGGGTGACAGAGCTGATGCTTTATCTGCTGCCGCACTACATCAAGGAAGGCAAGAGCTACCTTACCGTGGGATTCGGCTGTACCGGCGGGCAGCATCGCAGCGTGATGATGGCGGAAGAGATAAGCAAGCGTCTGAAGAAAGCCGGCTACCAGGTGAAGGCGATTCACCGCGATATGCCGCGTTAGTTCTTGTTTTAAGGTTGGGATGCAGAGAGATTCTGCCAGTACCTGGGATGATAGGTCATGTACGAAACGCGCACTGTAACAGGGCATGACTTCAGTCGCGCCGAAACGAAACGAAATAGAACGCGGACTTTAGCCCCTGCGAACGACCAACAAAGATCAGGGATTGCGGAATTGAAGAGGGCAATGAAAAAAGGACATAGAGTTGCTGCTGGTCTGGCATTCGCGCTGGTGTCATTGCTGCTACCGGCGCAGTCGGATCTTTCGGCCCGCTCGATTCAGAAGCGCGCGGCGGTTGAGTATCTTTTCCCTGAGCAGGTGACCGTGGCAGCGAGCAAACCGGTCTCGGTGGCGCTGCACTTCAGCATTGCGCCGGGGCTGCACATCAACTCGCACACGCCCAAGGATGGGTTCCTTATTCCAACGGCATTCACCATTCCCGCGGACTCAGGGGTGATCCTGGAAGAAGCCAGCTATCCGCAAGGGGCGGACGTGATACTTCCCTCCGATCCCAAGACCAAACTCAACGTCTATTCAGGTGAGTTCGTCATCCAGGCGCGGATTGTGGCTTCGCCGGGCGAGCACCTGGTTGAGGCCAGGCTCCGCTACCAGGCTTGCGACCAGAATGCCTGCATGCCGCCAAAGACGATCACCGTGCCGATTGATGTGATTGGGAAATAGCAGAGAGTCGGGAGCAGCATTTTTAAGCGATGGCGATCATCCATTCCGATGAGATGTAGTTCGCCCGGTATTCCTTTCGATTCGCCGAGAATCGTAGCACCTCCCAGCCATCGGAGAGTGCCACCAAAGATTTTGGCCTGTAGTGCCGCCCGTGAAAAATGCAAGCGAGCGCTAGTTTATTGAGGGTGCTGTGAATAAGCCGGTAACTCGTTTTCTCAATGCAATTTATTTCACCTCCGTCGTATAGCCCATCTTGGGCATAACGAAGCTGATCGAGACCGGTTGGCATGAACCAAGTTTTACTGTATTGGGATTTGTTTGCAAAAGACAGCAGGCACACGGTTTGGCCCCTTGTCGCCGTGGGGCGGATACAATCAACGTCCCGTCCAATCCTCCATCCAGTTAACTCTTGCCGAGCAGCCAAACAGCCTTGGTGGAAAGCCCCCAGGTTGCGGCGTGAGAGAGATCTCTCAACTCTGTGACATGAAATTGCCGAAGCAATTTACAAAGTTTTCATCGCTTCGACGTTGACAATCAATCCTCGTGGCGCAAGATTACGTTTGCGTAATGAATTGGATTGACACACAGGCCGAGTGTCCCGGGCCGAGCTTCATAACTGAAACGCCGGAGTAATTCCCCTCAAGAATAGGAGATGGGCGGTCACGTGGCCTGCCTCCCTCAACCTTGTTCGCATTGCAAACCTGTTTTTGGGAGGCTGTCATGCACATCATCCGTCCCTCCTCCATTTTGTTCCTTGGATTGGGCGCTCTTCTCTTTGCCGGTTCTGTTACCCAAGTCGATGCGCAGGTGGATCGCGCCAGCTTGAGCGGAACAGTGACTGATTCTGCCGGCGCCGTGGTCCCCGGTGTTCGCGTGGAAGTATCGATGGCGGAGATTGGGTTGCACCGCGGGACTCTCACTTCGCGCGAAGGAACATACGAGATCCCCGCGCTTCCGGTTGGGGTCTACTCAGTCATCTTCGCAGGCAACGGCTTTGCGAAGCTGACCTTCGATCAAGTAATCCAGACCGTCGGCCGCACGCGCACGCTGGATGCGACGCTGCATGTGGCGGGCCGCGAGGAGCGCGTGAACGTGTCGGCCAGTTCGGCGCTGATGGACCGTAACACCAGCGCGGTGACAGGCCTGATCGAGAGAACGCAGGCCGACGAACTGCCGCTCAACGGCCACAACTGGTCAGAGCTGACGACATTCGTCCCCGGCGCCATCGACACCGGTGGCAGCAATCAGCGGTCGGTCCGGTTTGCCGGTCGCGGCCTCGACGACAGCAACTTTACCTATGACGGCGTTGATGCGACCAACGTCGTGAATCAGACCCAGCGCGCCTGGGTGCGGCTGGCCATTCCACTGGACGCCATCCAGGAGTTTCGCGTCGATTCGCTGATGTCGACCGCCGAGGAAGGCGCGACGGGCGGTGCTCAACTGGACGTTACCTCGCCTTCGGGTACAAACCGCTTGCACGGGCGCCTCTTCGAGTTCTTACGCAACGATTTTTTTGACGCGCCCCTGCCGCAATGGGCCTCAAACGGCGAAGCGCAGCAGCCGCTTCGCTTGAATCAATTCGGCGGATCGGTGGGCGGACCTGTTGTGCGCGACAGGACCTATTTCTTTCTCGCATCCGAGGCCTACCGGCAGAACTGGGGCTATCCGGTGAGCGGAGACGTGCCGAGCGCGGCGCTCATTGCAACAGTTCCGGACTCATCGCCAGTCTATGGGATCATGAACGCCTTCCCTGGAGCCGGACCAAAGACAATCCTGGCGTCAACCAGCGATCCGAACATTGACCTGTTGACCTGCGCCTGCACACAGGTGGTCAACGAGAGTTCGGCGATGCTGCGGCTCGACCAGCATTTTTCGGCCCGGACCACCGGCTTCATGCGCTTCAATTACGACCGATCAGTCAATACGCAGCCCCTTTCGGCTTCCGCAACGGATTTGCAGCAGAGAGTGTCCACGCCGGTCAATGGCGCGCTTGAATTGCTGCACATCTTTAATCCACGCCTGGTGAACGAAGCCAAGGTTGGATTCAATCGCGCCACCTCCAACAGTTACAACTACAGTGAAACCGGCGCCATCTATCAGATCGCAATTGCTACGGGGCCTGGGCCGGGATTTGTCACCCAGAACTACAACTACGACAGCATCTACGTCGGCAACTCATTCTCGGGGATCGACAACCTGACCTGGGTCCATGGCCGGCAAACCTTCAAAGCCGGAGCGGAATTCCGCCACATTCAATTGAACCAGGAATACGGAGACCACGGAAAAGTCACGTTCTCCACGGTGGAGAAACTGGCAGCGAATCTGGTGAGCAAAGCAAGCCTGACGGGTGCTCTGCCGGTCAACCACTTGCGCAAGAACGACATCATTGGCTACGCACAGGACGAGTTCAAGTTGCGGCCTAATCTCACCCTGAACCTCGGCGTCCGGTACACCGTCTTCCAGATCTTCGACGAGGCAAACGGGAAGGCCAATCCCTTCGACTTCTCGACCTGCGGAGCTCAGGGATTTTGCGGTGTGGGCGCCAGCTTCGGCCAGCAGAACTACGGTGACGTCGATCCGCGCGTAGGTTTCGCCTGGTCGCCTGCAAAGGCAGGAAAGACAGTGATTCGGGCTGGATTCGGAATCTATCACGAGGATGGTCAGTTGGACGATCAGAACCTTCCCGCCAAAAACGAAGTGCCTTCTTACTCGGCGAAAAGTACGAAGAGCCTGCAGATGACTTATCCGGTTGGCTCGTTTTTTACTGGCCCTGGAGCCCTCTCACCGAACGCCGAACAACGGGACAGGAAGGACTCGTATGTTGAGCAGTGGGACCTCTCCGTGCAGCGGGAGTTGCCTGCGAACTTCGTGAGCACAATCTCTTATCTCGGAAGCCACGGTGTGCATCTGCTGGAAACCAACGTGGTCAACCTGGAAAATCCGGACACAGGGATTGCGCAATATCCGACCTTTGCTCCTGCCATTCCCTGGCGCGGCTCAGTGGGCATGAGCGCGTACAGCGGTCTCTCCGTAGCGGTGCGGCGGCCGTTCTCAAAGGGGTTGCTGCTGGCGGTCAATTACACCTGGTCGCACGAGATTGACAACGGCTCAAACGGCAGTGGCGATGGCGACGAGATTTCACCGCAGAATCCGCTGTGCCTGGCTTGTGATCGCGCCAGCGGCGCCTGGGATGCCACCCATGTGGTCAATGGCAGCGCGGTGTATCAACTCCCCTTTGGCCACGGCAAGCAGCTCTTGAACCAGCGCGGGATTGTGAGCAGCATCGCCGGCAATTGGGAGGCAACCACGACGGCGCTGGCTCGCACCGGCTTCCCCGTGAATGTGTTGATGCCCAGCAGTTACACTGCGCCGGATGGGGCTTCCAGCACGGAGCGCCCTGACCTGGTTCCGGGCGTCTC
>Ga0181520_10010913_pt1 | contig 12054 bp, 9 predicted proteins | sample PEATcosm2014_Bin_29_FD_132451 | JGI IMG/M metagenome (GOLD analysis project Ga0181520, IMG submission 132451) | Peatland microbial communities from MTU Mesocosm Facility, Houghton, MI, USA - PEATcosm2014_Bin02_30_metaG | ecosystem: Environmental > Terrestrial > Soil > Wetlands > Peat | place...
GCCTTGCTGCGCGCGTGTGACATCGCCATCGGCTGCTTGCAGCAGCTTGAGGATGATGTTCTCCACATCCTCGCCCACATAGCCGGCTTCGGTCAGCGTGGTCGCATCCACAATGGCAAAGGGCACGTCGAGCATCTTGGCCAGGGTGTGCGCCAGCAGCGTCTTGCCCGAGCCGGTGGGCCCGATCAGCAGGATGTTGCTCTTGGCCAGTTCCACTTCGTTGTTGCGCATCCGATTCATTTGAATGCGCTTATAGTGGTTGTAAACGGCCACGGCCAGCTTTTTCTTGGTCTGGTCTTGCCCAATTACATAGTCGTCGAGGAAACTCTTCACTTCCTGCGGTTTGGGCAAGTGCCCGGCCGTGGTCGCAGGGGTCGCATCGCCGCGATCGTCTTCCAGAATCGAATTACAAACGGCTACGCACTCGTCGCAAATATAGGCGCGCGGGTAGTCGCTGGGGGACGAGATGAGCTTGGCCACCGCATCCTGCGACTTGTGACAAAACGAGCAACGCAGTGCTTCTTCAGGTCCCGTGCGCGTTTTCATGGTAGAACTCCCTCTTGAGCGACGTTAGCGGTGTTTGCGGTGTTAGCCGAGTGAGTGGAGTTAGCCGGGTTAGCGACGGAAGCACGGACGTTGCCGATGTTTGCGCTCATCCTGCCCCCTTGAAGCCCAGGTTGCGTCTCTAGCTCCGCCAGCAACGCAAACCCGGCTAACCCCGCTTGCAATCTATGTTCTCGGCCGGTCGATTATCTCGTCAACGATTCCGTATTCCTTGGCCTGTTGCGAGTTCATGATGAAGTCCCGCTCCACGTCCCGCTCAATGCGGTCCAGGGGCTGGCCCGTATGCTTGGCCATCAGGGTATTGGTGATCTCGCGGATGCGCAGAATTTCGCGCGCATGAATGTCGATGTCGGTCGCCTGCCCGCTCAACCCGCCCATGGAGGGCTGATGGATCAGGATGCGCGAATTGGGCAGCGCGAAGCGCTTGCCCTTGGTGCCGGCCAGAAGCAGAAACGCCCCCATGCTGGCCGCCTGGCCAATGCAATACGTCACCACGTTGTTTTTGATGAACTGCATGGTGTCGTAGATGGCCAGGCCCGCGGTGATCGAGCCGCCCGGCGAATTGATGTAAAGCTGCACGTCCTTCTCTGGGTCTTCACCGGAGAGGAACAGCATCTGCGCCACAATCAGATTGGCCACCTGGTCGTCGATCGGGGTGCCAAGAAAGATGATGTTATCGCGAAGCAGACGGGAGTAGATGTCGTAGGCGCGTTCGCCTCGGCTCGTCTGCTCAACCACCATGGGAACCAATGCCATTGCGTGTTATCCCGTAATTCCAGTGAGGGGCTCGTGCTCCCCGTTCGTTTCCTTGCCGCGCGGATCCGGCTTGGACCCATTCCCGCGCGGCGCCCGATGCCGCCTGGCCGCTCTATGCGGGCAGACGCTCATACAGAAGACTCGCGGTCTTCTCCCGACGCAGTTGCTCACGGATTCTAGCCAGTCCGCCGTCCTCCGTCAACCGCGCTCGCAACGCCTCAACCGGTTCCTGCGACTGCATTGCTGCTAGTTGCACTTCCCGGTCCAGTTCCTCGTCGTCGACGTTAATGTTTTCCTCATGTGCAATCCGGTCCAGCAGAATCGAGGTCTTCACCTCGGCGATGGCGCTATCCCGCTGCGCGCCCCGCAGACGCTGGAAGTCCAGCTTGCGCATCTGATCCGTGTCCATCCCTTGCGCTGCCAGCGCCCGCAGACCGCGCTCCAGGCGCGAATCGATCTGCTCCTGCACCAGCGACTCGGGCACCGGGAACGAATACCGCTCCAAAAGCGCGGCAAACAGCCGGTCCTTGGTTTCGCCTTCCACGCTGCGGCGCTTGCGCATCTGCAGATGCTCCCGCACACGGGCTTCCAGGTCGGCATAGGTCTCGTAGGCGCCCAATTCCTTGGCGAAGTCGTCGTCCAGCTCCGGCAGGGTGCGCTTCTTGATGCCCTTCACTTCCACTTCGTAGGCGACGGTCTTGCCGACCAGCTTGGCATCGGCATAGTCGGCCGGATAAATGACCTCGGCCTTCAGCTCCTGGCCGGCCTTGGCTCCCAGCAGCGCAGCGGAGAAGGTCTCCACCGTATCCTTGCCGCCAATTTCAACCAATGCGTCTTCGCCCTGCAGCGGCCCGGCGTCTGCGTCGCCGGCAACCACGCCCTTGTAGCTGATCTGCGCCCAGTCCCCGTTTACCAGCGGACGGTCTTCCTCGACCGGCTCCACAGTGGCTCGCGAATCGCGCAGGTGATCGATCTCCTGCTGGAAATCCTCTTCGGCGATCTCTACAGAAGGCTTGGCCACAACCACTTCCCGATAGCCGTCGATGGAGAAGAAGGGCACAAACTCAAAGACTGCCTTCACGTGCAGGGGCTGGCCGTCTTCCACGGTCAACTCCGTTACCTGGGGCTCACCGACGGGCTTTACGCCCATGTCGATTACCGCCTTGTTGAAGCGCTCGGGCAACAGGCCGTCAATCACGTCTTTGCGAATCTCGGTCGCATAGCGGCGCTTGACCACGGTTTCCGGCACCTTGCCCGCGCGGAATCCAGGGATTTTGGCATATTTCTTGTAGTTGCGGACCACATGGCTGTAAGCCTTGGCGACTTCCTCGGCAGGGATGTCCAGCACCAGCTCGCGGATGCAATCGGGGTTCAGCACCGGGCCATGCTGGTGGTCGTGCCCTTCATGGCTGTGGTCGTGGCCCTCGTGACTGTGGCCTTCGTGATCGTGACCCTCATGGTCGTGGCCTTCGTGCTCATGGCCTTCGCTCTCGACATGCTCGAGGCTGCCTTCAAGGGTGGTTGCGGTTGCTTCAGGTTCGGGATTGGTGTTCAGGGTATCGGTGGGACTCAACGTTTTACCTTCCAGGCGCACTCTGCGCCGATCGCACTGCCAGGTCTTCAAAAGAAACATGCCTGACTTGGCTGGTTTTGTCTGCTGTCAGACCTTTCAGGGGCTGCCAGCGACGATTCCTTTTGCAAACTGCCGCTCTGGGCTGCCGCACAAGGCGAAACCAGCACCGTCTGGCCGGGGAAATATCTCATTTCATGGTAAGGGGGTTTGCTGCAAGGGTCAAACGCGAGGCCATAATTCCCCGCGCCAAGGCATCGCCGAAGGTACGTTACTGCTCGGTGACCCGGGGCTTACGAACGTAAGGGAGGAAGCGGGGATCGGAGGCGCCGCACTCAAGATAGTGCTCCCGGGCTTCGGCGAGGCTCAAGGTGCCGTTGACCGTCAACCGCGCTACGCCGGCGTCGTCGTCCTCCTGGCCGTCGTCTTCCCACCAGCAGACCGGACAAAGCCCCATCGCCGTAGGGGTTTCCAGCGTCCTGTATCCACAGCACGGGCAACGAAAGCGGACTAGCACCAGTGTCTCCACCCAATAAGGACGGCAACCTTGCGCCCGAGTTTACATGGTCTGGCAAAATGTCCTCGCCTCAACCGGTACATTTTACCTTCTCCCGGTTGGTTGCCCTTTCGCGGAAATTATTTATTTTGTGCAACATACAACCACTCATCCCCAGGTTTCTATCGAATTTTGCATTGGATCGTTTTCGAGATCGTCCCTCAAGGAGAGCCCTTTCCATGAACACCTTCCGCAAATCCGGCAGGATGCTTGTCTGTGCCGTTGCCTCCCTTTCTTTGGCCACGCTCGCCCTGAAGGCCCAGACCACCTGGATCAATACAGCGACCCAGCGCCTTTCTGTGGCCAACCTTGCTTCCGCTTCCGATCAGGGACCCGCGCCTGCCGGACAGCCTTTGACCGTTCGCGTGGCGCTCACTTTGCAGAACCAGCCTGCGCTGTTGAACTATGTCAAGAGCATCAACGACCCCAGCAGCCCGCTTTACGGCCAGAGTCTCACTCCGGCAGAGTTTGCCGCTGCTTATGCCCCCAGCTCCGCGCAGGTGCAGCAAGTCGTCAGCTACCTTCAAGGCGCCGGCTTTAGCGGAATCGAGGTCGAGCCCAACAACCTGCTGGTCAGCGCCAACGGCACGGTCGCCCTGGCCAACGCCGCTTTCAACACCACGATTGAGCAGTTCAACCAATTCGGCGCTTTGGTCTATGGCAATCTGACCGCCGCGCAGGTCCCGGCATCGCTCAGCGGCATCGCTGGCGCCGTGCTGGGGCTGAACACCATCGGGCAAATGAAGCCCATGCTGGTGAACCGCACCCAGGTGGCCGTGCCCGCCTATGCCGTCAGCTACAACCCGCAAGGATTCTGGCAGATCTACGGCGCGAACGGCGTGCCCACCGCCGGCAATGCCAGCATCGCCATCATGGCTGAAGGCGACGTCAGCGGCGTGCTGAGCGATTTGCGCATTGCCGAGAAAGCCTTTGGTCTGCCCCAGGTACCGGTCACCGTGGTGCAGGTAGGCTTGGCCAGCCCGGACACCTCCGGCGCCGACGAGTGGGATCTCGACACCCAATATTCCTCGGGCATGGCGGGAACCCTGAAGCACCTTTATCTCTATGCCACCACCTCGCTGACCGACTCCGACCTGGCCCTGGAATTCAGCCGCTGGGTCACCGACGACAAAGCCAAGGCCGCCAGCGCGTCCCTGGGAGAATGCGAGATATTCCCCTACCTCGACGGCTCCATGCTGGCCGACGACAACACATTCCTTGAAGCCGCGGCCCAGGGTCAGACCTTCTTCGCCTCCACCGGCGACACCGGCTCCTTCTGTCCCGCCGAGGTGGGCGAGAACGGCGTGCCCGCCGGCGCCCCGCTGGTCAACTACCCGGCCGCCTCGCAATATGCGGTGGCCGCCGGTGGCACCACCCTGCTGGCCAACTCCGATGGCAACTACGACCTGGAAACTGCCTGGTACGCCGGCGGCGGAGGAATCAGCCAGTTCGAATACTCACCCTACTGGCAGGTCGCGGCCAACATCCCCTCGGCTACCGAGCTCAGCTCGCGCGGCATTCCCGACATCGCCATGGACGCCGATCCCTACTCCGGCGCCAACGTCTATGTGAACGGAGCGGTGGAGATTGTGGGCGGCACCAGCCTGTCCTCGCCGCTTTCGCTGGGAGTCTGGGCGCGCATGATCTCGGCCAAGCCGAAGCTGGGCTTTGCGCCCTTGCGGCTCTATAGCCTCTACGACGGCACAGGCACCGTGGGCAGCTACCCTCAGGGTGGCTTCCACGATATCGTCCTCGGCACCGACGGCCTCTACGCCGCCGCTCCCGGCTGGGACTACACCACCGGCCTCGGCTCCCTGTGGGTCAGCCAGCTCTTCGCCGACCTGAAGTAAATCGCTTCTCAACCGTCCTCTCGTCCCACCACCGCTCCGTGCCCCATCCATTCCGCAGTTTCATCGCGGAATGGGTGGGAAACCTCGGACCACAAGTCCCTAGTCCCTCAGCCCCTCAGTCCCTGGTCCCTTAGTCCCTTGTTTCCTCTCCCTTCCGGCGGCGTAGAATCGCTTGGCCGGGAGGAACTCAGAAATCCATGCCGCCTATCAAGAACTGTGTCTTGTCGTCTCTGAGCCACATCGTGTGCCTGTCTCTCTTCGCTCTAGCCGCGCACGCCCAAACTGCCCCGCTTCGTGTGGCAATCGTGGGCCTGGAGCACGGACACGTCGAGGGCTTTCTCTCCGCTTTGCCGCAACACCGCGACGTGGAACTGGTGGGCATTGCCGATGCCGACCCGGCGCTCTTCGCGAAATACCGGAAGAAGTACGGCCTGGCCGAAACGCTGTTCTTCAAGAGCGAAGCCAACATGATCGAGACCCGCCATCCGCAGGCGGTGCTGGTGTATACCTCCATCGCCGGGCACCGGCCGGCCATTGAGATCGCCGCGCAATATGGGGTCTCCGCCATGGTCGAGAAGCCGCTCACGATCTCGCTCGACGACGCCCTGGCCATCCGCCGCACCGCCCGCCATTACGGCATTCAGGTTCTGGTGAACTACGAGACCACCTGGTACGCCAGCAACAAGGCGGCCCGGGCCGAGGTGGAAAACGGCCACATCGGCCCGATTCGCCGCGTGGTCATCCACGACGGCCACCAGGGGCCCAGGGAGATCGGCGTGCCGCCGGAGTTCTTCGACTGGCTCAACGATCCCACGCAAGGCGGGGCCGGCGCGCTCTACGACTTCGGTTGCTACGGGGCCGACCTCATGACCTGGATGATGCACGGGCAGGCGCCGCTCACCGTGACCGCGATGCTGAACCACGACAAGCCGCAGATCTACCGGGTCGACGACGACGCCACCGTGGTGCTGACTTATCCGCAGGCGCAGGCCGTCATCCAGGCTTCGTGGAACTGGCCCTTCGGCCGCAAGGACATGGAAGTCTACGGCGCCACCGGCTACGCCATCACCGTGGGCTTCGATCAGCTACGTCTGCGCCACGAGCACGACTCGGCCGAACAACTTGTGACGGCTCCCACACTGTCTGGGCCAGAGAACAACTCGCTCAGCTATCTGGCTGCGGTGCTGCGCGGCCAGATCAAGCCCCAGGGCGACCTCACCGCGCTCGACCCCAATATCGTGGTGATGCAGATCCTCGACGCCGCCCGCGAATCGGCCCGCACCGGCTAAACGGTACAACTGAAAAGGATTGAGGAGTAGCCACTTCACCCTCGAATTACAACCGCGACTAATTCGACCTTAGCCGCTCCACAGAACTCCCGCACCCGATAACTGGTCGCTGGCACCCCCTTTGACAGCTCGCTGTACCGGGGTGGATCATCCAATCATTCCCGGAAAGACTTTACGATGACGGCACTTTGCTCGAACTGTGCATCCGCAATCTCCCCAGCCTCTCGCTTCTGCTCCAAATGCGGAATTGCGGTCGCTGCTGCCCAACCAGCTTCATTTTCAGCCCCAAATAATGAAAGGGGAAGGGCCTCGGAGGGCATCGGCGGATGGTTGGTGCTATTCGCAATTGGCCTGGTGCTCGGGCCCTTAAGCGTGGCACGAGCCATTTACACAGCTAATCTTCCGTTTCTATCGGATAGCAAGAACCAGGCATTTCTCTCCAGCCATCCCGCTGCCGCCGCTCTGGTTTTCTCAGAAATCCTGATGAACACTACCTTCATCGTCTTCCTGCTCTTTCTCAACTACCAATTCTTTACGCGGAAGAGAGCCTTTCCAATCTCGATGATCTTCTATCGCATCGTCCATTTTGGCGGGCTACTTGTGAGCCATCTGCTTTTTCAAGAACTCTTTAAGTCGGCCGATCTATCCCGCGGATCTGCTGCGATTGGAAGGTCGTTGATCGGAGCCTTCATCTGGATCCCCTATCTGTTGCTTTCCAGGCGGGTAAAAGCCACTTTCGTCCGTTGATCGCGCCTCCCACTGTACGGCTGACAGAATTGTGCGGCCGTGTCAAACCAAGAGAATCACTCAATAATCAATAAATAGAACTTTGTCACGTCCTTCGTCGGCGCATGGTGGGTAAATCCCCGTCGCCCGGTACGCCGTGCGAATTGGGTGTCCCGCCCCTGCGGCGGTGCGGTATCCTTGCCGCGTACTACCGGGAGGCCTGTCCCGGCCGTTGAAAAGACCTTCCCGACTCTGTGCTTCCGCTACCCCTAAATGGTTGTTTCCCCGAAAGTGAGGTTCTCTTGGTCCGCAAAAGCTATGTGATCGTCGTCGTAGCGTTGTCTCTTCTCTTTACCAGCCTCCAGGCCCATGCCTGGAACAGTGTCGGTCACATGTCCGTGGCCTATGCCGCCTACCAGCAACTGACCCAGCCGGAGAAAGACCGGGTCGCCGCGCTGCTCAAACTCAATCCCAATTACTCCAAGTGGCTGGGCTATATTCCTGCCTCTGCCACTCCCGCCGACCGCGATATGTACGTCTTTTTGATGGCCGCCACCTGGCCCGACGAAATCAAGGCCATGGGCAGCGGCTACAGTGGCAACGACAACCCGCCGCGCGGCGAATCCATCAACCTGAATACCGGCTACACCGACAAGCAGACCCACAAATACTGGCACTTTGTCGACACGCCCTTCAGTACCGACGGCACCGCGCTGCCTGCGGTTCCGCATCCCTCCGCATTGGACAAGATTGTCGTGTTCCAGGCCGCCCTGGCCACCAACGAGCCGGATGCGATCAAGTCCTACGACCTGGTGTGGCTGGAGCACATGGTGGGCGACGTCCATCAGCCGTTGCACTGCGCCACGCGCATCTCCAGCGCCAAGCCGCACGGCGACCTGGGCGGAAACGACGTTGTGGTGAATGGGCCGGCCAAGGAACTGCATGCCTTCTGGGACGATGCGGTGGGGCTGGGCGATACACAGAACTTCATGACCGCCGTGAAGGTCACCCAAACCCTGCCGGCGCCGGATCCCGCGCTGGCGAATGACGCCAAACCAGCCGATTGGGTCGCGGAAAGCTTCTCGCTGGCCAAGACTGCCGTGTACGTGGACCCCGTCGGCCCCGGCCTCGGCCCGTTCACCATGACACCGGCCTATACCGCCGCGGCCACCACCCTGGCCAAGCAGAGAATCGCCCTGGCCGGCGCGCGCCTGGCCAACCTGCTCAAGACAGCTCTCAACTGCAGCGCTACCAGTTGCGCCAACTGAAGCCGTCTTCCGCCACAAACAACACAGGACGGAGCGTCAGCCCCGGCCCTGTCTTTGTTTACGCATTTCCTCCCCAGATCTTGGGTGCCCCAGGTCCCGCTTCTGGGACCTGGGAAAGCACAAATCCACCCGGTCAAAGGGGCTGCAGCCTAGAATCGATCGCTGTCAGTAGTCCCTGGTAAAAGTCCAAAGCGCCGAAAAACGCCCCTCTGGGGCTAGAGCCCACCGTTTATTTTCAGTGTCTTGCGGCACGACTGAAGTCGTGCCCTTTTAAATCTTGCTTTCTGCCACAGATTGTTAGCTGCCTCTACGGTACAAACACCTTCACCCTCACATGCCAGGTGGTCGTCTGGCCCGGCTTCAAGGTCACCATGCCGGTGTCGGTCGAGCCCCATTCCTTGCCGAACGGGTCGCCGTAGTTGTACTGGTGCTCGATGGCTACAAACTGTTTGTTGGGCGGCGCGTACATCTGGATGGCCTTGATCTCCGGCGAAAGCCCTTCGATGCTGACCCCGTAGCGCGCGGCCGGATCGATGACGCGCACCGTCACCATTTTGTTCGCCCAATCCAGGTGATTCCAGTTGTCGTCGAAGAAATTGGTTCCCAAGGGTGTGCCGGCCATGGCGCGCAGATCGAACTTGGTTCCTGCCACGGGGACGATCTTGCCGGTGGGGAAGACGTTGTCGTAGTTGTCCACTTCGGCCACGGTCGAGGCTGGAATTTCGACCCGGGCCTGGGTGCGGTCGCCCGAGGGCAGGTTGAAATAGGGATGCCAGGCAATGGCCATCGGTTCGTCTTCGTTGCCCACGTTGCGGGCTTCGATGATGGCGTCGACCGCGTCGGCCGTCAGCCGGATCTTGATCACGAATTGCGATTTCGAGAGCCAGTGCCCGCCGAAATCGCCCGCGTGGATCACTCCCTCAACTTCTTCGCCGCCGGGAATCTTCTCCACTTCGACGTTATCGGTCTTGGCCTTCAGAATCAGCCCGTGCATGGCGTGGCGTTCCGCCGTGGGCAACTTGCCGATATTGTTGGCCGGCACGGTGATGGTCTTGCCCTTCCACTCGGTGGTCAGGGTCTTGCCGTCGGCAGACAGCTTTCCGCGAATGCGGTTCGGATAGGGAGCCAGAAAGGCAGCGCCCAGACGGTAGCCCAGGTCGCCAAAATCGTCGTCGTCCACGTCCAGCATCTTCTTGGCGGTGGCCAGGTCAGGCGAGGCCAGAACGTCGACCGAGCCCTTGCCGGGGAAGTTGGCGGTAATCTGCAGGATCTCCATGCCGCGGCCCGGGGCCAGGGTGATGCTGGTGAACTCCGGCTTGCTGGTGCTGGTGGCCGTACGGGTGAGGGTAACGATCTTCTGGCCGCCGATTTCGGTAACAGCCTGGGCATGACTCATCGGGACCTCCGTGCTCGCCAGCAACACCGGCAAGGCAAGTGGCAGCAGCGTAAGCGCGCGAAACGATATCTTCATCTCAGTTCCATTCCTTGTCTCTCAAATGTGCCCTTTGCAGGCACTCGGGTTTTTCTGGAAACGATTCCATTCCCACCTCTTCGGTGCCAGGAAAGCGTATTCCAGACGCGGAGTCATTCTACGCCATACCACCCCTGTCCCGGCGGCGAGTGGCTTTATGATGATCAGCATGACAACCAAGCTCCGCTGGGGAGTTCTCAGCACCGCCGCCATCGGCCTCAAGAAAGTCATCCCCGCCATGCAGCTAGGGCAGTTTTCGACGGTAACGGCCATCGCCTCGCGAGACCTGGCCAGGGCTCAACAAGCCGCAGCCGGCCTGGGTATTCCCACCGCCTACGGTTCCTACGAGGAACTGCTCGCCGACCCCAACATCGACGCCATCTATAACCCGCTGCCCAACCAGCTTCACGTCCCCTGGACGATCGAGGCCGCCGAAGCCGGCAAGCACGTTTTGTGCGAGAAGCCCCTCAGTCTGACCGCAGCCGAGGCCAAAACGCTGCTCGCGGTTCGCGCCCGCACCGGGGTCAAGATCGGCGAAGCCTTCATGGTCAACTGTCATCCGCAGTGGCAGCGGGTGCGCGCCTTGCTCGACGAGGAGCGCATCGGCCCCATCCGTTCCATCGCAGGATTCTTCAGCTACTTCAACAACGATCCCGGCAACATCCGCAACCAGCCGCAGAGCGGCGGCGGCGCGCTTTACGACATCGGCTGCTATCTGATTCACGCTTCGCGCTATGCCTTCGCAGCCGAGCCCACGCGCGTGGTGGGACTGATCGATCGGGACCCTCAGATGCACACCGACCGGTTGACTTCCGCGATCCTCGATTTTCCCGGCGGCCAGGCCATCTTCACCTGCAGCACGCAACTGATCCCATACCAGCGCATCCAAATCCTCGGCACACGCGGGCGCATCGAAATCGAGATCCCCTTCAACGCTCCGCCAAATACGCCGACGCGCCTCTTCATCGACTCCACTGGAAATATTCTGGGCAGCGGCGTTGTCTGGGAGGTTTTTCCGGTGTGCGATCAGTACACGCTGCAGGGCGATGCATTTTCCAGGGCAGTCTTGGATGACACGGAGGTTCCAGTCTCGCTTGAAGACGCCATCGGCAACATGGCGGTCATCGACGCCATCTTCAATTCGGCCAAGGCCGGGCAATGGGAATCGGTCGGCGGCTAGAGCCCAGGAAGAAACGAGATTGGGTTGGGGGCAAACGGAGCAGATTCCGACCGCATGGGAGCGATGGGGTTGCAATGAAATCAGCAAGTTAGAGACCGCCTCGCGGTGGTCGCGCGTTCGCGAGGCGGTTTTCATTGCCAGCGAAGCTGGTGGGGGACTGTTACGTGACTGTAATTGGAGGTGCCCGCAGCGGAGACCGCAGGTCAGATCTGCTTGCCAATACAGCTGGGCAAGCGTATGAAAACGCACTGGATTTTTTGCGAACGAGCTGGGCGGGATATAGAACGCACAGAGGCTGGTAACACTCGAGTGGACTGTCCCTGTCGGCCTGCTTTCGACCAAACCGCCGCTAAGCTCGTCAGGTCAGGGACCAAGTTGCCAAAGATCGACAAAGCTAACTCCGACGATGTGCCGCCCTGGTGCAGCTTTGCTACCGATTGGTTCAGTTAGTTAGGTCCGACGCCTTCGGCGGGCATCGGACCGGATTGGAATGCTAGTAACGGCCGCGACCGCGCGATGCTCCGCCGCCGCCTCCGCCAGGACCACCACCGCTGCCCTTGCGCGCCTGATAGCAATCCCGGCAAAACACCGGACGATCGCCACGCGGCTCAAAAGGCACTGTTGTAGGCTGGCCGCACCCCGAACAAATCACAGGTGTACCCTGTGCTGGAGCCGCACGGTAGCCGGAACCCCCCTGGTCGTTCTTCTTTGCCTGACGGCAATTCTTGCAACGTTTTGGGGTCGAGTAACCGCGTTCCTGGAAGAACGCCTGATCAGCAGCGGTGAAGGTGAAGTCCTGCCCGCAATCGCTGCACTGTAATTGA
>Ga0181520_10010914_pt1 | contig 12054 bp, 11 predicted proteins | sample PEATcosm2014_Bin_29_FD_132451 | JGI IMG/M metagenome (GOLD analysis project Ga0181520, IMG submission 132451) | Peatland microbial communities from MTU Mesocosm Facility, Houghton, MI, USA - PEATcosm2014_Bin02_30_metaG | ecosystem: Environmental > Terrestrial > Soil > Wetlands > Peat | place...
CACCGAATGCCGACCAGACCGTCGGAGTACTCACCCTTACCCGGACCGGCTCCTTGGTGACCGGCACCTTCAGCAACAATGACAATGGCAAAGGTACCATCACCGGCACCATTACCGGCAATGTGCTGAGCGGCACATGGACCGTGAATTACGGCATTGAATCCGACTCCGGATCCTTTAAATTTGTACTGTCCGATGATAAAAATTCATTCACCGGCACATGGGTTTCTGCATCTGACAGGACAGTGACCCTCAGTACAACCCCGGACTTCTGGGATGGAGTGAGGAACTGATTATGAAACCAAGTCAGAAGAAAGGCATGGTGTCGCTGGGCATCCTCGCCGTCATCGGTCTCTGCTGTATTGTACTGGTTTCGCCGGTATCGGCACTTTATCCCAATGACAAATGGCTCACGAACAATGTCACAGTGTATGCGAACAACAGTAACTATGCCACAATTGGCGGTGTACTCTGGACGAACGAGTATTTTTTCGCAGTTACCGGGAACGGAAATTACAATTCGTCATGGGATGATGCTTGGGTCTGGCAGCAGGACCCAGACTACACCAATCGCTATTATATGGAACAAATAAACATCGCGGATAATAATGGGAACACGGTCTGGTATCCGGAAACCATAAACCCCTCCCTAGATTGGGGATGGGACTTTACCAATGGTCTTAACACCACGTGCACGATCTACAAGAAGGGCCTCGGGGGTTACGTCAATCCCGGCAGCGGTACGTATTATGCCTGGTATGGCAATAAGACAAATGCAGCTGAAGGGCCTTACCACAACAGTTCCTGGTACGACCTGACCTATGAGAATGCAACGTATGTGATAAACCTGACAGAACTCAATCAGTAGAACTGGGGGACGGGGTATCCCGGTAACCCTCTGATTTTTTCTTTTTTTGGCAAAGACAAAATGACACCCCTGGGTTTCCTGCACACCAAAGTGGTCACCACGGGTGTCGTTTTAAGCGACCGTGCGCTGCCCCCCTGTCCCAGCCCATACCTCTCGGGGTAAAATGACCTGCCCCACAGGCTCCCCGCAACAGGTACCGGATTTTGATGTACAAAATCCCCCCTCTTTTCAGTTTACCCCTTCTGCCCCCTACCCTCTTCTGACTTTTGCCTTCCAAAAGCGTATATTAGCATCCTACAGCACCGTGAAAATAGCCCCGTTTGGCCTGAATCCATCGGATATTGCATATCCGGAAAAAGTGTGTAAAAGTGCACCGGTTTTTGCAAAAAATGGATCGAAAAGGGGCAAACGGGGCCCGATTTGAGCCCGGATTGACTCTCCTGAGATACCCTCCCGTGGGGGAACAAAAAAGGGTTATACCCCATTTTCCGACGGGGCTGCAGTATCTCCTGTACTCCCGTCAGGGCCCCCGGACAGGTTCACGGTCTCTATGGGGAGCGCCTCCCGGGGGATGTACATGCCGTTAGCCTTTACCTCGATCACCGAATCGTGCCGAATGAGGAAAAACTGCCACTCCCCGGCAGGGGACCGAACCCAGAACTCCCGGGCCGTGGTCCGGGTCAGGGCCACGCGGTGAAGGCTTGCGATCTCACGCTCGTATCTGGACAGGACCTCCAAAGGGTAGGTGAATGATATCTGCGAACGTTTCACTTTCACAAACACGACCCGGAACGGTTCGATGAGAAGGAAATCGAAGGCCCGGCCACGTCTGCCGGAGATATTCTCCACGCAGCCGCGCCTTCCTGCGATCTCCACCGCTTCCATGAGCGCCTTTGTCGGACGCCTGCCCCGGGTCATCACTTTCCCCCCTTTTCCTGCCGGCTGTCCTCGAGATCGTCAAGCCGGCTACCGAGGTCGTTTATCCGGTAAAAGATCTCCTCGTTCATCCGGTCCTGCCGTTCCATCAGGGAGCAGACCATGTCGCGGATCGCAGCCTCGAACTTCACGTACGGGATCTCGGGATCCCTGCTGTAGATTTCTCCCTGAGTCAGGCGCCGGCGTACGCTCTTGGGCGTCGGGGATCGCCCGATTCCCTAGCATCTCAGGGCAGTGACCCGTTCAACAAGCCGCGTCGCGGGACTTTTACAGGTTACCACCTGTTGTTCTTCAGTTCCCGGGATTGCCGGGCCGGTTCCCGGGTCGGATCCGAAAGGGCCCGACTTTTCCTTTTCTGCATTGTTTCTCGATTTTTCACTCATGTCTCATACATCCATTTGTTTTTTTATACGGCGGCTGTTTTCACAACTCTCCGTGAGCCCGGCAGGGATATTTTCCACCCCTGCCGGGAATTCTTTGCTGTCATCGGGCCCTTTGACATTAAAATATCGTCCGGCGGAGATTATCGGTTTTACTGAAGGAGTGTTTTTGAAGGATCCAAGAGAAACAGGGGGGGTTGTTTTGATCAGGGACTATTATCCCACGATTATTGCGGGAACAAAAATGTACCCCGGGGGGTCATTCTGCTTATGAAAATATACCTGATATGCAGTTCCGGGGACAAAAATCCGGCATTTTTCATGTTTTTGTTTATTAAAAAAAATTAATTTTTTTATACAAAATCAATCGGATCGATATCTGCAAGCGAGTCCATCCATGCCAGGTCTGCGACGTTTGCCCGCTCGATTGCCGCATTTGCCTCGCTTATTGCCCGGTTTGCATTCACAATGGCATTGTTTGCATTCTGGATCTTTCCGTTGGCCTTATTGATGGCCATCCAATCATTCGCCGGTCCCGGACCTGTTGCTCCCGGTGCAGCCTGCATGGGGACATCCGAACCGGGACTGCCTTTTTGTGCCGTCCTGACAGGTACTGACGGCGGGTAAATGTTTAGCGGCTGCCGGATATAACTGCGGGAATCGCTCCGGTCTACATACCAGGACCGCATGAGGAGCCGATCTTCCGGAGTGAGGGGCCTGCGGAGAATATCAGGGATATCGGGTGGGGACTGAAGCTTCTGTTTGACTTTTGCCCGGTTCATCAGGGCGGGGATAATCACGAGAATAAATTCAAGGGAGATAAAGATCGGTACAGTAAAGACAATAATTGTCAGGAGATCAGTACCCATGTTTTTGTGTATCTGGTGCAGGGGTTAAAATAATCTTCTGTGATAATTTCATACATCGTTACACCTGTGTGACAATTACACACTTACCGGCATATTCCCCTCATGAGAGTGGAGAACTATTTCAAGTCGGCCTTTTATTTTATTTTTCTGGCATTATTCTGACATTTACATCAAAAGATATATTGTCTCTGAAAAAGGAATTTACCTTTGATCGGCGATGGGTTGGCGTCAAAAAATTGTTGATCTCTTTTTTGAGAGCGAGGATCCTCCCCGGAGCCTCCCTGCCTCGTCCCGAGCCTGGACTGCCGGGTATCTCGTAAAAAACCGTTACGAAATCCTTGAAATAACCAAAAGCGACCAGTATGTTACCTATACTGCACAAGACCCGGCAGCAAAGAAAACAATCTCGATCATAACCGTACCGGATAATCTCGTGAATGATGCGGGTGCCGTCCAAGACTTCATGGACGGGGCAGACGAGTGGGTGAGCCTCGGTCACCATACCAATATCGTTTTTGCCGATTTTGTAGAGATGGTCGATGGCAGGCCCCTGTTGTTTTCTGAATATACCGGGAACATGGACCTCAGGCAGTACCTGAAATCTTTTCCTCCCGAAAAAACGCTGGACTTCGCCATCCAGTTCTGTACGGGTATGGAATATGCCCATGAGAAGCTGGGGACATTTCATGGCAGCATCAGGCCTTCCAGCGTGATGGTGCAGAAAAATCCCGTGTTCAGGTTCGGGCACTGCTATAAGATCCGGGATTTCGGTATAGCACAATCATTCCCCCAGGATCCCCGAATTGTACCGGGGAAATATCCTGCCGATACCGGGACTTTTTCTTTTACACCCCCGGAATTATTCCCGCAAAAAATCAAGGAGAACTTTTCTTTTCACGGTACAGCATCCACAAAATCCGATATCTATGCATTTGGTGTCCTGCTCTATGTGATGGCATCGGGAAAAATGCCTTTCTACGGAGTGGATGAGATTTTCTTCGGGTGCCCCGAGCGTCCCCAAAACTTAAACCCGAAGGTACCGGAGAGCCTGGACCGGCTTATTGGGAGATGCATGAAACGGCGGCCGGAGGACAGGTATGCCGATTTCGGGGAAATAAAAAACGAACTGAAGCAGGTCTTCAGGGAGCTGACCGGGGAAGAGTACGCAGTCATCGGCAGGAAGGATTCCTGGGCGCATAACGATTGGAACAGCACCCGGGAGGTATTTGTTGAGCCGGACTCAGCGTGTTTCGATGAGGTTGTAACCGCCTTTGAATGCTCGATCCTCCTTGAGCCGGAGAACATCCAGTCGCTGGTCAACAAAGGGGATTTCCTCGCAGAACTTGGCCGGTTTGACGAGGCTGTGACTGCATATGCCCGGGTGCTCGAACTTTCTCCCAATGATGCCCGGGTATGGAACAACAAGGGGACTTTACTTGCCCGGTGCGGCCGGCTAAAAGAGGCAGTGTCAGCGTATTCCCGGGGACTTGAACTTTCTCCCGACGATGCCCGGGCATGGAACAACAAGGGGGTTTTGCTTGCCGAGCTTGGCCGGCTCGAAGAAGCGGTAACAGCGTATACCCGCGCACTTGAACTTGCCCCCGCGGATGTAAAGATCTGGAATAACAAGGGTGACGCGCTTGCCGAGCTTGGCCGGTTTGACGAGGCGGTATCCGCGTTCCGGCATGTCTGTACCGTGGATCCGGAAGATACCGATGCGTGGTACTCTACCAGGGGATCTCCTGCCCCCCTGGGCCGGTTTGAGACTGCGCTCTCGTTTGAAACCCCTCTGTCGGATCTGCCCCGGGAAAACGCATCCCGGCCGCGCGATGCTGAAAAATGGTACTGTGAAGGGGAGTTGCTTGCCCGGCGCGGTAAATTCGAAGAGGCGGTATCGGCTTACGATCATGCAATCACTCTGAAGCCGGATTACGCAGATGCCTGGCTCAACAAAGGAACCGCGTACGGGATTTTAGGGAAAGATCGGGATGCAGTCCGCTGTTTTGGGAAGTTTGTCCAGATGGCACCGCCGGAATCCGCAGCACAGGTCAGAGAGGTCGAGCAGCTGATTGGCCAGATGAAACCGTAAGGCATATTGAGTCTGGGGGGAAATGGGGATTAACAATGATTTGTGGGGCCAAGATACAGTGATTGGGATAAAAAGTATTGGGTGCAATAGAGATTGGCGCAGCGCCTTTAACCAGTGGCGCTTTATTTCAGGAAAAGAACAATGAGTTTCATTATTGTTTTGGCCCGGGTAAGCAGCAGCCGTCTCCCAAGGTAAGGACATGATTTCCGTTCTTTATGTTGACGATGAAGCAACCCTCCTTGAGCTGACCCGGCTCTTCCTGGAGTACCGGGGTGAGTTTTCTGTTGATACAAAACAATCGGTGCAGGAAGGCCTTGAGGCCTTAAAATCCCGGCAGTACGATGCCGTCATATCCGACTTCCAGATGCCGGGGATCGATGGCCTTGAATTCCTCCGGAATGTCCGTGCTTCTTTTGGCGACCTCCCCTTTATCCTCTTTACCGGCAAAGGGCGGGAGGACGTGGCCATCCAGGCAATAGATGACGGTGTGGATTTTTACCTCCGGAAAGGCGAGGATGCACGGTTGCAGTTTGCCCGGCTGGAAAACCGGATCAAACTTGCAATAGAACGGCGTACTCCCCGGAATGTCCCGGCCAGTCCTGGCATCCTGGTGGCCGAGCTGATCAATTTTTTCCCCGATGCCACCTTTGCGATCGATAAGGAGGGTACCCTTATCGGCTGGAACCATGCAATGGAAACATTGACCGGGGTACCGGCACCGGAGATCCTTGGCAAGGGAAAGTACGAATATTCCCGGGTGCTGTATGGAGAACCGCGGCCGTCCCTTGTCGATCTTATTTTCCGGTCCGATGCAGATGCCGGGAACTATTACCCTCTCCTTGAAGAATGCGAAGGAGGTATCCTTGCATCCGAAACCCGGCTGAAAATTCCCCGGCTTTCCGCCATTAAACTGTCCTGCAGGGCCATGCCCCTCCGGGACCAGAACGGATCGGTCATCGGTGCCATTGAATCGCTCTCTCTTCCTGTCCTGGAACTGCCGGATCCCCGGCATGCCGGTGTATCGCATGAGGTTCCTGCAGCACGGGAAGAGCCTGGTGACCACTGGCAGAAGATAGAGGAGGTTGTCGCCTCTCTCCCCGGAGTCGTGTACCAGTACTGCTCCCGCCCCTCCGGGGAAAACGAGGTCCATTTTATCAACCGGCCCGCAAGCGAAAACATTCTCGGGTTCGATCGTTCGGACGGGGATTTCTTTAGCTGGGTTGCCCGGCACATGCACCCGGATGACCGGGAACGTTTTACCGCGGCTACCGATGGGGCACAGGAGGAGGGTGCATCCTGGAACTTTGAGGGCCGGTTTATTAAACCCTCGGGGGAGACGATCTGGGTCTGGGGGATGGGAAACCGGTCCGTACGCGGGAACGAACAGAGCTGCGCAGGGATCTTCCTGGACATTTCTGCACGGAAAAAAGCCGAACTAAAAGTCCAGGAATATGAAGAGAAGTTCCGGCTGCTTGCCGGGCACTCGCGTGAACCCGTTCTTGTTGTGGATTTCGGGGGTTCGATCCTCTTTGCCAACAGTACTGCGGCCCGGATTTTTGAGAGCCCGGACAGCGCCTCACTTATCGGAAGAACGGTCATGGATTTTATCGCACCGGAATCCCGGGATGCACTGGCGCAGGAATTCGTGCAGGCATCACGGGGATCCGGCACCGGCCCGGCAAACTACACCATGCTTTCAGCCCGGGGGAACGCGGTCCCCGTGGAAAGTTCCGGGACCGTGGTCCTGTACGAGGGAAAAATTGCCCATTTCCTGTCCCTGCGGGAGATGACGGGGAGCCGGGCCCTTGAGGGTGCCCTTAAGGAAGGAGACGAAGAGTTCCGTCTTCTCTTCGACCATATGGATGAGCCGGTTGCCCTTTGCGAGATCGTGTATTCCGGTGGCAGCACCGCGTCGGATTACCGGATTCTTGCGGCTAACGATGCAGTTGAGCGCACACTGGGCGTCAGCCGTTCGTCCGTGATCGGGAAGACTAGCCGCGAAGCTTACAACACCCCGGAGCCCCCGCACCTGGACATCTACGCCCGGGTTGCAGCTACCGGCAAAACAGAAACCTTCGAGCGGTATTTCCCGGAACTCCAGAAACATTTCCGTGTATCGGTGTGTTCTCCGGGAAAGGACCGGTTTGCCACGGTCTTTTACGATATCACGGAACATAAAAAGGCGGAGACTGCGCTCTTACAGGCAAACCACCAGCTCAACCTGATGGCAAGTATCACCCGGCACGATATCCTCAATAATGTCTCGGCCCTGCTCGGGTACGTTACGATCCTGCGCATGAAGTTCCAGAACCCGGCCCTTTCCTATTATTTCACCAAGCTCGAAGACATCACGACTGCGATCCAGCACCTGATCTCGGATACCCAGATGTACCAGAATTTCGGGATCGCTGAACCGAAATGGCTGGAGGCGGGGACGCTTATCCGGCATCTCCAGGTCCCCGAAACGATTGTGCTTACCGTGGATTTTGCCGGGATCGAACTCTACGCGGATCCGCTTCTTGAAAAAGTCTTTTTTAACCTCCTGGATAATTCCCTCCGGCACGGCCAGACCGTAACGGAGATCCGGGTCTCGTCCCGCCACAATGACGACCGGCTGGTCCTTTCCTGGGAGGACAATGGCGTCGGGATCCCGAGTGAGGAGAAAAGTAAGATTTTTGAGAAAGGGTTTGGGAAAAACACCGGGCTGGGTCTCTTTTTGTGCCGGGAGATCCTTTCGATCACAAATATTTCGATCCAGGAGACCGGCGAACCGGGCCGGGGCGCCCGGTTTGAGATTACAGTTCCCCCGGGCGGATACCGGCTCACCGATACACCGAACTACACGGTGGACTCCTCCCGGTCAAAAAGCCCCGGGATCGGGGAACAACAGGCAAATCCGGACTGATGGTGGACATGTACACGATTCTTGTGGTAGACGATACCCAGCATGTTGCTGACGTATTTGTCACGATGCTTAAAGAGGGAGGCTACTGTCCCCTTGTCGCGCACAGTGGCCAGGAATGCCTGGATCTCTTAGCCACAACAATGCCGGATCTCCTCCTCCTCGACGTCATGATGACGCCCATGGACGGCTGGACTACGCTTGAAAAGATCAAGGAAGATCCGGCCACGTTGGATCTTCCCGTTCTTATGCTCACCTCAAAACTGCTTACCCCGGCACAGGCAGAGCAGTACAGTGTCCTTATCGAGGATTACGTTCTCAAGCCGATCACCAATTTCGAGCTCTACGATACCATCGAACATGTGCTCCGCCGCCGGCAGGCCATCCTTTCGGATGTGGAAAGGGCCCGTCGGTGCGGGATTGATGGCGAGGTTATCAGCGAATATGCCCGGCTCGCAAAGAGCATTGAAGTCAACCGGCGCTTCCTTACAATCCTTGAAAATACCTACAAGCCCGACAAACCACCTGTCCCGGTCAGTGACAACATCCTCCAGGCACTAAAAAACCTTGAGGGCCATCTCAAAACCCAGGAGGCACGCCACCGGCAGATCAAAGAGGAGATCAAAAAAGCCTCCCGCGAGCCGGTGCCGAAGCCCCGGTACCGGTAACATCGCAGCAGGCAAAAACGGCAGGACCGCAACCGACAGGTATCTTTTCGTGCAGGCCGAATATTCCGGGTGGAGCGGAGAATGACCAACTCATGCGATTTTGAAAAGCTCCTCGCAAAAGCAAAGGAGTTCCACGGGCATGTCTGCCCGGGGATAGTGCTTGGGACCCGGCTTACCATGGCCGGCCTGCGCGAGCTGGGTATGGACCTTTTTGCCCCCGGCCGCGATCTTATCGTGTACGTGGAAGTTGATCGGTGCGCCACCGATGCCATCCAGGCCATTACCGGCTGCTCACTTGGCCGGCGCAACCTCAAGCACAAGGACTTTGGGAAGTTTGCTGCAACCTTTGTCAACTCCGGCACGGGTAATGCGGTCCGGGTCGTTGTCAACGAGAAGAACCGGGAGATAAACGAGAAACTTGCTCCACCGGAGATCGTACGAGTGCTTTCGGAGGCTCCCGAAGAGGATATCCTGAAGATCGAGCGGGTCAGGATCGTTATCCCCAAAGACGATCTTCCCGGCCACCTGAAAGGACGGGTGAAGTGCAGTGCCTGCGGAGAGCGGATCGCCGACAACCGGCAGGTTGTGCGGGAAGGTGTTGTGCTCTGCCGGAACTGCGCAGGGGAATCGTACTATACGGTCATTGAGGGAAACCAGCGATAACCGAAGTCGCGCAAAAAAAGCCCGGGGATTTTTTTAATTTACCCGGCGGCGGGAAATTGTTTTATCACAGAAATGATCTTTTCTTTTAAACGAGCAAATGTCCTGCTGCAAGGCTCCCTTTTTACCCGATACCGTCTTTATCATCCCCGTTCTACCCCCCGGAACGGCCTCGGATACCTTATCCCATCCGGGCCCGAATTGAGCCCGTATGACCCCTTTCCGGGGATCAAAGGAGCCCGTATCGGGCCCCGTTTTAATCCGAGCCTAAATAGGCCGTATTTTTGCAATCGGGCGATTTTAAAGAGGCTCATAAAGGCCCTTTCCTGCCCTGATCTCACCTCAAACGGGTTTTCGGTCGATCCTGAAAACAGAGGCTCCCGGAAGGCCGCTATTGCCCGCCAAAGGGCATTATATGGGGCTCAAATTGGGCGTATTTTAGCAAACGGGAACTTTTAAGGGGTCGGATTTTCGGGCAGGGGAATCGGACGGTTTTACGGGCGTATTTTGGGAAAAACAGGAATCCCGGTTCGGGCAAGATGTTGCCGAGGATGGGCAAACAGGGCAGCGACTCAAAAAAGGCAAATGGGATCAGCTTCCGGGTGCGCTGGCCAGAAAATCTTCCATGGCACTACGAAGAGGTGGTAATGTAAACGTAAAGAATGAGGGCATCATCACGATCTTCACATATAGTTTATGAAAAAAAAAGATCTATCCTCCCGTACCTGTGATCACCCCCACCACCTGCCGGGCCATCTCCGGGTCCAGCACCCGGGCCAGAACCAGCCCGGCCATCGAAACAAACAGGGTCCAGAACACTTTTTTTGTCTGCTCGTTCTTCCCGAATGTCTCGATCGCTGTATCCACGTCCGCCTTCATCGCCCGCTGGATCAACTTGGGCAGGAAGACAAAGAGCGGCAGGAACAGTACCGAAGCGCCGATGAATGCAAGGGTCATCTCCGCCCGGCCTGCAAGGAAGATCCCGACCGGGACCGCAAACAGGCCGGCGAGCAGCGAGGCCATTGTCACTTCACCAAACCAGAAATAATGCCGTTTCGCCGCGTAGTTCGATCGCTCATCCTCAGTTAATGCGGATACTTCGAAGATGCCGAGCATGGAGAGCATCCCGTACCAGACTGCGTGGGTCTCCTCCGGGTCGGCAACAAGGCCGAGGAAGAGCACCGCGACCGGCACAACAAGCAGGATGACCGGGAAATGCGCAAGCAGAAAAATTGCGCCGAGCAGGATCCCGGTCCCGCAGATAGCGCACCGGGTCTGCATCTCATTCTCGAACATTATTGTCCTCCGCGATCCGGAACGTAAAAACAGGACTCGTCGAGCCGCCATTTTCCGGTGAGAAATCCCGGCTCCTTCCGATCTGTGCAAGCTTCCGGCAGGCAGTCCGGATCTGGACCGTGTGAAGACCCGGGGCACGCGGGTATACCCGGCGGCCGTCAATGTCGTGCATCTCATCATACGGCGGGATGGTAAACCAGTCCGGCCAGAACCGGACCCCTCGCGGGATGTCCGTCCCCCGGTACAGGTCCTGCAACCGTATCGGTGAGAGGTTGTCGTAGATGAGGTCAATAATCAGGTTTTCGTTCGCGTAGTCGTGATTCAAATCGAGCTCGTAGAAAACCGGGTACCTCCGTACCTGGTCCTGCGTGAGCGGTGTGCTTTCCGTGAGCGGCACAAGGCCGGCAAATGTTCCCCGGTACAGGCCGGTCACGGTTGCGACCGGCAATTTTATGGATTTGTCTTGTGTTTCAATTTTCAGTTCCATGGCAATTCTCCCGGAAATGGTAATGCTCGTCCCGGAGTTTCCTGAACTCCTCCACGATCTCATCGTACCTGCCGATCTTCTGGTGAATGGCAAAGAGCAGCGGGTAAAGCGGGAGGACGAGCCCGACAATAAGTCCTAAAAATTCGTTATCCATAGTGGCCCTCCAAAAAAACGGTCAGGAGAGAGGGTTAACCGGGGAGGTTACTCCCCGGTCCCCGGCCGTTTTTTGGTACCATCAGGCCAGTTCCGGCACGCTGTCGGCCCAGGTCTCGACCTTCGTGAGGATCGAATCGTCCTCATAGGACGAGAGCGTCACCTTGTCGCGGGAAAGGAGGAGACCATAGATTTCACCGTTCGGGTCGCTGCACTTGATCGTTGCCGAGAATGTGTCGTTCTCGATATCATGTGCGGCGATGCCGCCGTGTGCAGCGGACAGGGCCGTATCTGCAAGAAGTGCGGAAGCCCCGTTGTTGTACCCGGCAAGGCTTTCGAACCGGTGCATGCCGTTCCCGACAATATTTGCCTCATTGTCCTGGTAGATGAGCCGGACCGTGTAGGCTTCCTTGGTCTTTTCGATACCGGGATGGGACACCCCGGAGCTCATATACGATACACACCCAAGAGGGTTACCTGCGATCAGGGAATTGACGATCGAGTTGAACGTCGCAATGTCCTGGATCGGGGTCGTGAGAGTCCTCACCGACTTCTTGATCTCGTTGGTCTGAACAAAGTCAGTCATTTTTTCACTCCACCCTCGGGCGCCTTTGGGTGAATCAGGATTGGAGCCAGGGGTACTTAGCCGTGACTGAACCAAAAGGGGGGAGGAACAGTAAGGTTTAACGACACCGGATTTTTTCCGGTGAAATATACACTCAACTAAAAAAATCATAAAAAAAAAG
>Ga0181520_10010916_pt1 | contig 12052 bp, 11 predicted proteins | sample PEATcosm2014_Bin_29_FD_132451 | JGI IMG/M metagenome (GOLD analysis project Ga0181520, IMG submission 132451) | Peatland microbial communities from MTU Mesocosm Facility, Houghton, MI, USA - PEATcosm2014_Bin02_30_metaG | ecosystem: Environmental > Terrestrial > Soil > Wetlands > Peat | place...
CCACCTTGCAGGTCCCGATCAGCGCCTCGGCCCGCGCCCGCGTATAGCTCACCATCACGCACGCGGTCATCACAAACGCCACCAGCCCCACGTAGAACAGCCGGTTGCCGCGCGCGTAGTACACCAGCAGCCCGAAGAAGATCGCCACATCCGAGTAGCGGTCCATCACCGAATCGAAGAACGCGCCGAACACGCTTACCTGGTTGGTCTTGCGCGCCACCCGGCCATCCACCATGTCGAAGATGCCCGCGCCGATAATCACCATCCCGGCGATGAAGAACATCTTGTCGGCGTTATGCACCCGCGCAAAGCCGAAGAAGCATGCGGCAATGATGTTGATCACCAGGCCCAGAAAGGTCAGTACGTTCGGCGAGATCCTCGTCAGCGCCAGGCCGTTGACAATCTTCTGCAGCAACCATCCGCTGCCCTTCCCGAAAGCGCTTGTCCAGGTCATCTATACGGTCATCGATCTGCGGCCACGCGCGCGCGTCGCTCGTTACGAATCCTACCCCGCCGCCACGTCCTCGTCGGAGATCTCTTCTTCCACCTCGTCGTGGATGGTGATCAGCTTCAGCACTTCCAGCTCGCGCTTGCCGTTCGGCGTTACCACCGTGGCCACGTCGCCAATCTTCTTGCCCAGCAGCGCGCGGCCAATCGGCGAGGTGGTCGAAATCAGTCCCTTGGTCACGTCCGACTCTTCGCTGGTCACCAGCTTATAGCTGATCTCCTCGTCCTTGCTGGAGTCGAACACCACCACCGTCGCGCCGAAGCCGACCTTGTCGTGCGGGATGTTGACCAGGTTCACCATGGCCAGCTCGCCCATGCGCTTCTTCAACTGGCCCAGACGCGCGTTTACAAACACCTGGCGCTGCTTGGCCATGTGGTATTCGGCGTTCTCGCTCAGGTCTCCCAGCGCGACCGCCTTCTTGATCTCCGCCGGCAGCTCCGTCGTAAGCTCACGCTCCAGCGCCTTAATCTCTTCTTCGAGCCGCTTCTTAATATGATCTGGCATGGGGCCTTCCGGAATCTTCCTGGAACAGCAGTTTCACAGTACTGGGATGCTTGAATGCCTGCGCAAGTGGCTTTCTTTTCTTCGCAAGCCCGGACAGCAGACCGTCTCGTCAACCGTCACAAACTACCGGGGAACTGCGCACGCGCGTCGCGGAGCCTGCCTCTGCCCCGGCCGCGCATGCTCGACCAAAACTCCATTATACGTCCCCCGCCCCGCTCTTCGCACGGGCTTCCCGGTTCGCCCGCGCCTCCAGAAACGACTCCAGGATCAGCACCGCCGCCACCTGGTCGATCACCCTCCGCCGCTCCGGCCCGCGCGCATGCCCGCTCTGGTCCAGCAACTGGTGCGCCTCCCACGTGGTCAACCGCTCGTCGGCCAGATGCACCGGGATCGCGAACTGCGCCCGCAACTGCTCGGCAAACTCCTCCGCCTTGCGCGCCCGCGGTCCCGCCTCGCCCGACATATTCACCGGATGGCCCACCACCGCCTCGGCGATTTCATGCTTGCGCAGGATCCGCCCAATCGACTTCATATCCAGATGCGGCGTCTTGCGATAGATGGTCAGCAGCGGCTGCGCCGTATACCCCAGCGCGTCCGTCACCGCGACCCCAATCCGCTTGTCCCCCACGTCAAACGCCGCAATGCGCTGTGGCCCGCTATTCAGGTGGGTACCCATATTCCTTCAGCCGCTTCCGGCAGATCTCAATCTCTTCCGGCGTAAACAGCGGGTGCCATTTCTCTTCTTCGAGGATGACCGCCTCCACCGTCAGGTCCAGCCGCTTGCGCTCCCACAGCGCGGTAAAGCCTTGAGCGTAGTCGACCGAGTGGAGGAACCGCCGCGCGGTTTCCAGGCCCCCATGTTCGCGCAGCATCTCGGCGAACAGCGGCGCGCTGAACCTCGCCTCGCGCTTCCCGTCCCGGTACACCTGCTGCATCCGAACTTCGAACTCGTCTTCCAGCATGTCCGCCTCCCGGGCGTTCGCACGCCTTTTCAGAGCTTCGCGGAATCCTCCCGTCGGTCGGCACGAAAACCTCGTTTGCGACCATCGGGAGCACCAACGCGAAGCCCAATACGCGTCACGAAGTGACCTGTCCTGCTTCGATCGCCAGCGCAACCCGCAGCATCGTCTCCTCGTCGAAGTGCCGGCCCATCACCTGCACCCCGATCGGCAATCCCGCCCTGGTCTCGCCGCACGGCACGCTCACCCCGCACAGCAAGGCCAGGCTCGCCGCCACTGAGTAGATGTCCTCAAGATACATCTGCACCGGGTCATCGGTCTTTTCACCCAGCTTAAAAGCCGGCGTTGGCGTAATCGGCGACACGATCGCGTCCACCTTGGCAAACGCCTTCAGAAAATCGCGCGTCAGCAGCGTCCGCACCTGCTGCGCCTTGCGGTAGTACGCGTCGTAGTATCCCGCGCTCAGCGCGTAGGTCCCCAGCAGAATCCGCCGCTTCACCTCGGCGCCGAAACCCTGGTCGCGCGTCTCCCGGAACATCGCCGACAGGGTCTGCACGCCCGGCGCCCGCAGTCCAAACCGCACCCCGTCGAACCGCGACAGGTTGGCCGAAGCCTCCGCCGTTGCAGTCACATAGTAGGTCGGGATCGCGTACTTCGTATGCGGCAGGCTGATCTTCTCGATGGTGCAGCCGGCGGCGCGCAGCCCGTCCAGCGTCTGCTCAATCGCCGCGCGAATCTCCGGGTCGAGCCCCTCGCCCAGGTACTCCTCCGGCACGCCGATCTTCAGCCCCGCCACCGGCTTCTCCAGCGCGCCCACGTAGTCGCCCACCGGCCGGTCGCTGCTGGTTGCGTCCATCGCATCTTTTCCCGCCAGCACGCCCAGCATGGTGGCCGCGTCGCGCACGTTGGTCGCAAACGGCCCCACCCGGTCCAGCGACGAGGCAAACGCAATCAGCCCGTAGCGGCTGACACGCCCATAGGTCGGCAGCACGCCCACCACCCCGCAGAACGCCGCCGGCTGGCGGATCGATCCGCCGGTATCCGAGCCCAGGCTGGCCACGCAGAACTCCGCCGCCACCGCCGCCGCGCTGCCGCCGCTCGATCCTCCCGGCACGCGATCCAGCGCGCGCGGATTCCGCACCGGCCCGTACGCCGAATTCTCGTTCGACGAGCCCATCGCAAACTCGTCGCAGTTCAGCTTGCCCAGCAGCACCGCGCCCGCCGCTTCCAGCTTCTTCACCGCGGTCGCGTCGTACGGCGGCAGGTAGCCTTCCAGAATCTTCGACCCCGCCGTCGCGGGCGAGCCCTGCATCGCCAGCACGTCCTTGATCCCCACCGGAACCCCGGCCAGCACCGGCAGCGCCTCACCCTTCGCCGCCAGCGCGTCGATCTTGGCCGCCTGGGCCAGCGCGCGCTCTTGGCTCAGCGCGAGAAAGCTATGAATGTTCTTGCCGCTCGGCCCATCCTCCGCCACGATCTTCGCGTAATGCCGCTCGGCCACAGCCGTCGCCGTCGTTTCGCCGCTCGCAACCCCTGCCCTCACCTCATCAATCGTCATGCTGCCTAACGCCTTTCAATCTCTCAAACCATCCTGCATTGGTCTTCACGCGCGCAGCGCGTCGAGAACCGCACGAAGTGCCTACCTCTCAATTACCTTCGGCACCTTGAAGAACCGTCCATCCGTCTCCGGCGCCGCGGCCATCACCGCCTTGCGGTCCAACTACGGGCGAACCTCGTCCGCGCGCAGCTTCAGGCCCGCCAGGTCCGCAAAGTCGAGCTCCAGATCGCCCACCTGCGCCATCGCGGGAACTTTGCTGGTGTCCAGCTCGTTCAACTGCGCAATGTGCCCCAGGATCGCGTTCAGGTCGCGCTGCATGCGCGGCACCTCCTCGGCGGTCAGGTCCAGGTTCGCCAGCTCGGCCACGCGCAGCACATCCTGCTCGGTTACGCTTCCAACATCCGCCATCATGCCCTCACTTCAACCCAAGGCTCAACCCCGGTTGACCCCGACTCTAGAACTCCTTACTTCTGTTTCTCGAATCGCGGCAATCGGCGTTCCTCGGCGCTAAACTTCTTCTCCAACCCAAACTCAATGCCCGTGACCTTCAGTCCGGATATCTTCGCCAGATCGCGCTCGAGCACGTTGCCCAGCGAGCGCATCTGGTTCAGCCACACCGCGTCGGCCACGGCAATGCGCACCACGCCGGCCGCGTACCCGGCCACGCGTCCGCGGCCGGCCATCGCCGAGCCGCAGGCCACCGTCCATGCCGCGGCCAGCCGGTCCTCCTCGCGAATCCCGCGCAGGCTCCGGCCCAGCTCTCCCCGCAACACATCCCGCATCGCCTGCATGCCGCACCGCCCTTTGTCATTCCCGCAGGGAATCTGCTGTTGCTCCTGGCGCGCTGTGCCGCCTTGCTACTTCTTCTTCGTCGGAATCCGGTAGACGATCCCGCCGGAGATGGCGAAGAACTCGCGCGTCTCGTTGCCGAAGTGCTCAAAGATCAGGTCGGGCGAGAAGCGGATCGCCCAGTTCTTCGACCGGTTGAAGTCGATGCTCCCGCCCACCGCGAAGATCGGTGCGGCGTGGTTGTTGTACAGTCCCACAATCTTCGCGTTTCCGGCTGGCGTCGTTCCCGCCGCCCCCGGTCCCGCGCCCGCGGTTCCCGCGTCGAACACGCCGCTCGCAATCCCGCCGTACGCGTGGAAGTCGATGGCCGCGTGCTGGTTCTTCGGCCCGCGATACTGCACCCCGCCCATCCCCATGTTCATGTACACCAGCGGACGGTGAATGTTGTAGATCTGCGCGTTGGGATAAACCTGCGTGGTGCCTGCCTCGCCGCGATACTCGCCCGCAATTCCGATCCTGGGCGTTACCCACCAGGTGCCCTCAAACTCGCCGCCGCCCAGGCTCATGCGCGTCGGCAGGTTTTCGCCGGCCTTGAAGTCCATGTAGTTCAGCCCGCCGTACACCTCGAATTTGTTGTCGTAGGTAATGGGCGGCGCCGGTCCCAGCCGCGTTTGCGCCTGCGCGCTGCTGGCCATCAACGGCACTCCCATGGCTGCCACCATCGCTGCAATTGCCAGACTGCGCCTGCACCCTGAAACCTTCGCGCCGTCATGCGCCTTCGCGAAGGCTCCCATCTCATTCTTCTTCGTCATCCTTGGCATTCTTCTCCAAATCCTTGGGACCGCCGGCGAGCGCGCTCGCTGGGGCTAAAACCCTGGCCCCCGGCCAGCTTGCCGGCAGGGGGTAAACCGGGCGTCCGGGCGCTCCCGCCCGGATATGCAGATCGCAACCTGTCCTTATCCAAGATATAACGTCCTGAGCTATCTGCGCCGTGGTCCCCGCCGATTGCCCGCCGGACCGGAGCATGCAAGAGAGTGCCCTGCCGGACGGTTCCACTCCGCGTGGCGCGGTCACTTGGCGACGCGGATCGGGCTGCGCATCGTGCTCCCGATGGTCGCTCCCACAGTCCCCTGCCGGCCAATGGGAGGATCCCGCGAAGCCATCGGAGGGCGTGGGAACGCCCGCAGTGACCGGCGCCCGCGCAGCGGCTCTCTAGGGCATCTGGTCGATCGACAGCGCGGCAAACCCCTCGGTCCCCGTCGCCACGGCAAGATTCGTCACCTCGCCCACCCCCGCAACCTGCATCGGCGTCACGCTCACCAGCCCATTCGCGTCGGAAACCGCTGTCGCGCTGGACGCTGCCAGCACCGGCGCAATCGGACACGGCCCCCGCGCCGGGCATGCCATCTCCGCCGCATCCACCGTCTGATATATAGATACCGTCGCTCCCGCCACCGGGTTGCCGCTGGCGTCCGTCACCCTCACCACCACCGGCGCGAAGGCCGCGGGGGCCGTCACCGTCTGTCCCGCTCCGCTCACCACCACCACCCGCCACGCCGAGGGATCGACCCCCACGGCGGCAAACCCCGCACACACCGTGGTCCACGCGCACGCCTGCCCGGTGGCCTGCACCCCCGCCGCCAGCGGCCCCGCCACGGCCGCCGACTGCGCCACGCCCATTGCATTCGCCACGCTTCCCGCCGGCGACAGCACCATCCCCGCCGATCCCGTCCACGCCACGCTCGTCCCCGCCGCCGCCGCGCCGTTCTCCACCACGCCCACCTGCGGCGTCCATGCCACCGTCGCTCCCGCGGCCAGATACTCCACCGCCTGCAGCGCCGTCACGCTCTGCGTCACCGCGTTGAAGCTCGCCGTCTCGCTTGCGCCCACCGCTGCCGCCGTCACCGTCACCGCGCCAAACATCGTCGCCGTCACCGTGGTCGAGGCCATCCCCGTCGCGTCGGTCAGCGCCACGCACGGCGACCCCGTACACCCCGCTAGCTGCGCCGCACCCGCGCTCAGCGAAAACGTCACCGGCAGTCCCACCACCGGCGTCACCCCATCGCCCAGCGTCACTCGCACCGCAAACGGTTGCGCCGTCCCCACCGGCACGGTCCCCGAGGGCGCCGCCACCAGCGTCATCTCATCCGGCGCCACGCTCGCGCTATACGTCAGCGCGCCGGTCATCACCGTCGACCCACCCGTCGCAAGATCCACCACCGTAATATCCACCGGCCCCGCGGGCGGCGCGGCAAACGCGCTCTGCATCGGCGCGACGGCAATGACGCTGTTCGCGCTCCAGCTCGCGACCGCGGCTGCCACGCCATTCACCGTCACCGCGTTGCCCGCGCGAAATCCCATCCCGGTAATCGTGATCAGTCCGCCATTCACGCTCACCGCCGCGGGCGCAATCGAATCCGCATAAAGCACGCGCGCCTGGTAGGCAAAGTCCGGCCGGCCATCGCCGCGCGCATCCGCAATCGCCAGCCGCAGCCCCTCCGCCGCCGCCGCCGTCGCGACGCCCGTCGCCGTCATTCCCAGCGACACGGTGTTGAAGGCCGAAGGCGTCGCCGCCAGCGTGGGCAGTGTTCCCGTCGCATCGGTTGCGGCCCATGCCCCGATCAGCGGCATCGCCTTCGCCGTAGTCGCGAGCCCGCTCTCATCCAGCGCCGTCACTTCAATCGTCGCCGTCCGTCCCGCCTGCATGCTGAAGCTCGACCACGCCGCGTGCCCATGCGCGCACAGCACGTCCGTCCACCATCCGCCCGCGGCCACCGCCAGCGGCGCCGTCTCCGTCCCATCGCCTGCGGTCGCGCAGTCGCTCGCCGCATTCGCCGGCGCCAGGTCGGTCTCCACGCCGCCCCACGCGTATAGATACGGCTGCAGCGGATTGGCCGTCATCACCGCCGGCGCACTCCCCGACGGCTCCACGCTCCCCATCGCGTACGGCCCCACCGCGTGCGCCCCGACGTACAGCGGATTGACCGCCTCCATCGACACCACCGCCTGCATCGGTCCATTGAACGACCCCGGGGGATCGATATCCGGAATCCATCCCACGCCGTAGTAGCCCTCCCACTTCCCGTCCGTGGAGCCCTGGCTCGCGGCCATCCCCGTGCCCGTCCCCGTCACCGGATTCTCTGCCTCCTGCTGGAACAGGTACCCGGTCACCGACGACGCATCGTAGAACGGCTCCGGTGTCGCGTAGCCGCCCATCCGGCGCTGCAGCACCACATTCACGCCCTGCATGCCCTGCCCGGTGGGAAAGCTTACGGTCCCGTAGGCCATGCTGGCCAGCTCCCAGCTCCACACCTTGCCCGGCGCCGGCGGCGTGGACGGAAACGACCAGTACGCCATCATCGGATACAGCTCGCTGATCGCTCCCACATCGTCGTCGCGCAGCGTGAACGGCTGCGGCAGGCACAGGTACGTGTATGCACCGCACACGATGTCGATCGGGTGCATGATCGGCCAGTGCTGCGCCTGCAGGTAGGTCGGCTGCGTGGCGTAGGTGAACACGTTGTCGTTGGTCTGCGACCACCCCACTCCCAGGATGCGCCCGAACGCCCGCTCCAGCTGGTACTCGAGCTGCGATTGCTGCTGCGGCAGCGGCCCGGTGCAGCGCCCGTTCAGCACCAGGATCGCGTGCTGGATCAACCCCGCCGGCACAATCGAGTCGACGCTCTCGGTCACGCCGTTCTGCCGGCACTCCGCGGGCTCGCTCGCGCCCCTGCCCAGCAGCAGGTCCGTCACCGAGCCATCGCTGTCGTAGATCACCGCAATCTGGATGGCCGCGTAGTTCGTGCTCGCGACGTCGGCCGGAAACACCGGGCCGCCGCTCCCCACGTACGTATTCGCGCTGCTCACATGCTCGGCCAGTTCGCCGCCCTGGGTCACTTCGATCGCCGCGGTCGGCACGTTCCACACGCTCACCGCCGCGGCTACCAGCGCATCCGCAGCCGCATGATTCACAGATGCGCTCAAATCGCCCGGGTCGGTGAAGTAGAGCGGGTAGTTCGTATACCAGACCACCGGCTGGCCGCTGCTGGTGAAGTACGGCGGCCCCGTCACCCAGCGTGGACCCTCCGCCCGCGCCAGCCCCGCGCCCAGCAACAGCGTAAGCCACAACCCGGCGCGCAGGCTGGTTCGCGCATGCGGCCATCTAACGCGCCGCATCGTCCCTCTCCCAACTCCGCAGCAGCGCCAGCACCGTCGCATACGCGACGTTCTGCGTCGCCGCACCCAGCCCCGCGCTCACCGCGGGCGCCTCGGCCGCTGCTTCCTGTATATCGGAAGCGGCGGCCGGCGTTTGCGCGGACATCGCCGCGATCGCCTCCGCATGCACGCCGCTGGGCATCCCGATCGGCCGCGCCACCGACTCCGCCCGATAGGCAACCGTCCGGACCACCCCGGTCGCAACCCAGCGCAGATCGACCGTACGCGTGTCTGCGTCCGAATCCACCGCGCTCACCGTGCCTGCAATTGCCGCCGCCGGGGTGCCCTGTCCCAAGTCGGTTGGTGCGGGTTCGCCGCGAACCGGAATCGCGCCATCCGCTCCGCCCACCGGCGAACTCAACCCCGCCGCGCTGGGCGCATGCAGCAGCATCAGGTAGCGCTGGCCCGCGCGGAACGGCTGCTCACCCGCCGGCCACAGGCCCGCCCACTCGCGCAGCGTGTAATTGCCGCCGCTGGTCCCGCGCACTGCGTCATCCACGGCAAACTCAATCTCCACCACCCCCGCCGGCCGCCGCACCGCGACCACCCGCCCGGCAAAGATCACCGCCGCCCGCCGCGCCAGCGCGTGCAGAGCGTCCTGGGTCGTCGCCGGCGCGCCTCCGTCCACCGCGGAAACCGCCTGAGCCCGCGCGTGCCCGCCGCCCGACGCCACCAGCAGCATCAGCGCGCACGAAATCCCGGCCAGCCTCGCCCTTCGCATCGCTTCCGGCCTCCGCCGTCTCTCTGTTCTTCGTCAGAGCGCCGCGGAGGTGGGTTGCATGTCTCATTTCGCTACAGGCCTGCTGCGGCCTTGATTCGCAGCGTCCAACGCGGCACGAAGTGCCGTCCAATACCGTACGGCCCGCCCAGGGATCACGGCACGAAGTGCCGTCGAGAACCGCACGAAGTGCCGAGGTGCCTGGGCCGTATCGACCTATGCCCCGAGGCAAGTTATCGATGGATAAGGTCGCGCTGAAGGCGCGCGCTCTCGTAGCCTGAGGCGCAGCCCCAGGTGACCCGGCCGAAAACGTCTGCGGGCTGAAAGTGGATGCTGAAAAACTCCGCCTTGCTTAAGGGCACGGATTTATCCGTGCCGTAAAAGCCGCAGAATCATCGCGGCTTTAGCCGCTGAGGTCACTGTTTGCCGCCTCGGACCACTCTGGGCCGCCTTTTTCAGCACCCTCTGAAAGCCCGCGCTCAAGATACCCGGAAAACCGTATTTCCATCGGTCTCGATAGGTCGATACAGCCTAGATTTCCGGGTAGAAGTCGAAGAACGCCTCGATGCTCAGCCGCAGTTGTGCCTCAATCTGCTCGCGGCTGCCTTCCAGCACATGCATGGTCACATGCGCCTCGTTGCCGTTCTTCAGCGTGATTGGAGCCTCACTCACCGACGCCACCTCATCCGCCGGCAGCAGCCGCATTCCGTAAACCAGGGTCAAATTAGCCATGCCCTGATTCTTTCATCTTCGCCGCCCGCGTGGCAGCGCGCCGAGACTCGACCCCCCGCTCGCGTCCGCTGCTCTAGCCGCCGGCCGGGCTCGCCGGACGCTCCGCGCTCACCGTCGCCGGCCGCGTCGCCCGCAGCAGCAGCGCGTTGTGCACCAGCGTCACCACCCGCGGATCCATCTCGTACTGCACCAGCACCGGGTCCTTGTGCATCTCGATCTGCACATCCATGCCCGCTTCCGCCGCCATTCCCAGCGCGTGCAGCATCTGCTCCTCCATGTTGCTGCGCGCATACATCTTCGCCATCTCGAAGGAAAATTGCGCCATGTCCTTGGACGAGAGCACATGCGCGGCCACGCCTCCGGTGCCCTGCCGGTCGAAGACCTTCGGGTCCAGCTCCAGCGCCGCCGCAATCTCCCGCCGCGCCCCGTGGAAATCCTTGGCATCGAAGAACGCGTTCGCCAGGTTGGCGTGATAAACCGCCTTGTGCCGGTCCAGCTTCACCGCCCGCTTGTAGTCGGAGAGCGCGTCCACCGCTTTGCCGTCCAGAAACTCCGACGCGCCCAGGTTGTTCCACGCGTCCGCGTCCTTGCGGTTCAGCTTCACCGACCGCCCGAAGTACGCCCGCGCCAGCTGGATATTGCCCATCTCCAGCTCCGAGAGGCCGACCTTGTTCAGCAGTTCCGGCGCATTGCCGCCGCGCGCCATCGCGTAGTTGTAGTAGTCAATCGCGTCCAGCGGGAAGCGTCGCGCGCGCAGAATGTCGGCCTGTGTCTCCAGCATCTGTGCGGTTGCGGTGGCCGGGTCGGGCAGATGCGGCTGGATCTGCGCCCACTCCCCGGAATCCTGCATGCGCTGCGCGGATGATGTGGTGGCAGGCAGGTACTGCGCCAGGCTGGGCGGCGACAGCCATGCGGCGAGGGCCAAAAATACCGCCGTCCGCATCGCCTGGTGCGCGAAGTCTACTCTGGCTGGGAGCGGGGGAGCCGAAACGGACAGGCGCATAGCACACCTCCGAGTGGCATGAATTCTGCGCTCCCCCAATGCGCGTGTCAATGTTAACAGAAGATTAATTTTCGGCCGGGAACGTGCCCCATAACTCCCGTCTTCGTCGGCGCGGAGATCCCCCTGCTTGCTCCGTTCCGCCGATCGTCCCCTGGCCCCATGCGCGTCGCATCCGGCCCAATTGTCCCGCCGGCCGGCGCGATAACTCGGCGGGAACCTGTGCCACGTCTTTGCCTTGGCGTGAAGTCCGCACCCGGAATTTGTGGTCGAATGGTGATAGCCCGGGTGCGCCCGGGGTTGGGGGACACGAAGTCGAATGGCAAAGCAGGCGATCATCATTGGGGCCGGCCCGGCTGGCCTCACCGCGGGGCTCGAACTCCTCAGACGCTCCGACGTGGTTCCGGTCATTCTGGAAGCCAGCGACGAAATCGGCGGCATCTCGCGCACCATCCGCTACAAAGGCAACCGCATGGACATCGGCGGCCACCGCTTCTTCTCCAAATCCGACCGCGTGATGCAGTGGTGGATGGACCTGATGCCGCCCGACGCCACCGTTCCCGGTTCCGACGCAGCACCTGGCGCCGCCTCCCAAAATGGGAAGCCGGCACCGCTCGAGATCAGCTACCAGGGCAAAAAGCGCGTCGTCACCGTCCCCGCCCACCTGCACCAGGAGCCGCCCCTGCGCGGCCTCGGCCCGCTCGAGCACGCCGCCGAGCCCCAGCCCGAGGAAGACGCCGCCGCCGAAGATCCGAACGTCCCCGAGGTGGTCGGCGAGCCCGCCAACCCCGACCTGGTCATGCTCATCCGCCCGCGCCGCAGCCGCTTCTACTATCTGCGCAAGTTCTTCGATTACCCCATCACCCTCACCTCCAACACCATCCAGAACCTCGGCCTGGTCCGCATGGCCCGCGTCGGCACCAGCTACGTCTGGTCCCGCGTCCACCAGATCAAGCCGGAGAAATCCCTCGAAGACTTCCTCATCAACCGCTTCGGCCGCGAGCTCTACCTCACCTTCTTCAAGAGCTACACCGAAAAAGTCTGGGGCACGCCCTGCCACGAAATCTCC